>Ga0224509_10000005_pt1 | contig 323845 bp, 217 predicted proteins | sample SF_Jan12_sed_USG_5_FD_170158 | JGI IMG/M metagenome (GOLD analysis project Ga0224509, IMG submission 170158) | Sediment microbial communities from San Francisco Bay, California, United States - SF_Jan12_sed_USGS_24 | ecosystem: Environmental > Aquatic > Marine > Sediment | place: USA... | reverse complement strand
CGACTAATACATCTTCCACGGAAACCAAAAAGAGAGAACAGCAATAAAGACAAAAAAGAACAGAAATAGAAAAAAGTGTTACCCATGTGCCCGGTCTAAAGTGTAACCTATGTACCCGGTCGTACACTTCGGCGGGGCCGGGGTGTGTTTGCAGCGGCAGACGAGGGCGGCTGCCACCCACTGACCACCACAAAACCAAAGGCTGGACCCCGGCCTTGGCCGGGGTGACAGAGGGGGCGGTTACGCGCGAAGCGCAAAAGCAGGTTTACCTGCTCATATACTTCTTGAACCACTTGTCGATCCACTCAAGGCGGGCGATACGCCGGTCGGGACGGCCATGTCGAGACAAACCATGCGGCTCCTCGGGGAAACGAACCATCTCGACCGTCTTGCCCAACACCTTCAGCATGACGAACATCTGCTCCGCCTGCTCAATACTGCACCTGAGATCACGCTCACTGTGAATGATCAAAACCGGCGTGCGGATTTTCTTGAAGTAGGTCATCGGTGAGCATTTTTCGTAGTTCTCTTTGTTGGTCCAGGGGTAACCGTCGAACTCTCGATTGAGCGCATATCCGATATCCGACGACCCGACGAACGATTTCAGGTCGACCACCGAGCGCTGAGTGACAGCCGCCGCAAACCGGTTGGTGTGGCCGATCAGCCAGTTGGTCATGTAGCCACCGTAGGAACCGCCGGTGACCCCTATCTTTTTCGGGTTGACGAATTTCTGTTTCTCCAGCCAGTCGGCGGCGGCCATACAGTCTTTGTAGTCAAGTTCACCCCAACCGCCGGCGATAGCCTCGGCCCAGGTCTCACCTCGTCCGGCGCCACCGCGCGGGTTGGTGTAGAGAACCACATACCCTTTGGCGGCCAGATACTGCATCTCGTGGAAAAAAGTGTGTGCATACTGTACGCGCGGTCCCCCGTGGATTTCGAGAATAGCCGGGTAGCGTCGCCCCGGCCTGGCATTCGGCGGCATCACCAGCCAACCCTGGACATTTGTGCCATCGAACGATTTTATGCTGACCTCACGCGTCCGTCCAAGGGTGCGCTCAAGCCGCACGAACGAATTGAGGTCGGTGCACTTTACCGCTTTCTCATGGCCCTTGTAGCGAGTCGGGCATACCAGTATCTCACCGGGGCTGTTGGGGTCAGAGTGGATCAGGGCTGCCTTCGAGGTCTTGCCGTTTACGGAGAACCCTTTGACATGGCATTTACCTGCGAACAGCCGGGTAGGTCGACCACCTTTGCGCGGTACACTGAACAGATTGGTAACACCATCATCGGACGACAGGAAGAAAACGCGCTTGCCGTCGGACGACCAGGCCGGGGCTGTCAAGTCGCCGACATCGCCGGTGTCGGTGATGGATTGGTCATAGGTCATCCGATCAAAGCTGGGCATGAGATCGACCGCTTTTGACCGACCGGCCAGTCCGACTTTCCAGACATGGACATTGGTAACGCCCCAGGCATCGTCGGGGTTGTCGTGGCCGAGGTAGACAACAGATTTACTATCCGGCGATACCACCGGCGCATAAACCGGTCCGGGTGGTGTGGGCAGCATGCGCTCTTTGCCGCCGCCGGCGCCGATGACAAACAGGTCGAGCCGGTCGCTGTCGAGGTCTTGCTGTTTGGCCCGGTTGGAGACATAGACAATTGACTTGCCGTCGGGGCTGACATTCGGCATGAGATTATCGCGGCGGCCTTTGGTGATTCGAGTGAGTTCGACCGACTCGATGTCAAGAGTATAGACCTGAAAAGTGTCTTTCGGCAGGAAGCCGGCGCCGTCCAGCCGGTAGAAAAGCCGCGTGATATGCCGGTAGACCGGCTGTTGCTTTTTCTTCTTTTCGTCCTGGATAAAGTGCGAATCGCTATAGCGGAGATTGAACAGAAGTTGCCCTCCACCGGGCATCCACTGAAGTGAAGCGATGGCGCCCTCGATTTCGATCAACTTTCTCTCAGCGCCGCCGGTGACCGGCATGACAAAGATGCCTGTTTTCTTATCACGAGTTGAGACAAAGGCGATCGTTCTGCCGTCGGGCGACCAGACCGGCTGTCCGTCGTTATGGTCGCCGTGCGTAAACTGATAGCCCTCCCCGGTTTTGAGATCATGCAGGAAAACATTGGTGAAATACTTGTTGGCCTTCTTGTCCATCCTTTCAACCGAGTAGGCGATTCTGTTCTCGTCCGGCGACAGCGCGACACCGGTCGGCAAGCGCAGTTTGAACAGGTCAGCAGCTGATATGGGGCGTCGGGTGGTCTTTTTGCGAGCGGGCTTATTCATGGCGGGTCCTTTCGGTTCGATAGCATCGTTGGCCGAAAAGCTACGCTACGAGAACCCCTCCGACAAGGAAAATGTGCCCGGCAGCTTGAAATGCCACATCACGCCTTCTTGCAAAGCCCTCCGGAAAGTCATTGCGAGGACGCATTAGGCGGACGCGGCAATCTCAAACGTCGTGTCGGGCAGTCGGTTGAGATCGCCACCACCACGCCAGGAGCGTGCTCTCGCGATGTCGGGACCGTGGCTGTCTATTATTCTCTCTGAGAAGAATTTGAAAAAGCTGCGATTTCCGGGAGCCTTTGGCCGTCAAAAGTGTTTACTTAGCCAATGAAACGAAGACTGCCCGGAACAAAAAATTATTAGAATTCGCAGGAGACACGACGGTGGACATACTTACGATCATAGACGAAGTCAAGGGTTTCGATGGGAAAGCCGCCTCGAAACCGAAAGCAAACGAGGCGCTTGAAGAGTATGCAGGCAAAACGCCGAAACAGTTGAAGAAGATGCTTCATTCGATGTTGACGGCGCGGCGCATCGAGCGCGAGGAAAAACTCTTGCTGCGCAAAGGATACAACCGGTTTTTCATCGGCTGTGGCGGTAAAGAGTTGGCCGATGTGGCTTTTTGTGACAACCTGAAAGTCAGCGACCCGATGTGCGGTTACTACCGCAACAAAGCGTTTGATATGCATCGAGGCGCCTCGATAGATCAGAAAATGCTGGAAGCAATCGGTGATCCGCGCGCCGAGGCAACCGGCGGCATGTTGATACCGGCCCATTCGGCCTATCCGGCGCTGTCGATAATCCCCCAGGCATCACCCACCGGTTCGCACGCTTTGGAAGCAGCGGGTATAGGCGATGCCATCATCCACCCCACCAAAGTGTCGAAGCAATCGGATATGCCGGGCGGCGCATACCCCGGCGATGCGGTGGTGTTTTGTTCGATCGGTGAGGGGTCGACATCGTCGCCGGAGTTTGGTCGGGCGGTATTCTACGCTACCTTTGACAAGTCGCCCACGGTTTTTGCCATCTACAACTGTGGCTGGGCTATTTCCGTCTCAGTCGAAGAACAGTTTCCCGAAGGTGACCCGACGACGCCGTTTGAGGGGTATCAGCGATTCGGTTTGAAGATCATCCAGATGGACGGCACCGATATCAAAGACGCTCTGGCCAAGGCGGACGAGGCTGTTGAGTATGCCCGCTCGGGCGCCGGACCGGTCCTGTTGAACGTCCGGGTAACCCGCGAAGGCTCGCACTCAGGCTCGGATGATCAATCGTTCTACATGGACCCGGACGAACAAAAATGGCATACCAACAACGATTGCATTCTCAAGACGATCAGCACCCTTATCGACGACGGGATTGTTACTTCGGATGAAATACTGGACATGTGGGAAGCTATCGACAAAGAGATCACCCAGAAGTCCGCTACCGCCGTGGCTGACTTCAGACCGAAGACACTTGAGTTCATCGAGTCCAAAGTGTCTGCCTATGATTTCGACAAAGTACAGGAAACGTGGCAGCGCTACCGCAGCGCAACAAAGTTCGACCGTTCCAAGCGGTTCAAACAGTACCACGAAAAGAAATACTACGCCAGCCCGGAATTGCCCGAAAACGCCGGTCCCATGACTATGCGTTTTGCCATCAACTACACGTTGTTCGATCTGTTTCAGTTGACTGAAGATGCTATACTCTTCGGCGAGGATGTGGCCGACTTTTCCGGCCACATGATCGAGGAGAAAGAGAAACAGACCGGCATGAAAGGTAAGGGTGGTGTTTTTCTGGTGTCAAAAAACCTACAGCGCGAATTCGGCAACGCGCGCTGTTTTAACACACCGCTTGACGAATCCGGTATCCTGGGTCGGGCCTCGGGCCATGCCTACCAGGGGCGGCGTCCGATTCCGGAAGTGCAGTTTTTGGATTACATGTCACCGGCCTATCAACACTTGAAAGACCGCATCGCGACTACCTATCAACGGTCCAACGGGCAATGGTCGATGCCGATGGTGATTCGCTGCACCTACGGCGGCTACAAGCAGGGTGCGGGATCGTTCTGGCACTCCGAAGGCAACCTGGGCACCTGGATGAATATCCCCGGACTGCAAATCGTGGTGCCCTCGACCGCCTATGATGCCGCCGGACTCCTGAAGACAGCCTGGGCTTGCGATGATCCGGTGCTCTTCTGCGAGAGTGTGGCTCTATATAACCGTCGTGACTGGGAGGGAGTACCGATTGAAACAGAGGTGCCGGATATCGATGAACTGATTCCGTTCGGTGTGGCTCGTGTCTACAACGAAGAAGCTACCGATGTTGCCGTGATCACTTTCGGACCGACTGTGCACATGGCTCGCAAAGTGGCCGAGATCGTAAAAGAAAAAGGGATCAACCTGCGCGTCGTGGACCTGCGCACCATGAAGCCGATGGACGAGGATTGTATTCTCCAAACGGCTAAAGAGTGCGGCAAGGTAATCGTTGTGACCGAGGATCGTTTCCACGGCGGTTCGGCGGCAACAATCGCATCGGTCATTACCGGTGGCGATGCGCTCTTTCATCTGGAGGCGCCGGTCAAGCTGGTAACGGCTATTGACGCGCGCGTTGCCTACGGCGTCGATGGTGACGAAGCGTGTCTACCGACCGTGGACAAGATTGCCTCGGCGGTGGAGGAGCTGCACAGCGGGTATTAGATCACCCTTTCTTGTGCGTGGTGTACGTCCTCGTGCGCCACGTTGATCCAGTTTTGTAGGGTGGGTCCGTCTTCGGACCCGCCTTTTTCTGTGGGCAACGGGCTGGGTGGCCGTCTCAAACCTTGTTTGGGACGGTTCTGCAATAGATTGAAGATCACCCCCAAACCGGGTTTGAGGGTGCCACCCGCCGCTCACAGGAATATTGAGAGATCAATCATGTCGTGTATCTCGAATATAGTCACCGCATGGACCCATACTGATATTGAGTAGTACCCAGTCATTGTTTTCATCCAGGTGCAGCGAGCAGCCATAATTGTAGGTTCTTTCGGTTGGTTGACCCTGGGCAGCGCCCCAGACGAAGCCGGCCGCACCAAACAAGTACTCGTAAGTATAACCTTCCGTCAGAAAGGTGCTATCACCGTTGTCAGCAAACTTAAACCCTGCCCGGCCAGCAGGGTTACTACCATAGTTACAGAACGTACCCATTCTTGAGAAACGATCAGTCGCTCTCTCAGGATAGTGTTCTTTGACGAACGCCTTTGATGCTTCATAGGCCGAAAACTTCAACCACTCACCCGCAAGCGCAGCGGTTATCTCGACAGTGTCCACCACAACAATAGTATCAGTGGCTACAATCGTATCAGAAAAACAAAATTCCTCAAGGTTAATGCGGATAGCGTCACACGTATTACATCCGCAACCTTCTTTGTGCTGTGTGCCATTGGGCATCCAGAAGCCACCTTGTCCAACGGACGTAAGGTTGTTGTGAATGAGAATCATATCCGATGCCGGGGTGCTGTTTTCTTGACAGCTGACAAACAGAACTTTTGTGACCAGTATCAGAACTATCAGTAAGCCCACATTCGGGGTATCCATGAAGAAACTTCTCATTGTGGATTCCCTTTCAGCATTGAGTATTGAGGTTTCTATCCTTGCCCAGGATTCTGCAGGATGTAGTGTGCTCTGTCAACTACAATTCAGGTCTTGGGCCAAACGGGGGCTGCGACCGCCCACCAAATCCCCCACAAGAAAACCACCAACTCCAATCAAATTACGTCTGGACGCTGGTCTATAAAAGGACCAGACCTATGACCTCAGGCTACCACGAACAACTCTTCGGTACCCCACCCAACGGGCGGGTTCATCGTTTGCGTTCAGCGTTGCGGGTCGGACCAGCAATCACCATCGATTCGATTGTAAGAATGCAGATTCCCCGCAAAACAAACATACTGGCTCAGGGGTGGGATGTTGGAAAAAGCGAAAGCACCCAAAACGAACCCAATTGGCGGTAACGCATTGATGGCGTGTAGCATCAAACGATTCTGCTCGGATTGACCGGAAAAACGCGCGAAGCACCAAGAACCCATTCATGGGCCATTTATGGGCTAAAACTCGTAGGTCAGGTTGGATGATACGAGGTACAAGCGGGAGTTCTCCTGGCTCTGTTCGTGCCACTCCCAAACACCTGAAAACAACAGACTCAATCGCAGAGCCGAGTTGAAAGAGAGGTCGCCGATCAGACTCAGGCGTTCAAACGTGAAATCGGATTGCAGTTCGGATTCCGCGGTGAGGTTGCGTCGTCCGGTCGTGGACTCAGTCGAGACGAACAGACGACCGGGGGCCATGTAATCAAAAACGACTCTGGCGCCCGGTTCGGTGTAATCTTCACCGGCCGTATACTCGTTGTCTCGTTCGTTCAGTATCTCAAAGACAGGTCCCCAAGCCACACTGAAGGGACCGCTCTCTATACCGCCAAGCAGGGCCAGTTCGGTTTGAGAATAGCTGACGTTTATAGGGTCGTCGGGGTGGTAGAGGGTTAATTCCGTTTCGATTAGTTGACGACTGAACCATCTGTCTGAGATTCGGATGCGGTGGTCGGCCTGAAACACGAGGCGGTGATGGTCGTCTTTGTGTTCGGGCTGGTTGTAGTTTTTCTGAGTAAGTCCGGCCCAGATGTCGATTTCGCCCAGGCGGTAAAAGGCCAGACAGGTTGCTTCGGCGCCGAGCGAGAGATAGTCAAGAGCCAGACTGTCGGGGACTTTTCGTTGGTCGACGGTCAGTTTGAAGTCGGCGAAGGAGAAGTCGCCAAATAGTTTCTCAAGGCCGATGGAGCCACCGATGCGAAAATGGTTGTAGTTGTAGGTGGAGACCGATTGAAAGCGTACACCGTCACCTTTCAATTGCATGGTGATGCTGGTGGAACTACCCAAGGGTGCCGAGAATTTGCTTCGGGCGGAGGCGCGAAGATAGCTATCTCCGAATTCGGTTTGGCCGCGGTAACGATCTTTGACTTCCACTCGTCCGACCACTTGTACCTTTCGGTCGTGCCAGCGCTTTGAAAAATCGCCGGTCAGTCGCAACCGCAGGAACTCGGCGGTCTGATCGTAACCGGCGCGGAGTTCCATACGGTTGTCATCGAACGGCCGGTACTTGACCCACAACTGGCCTTTGAGGTCATCGAGGTAGTCTTTGGTCAATGACCATTCTACCAAAACCGAGTCTGCGCCCGAGGGGACGAGGTTGTCCAGGAAGTATTCCTGCGACAACAGATCATATCCCAACCCGGCGTTGATTGTCAGATCACCACTGTGCGCGGACAGTGTCAGGCAGAGGACGGTAATGAGTATTAATGTGTGGGTGGCGTTCAAGCGGGCTTGCAATACTACCTCGAGGATTGGTTGCGTCCTGTCCATCCGGTCGCAAAGAACCTACTACAAAACAACGCCCGCTGCAACAAGCGGGCGTTGTCGTGATGTTTTCAAGCACAGCATCCGGTTATTAACCGGCATCAAGGTATCTCTTCAGTTGTGTCAATGTCATCTCGGTAGCTTTAAGGGCGGCAGCGGCTGTTTCGGAGCGATCATTGTCGAGCCCTTCTCGTGCGAGCTCAAGCTGTTCAGCGGCCATCTCAAGAAACTTCTGACCGCGGTCATCGGAGGGTGCAACAACCTCAGCCAGGCGATCAAATTCGTTTTTCAGCCTCTCGTACCGTTTGATAAGAACATCATCACCACGACATTCACGCAGCGCTTGATTGGCCATTTTTCTGGATCGTTGCAGTGCCTGGATAGCTGCCTGGAATCTTTCGTTGGCGGCAAACTTGTTGGCCTGCTCGTAGGCCTCAACGGCATGTTGGGCCAGTTGTTGCGCGGCCGGCGATGTGCATTCGGCCAGAAGGGTACGGGCCCGTTCGAGCAATTGCTGGGCGGCGTCGGCGCGCCGCTCGAAATTCAATCGGTTGCGCAGATCACGATTCGAGGAGCGGACCAGTTTGTCCAGTGCTTTTTCTGCCTGGTTGGCCAGCATCAAAGCGGCGCGGAACTGGCCAAGCCTGTAGAACTCCCAGGCTTTGTCGAGGTTGTCCTGAGCCGATTGCAGTATGGCCAGGTAGTGGCTGTCAGATTGATCAATGAGTTGGTTGCGGGCTCGTTCCAGCATCTCAGCCGTGCGTTCCAGTTTGGTCAGAACAACGTGTTGGCTTTGTTCGCTCATGCGTCCGGTGGCGATCGCCTTCTTGGCTCTTTCGCGGGCTTGTTTGGTAAGACGCAATGCCAGGCGGGGGTATTCGTTTTCGTAGGCACGCCACGCCTGCGATTGCAGATCTATAGCCGCCTCCAGATTGAGCCGAGCCACCGGTGACTGGGATGCCTGGACCGCTTCTTTGGCCCGTTCGATCAATTGATCGGTGCGTTCCAGCTCGGCTCTGAGGGCGTCGGTGAGGCTTCCGCGATCGTCGGTGGTCTGAGCAGGGACAGAACCTGCCACGATTATCAGCAGACCGAGGATGGTCAAAGTCAGTATTGTATTTCGATACATCATAACTCCTGGTCAAAATCCATTAGGAGTATAATCAAACGGTGTGCCGATCCTGGCTCAATCGATTCGGTCGGGCTAACTTCCTGCCACTGTTGCCACTACAGGTTGCCGTTTTTTGTCGTTCCAGCCTGGCCCATACGAATCTGTACCAGACGGTACAGATGGCCGGACCTAAAGGAGCACTATGGTTTGATATCATGAACTTTCATCCTGCTGTACAATCGGCGTCGGCTTATTTTGAGCAGTTTGGCTGCTTCGGTTTTGTTGCCTTCGGCGCGGTCGAGAGCGGTGAGAATCATGATTTTCTCGGCTGTTTCCAAACCCTCGGCGGCCCCGGCTCCGGCTGTTCCCGAGTCGACCAACGGAGCATCGTCAATGTCCAGCGAGAAATCTTCGGTATCAATCGGTTCACCGCCGGCCAGTATCGTGGCTCGTTCGATGACGTTTTTGAGTTCACGGATATTGCCTGGCCAATCGTATTTCATAAGCAGTTTCCGGACCGGCTCAGACAGGTCGGGGTGATGATAGTTCAGAGAGGTCAGAAAGTGTTGAGCCAGTTCGATAATATCGTCGCGACGTGTCGACAGCCCGGGCATTTCAATGGGGAAGACATTCAGTCGGTAGTACAGATCTTCACGAAAAGTCCCTTTTTCGATTTCGCTTTTGAGCTCACGGTTGGTGGCGGCTATGATTCGGACATCGATGTCGATAGGATCGACGCCGCCTACTCGGAAGAGTTTTTTCTCTTCCAGTACGCGCAGCAGTTTGGATTGCAAGGCTGACGAGGTTTCCGCGATTTCATCGAGAAAAATGCTGCCTTTGTCGGCCAGTTCGAATCGTCCCCGCTTGCGGGCGACGGCGCCGGTGAAGGCGCCTTTCTCGTGTCCGAACAGTTCCGACTCCAAAAGCGACTCGGTCAGTGCGGCGCAGTTGACGGCGATGAACGGCTGGTCCTGGCGGGTCGACAGATCGTGCACCATGCGGGCAGCCAGTTCTTTGCCGGTGCCGGAGCGTCCGGTGAGCAGCACGGTGGTGTCGGTGGCGGCTACTTTGGCCAGGTCGCTCTTGACGGCCACGGTGGCAGCTGAAGAGCCGACAAAGTCGGTGTATGCCGTTTGCGATTCTTTTTTGAGATGGTCGATGAGCGCGGACTGTTTTTGTTGGTCAGCCAGTTTGCCTACCAGAATCTCAAGTTCGTCCAGCGAAAAGGGTTTGAGCAGATAGTCGGCGGCGCCCTTTTTCATCGCTTCCACCGCCGTCTCGGCTGAGCCGTAAGCGGTCATCATGACAACTTGAGTGCCTTCTTTGCTGAGTGCTTTGTCGAGAATCTCCATACCGGATACCTCGGGCATAGAGAGGTCGGTGATAACAATATCGAACGAATGTTCGGTGATGAGACCCAGCGCCTCTTTCGGCTGTGTACTGGTGGTGACCTGGTGACCGGCGTCTTCAAGCTGGCCGCAGATCAGCGAGGTCATTTTTGGTTCGTCATCGATTACTAAAATGTTGGCCATTTTCAATTACTCGGCATTTTTGGCAGCCGGATGATCACCTGAGTGCCGTTGCCCGGACTGCTGACAATATCCAAAACACCGTCCATCTCGGCAACGATTTTCCGGCTGAGATACAAGCCCAATCCGGAGCCGGTCAGTTTAGTGGTGAAAAAAGGATCGAAGGCGTGGGCCAGTTCCCGTTTGGTCATGCCCGGTCCCTGGTCGCTTACGGTTATGCTGATAGTGTCGTTATGATCTATGGCGGTGAGGCCGACGCTGATCGGTCGGGATGCACTGAGGCAGGCGTCGGCCGAGTTGATCAACAGATTCAGAATCACCTGCCTTAACGAACGCGGGTGACACTGGTAAACCAGTTTTTTGGTGACGGCGGTATTGCCGCCAGCGCTTTGGGGCAGCCAACTGATTTCGTTGTCGGGATATTTGTCCTGAAAGTGACGGCGGATAGACGCGCATAGTTCGTGCAGGTCGACCTCGGATAGTCGTTCGTCGCCGAGGGCTGAACCACCTCTACCCCCCTTGGCAAAGTCAAGGTAGCCACTGACGATCTGATTGAGACGGTCGACTTCCTCGATCACGAACTCGCTCTCCGGTGCTTTTTGTTTTTTGGCCAGTCGTTCGGCCGAGGCCCGGATAATCATCAACGGGTTTTTGATCTCGTGTGCGACCACGGCCACCATGCGTCCGAGGTAGGCGTGGGTCTCAGTCATGAACAGCTGTTGCTGAGCCTTGTTAAGGCGGCGTTGTACCAGTATGAACAAAAGACCGAAGAGGAGGCCACCCAAAACAGAGACCGCGCTGGACAGATAGAGATTCTGTTTCAGATCGGCCATGGCGTCGAAGTAGTCAACGCTGGCCTCGATGCCGAGGACTGCACTGATGCTGCCTAGTTCATCGAAAAGCGGCACGAAAGCGGATTTCAGAATGATCGACCCGGAGGGGTAGGCTTGGGTGACGATAGGTCGTTCGGTCTCGCTGTAAAACAGTGAGTCGACATAAACTGCGTTTAATCCGGCCAGAAAGTAGACTGAGTCGGTGGCTGTGGAGGTGGTGGCGAGATAGGTGTAGTTGTCATCGAGAATGAAGACTTCGGAGAGGGAATCTGAATTGCGCGCTTCGGTCAGGAGTTCGTTGACCCGGAGCCATGCCTCGATGTCACCAATGACAAGATTGTCGATAGTGGTTGGGTCCAGCGACAGGGCGGTGGTGCCGGCCACGGCGGCCAGGCGGCGGCTGAGTTGTTGGTCGAGCATCTGTTCGGTGCGGTCATAGAATAGCCACCAGGCTAAGTTGACGGCCAGGATCAAGAGTATTGTGAATACGGCCACGGCCAGGAGTTTTCCGGATGAGGCGAACATGGTTGTATTATCGGTGGGTGTGGCTGGGGAGTCAAGTTTGTGGGGGGGAGGGCAGCTGATTGCGTTTAGGCGCCAGACTCAGAATGTACCCTCTATTATTTTCTTGAAAACTTTCTCCGTTTGTCGTTGTTTATCGTAGTAGATAGTGTGAGAAAAAGGACGAGAAAAGGAATATGATGAAAAAGTCCGGATTACTACTGATAGCGGTTTTAACCGTAATGACAGCACTGATGGTGGGCTGCACCAAACAGTCGGCTGAAAACGTGCCGATAACAACTACGTCGCAGGAAGCACGCGAGGCCTATCTTGCCGGGCGGGACTTACAGGAGAAACTGCGTATTGTAGATTCCCGGCCCTACTTTGAGCAAGCGCTCAAGCTTGATCCGGACTTTGCCATGGCTCACATGGAGTATGCAGTTGCGGTCGGGACTAACAAGGGTTTCTTCGAGCATCTGAATAAGGCTGTGGCGCAGGTGGACAAAGTGTCCGAGGGTGAGCGGCTGATGATCCTGGCTTTCAAAGCCGGCAGTGACAACGATCAGGCCTCAACACAGGAATACTTGCAGCAGTTGGTCGAGTTGCACCCCAACGATCCACGGGCGCTAATCAGGTTGGCCAATTTTTACTTCGGCGGCCAGAACTACGAGCGGGCTATCCGGTTCTATGTTCGCGTACTTGAATTAGACTCGACCTATTCGACACCATACAACCAGATGGGATATGCCTACCGGGCTTTGAGCCGCTTTGACGCCGCTGAAAGGGCTTTCAAGAAGTACATTGAGTTGATTCCGGATGATCCCAACCCTTACGACTCATACGCCGAACTGCTGATGAAAATGGGTAAGTATGATGAGTCTATAGAGATGTATGAAAAGGCGTTGGCGCAGAATTCGGAATTCAATTTCTCGCACATCGGGATTGCCACCAATCTCTGTTTCAAGGACGAATACGATAAGGCGAGGGAACGACTGCAGACGCATATGGTGGATGGGACCACTGATGTGGGCGCTCGTCGCCAAGGGTACAATGCTATAGCTGTTACTTATGCCTACGAGAGACGTTTCGAGGAGGCAATAGCTGCGCTTCACAGCCAATATGAGTTGGCCGAGGAGGGTTGGGACGTTGGTGCTATGGCCGCTGATCTGACATCTATGGGGGGTGTTTTTCTGGAAGCGGGTGAGCCGGATAAGGCGCGCAAAGTGTACAAAAAAGCGCTGAAGTTGATTGAGAACTCAGAGCTGTCCAAGCCGGTCAAGAAGAACAGCGAGCGGTTATACCAGTTTCTTTCGTCTCGCATTGCTCTTATGAAGAAGGACCTGGCCACCGCCAAAGCTAAAGCACGGGCGTATCAGAAAGAAGCTCAGGCCCTGGAAAACAACGGTTTGATAACCAACGCGCATCAGTTGATGGCGATAATTGCGCTTGAAGAGAAGATGTATGGGCGAGCCATTGAAGAACTGACGCGGGCCGACCAGCAGAGTCCCTATACCCATTTTCGCATGATGCTGGCTTATCAGGGGCTTAACGATCACGAAAGAGCTAAAGAGATGTGTGTGCGGGTGGCCGAGTTCAATTCGGTCAACAGCTTGAGTTATGCCTTCGTGCGGAATCGGGCTCGAGAGATTTTGGCTACCCAATACGCCGACGAGACGACTTAGAGTGTTTGCTTGCTGATCTTCGACTAAGCCACTTTTCGCCCGGTGCCCGAGGGGTGGTTTTGTTATCATTTCAGTTTTCTGATATTGCTTGACAGGGGCGGCAAAAGGTATATTATAGACGACCGACAGATCGGTTTATGACCCCTTCGTCCAGTGGCCTAGGACGGCGCCCTTTCACGGCGCAAACACGGGTTCGACTCCCGTAGGGGTCACCAAATTTGATTTTTCAGCGTTCTTTCCCCCTAAGACGTTGAAAATTATGGAGGTTTCGGCGGTTCCAAAAGAGCCGCCGAAATACGTTATTCCAGTCGGAAATACGAAGTTTTGGAACCTCTGCTTGTTGTCAAGACTTGCAGACACCCAAAACTCCGCAGGTTTTTTCAGTAGATCACAACAATAGCTCACACAAGGCTCAATGCCCTCCAGGGATACCTGTAATTCATCCAATTCTGCCTGTAGACCACCGATCTGGTCGCGAATAGTGTCCGACTCGTCCAAGTAGTCATCCTCGCTTAGAGTGCCCTTGAGAAGCAAGTTCCGGGCCTTGCGGCCTCGCTCCTCAAGTTTATGGATTTGGGAACGGACGCGACGCTCTTGGCTTATGCGAAGCTGATGGCGAGAACCCCACACATCTCCCACTATGGCTTCAAACAAACGCAAGTTTTCATCCGTGGGCTTAACCGCGGTGAGGAGCTTTGCAAACTGAACGTGAAGCCTCGTAGTCGGAACACTGCCGAATCCACACCTGTTTCCTCCACAGTGATAGTAAGTGTAGCGTTTGCCGCGCCTGCCTATTGAGCCGCTGCCCGTCACCGGACCCTGGCACTCAGGACAGACAATAAAATTCCTCAGCGGGAAGTCTGGGTGGTTGCGTCTACGGGGTCGAAGCGAAACTTTCTTTCCGTCCAGAATCTGCTGGACCTTATTGAACAATTCGACAGTGACCAGAGGGTCATGAACGCCCTTGATCGGTTCAGGAGTCCATTCAGGCTTGACGATCAGACCCGCGTAAATCGGACTGCGCAGCAGGCGGTTCAATCTCTGCTCGTACATGGGAAATCCTTTAAGCCTAAGTCGGCGACAAATCTCCACCTGCGTGTGAAGACCTTTTGCCGCAAGCTGAAAAGCCTCAGTCACAAACGTCGCATTCTCGTCTGTAATTAGAGTCTTCTTACCGTAGTTATCTTCGCCCATCCGATAACCAAGAGGTGGTTTCCAGACCCAACGACCCTCTTCCACTGCCTTTCGCATACCGGCTACTGTGCGTTCCGACTTGACATCGTTCTCGAACTGAGCAAACGACCCGATGATGTTTCGCATCAGTTTACCCGTAGAAGTGTCATCGGTCTGCTCTGTGGCTGAACGAACATCTATCCCGAGCTTCTTTAATTCCTGATGCATGTCCAGGAGATCGGCCATGTTCCGTGAAAGGCGGTCGATTTTCCATACAATCAGCGCGTCAATACTACGATGTTCTTTGGCTACATATTCCCACATCGTTTTGAGGACAGGTCGATTCTTCGTTTTGGCTGATTCACCTTCGTGATTAACGAAAACCCGCTTTACGGCGTAGCCGCTTCGTTCCGCAAACGCCTTGCACGCAACCTCTTGGTTCTTCAGGCTATATCCCGAGGTTTGCTCTTTAGACGAAACCCGGCAGTAGATTATCGCCTTCTTCGGCTTATCCATCATCACAAACTCCTGGCTTAAGGGTCGGACTCCAGTTCGTCCACTTGTTTGTTCTTAAGAAAGTCACTCACCAGCAATTCGGCAATAGCATATAATTGATTGCGAATCTTATCGACAGCATCATCTTCCAAGTTGGGCTGATTGAGAATCTTCCGGCATTTATCAAGAGGTAGCATGATGGGCCACCCCCATCACTACAGGATTCTGTTTCGAGAGTAGACGAACCTTCCGAAAACGGAACAGCATCTGAGCCACAACCCTTACGAACCAAAGGGTCTTTCACATACCCACACTTTGGTTTTGACTTAAGAAAAGACCGCAAGTTACCTCCAAACAATAAAGTGCCTTCTTTTATCCGAATAACCGCCAATTGTTTTTTCGTCCATACTATTGCCACCGGCATCAATACATATTACCTTCATGAAAGCTGGATATTATACGCGTCATCGCTTAGACGCGGAATTCTCGCAGCTAATTGTTGGCTTCTTAGAATAGCACGGGGCGGGGCCAATGTAGGCCCCGCCACCAGTAAGCTTTCTGCCTCGGGTGGTGGTGGCCTGGGCCGTAAGTTGGGTATTGACGCGAGCAGAGTTTTGATATATACTAACAAAGGAACACCCTGTTAAAGAAACGCATGGTTGATTCCAGTTTGAGCCAGGCGTTGCCGCGCCTGGCTTCTTTGCGCCTAATTCTGTGTGTTTTCAAGCGCACCTTTCAATCTGTACTTCGGATACTTATCCGTTTCTTTCTTTTCCAGCCTTTCCCAACGGGCATTGTCGGACTTCGTCCGTTCAATCAGGCGTGCAGACACTTTCTGGCCCAGATTGTTCAATTTGTATCCTAAGTCTCGGAGTCTTTTGGTAATCTCCGCCCCACGCCAACCATAGCTCGGCTTTAGTCCCATGACTTGCAGTATAGCTTCCGTAAGATTAAGACCTGTCAGATCAATCTCTGTTGAGGGCGGAGGGCCAGAAACCATCGGAATCTCCGTCTGCGTAAGTGGTTTTGTGCCATTGGAATACTCACGCATCAGATTATCAATACTCTCAACAAGACGAGTCAATCGTCGAATTTCAGATAAGTGACTGTCTTTCTTTCTCTTGAGAGTTGTTATGAAATCACTATCATTCATTGTAAACCTCAAAATAAAGGTTACGATTCTTGGGGGTAGTATATGTGGAAGTCGTACCCCTTGTCAAGTAGTATCCATTAAATTCTCGGTTTTTTTTGAGAAAACTAACCCCTCACAGCAGATAGAAAGAGGATACATGCGGTGGCCTCTGGGCTTAGGTTTTTCTGGATTAACGCTGTGCACTTCGGTTGTCTTTAGGGCTGACACAATACCGTGCGATCTCAGAATCGTCTCCAACCACCAGACCCACCTCCGCCAGATCGAACGCAAAGCCACGGAAGTTCGGTCTCTCCGTAGCCCACCGGTACGCCTCAAAGGTGGCTTGTTCGTGGGTTACGTTGTAGCCGAACTTGGATAGGGCGTGTTGAAGCCGTTCCACGCGCATATCGAAAGACTCCCGGCTTTCGCGTGAGTCAGCCTCTTTTCGCAGCGTACGGTCGTGCAACTTGTCGACTCTGGTTTTCTGAGACATTGTGCTTCTACAACTCCCGGATAGCTGTGCTGCTGCTCATATCCGAAGACCCGTCACGTGGCCGGTACGCGGTTTAGCTTTGTCGTTTCACAGTCCCTTTCCACAAAGCTCGCGGGGCCGGTGATCTTTGCCCTCACCCTCACACCATCTGTGCACATCTTCCACCGATTTGAGGGTGACACCCACGAGCCAAGACAGCAGCGGTAGATGCGCCCTTTTGACCTCGGTCAATATCTCGTCTATCGACGCCTCTGTCTCAGAGGCTCTCATTTGTCTGTCGACTTCATGCCTTCGTGCCCGCGCGAGGAACTCGGATTCCTTCTCAAGCCAAGCCGGGGCATCTGCGGGAATGGGCGCGTCAAACTCCGCAGTGACCCAGGGTGGCCATTCAAAGCCGCCCAGAAGCGCACAGACCTTCACTATCAGGCTTTCGGTACTCACCTGAGGCGTATTGTAGTATTCACGCTTCAACGCCTCGTAGCGCCGACGATCGTCGGTTATGACCAATGCGTCCGTTGCCTTTTCAATTCGCTGCCGCTGGCTACCGGCCATGTCCAGTTCGCTCCTTAGCTATGTGCTCCTCGATCTCGACAATGCGATCCTCCAGTTCACCCTGAGATCGAGCTTTCAAAATAACACCGGCCAGGTAGCCTACCGAGTTGGCTATCTTTACGTCAAGCACACCTTTTCGCACTTGGTTGATCGTGTCACTCAACAATTGACAAACATCATCGGCTGTTCTTAGAACGGCATCGAGAGTATTGCTGGGCAGCACCGTCACCTTATCCGGCCTAAGCCGATTGATGCCACCCTTTCGCTGCGCTGCTTGCCGCTGCTTGGCTCTTTTCGGATCGTGAAAGAAACAGAACTTGGAGCCAGTCACCGCCCTGCCTCGGCACCGCTTACCGTCAATTTTGATCTGCTTGCACTGCTGTTTCTTCACGCGGCCAACTCCCTTTTCGGAGCCTTGCTTGGTAACACCCCATAGCCACCTTACCATCACTCGCGCGAAATATAGTGCACATTTGAGTTGTATGTCAAGGTAGTTCTATATCAACCTCAAATCGTGGTGATAGTCCCGGTTGGTGCGTCTCAAGGGCTAACTGAGGTGCCAGAGAAACCTATGGCATGAACTCCGCAAAAACCTCCCAATTATTCTCCCAGTCTGTTCGGAGTTCGTTCAGGTGAAATCTTCGTTCCCAGTTATCCGTACCGTGAGCCCTGTGGGCAACGCAATCATCGCCCACGTTGCTCTTGGGTGCTATCCAAAACCTTGGTGAATCGTTTGTCGATGGCGATCCCAGCCAAACGAACGCGACGAATTGATTCTCAGGTGCCTCGACCCATGCCTCGTGCGAGTCTCGAAGTATAAAACTCTTTGACCTATCAGGGTGACAGGACTTGACTTGGACAAATCCCATATTAGCACCATCCTTCTTGCCGACGAGAATGTCATCGTCAGAGAAGTTCTCAGGCAGCAGTGCATTCGGGATGCCCCGCTTCGACAACTCCGCAGCAACGTAAAGTTCTCCTGCGTGGCCGCCGAGTTTCTTGATCCATTGTGGGGTGCGTGCCATAGCTTGACCTCCTGAATTCTGTTGTTGCCAACATGAACTCTGGCATTCCAGTACCTCTGCTCATAGCTCGGCAAACATCATTGTCCGCCTCTCTTGTTGAAAAGTAACCTATTCCCAGAAACAACATAACTTCATCACTCCGTATTGGCAACCGCTATCTTGCCATACCATTGACTCCGCAGCCCCATGCCCCGACATTGTATGATCGACCACTGCAAAGAGGGTCAATGCCCATACCGGAGGACATCACACGGGAAGTCATCGACAGTTGCCGGTGCGGGACTCCTATCCTCACCTATGGACTACTCTACTTTTTCGCGTATAGGGATTGCCTCCAAGGCCGTATCGTGCTATTATTAGTCAGTCTCATTTACACAATGGGAAGATGCAAGCCGGGTCAATGAAACAAGCCCATTATATGGAAAAGCAAGTCGTCTCAAAACAACGTGTCGCGGATCATGGCGAGGTCTATACTCGCCAACGAGAAGTCAACGGCATGCTCGATCTGGTCAAGCAGGAGACAGAGCGGATTGACTCCCGATTCCTTGAGCCTGCCTGTGGTACAGGGAACTTTCTCACAGAGATTTTGAAAAGAAAACTAAGTGTAGTAGAAAACCGATACCGCAAGAGTCAACTTGAATACGAACGGAATGCCGTACTTGCTATCTCCAGTATCTACGGGATCGATATACTTGAGGACAACGTGCAGCAGTGTCGCCATAGGCTCTTCGGTGTTTTCGAGTGGAATTATGAAGACCTTTTCAAGAAGCGGACCAAGAACAATTGCCGTGAGGCGGTTCGATACATCCTTGAGCGCAACTTAATCTGTGGCGATGCCCTAACCCTTAAGACCGTGGGAAAGAACCCACAACCGATTGTGTTTTCGGAATGGTCACTGGTCAGGGGGAGTAAACTGAAACGTCGTGATTTTGCCTTCCAAGGATTACTTGATCATGAGGCATACAAGAGCACACCACTCTTTTCTGACCTTGGAGAGGATGTCTTCATCCCTACGCCGGTAAAAGAGCATCCACTCATACATTTCATGAAGGTCGCCGATGCACAACAGTCCTAACTACAATCCCGATGTACTGACCTGTCTGGCCAACCTGAGCAGCGACGAGGTCTTCACGCCCCCGAAGATAGCCAACGCATTACTCGATCTGCTCCCCCCGCAAATCTGGAGTGACAAGAACGTCCGATTTCTGGACCCGGTCTGCAAGTCTGGAGTCTTTCTGCGCGAGATTGCCAAACGGCTCGATGCCGGGTTGGAAAAGGAAATCCCCAACAAGCAGGATCGCATCAACCACATTTTTAGCAAGCAACTCTATGGCCTCGCTATCACTGAGTTGACCTCGCTGCTTTCCCGTCGTTCTGTGTATTGCTCCAAGACGGCGGACGGCAGATACTCGGTTTGCGAAACTTTTGACGATCCGCAGGGCGGAATTCGCTTTGAGCGAATTCGGCATACCTGGGAACATGGCCGCTGCGCCTTTTGTGGTGCGAACGAAGCCAACTATGAGCGCGGTCAGGACCTTGAAACCCATGCATACCGGTTCATACATACAGACAATCCCGAGGAGTTATTCAAGATGAAATTCGACGTCATCATCGGCAATCCGCCGTACCAGTTGTCGGACGGTGGGGGCAGCGGTAAATCTGCTACCCCGATCTACAACCGGTTCGTTGACCAGGCGAAGAAACTGGCACCGCGCTATCTTGTGATGATCATTCCGTCACGCTGGTTTACCGGTGGCAAGGGGCTTGATGAGTTCAGAGAATCTATGCTCACGGATGATCGGCTGCGCTCGATCGACGACTACCTCATGGCGTCGGACGTCTTCCCAGGGGTGGCCCTCAAGGGTGGCGTTTGCTACTTCCTCTGGGACCGGGACAATCGCGGAGCCTGCCGAGTCACCACCCATTTCAAGGACTGGCCTGTTTCGACAGCCCATCGTTTGCTTCTTGAAGAAGGTGTGGACGTGTTCATCCGCTACAACGAAGGTCTGTCAATTCTGAAGAAGGTTATGGCTCGCGAGAGTGTTTCATCGAGCTCGTTGTCACTACCCGAAAGCAAGCGTTTCGATCGGTTGGTGAGTACCAGGCGGCCGTTCGGTCTTGATTCCATGTTCAAGGGCAAGGCTACCAAGGCTACTGGAAACGTTCTCGTCCATCAAAAAGGAGGACCGGGGTACACGCCAAGAAAGTCCATTAACACCGGTAAACATCTCATCGATAAGTGGAAGGTCTTTGTCGGCTTCGCCGCTCCAGGCACCGGCAATAAGGACACCTATCCGAACAGGGTCATCAGCACCCCATTCATCGGGGAGCCAGGAAGCATCTCGTCCGAGACGTATCTGTGCATCGGCCCGCTGGACTCAAAACATCAGGCCGAGAGCGTATTGTCCTATCTATCCTGTCGATTGACTCGCTTTCTGATTCAGCTACACAAGCCGTCTCAAAACACAACCCGGAGGGTCTATACTTTCGTGCCGATCCAGAAGTGGACCAGGCAGTGGACGGACGACAAACTGTACAAACGATACGGAATCAACCGAGAAGAAGCTGAGTTCATCGAATCAATGATTCGCCCAATGGAACTGCACAATGAGTAAAGAGTTTTTTCCACCACGGCCTGACTCTAATCCGACCATCTACGCCTACGAAGATACAAATCCTCAATATGATGGCCTCTTGAAAGTGGGTTACACTACAGTGGATGTTCAAGGTCGTGTGGCGCAGCAGTATCCGACTAAGAAACCCGGCAAGCCACCCTACAAGATTGTGCTCGAAGAGTCGGCAATGCGCAATGACGGCACGGCCTTTACCGATCATGACGTGCATCGTTCCCTGAAAAGCGCGGGAGTGAAAAACCCAGACGGCGAGTGGTTCAAGTGTACTGTAGATGATGTCAGGGCAGCGGTGGTTGCGGTGCGGACGGGGGAATGGAACGAGGGAAATCGCACGCTCGATTTCACTATGCGCCCCGAGCAAAAAGCGGCTGTGGAAAAGACTGCGGCTTATCTCAAGAGTGCCCAAAAGGACGACCCTGACAAAACACCGCATTTCTTGTGGAACGCGAAGATGCGCTTCGGCAAGACCTTTGCCGCCTATCGATTGGCAAAAAAGATGAATTGGCGGAAGGTGCTGGTTCTAACTTTCAAACCAGCGGTGCGGAATGCCTGGGAAGACGATTTGAAGCAACACATTGATTTCAAGGGCTGGCAGTTCATCAAGCCCGGCGGCCTGAGCTACGAAGAGGCCGACAAGAAGAAGCCGTTAGTCTATTTTGGATCGTTTCAGGACCATCTGGGGAAGAACAAAAGCACGGGTGGCATCAAGACCAAGAACGAATGGGTCCATACGACCCACTGGGATTGCGTGATTCTCGACGAGTACCACTACGGCGCCTGGCGCGAAAGCGCCAAGGATCTGTTCGAGGCGGAGGACAAGAAGGAGGTCGAATTCGGCGAGGGGGAAGGCATTGAGTATTTTGACGAAGAGATCATGCCGATCACGACGAACGGTTATCTTTATCTCTCCGGTACGCCGTTCCGAGCTATTACATCAGGGGAGTTCATCGAGGAGCAGATTTTCAACTGGACCTATTCAGATGAACAACGGGCCAAGCAGGATTGGCAGGATGAAGACAACCCTTATGCGTCGCTCCCCCGAATGGTCTTGATGACGTATCAAATGCCCGATGACATTAAAGACATCGCTATGCAGGGGGAATACGACGAGTTTGACCTAAATGTATTCTTCTCCGCAGAAGGAACCGGCGAGAACGCGAAGTTCAAATATCAGGATGAAGTGCAGAAGTGGCTGGATTTGATTCGAGGCGCTTTTCAGGCTGCAACAATCGATAATCTGAAGTTAGGGGCGAAGAAACCACCTATGCCTTTTTCAGATGTCCGGTTGCTTAATGTATTGTCCCACACCTTCTGGTTTCTGCCGAGTGTAGCTTCGTGTTATGCCATGCGGAAACTGCTGTGGAAGAAACAGAATCGCTTTTATCGTGACTATCAGGTAATAGTTGCGGCAGGGCGTGCCGCCGGGATTGGTGTTGACGCTCTACCCCCTGTCCTGGATGCAATGGACGACCCTCTGCAGACGAAGACTATCACTCTATCATGCGGGAAGCTGACTACCGGAGTGACGGTGAGGCCGTGGACTGGAATATTCATGCTGCGCAATTCATCTACCCCGGAGACCTATTTTCAAGCTGCCTTCCGTGTTCAATCCCCGTGGACATTGATGAACCCTGATAACGCAACGCCGAACCGCGAGGATATTGTCAAAAGAGAATGTTATGTTCTCGATTTTGCGCCGGACCGGGCATTGCGACAGATTCAAGAGTACAGTTGCCGCCTAAATGTCGATGAGTCGAACCCCGAGAAAAAGGTAGAGGAGTTTATCAGCTTCCTGCCAGTGCTGGCCTATGACGGAAGTTCCATGAAGCAGATTGATGCCGCAAGCATTCTGGATATAGCCATGAGTGGAACCTCTGCGACACTTCTTGCACGACGATGGGAAAGTGCCCTGCTGGTAAACGTGGATAACGATACTCTGAAGCGACTCATGGCCAACGAACAGGCAATGAATGCGCTAATGGGTATTGAGGGATTCAGAAATCTCAATCAGGATATAGAGACCATCATCAACAAATCGGACGCTGTGAAAAAGACACGGAAAGAAAAGAACGACGAGGAACTGACTAAGAAAGAGAAAAAGGAACTCACTGAAGAGGAAAAGGAATACAAAAGCAAGCGTAAGCAGATTCAGGAAAAGCTGATCAAGTTTGCCACCCGCGTGCCGATTTTCATGTATCTGACCGATTACCGAGAGCGATGCCTCAAAGATGTGATTACGCAACTGGAGCCAGGACTGTTCAAGAAGGTAACTCGTTTGAGCGTGAAGGACTTTGAATTACTGGTCAGTCTCGGAGTCTTTAACAGCGCAAGGATGAATGACGCAGTCTATAAGTTCAAACGATACGAAGATGCCAGTCTGAGCTACACGGGCATCAATAAGCACGAGGGCGAAGATATTGGTCTCTTCGACACTGTTCTGAGCCCCGAAGACCAGGCGGTCTTTGAGAATGTGGAGTCAGTTCAATGAGAAGTCGGGCTAAGGCCATTAGAGATTGAGATCATAGGTTTGCTTACAAATGGGTGACTGCCCAAGTCTGCTGCGGTACGGTAACAATAAGAGAGGCTAAGTTATGGTGAACTGGGCTGTGGAACTGGCGCGGATTTACAAACACAAGAGTGGAGGAGCAAATCTCCACGGCGTAATCCTATATACGGATGCAAATCCTCATGTTAAGAAACTTCTGGGAGACGACGACTATTGGACAGCGCTTGACGACATTTCTGGGCCGCTTTGGTGCATTTATGCCATCAAGGCGAAGCAGGGTTCCCACAGAATGCCCAGAGTGCCCCGTGAGACCGTGAGCATGATGGTGCCGGTGTGGAAGGAGCCTGCTGAAAACAGAGAACTGCTTGACGATTTTGGGATAGATTCAACTCAATATTTGCCAATGCTATCCGTATTCGGCGAATCTGAAGATGGGGAAGGGACCATACTCAACAAGAATGTCAAATTAGTTGACAGTAGTGTCGAAGATGCATTTGCCAAGCTAAGAGAGGTTTTCCTAATCATATCAGAGGCTGCCGAAAAAATCTCAGCGGAGTACATGAACGACAACATCCGAGCTTATACAGCGGTGGAGTATGCGCTGAAAGGGTACAATGAGTTACAGTCGGTGAAAAGGGTTGCCAAAATATGGAAGGCTCTGAAGTCGTATCGATAGCTAACATTGACGACCTGACCTTTATGCTGGGCGTTTTGATATTAGGGGTATAGCCATGTAGTTGGAGCGTATCTGAACACAGGGAAATCGGTATCCAATCTCGCAAACGGAGAGCTCGAAACTCCGCCACTCTCACTTAAGGTATCATCTCGAGGAAGTCGTGACGTCTTCCCAAGTTGTTGTCTTGTAATGAGTCTAAGCCGCACTTTTTTGTTGACTGGCTTGCGAAAGTTCGTTCAAATTGGCGTCGATACTGTTCTTGAGTGTATTTGAACTTCTCTTTGAGGGTCATTGTGACCAACGGTCAATTGAAACCTGTTGACTTTGTCGCTGTGAGGTTGTATACTGACCATTAATCTGTTTTTGTGCGGCATTGGAGAATTATAATGACAAATGATGGCAACGGCAAAAAGGAAAAGCCACTTTCTCGGTGGATTCAAAGCGAAGCAGGCAAAGAAGCCCTTGATCTGGTTTTGAGTCAGACGCAAAAGCAGACAGAACGCCTGAAAAAGGCCAGACAAATCGACCCCAAAAAATTCGATAAAATAATAACTCATTAGTTATTGCAAGTGGGGGACAAAGTTTGACTGAGAAAGATTTCTGCTCGTGGTCCTACACCATTGATGACTTGCTAAGATTCCTCGCGGAACACTCTCGTACTCCTCTTGAACTTCTACAAAAGAAGAACCATAGCCGCTATTTCGAAGAGTATTTTTCCCAAAAGGGTGTGAATGCTAAGACCGTTGTGGTGGAGTATAATTATGTGGATAGGGATTTTTTGCTCGACTACGCGGGTTACTACGCTCGCTGCTTCAGGAAATACAGTCGACATTGTGCTCGTTTACATTTCTTTTCTATTGAGTTTAGTGAGCAAGAATTCGAATCAGTGCTTATGGGGAATGCTGATCAATTGCTGAATCAGCTGAAGGACAAAGGCTCATATCTGGGCTTCCTCGTAGCTAAGCCGATTCCGTACACTGTAGTCGGTCGCACATGTTTGAGGACATATGAAGAGGCTGGCACACCGAGGAGCTATCCAAACAAGCGGACTTACGACGTCAATCTTTTTGGAATCGAGCTTTCGGTGAGTACACTCGCGTTTCAAGAGCAGGATCAGGTAGTGTCTGCTTGTGCCACGAGTGCCTTGTGGTCTGCATTCCAGGCAACGGGAAAGCTCTTTCAGCACAATATACCGCCTCCCATAGAAATCACGAAGTTCGCTTACCTCGTGGAATCCGAATTGGAGCCTCGAGCCATGCCCAACCGCGGATTGTCTACCCGACAGATTTTTCATGCCATTAGAGCAGTTGGCCTCGAGCCATTCAGGGTAAACGCGTCCGAAGAGCATGTATTGAAAAGTACGGTGTATGGATATTTGAAAGCAGGGATACCACTTCTGATGATTTTCTCGATATATGACAATCAAGGAGAGAAGGCCATATACATCGGTTATCACGGTGTGACGATCACAGGGTTCAGGCTGGGAAGCGATATGATTCAACCCTATGGCGATACAAGTTTCCAGTTGGTGGCCTCGAGAATCAATGGGCTTTACGCTCACGACGATCAGGTTGGTCCGTTTGCTCGAATGGAATTTGACGGAGAGGCGGTTTCGATAGAAGAGAACGGTGCAGTCGAGAGTGTTCTATCGTTGTCCTCGTCTTGGCAGGGCGAGGATGGAACTCCCGATAAGGGACGGGCAGTCCCAGACATTCTGATCGCACCCCTATATCAAAAGATCAGGATTCCGTTTGAGACAATTCATGATTTGGTATTGAAATTCGACGGGCTCATTCGATGGATTAGTTCTGAGAGCATCTATGATGTTCCAAAAGGTATCGATTGGGATGTTTACCTCATTCGCGTCGGAGATCTGAAGTCGGAGATACTAAAAAGAGATGATATTCCAATGGAGGAGAAGAAGTCGGTGCTTGTGGAGAGCACGCCTCGGTTTCTATGGAGAGCATCCGGCAAGGTGGCTGAATCGGGCTCTGAATTCATCGATATATTGTTCGACGCCACCGAAATCGAGCAAGGACAACTATGTCACCGAATAATCTGTTATGATAAGGCTCTAAACAAAGCCCTGCCAGAAATGGTGGATTCGGACATCCTTAGAGAACGTGTTCTCCAAAATGATCCGTCAGTGTTGAGTATCGTCGATCAGATCGCAGCTCAGTACGGAAGTGATATTTCATAGTCTCCGGCTTAGTTGGACGCTAAATCTCACTGCCGAACTGAGTATGCCTAATTGACAATGTCCAATTGTTCGTGGCGCATCTAATCAATAGACTTGGAATAAACTGAGGGGGATGCACCGTATCGGAACGCCAAAAGAGTCCGAGCTTTTCATTTTCGTGGCCGCGGCAAACCCGCTTCCTTTGCGTACAACAGCCAGTAACACCAACCGAGGAGAAGTTCTACCCGAACCAGCGATTAACTGCCTGGAATCTCCGGCTGAAGTGACGTACAGCTATGAACACACCTCTATCCTATTGATGTTGTGACGCTTATCTCGTGCAAGCGGGCAATGTCGGTCACGATCTGGTTCCAGTTCTCAGCTACTTGGGGGTCATTTTTTTTGGGGTGGTGGGAACACTCATGACAAACACAGCCTCAGAGCAAATTGCCAACGGCGATTGCAGGTGTCGGTAAGGTGTTACATTAGAGCCGCTGCCCGTTACCGGACCTTGGCACTCAGGACAGACAACGAAATTCCTCAGCGGGAAGTCTACCTAATAAGAAGACTATCTTTGGCTAGCATTGTTACAGTCTTTTCGCCCATGGATCGGACCACGTTCTTGAAATTCGCAAAAGCATTACCCCTCGTTGACGCCGTGGCATACCAGACCGGCTCACCCGTATTGACATCGTAAAGTTCGGCCACGAAACTTGCCCAAGGTTTATGGATGTTGTAACCACCTGACGTTGTTGTCTTAGACTTCTCGTTATACCTGAAGCCACCCCCGTATGTGCGGGTCGCGGTCCCCTTCGTTTTTGTTCTTGTACTCGGTGGGATGTAGGTTTTTGAGTAGCCCGATCCAGATGATGTAATAATCAATACGCCCCTGACCCATAGTGAATCTATCAATTCGCTGTATTCTTCCGCGGTGTAACTCTTCCCCGGGAATATGACTTCGTGACCCATTTCACACCTGACGTGTAGGAGTGCAAGCTCATCACGGATTTTACGCTCCAACGCCTCTTGTAGGCTCAGATCGCCGAAGGCTGCGATTACCAGTAGGTTCTTGTAGGCTGCATCCCGGAACTCTCGGTTACGACGTGAGTGCATGCTCGTGGTGGCACAGCCACACAGTGCGAGCAAGATTGCCAAGACTATCGGACAGCGTCGCATGGCCTGTTCCTCCGGTAAAGTTGTCTCTTAGCGTTCATGAGAGTATACCACTCCATCGCCGTTTGTCAAGCGTCCCGTGTGGTATCCCTGACCGATTCTAGCCGTCAGAATACCACACCCCACTGACAGATCGTATCAGTGGAAACCCGCGTTCAGGCAGTCATTTCGTTAGACCGTTGCTTCGATCACAAGAGTATTAGAATAAAGAGTGGGGATACGATAGGCGTCTCTGCCTCAGACTGGACTGGTAATGTGAGCAGAAAAGAACACGAAGGACCGTCACCGGCTACTGACAATCAGGAGAATAACCCTCTTCGGCCAGTAGAAAATGTCGGTCCTGTGAGGAACCACACGGAACCCGCCAGCCGTACTGGTTCGTCCCCAACGAACGACGTGGATTGCGTCTATCCAGTTGACATGAGGGCGCTTATCTTGCGCATCTGGATCAAATCGGTGGCCACTTGGTTCCAATTCTCGGTTACATGGGTCATTTTTTTTGGGGTGGTGGGAACACTCATGACAAACACAGCCTCAGAGCAAATTGCCAACGGCGATTGCAGGTGTCGGTAAGGTGTTACATTAGAGCCGCTGCCCGTTACCGGACCTTGGCACTCAGGACAGACAACGAAATTCCTCAGCGGGAAGTCTACCTAATAAGAAGACTATCTTTGGCTAGCATTGTTACAGTCTTTTCGCCCATGGATCGGACCACGTTCTTGAAATTCGCAAAAGCATTACCCCTCGTTGACGCCGTGGCATACCAGACCGGCTCACCCGTATTGACATCGTAAAGTTCGGCCACGAAACTTGCCCAAGGTTTATGGATGTTGTAACCACCTGACGTTGTTGTCTTAGACTTCTCGTTATACCTGAAGCCACCCCCGTATGTGCGGGTCGCGGTCCCCTTCGTTTTTGTTCTTGTACTCGGTGGGATGTAGGTTTTTGAGTAGCCCGATCCAGATGATGTAATAATCAATACGCCCCTGACCCATAGTGAATCTATCAATTCGCTGTATTCTTCCGCGGTGTAACTCTTCCCCGGGAATATGACTTCGTGACCCATTTCACACCTGACGTGTAGGAGTGCAAGCTCATCACGGATTTTACGCTCCAACGCCTCTTGTAGGCTCAGATCGCCGAAGGCTGCGATTACCAGTAGGTTCTTGTAGGCTGCATCCCGGAACTCTCGGTTACGACGTGAGTGCATGCTCGTGGTGGCACAGCCACACAGTGCGAGCAAGATTGCCAAGACTATCGGACAGCGTCGCATGGCCTGTTCCTCCGGTAAAGTTGTCTCTTAGCGTTCATGAGAGTATACCACTCCATCGCCGTTTGTCAAGCGTCCCGTGTGGTATCCCTGACCGATTCTAGCCGTCAGAATACCACACCCCACTGACAGATCGTATCAGTGGAAACCCGCGTTCAGGCAGTCATTTCGTTAGACCGTTGCTTCGATCACAAGAGTATTAGAATAAAGAGTGGGGATACGATAGGCGTCTCTGCCTCAGACTGGACTGGTAATGTGAGCAGAAAAGAACACGAAGGACCGTCACCGGCTACTGACAATCAGGAGAATAACCCTCTTCGGCCAGTAGAAAATGTCGGTCCTGTGAGGAACCACACGGAACCCGCCAGCCGTACTGGTTCGTCCCCAACGAACGACGTGGATTGCGTCTATCCAGTTGACATGAGGGCGCTTATCTTGCGCATCTGGATCAAATCGGTGGCCACTTGGTTCCAATTCTCGGTTACATGGGTCATTTTTTTGTGGGTAGGATCTGTTGCGGCAACCAGACCAGCCGGGTGCTGAGAGGTTGGACATAGCGTAAGCCGCTAAAATCCGCTGGGCCAGTTAACATATTGTTATGCCATAAGTTATGTTCTGGGGCTATCCGGGACGATTTTTTTGGATTAAAGGATAAGGCTTTATCCTTTAATTGGGGTCGGCGAGATTAAAAGTTCTTCAATTTGCTTACGACCGAACAGAAGGTGCGGACGCCGGTCAAATGACGGTCGGATTATTCTAATCACTGAGGATAACTTCTCTGACCCGTAGTCTGAACCGGGTCGATGCCCCCATCCATGCGCTACGTATCGGAAATCCACAGCGGTTCAGAGTCACTGTTCGACCAACCGCTTGTGTCACTGATCCGCCCTGGATCGATTATCGTTGATAGTCCCCTCTAGGTTTCATATTTTGGTGTACCATTTTTGGATGAGCAGGAGGAACCCATGCGGCTGATGACAGTGATCATAGTTACGATTGGTCTTTTCATGTCAAGGAGTGTTGCGGGTCAGGATATTGCACCGGGATCGGCACCAGACGGAATTCAAGACTCTACAGTTAGAAAAAACCCTGATACGATCAGCGAATCTACGGGAACAGACAGCATTGATACAAGCCGCACCTTCGCTCTACACGAGGAGCTTGCATCGGGGACCAGTACAATCCTCGACTCTACATTGCTCCATGAATCAGGTCCAGACAGCGCATTTGGCGCCGAGACCGAACCGGTAGATACGTCTCCTATGCCAGAACTATCGCTGACGGATTCCGAGCAAAATGTTAAGGACGAATCCAAATCAATCCCAGCGTTGATTAGTGATTGGTGGGATACAGATATAGGTGAACTGTTGCCCGACTTCACGTCCATCGTGCTGTTCCTTACTTTTCTTGTCGCATTCATCACTTATCGACAAAAGACAAAGCCGATCATCAAGTTCAATCTTATCCCCAATCCTCAGCATGGAATCCCTACTGGGCTTACAATTCGCCCCCACTTGCACAACCTTAGTGATACAGATGCTCTTGGTATTGTGATTATCGAATTCGTATTGAGTAACGGGGAGCGAAAGCAGTTTAAGTCAGATGAAGGTGCCTATTGCGGAGGGTGGATATGGACTCTTCAGGCCCAAGTAGAAATATCGGGTGTTACTAATGTAAGCAAGATGATTGATGAGTTTTCACCAAAGGCCAGTTTAGAAGCTAATACGGAAGGCAATGAAGACAAGAACCAATTGATTTCAATCGAGTGCGTGGTTTACACCGTCCGTTGGAGAAACTGGAGAAGCCCTTGCCTAAGATGGTTGGTGAGTATTTATCCTATTGTATACAGAACTCCGACCTACAAGTGGAACTTGGTCAATGAAAGTGGAGGGAGTTTTGCCTTAAAGTATGGATGGGAACGGATTGACTTAAAAAAGTGGGTCTTCAAGCCGGACCACGAATCAATGCCAATCCCCCAAAAACCAAATATCAAGGTGTTCAAAAACGCTTTAAGGGCAAAACTTTGGGAGTAGCTCCTTACCATCGAAAAATCAGGACCACATCTCGTCTCTTAGCACGCCCACCAGTCGGATTACACGGGTCATCCTTTTTTTGGTGGGATCGCCCGTAGCAACCCTTAGAAAAACTCTATAGCTGGTTCAGCTCCTGGGATTCTGTTTTCGATACATGCTGCTCGCCGCCTTGGGCCAATTCCTGGTTGCGGAAGACGGCCAGCAGGTAGCGTGCATCGGGATGGGTATGCTCAAAAACCTGTTCGGCGCCGATCCGGTGAGCCAGGCGGTGGAGGTTGTCGTCTGATGCTTCCGGGAGATCATGGCTGACAAAAGTGCTTTGGAAGGAAGAGCTATAATAGATGCGTCGTTCGATAGGTGTCCAGAACGACAGCTCTGCTTGCGGTGACAAAGGTGCTTTGGTATCGCCCGGTGCGGTGAAAGTGAGAACCACAAACTCCGGCCGCCGATCAAGGATGTATCGGGGGTCATATCTCTTGTCGAGGAAGCCACCCTCACACTTGGCGATGAAGCGATCGGTCAGGCCGGTGATGTCGATGATGTCGCGTTGTGGACAGAGGTAGCCGATCAGACCGATGTCCATGAGCGCGACGGGGCGGGCGGGATCGTGGGTGTCGCTGTTGAGCCATTGGGCTAAGGCGATGTGCCCGGTTTGGTAACCTGATGATCGGATGTCGACATATTCACGGTGGTTCTGTCTTAGATCGCCGTGGAACAGCCACAGGGCCAGACAGATGCTCAGTACAACGGCCGGTCGGAACCAGGCCTTGCCCTCAGCGAATCGTTCAAAGAGTGTCCCCCAGCCAACGGCCACCGAACAGGCGACCAGAGGAAGGTAAGGAATCAGCAATCGATAGCCGGGCATCCAGTCTTTGCCGGTAACGAGAGGTAGCAGACAGCCGGTAGTGGCCACTGCTATCATCGGGGCCATTTCCTTAAGGAGCCGCCGGCCAAGACCAAGTCCGACTAACGTGATAATCAGTCCGACCGGGCCGAGCACGGCCGGCAGCATACCTTCAGCTATGTATGACCAGGTTCCCTCGTGAAGGAACCCGCCCAGTTTTGCGTAATAGGTGTTGGGCAGCCACTCACCTTCGTACACCGCCAGACGCCAGGAAACATGGGCAACGATAACGCTTAGTGTGATGATTCCGTTCGAAAGAACCAGACGAGCGAGGGATACTCGCCCGGTAGGCGCGACTGAACCCTGTGGAACTGGACGTTTCGGTGCGACGGTGATCAACAACAATTGCACAACCACAAAGACTGACCAGAGGATGAGACCTTCGGGTCTGGTCAGGCAGCCGGCTGCGAACAAAAATCCCGATCCATACCAACGCCGTTTGGTTGTCTCTATAGTCGCGAGTACGACCGCGGCAGTGAGCAGAAAGGCGAACAGGGTCGTCTCCAGGCCGCTGGTTGAGTTGAGAGCGAAGCAGGGATTAAGGGCGACCAGAGTCGCGGCGATGATTGCCCACCAGGTGGCCGATGATGCTGAGCCTTTACCGGCGGCCAGAAAGCGAGTGAACCAGAAGATGATTATGATTGATAAGGCGCCGGACAAAACACCGATAGCTTTGGCGGCAGGTGCGGCTGCTTGTTCACCGAGGACACGAATAGCCCCGGCAACAATTACCATCATGGAAAAACTTGTGTACCCCTCTACCGACTCGTCGAGGTTAAAAAACGGACCGAGTCCGTCGGCCAGGGAGCGGCTGTAGCGAAACGTGATATAGGCATCATCGTTGACATAATGATGGTAGGACCAGGCATGAGCAAAGTAGCCGGCCAGTATCACGACCAGCGCGAACGCCCACAGACGGGAGGGACGTACTTGTCCCCAGGTGGTCCACTGCTTGACGAGCGAAGGCTGTCTTTGGTTCGTAAGCTGTTGCATCTTTGAGTGCACGACGCGGCATTCGCTCGTGGACAGACTCCACCCTTGTCTGAGGCACCTGAAATTTGAAACGTTAAGACGAGGACGTCAGGTGTCAGTGTTCAGAGCGCGAAGCAGTTGATGCGGATCGAAACGGTGAGAAGGCAGCAGGTTTCAACGACCCGGACCCACAACGAAGGCAACCTCGTTACGTTCTATAATACCAGTTTCGCAATGTCTCCGAGCGGCCCGATCTGTCCCGGAACAGCCGGCAGGCCAATCGAGCCTCTCTTCGGGCGGTTCTTCTGTTTATAAGGACGCATCGGTCGCTGTTTTGTTGCGGCGTGACTTGGATGCGCAAACTTTGCGTGCAAGTTCGTCCGATTGTGTACGGCAGCGTTCAAAAACATTACAGGATCGTGGGTTTTGTCAGCCGGTAATGGTTTGAAAAAAGGAGAAAGTATGAAATTCCTCAGACGCAGGAAAGTATCGACGAAAAACCGACCCGAGCGCGATTTGAGACTTGCCACCCGGACTAGGGCGGTGTCAAAAGACTCGTATCAAACAACGGACCGCATCAGAGCGATGTTGAAAATGTCGTCCGGTGATGTGAAGACCGGTCGCTATCGATCAATGTTGTACCGGTTTCTCTGTGACAACATTCCGGTGGTGAACTCGGTTATTTGGACATGGAGCCGGCTGGCCGCGGCGCCGGGCGTGTTCAAGGTGGTCGAGAACGGTCAGGGCGCCGACAGTGCTTCTGCTCAGCAGCGGCTGGATGATCTGGCTCGTAGAATCTACGTTGACCCGTCCGGTCAGACATCGGGTACGCCTGCTTTTTTGGTGGATATGTTTCGCTGTTTGTTCAGGGACGGTGTCTTTGGCGGATTTGTGACGGTGCAGCCGGACGGTTCGGGCGTGCATCGGTTTATTCCGGTGGATTCGATCGACATTGCGGTCGATGAAAGCCGGGGGCGACCGCGCCTGATTCTGGAATCCGATGACAAGCAGATCGATTTGTCCCGGCCTGACTTTCGTCATCTGGCCTTCAACCCCGGCATATCAAAACCGCTGGGCCAATCCATCCTGCACGCTATACCATTCGTGTCCTATATCGAGCAACAACTGATCGACGACATGAGGCGGTCCAGCCACAATGCCGGGTTTCATCGGTTGCATGTCAAGATCACGCCGCCGGAGCGGATGTCGGGCGAGTCCGACTCAGCTTTCACCGACCGGATCAACAGCTATTTCGATTCGACCGTGTCGATGATTCGTTCATGCGAGATTGACGACAACCCGGTGACCTGGGACAATGTCGGCATCGAGTATATCGGGCCACAACCGGGCGGACGATCCGGAAACAACCAGTGGTTTTTCCAGCATCGGGCCATAATCGAGGAGGTTTGCGCCGGAACCCATCTGGCGCCGTTTCTGTTGGGTTATTCCTACGGCGATACTACCAGCTGGTCGGCTTTCAAGTTTGACGTTGTCATGCGACAGGTTCGTTCGGTGCAGGCCGAGGCAACGCAGCTTCTTGAGTGGATCGGCAATATCGATCTGGCCCTGAGCGGACTGAACGCCGAGTGTCGTTTCGTGTTCGATAACAATTTTTCATATCAAGCGACGGAACTGGCATCGGTGCGCGCCACGGAGGTAGACTCCCTGCTCAAAGCCTACCAAGCGGGTTTGATCGACGAAGCGAGTGCCCGGACAAAAGTTGGTGACCTGCTATAGCCGGCCTGACATCGGTTATCGACTGGCGGCGCGGGATGGCCGATCCGGCCTATTTCGCTTCCGCCGCGCTCGGGATTGAATTGCACAAGGGGCAGCGAGAATGGCTGGAGAATTCTACTAAGGCTGAGAACGTTCTGGTGACCGGGAATCGTTGGGGGAAGTCTTTCGCAGCGGCCGTGAAGATCCTGCACCGAGCTATCTATCGGCTGCGAAAACTGGAGTTTGACCGGTGTGGACGGTATCACATTGTGACGGCGTCGATCACTCAGGATCAAGCCAATATCATTTTCGACCAGGTGGTGCGGATAGTGCGCGGGCTGCCATGGCTGGAAGCTCTGATGACAACGCTGGTGCGAACGCCTTATCCACGCATGTCATTCGGTAACGGCGCCGTGATCGAAGCGCGTTCGACGCAGAATCGCGGCGAGTACCTGCTGGGGCATGACTACGATCTGTTCATCTTCGATGAGGTGGCGTTTGAGCCGGACCCGGAGTATGTAGTAGAAGAAGTGATTCAGATGCGGTTGGCCGACCGCGAGGGGAAACTCGACCTGGTCAGCACACCCAACGGTCGCAACTGGTTTTACCGGCGGGCGCGTGAGGTGACCAAAGGTTCTCGCAACGGGTACTTTCAGTCGGGCGATAGTCGTGAAAATGTGTACATTTCGCAGGACTTTCTGAAAGAACGGTTGACGCATTTCTCCGAACATAGGGTGCAACAAAACATCATGGGGCAGTTTGTGGACTCCGGTGGGGAGATTCTCAAAGGGTCCTATGTCGATCGGGCGCTGGCATCTTTTTGTGCCTTGGAACATGACACGGATGTCATGACCGCGCCCGGAGACACAAAGAGATTCATCTCAGGTTGGGACCTTGCCCGGAAGAAGACAGCCACGGTGGGGGTCACGGTTGAAGTGGTCGACGGCGTAGCCCGAGTGGTGGCGCTGGAGAGGTTTAAGCAATTTGATTGGAACGTCGTTGTGGAGAAAATCAAACAGCGGCAAGTGAGATACCCCGGTGAACTGATCGTGGACGCTACCGGGCTGGGGGACGTAGTTGTTGAGCAACTGAGAGAGTTCAATCCGGTGGCCGTGATTTTCACGGCCGCGTCCAAGGCTGAGATGCTGACCAACGTCGAGCTGTTTCATGCTACCGAGCGGATCAGCTATGAACGATGGCCACTGCCCGACGGGCCGGGGAAGGTCTGGTCGTTTGAGGATGAGTTACGTTCGGCCCGTTGGGATGACAACAACGAGTGCGATTCGCTTATGGCCCTGGCGCTGGCTTTGTGGCCGCTCAGGCGCCGGTGTGAACCGACCATCCAGGCAAGAGTTGGGAAGGTGTGATAAATCACTCTTTCGCGCTTCGCGCGTTGCTACTGTCATGCCGAGCGGAGTCGAAGCATGAGCCATTGTGATCGGGTAGCCCATCCGTTTACGGTGGGTTTCTTGTTGTAGTTGTTGGTTTCGTGTAAGAGCTACGATTGCTCATGGCATGATAGGCAGCTGTGGAACATGGAAAGTTTTCTATATAGCCCAAGGATTCATCTAATCCCAGGGCAAGCCCTCGGCCACCCGGGCTTACTATAGGGCTAGATTAGTCACAATCGGCGCTCAACGGGGCGACGCAAGGCGCCCTCTTCTCGGTGCAGTTCACGCGATCTGAAGATCACGTGGGCACAAGCCATCCCATCCTTCGACAGCGCTCAAGTTGGATTTGTCAGGAGCGCAATCCGCGGCTGCGGTCTGACCTACAAGAGCCGTCGCGCGGGGTCGCACAACGGTACAAAACACTCGGGGTGGAATGACGGCACCAGAACAAAGGCGGGTTCACGCCGCGGCGCGCGGGCGAAGACGGACCCGCCCTACAAAAGCAGATGGTCGTTCGACTGAAGATACTGAGGCACAAAAGAGCGCCCTTCAAGGGGAGGATCTCAAAGGGCGCGAGAGGGCGGAAGGGTTGGGAACGTAGGGGAATCTAGCTTTGGCTGATGTAACCCGTCCGCAGAGTAGGCGAAGTATCTAACTGATCCAACTTCGCCTTTTTGACATCAAGAACTCTGTTATCTGAAACGTCCAAACGAAGTGTGGCAGAGGCCAGGATAGTCCTCGGGGGTTTCAAAAAGCCGGGGAACCAGTTGGGATGAAAGCGGCTGCGTCCAAAGGAGGCGTGGGCGGTGTGGGCCTTGTGAATACTCATGGTGGACGAGACCTCGGCGCCTTCCACTGAGGACCAGGTGATGGTCATACCGAGCACAAAGATCACCAAGGCGATCAGCCATTTCATACTGTGGCTCTTCTTGTTCTTGTAAACGGTCATAACAATTACCTCAAGTTTTCTGTCTACGTTTCCAACCACTCAGTCTAAAAGCAAAGGTAATGCCCACTTAAGACAAAGTGGGGGGGCTTTATGTACCAGTCTGTGAGACAGTCGATTAGGTGGTTCGGCGTGCTGTTTGACCGGCCATAATCTGGTGTGTTCTTAGCAACAAATTGCGCATTAGGGTCGGTGATTTGTTGCAATTGGATTGCATGGGTCGGTTGGTAAAGCAAATGGAGGTAAAATGAGCGCAAGTCTTGGCCGTGTCACCGCCAAGCTGGCCGAGCCGGCTGAACAGGTGAGTGCCGATCTGGTTGAATTGATAAACAAAAACGTGAACCCTCCGACGCCGATAGTGGCTGATGACGTCTTTGTGCGGGCAATGTATATCGTGTCTGATGAAGTCAACAGCTTCGGTGGGCGGTTTCCTGTCGAGGAGCATAAGCGGCTGGTTGAACTTCTGATCGACTCGCCGGTGATGGTCGGGCATCGCAAGGACAAACTGCCGATCGCGCGGAATTTCCATGCCGGGACGGTGGAGCGTGAAAATCGTCAGTGGGTTAAGAGCTATTTCTATTGGCTGAAGAGCGCCCAAGGCGCCGACAATCTGCGTGAAAATATCGACGGCGGGATTTACAAGGAGTGTTCGATCGGCTTTACTTTTCTGATGCCGGAGTGCTCGGTCTGCAAGAAGGACATCCGCACCTGTGAACATGAGCCGCTGGCTGAGTATGAAGTCGACGGCGAACAGGTATCCTGCCATTTTAATTATCGCAAGATTGAACGGGTGCTGGAGACCTCGCTGGTCTACCGGGGTGCGGTCAACGATACCTCGGTGTCCAAAGAGTTGAAGGCCGAGGCGGCTGACGTCGCCGGCCAGTCCCTGTCGGCAGAGGTGCCTGCCGAGTTGAAGGACCTGTCTGAGCTGAGTGATGCATCTCAATGTCTGGTGACGCCGTACTACGATGGACTGATGGTGAGAGTCAGCATGGTCGACGGCCAGATGAGACTGTGCCGCCTCGACGGGGAGTTGCTTGGGGAGGAATTCTGCAATCGGTTTGATCTTGATCAACTCGCGGAGTATGAAGAGTTGTGTGGGTTGTTGGTGCCGTATCGCGGTAAGGAGCGGTTGAAACTGTCGGCTTTAAGCAAACTACTGAGCGGACAACCATCACATGCATCTCGACTGGAGCTGAAACTGGTTCCGCAGAATGGGTTGGACCCGTCGAATCTGTCCAGGAACGGCAGGCCGGATCGTATCCGAGTGTTACGACACGAGGTTGTCGCTTCCACGCAGGTAGACGAAGCCGCGCGTTCTGTAATGACACGGGATGGTGTCCGGGTGTGGAGCCTCGACGAACTTCCGCCGCAATCTTTGGGATATCGATATTGTCCCCATGGCGGTAAGCAGTCGCTGGGTAGTTATCGAGTGTGTCGCCCGGCCTGGCTGGACGGGATGTCAACCGGCAGCGACGATTTGACCTTCATATTTGCTCACGAGGGTGAGCGGGGGAGGTTTGTGGTTCGACAAGGGAATCAAGCGCGCCTGGCCAGAGGGGCACGGTTTGTGGCCGACGAAGTTCCGGTGGAGGATGTAACTTTTGAAGAACTCTCCACCATGGCGAGTGGTCGGTTGGTGGAGCTGTCGCGGCAGGATGGGGGCTACCTGCTGAGGCTGTCGGGAGCGTTGGAAGGCTGGTTTGCTCTGCGCAGGATCAAGTTGGAGGGGCGGACGCGCTTTTTGTTCTACCGTCGGAGTGTCAGTTGATAAACGCTGCCTGTACTGTTGGCTGGCAGGTGCGGTCTGGCGACTCGCCCGACTGCTTGGGGGTACCGCCGTAGGTGTCTTGCGAGGTGGCCCTACACCATTTATTGGGGCAGATGAGGACATTTGCCGCCCACAGGTTTCGGCGGGTAGTTACTGGTAACTGATGAGACTGAGGACGCGCTTGAAGGAGCCGCCTGAGATGTCAAGTCGGACGAGTCCTATGTTGGGGACATAGTACTCCCGCACGATGGCGACGGGGTCGGTGTCGTCGTAGCGCTGGTACAAGCGGACATCGAATTGATAAGCACCGAACGATCCGGCCGGGACGGTAACCTGGGGATGCGCGACATACGACTTGGAATGGTGAAAACCGAAGTATGAGTAATAGAAAAGATGCTGCACGTCTTCGAGTCCGACCTGCAAAAGCGGTACGTACCCACCCCACGAATCCGTGGCCGAAAGTTGGCGCGGCATCATTACCGGTGGCACCGGCAGGTATGTGATCTGGGGTGTACCGACGGTGAGCGGCCAATATCCATTCTGAATGACCGATTGATCACTGACTTTCAGGCTGATGATCGGCTGGTGGTTGTTGCCGATGGCCCAGTCCTCCAGGTCGCCGGTGATGGTAAAGGTGTCGTAGCTGGTGCTGACATAGAGATTGAAGGAGCTGTCTCGAATGGAGTCTATACGGATATAGACCAGTGAACGTCCGTCTTCCAGACCAAGCAGGTCAAGGCCATCGAGAGCCCCTCCCGATGAACCTGAGGGACCGCCTTCTTCACCGCAACCGATCAGAAAGCCGGCGGCGAACAGACCAACCAGAAGCAGCCGAATAAACAGGACGGCAATATATGGACGTTCATCAGACATGCGACCAAGATCCAGCGGGCCGGGATGGCGGTCAACAAAAAAAGGAGCAAAAGGTGGCTGACGAGCACAGTGGTGGCATTCGTTTGAACGGTCCGTTACTTCGATTCGTGACGGTCGTATTTGGGATCGCAGCCGGCTATTTTCTCACTATCCAATCGTTGAAGATCGAGCTGGCCGCCAAGGCTGAAGCGGCGGTTGTAGAAACGCTGGACAAGAAACTGGCCGGTTTTGAGGTGATTCTGAAGCAAGGGGTGGTAGATAAAGAGACGTTCTATCGTTTTTCGAAAGAGATCGAGGCAAGGCTCGCCCGAATCGAGTATCACCTCATCAATAAACCAGGAGAGAACATTGGAGACGAACAATCCTCACCAGGAATACATCGATCGAGTGACGACCAGTCTAACCGATGACGGCATGGCGCTGATCGATTTCGACGAGTTGAGACAGTGGCTTTGCGATGTGGCGCCTGTGCTGTCGGACATTGGGCGGTTGCAGGATGAATGTGCAACGTTGCGCGAAGACATAGTGGGTCGTATCAGCGGTATGATGAAAGCGGTGGCGGCGGTTACACGATCCGACTCGGGTCTTGAGAGTATCGCCGACTATCTCGAGGCGCTGCCTCAAATGACTGCCCAGGAGCTGGTCCGTCAATATCGTCGAACGTCGGCCCGTTTTCGTGATGCCTTTCCGGCCAGTTTCAGCGGCACCGGTTGGTATTCAACTCGACGGCGGTCGATGGACCCCGAGCTTTACAAATGAACCGGAGGGATTTATGGAAGTGTTGATTGACTTCTCTTCTGCGAACCGAAGCGCCTCCAGGCGCCGGTGCAGTTGGGTGACTGGCCTGACTGTCTGTGGATTTTGAGGTAGGTGTCGGGCGGGGTCGCCCTACACCACCTCTGCATGAGACGTTTGTCAACAAGCTCATAAGTCCCGGCCTTGTGGGATTCGCTCCCGGCCGAAGTATTTCAACTTTCAATGAACAAAAGGAAACGAGATGGCAGTAAGAGATCAGAACCTGGATGCGGTAGCGCCGGTGCTGGCCACCTTTACGATCAAGCAGACGGCCAGTGTCGATGATCTGAAAGATACCAACATAGGCGAGCCGGTGATACTGACAGACGACGGCGAAGTGGGACCGTGTGGTGACGGCGACCAACTGTTGGGCAGGCTAATCAGTTTGACGTTAAACGACGGTGACGACGGCGACCGGCTGGCTTCGGTGCAGGTCGGCGGGGTCTGCCGCCTGGCTATTACCACTACCTATCCCGTAGTGGGTAATCGGGTGGTCTGTGGCGCCAGCGGAACGGTCAAGCAGGCTCCGACGGTGGCCTCCGATCCGGCCGGTGGCAACGTGGCACGCGGGACGGTACTTGAAGTGAACGGTACAACCGACTGCGTCATTCTGCTTAACTAAGAAAGGACCGAAGATGAATTTCAATCAGTTTTTGAATTCGGCCGCCTTTGTCAATTTGAACCGAGAGATCGAACAAGCGACAACGGAGATTCCGGTGGATCTGACCAGGGCGACGGCGGTTGAAGTAGGACGCGATCTTTACACGGAAGCGGAGAGCCGCGGGCTTACGCTCTCAGAACTGCTGGAGTGCGAGGAGTATGATCCGACGCCGACCGGTTGTCCGCTTGATGCTTTTGAACGGCAGCTGGCCCTGGCCGGTGTCCGGCTCGGCGGCAAGTCGCCGACCACGGTGGAGCAGTTCTATCAGCAGGCGCCGGCTTTGTTGCCGGAGTTCATGTTGCGCGAGGTGAAGAAGGGTCAAGCCATGCGGCCGGAATTGGGTCGTTTGATTGCCAACTCGACCAGCGTGGCATCCAACAGTTACACGCCGTTTTTCATCGATACCTCGGACGACACCAAGTTTTCGCTTCGTCCTATCGGTGACGGCGCCGATGTGCCGCAGCTTTTGGTAACGGAACAGAACCATGCGGTCAAGGTAGCCGACTACGGTTTGGCTCTCAAGACCAGCTACAAGGCGCTTCGTTATCGCAGCAGTTCGCAGTTCCGCGTATTGTTGTGGTACATCGGTTTCAGAATTCAGAGCGACAAAATCGCCTTGGTCGTTGACACCATTATCAACGGTGACGGTAACTCAAACGGCGCTACGGTGGTCAATACGGCTGTCAGCGCCACCCTGGATTACGACGACTTGATCAGTCTGTGGGCGCAGTTCTCGCCGTTTGAAATGAACACGATTGTCTGCCATATCGATCAGATGAAGACGATCCTGACCCTGGCTGAGTTCAAGGACCCGATGGCCGGTTATCGTTTTCAGAACACCGGCGATCTGTTCAGTCCTTTGGGCGCTCGTTTGGTTCGTTGTGATGACGTTCCAACCGACTATGTTCTCGGTCTCGACAGCCGCTTTGCGGTCGAGGAAGTGATCACTCAGCCGTTGACTATCGAATACGACAAAGTCATCGAACAGCGTTTCGAGGAAGCCGTGATTTCCGAGTCGGTGACCTATGCCAAGGTCATCAAAGAAGCGTCGGTGGTGATGGACAGCGTTTGGACCTAATACCCTGCCGGGGGATCGCCCGGGGCGGTCCCCCCGCTGAATGAGAGAACGATGCAAAAGAAGATAACTGAATCAAGTGCTACCTATCCGGTCGGCCTGCCCCCTTCCAGGAAACTGTTAAAGGTGGCATCGGGACAATACCGCGGGCGGCTGGTGGCTGTCGTGCAAACGGCGTCCGGCGATATCGAGTACAGTTGGGCAGACCGGCCCTACGGGACGTGGTCGACCCCTGCGACCATCGCGTCCGATGCAGCCGACGAACCGTGTGACTGTTTGATGGACACCAACGGCAACATTCATGTTGTCTACAGCGAGGTCACGACCAAGTATCTGGTGACGAAGAAGCTCTCTTTCTCGGGCGGTAGTTGGTCGATCGGTTCGAAGGTGACCGTATTCAACGGCGCCGAGGCGTACAATCCGTCGGTGACGATTGAAGCCGCGGGGACTTTGTGGGTGAGTTGGTCGCATCTCAATACCGGGTCATACTACCTTCACGCAAAATCCTCGACCGATTCGGGAGCGACCTGGGGCAGCGGTCCGGCCGACGATGGTGATGAACTCAGCAATGCCGCGTCGGAGCTTTACAGCAAGGTCGTCATAGGTACCAGTGACATATTCATCGTCTACAGTTACGACGGCTCAACGTTGTCGGTGCGTTCTCGTCCGATCGTGGGCGGCAGTTGGACGACGGCCGTTGATCTGGCTTCAAGCGCCAGCAATATCGATGATCACTTCGACGTGGCCGTCTCGGACAACGGACTACTGGCTGTGGCCTATGATCAGGCGGCCTTGAAGTATCGTGAGTACGATGGGGCCGTTTGGAGTCCGGTGGTGGACCTGGATGCGGCCGAGGGCAATAGCCCGCAGGTGTTGTTTAACGTGAACGTACCGGTGGTGGTGTACCTGTCGCAGTACGCAACAGGGCAGGAGCAATTGATGTACACCAGCCGTGAGACGGGTAGCTTTGTGACACCTGAACCTCTGGACTCGGGTGCGGGAGCTTTTGACGAAGTCCTGGTTTATGACATCGGGTCATCCAGCTACAATGATCTTACGGCCGCTGCGGCCAGTGGCACGCCAGCGGACGTCTATCATTCCAGTAGCTCCACATTGTTGAAAATTCTCGGGGATACTGTGCATATCGGGATGGATCGTCGATTCCGTTATCTTCGCATACTCCTGTCAACGGTTGGTGTGGGTGGAGTCCTTAAGTACTCCTATTGGGATGGCTCGGCCTGGATTGCGTTCACGCCGGCGGGCGGCGCCTACGATTTCGATGCTTCGGACAAGGAGTTGCTCTTGTGGAACGACTACGACGCTACGCCCGACGACTGGCAGAAAGAAGCGCTGGGCGATGATGAACGTTACTGGGTGCAAATACAGGTAACGACCGGCTTCAGCACCGGTCCGGTGGGCAGTCAGATAACATCGATTTCCAACGCCGGTGCGGTTATCGTGAGGAGGTAGGGATGTCATATACTAATGTGGAACTGATTCGTCACCACCTGGTCAGTGCCTTTCCAACGGCCGAACAGGTGGTCAACCAAGCTCTGTATTTCAAGGGGGATGACTACCTGCCGTTTTTCAACGGCGCTATCGACGGTTCGGTGCTCAAGGTGAAGACGCTCAAGAGCAACAGCTTGTCGCGCTCGAGTATTACCCTGGGCAGCAGTCCGGTAAGCGTGGCGGCCTCGCCGATTGCGCCGGGCTCGGTGGTGGTGGCAAGCGATAGTTCGATGGGTACGTTGTATGTGGAGAACACAGACTATGCCATCGACTACAGTGTGGGAACCATCGCGGTCAAGTCGGGCGGGTCGCTAAGTGTCGGCCAGGCGGTGACGGTATGGTATCAGACGTTTGCGACGTACACCGATGGCGCAGACTATCAAGTAAGAGTCGACTCCGGCGAGATCAAAAGAGTGGTATCCGGCGAAATCATCGACGGCGAAACGGTCTTTCTGGACTACTCACCGATTTATGACAGTTTCAATGATGATGTGCTGAACAACGCGGTGGCTGAGGCCAACAGTCTGGTCGAGCAGGAGGTGGACCCGGACGGACAGTTCGGTGCTGACCGTACTTTGCAGGCGGCGGCCACTCAGCGCGCGCTGGCGATTGTTTGTCGCACCGCTGCCGCACGGGAGTTGTCCAGTCGTCGCGGCGAGGATCGTACTGCACTGGCCTGGATGAAACTATCCGATCAATACGCAGCCGGTAGTGAGCAACTCCTTAACCGATTCCGCCCACCGGCCCAGGGTCCGTCGGCGCCGGTACACAGCTAAGGGAGATGATATGATATCAGGATTGGAAAGAGCCAAGTCGCATCGGGTATGGTTTGTTCCCGAGTTTTCAGCCTGGGGGTTGGCCGGGTGGAGCGAGATCGAGTTTGTTGTCCAGGAACAAGTGCAGAGTACCACATCGGTTCTGTATGGGACTATCGATATTGGAGATGTCGCTCAACAAGTAACGTTTGCCAATCTCACCGACCATCGCGGTAACCAGCTACCTCAATCGTTGTCATCGCCACGGGTAATTGTTCGACCGCGCAGTGTTGAGACGGCCTTCGTTGTGGGTGAGGAGTCGACTGAGGGCTTCAAGATAGCACGCGACCCGGATGCATCCGGTCCGGTGCTGGTTGATCTGTTGATAATTGAGATGGGCGATTAACGTGAAACGAAACGCAGGGAAACCACCCGACGGTTCTCCCTGGTTGAAGCTGTTTGATGAACTCATCGAAAGGTACTACCGTGAAATCATTAAGCATGCTGAAGAAAACGCCAAATTGGGAGACCTGATCAAAATGGTTGAACTAAGGCATAAACTGACACCGGGCGGCGCTGATCAGAAACGGTTTTGGAAACTTGTGGATGAGATTCGCCAGGGCATCCCCGAAAAGAAGCCGGCTAAGAAAACGACACGAACGAAAACAACGACCTCCAGGAAGAGCAAGTGAGAAGCGCGCTCCACAAAGTGGGTGTGGCTGTCATGATTGGGTTCATGGTTACCGCATCGGTGTCGGCAAGGGTAGACACGCTGAAGGATACCTCCGACATTGAGGACTGCCTGATATACTCGTATGCCAATTGCGACCCGGAAGAAACAGGTGAAGATTGCACACGCTTCAACGGCGGCCGTGTGATCAATATGGGTGTTGGAAACGGCGGATGTTGCGACGAGCTACGGGTAGTCTTCAAGCTTCCGGGATGGAACGATACAATTCCGGATTCTTCGGAGTTGAAAGTATACTGCTACATCCAGAGCGGTATTCTGGCCCGACAATTGATCGCTTACCCTTTGACCAAGGAGACTTTCGAGGGCAGCGAGAACAAACACAATCTGGGTGACTATCCGGACCCGGACTCAGGCGCCACCTGGCTGCATGCCTATCTGGATGTCGGCGACGGCGACTCGGTCAGTTGGACCTCGGCCGGTGGTGACTACAATACGGCGGTGGCGTGCAGCGTCAACGTCACCGGCACCGGACAGTACTTCACTATGAAGAACTTCAACCGTATGCTGACCTATTGGGATACCTCGGGCAGTAACTACGGCTTCATGTTGGTAAACAGCAACGACCCACCGGTGAACCTTAGCCGCAAAGTGATCAAATCATCGGAAAGTGGCGCCGGGTATTATCCGTTACTGCTCTTATATACGGCCGATACAACGCAGGTGCGACGTTCGAAGGTGGTTCGGTCGCTCTTGAGAGATTAGAAACTAAAGCGGGCAAGGGAGTATGATGCGGAGTGTGATTTGTGCCTGGTGTACGTCCTCGTGCGCCACGTTTGTATTGGGGAAGACGGGGACAGCCACAAGTGGCGTCCAACTGCCGCCCACAGACACATTTTTGCCAGGAAGGGAGTATGATGCGTAAACTATTACTGTTGGGAGTCGGTCTTTTATCAGCGGCGTCGCTGTTCGGTGGTATTGTCAACAACTCGACATCGACACCGACGGCCGAAGATTCTTTGTCGTTTTTGTTTTACTCGGTGGACAGTCTGGGCAATGCCACAACGGCTGACTCGTTCTACGTTTTGGTGAGTGGTCCTTCGGGTGATGTAGCCTACAAGGATTCGGCTGCAATTTCCGATAGCCGGGTGAGCTCGGTTACTATTCGAGCAAAACAGTTTTATTCATTCAAAGATCAGGTGTCCAACCTCGACGGCAGCGGCGACGCAGGGTCCTACTGTATGACCATTCTTGCCAAAAAAAACACGGGTGGTCTGTTGACGCCGAACGTCTATTCATTTCAGATTATCGGCGACGAACTCTCCGACCAATTGGCTTTGATTGACGACTCGGTCAATGTCAAGGGCGGGGCGGTGGATTCCAATCGTACCGAATTGGGCGGCGACTCGGCCACCACGGCCGGCTGGGTGTGGAACACTCAGCAGAGTGGTCACACCACCTCGGGCAGTTTCGGCAAGTACCTCGACACCGAGGTGTCGGGAGTATCGTCCGGCTCGGGAGCTTATTCGTTCACGATACAAACATACGATTCCGGCGTGGGGTTGGCCATACCTTACGCATCGCTGGGTGTGCGAAGTGTTGACCAGTCATCGTTGGTTGCGGTTGGCCGGTCCGACAATCTGGGGCAGGTCGCTTTTAATCTGGATGCCGACAGTTTTCTGGTCGTGGCTTCAGCTTCGGGTTACGTTTTTGGCGGATATGACACTGTCGTAGTGTCGGGCGCGGGTGTGGACACTATCTTCTGTGACCAATTTGATCCCGGCGCTCCGGCCTTCCCGACTTTGTGTCGGGTTTATGGGCATCTTTTCACGGCCGATGGTGTGGCTGAAGAGGATGCGGCTGTCAGCGCCTGGCTGCCTTCGGGGGTGGCTCGATTCGGCATGACCGTAATCTCGCCATCGCCTGTGAGCACGACCAGCGACAGCACCGGGTATTTTTATCTGGATCTGGTGCCGGCGGACTCACTGATACCGTCCGGGACAAAATATGAGTTTACGATCAGTCTACGCGATGGAACAATTCTCAGGCAGCGACTGACTGTGCCGGACTCGACCAGTTGGCGTCTGACCTGGTAGCTGGCGGCCGAACGTAGATAGCATCAAGGAATTGTCAGTGTGAAAAAGGCCGCCAACTTGGGCGGCCTTTTTGAGAAGTTCTGCGGATCACCCCCAGCCGAAATGACCCAGCCATGGGGAGTGGAGACATGGCTCTTAGTGGCAGGGGGGATCAGCCACTCCAAAAGTAAAGTTCATGTAGTAGACAATGTCAGCGATATTGACAAAGCCATCGCAGTTGGCGTCGGCCCGCTCGGCGCCACCGACGGGTGCCGGTCCGGCCGCGGTGAGAAAGTCTATCAGCCAGACCAGATCGGAAATGTTGGCATTTTGGTTGCCGTCGTAATCTCCCTTTACGTAGAAACCTTGACAGGCATACTGCAACAGAACGGTAGTGGCATCCTGATGCCCCGAGCCATCATGACCATTGGCCGTGAAGTAATACAGACTGTCTTCGTCCAGGTTGAACGGTGCCCATCCAAAGAACCAGCCGTCGCCGCCCGAGAAGTCGGCCCCGACCGTGACGCGATTGACGACGTAATCTTTCGGCAGCAGGGACACCATCAAGTCAATATTCTGCCAACTGCCGTTCAGGTTGACCTGGTTGATACCGACGCTGTTGCGCATCGGTATATCAGCCATTGCCCCGGTCAGCGGATTCGATACCCGGATCAGGTAACTGCCGTCGCCCTGGGTCCAGCCGGGGAATCCGTCGACGGCCAGCCAGGTGCCGGGGTCGCCGCTCAACGCAATAATGACGGCGCGCTCCTGTTCCTCAAGCCAGATTCGCAGGTCGAAGTAGCTGGGATTGCGTCGATAGTCGAATTCGAGAGCGTTGCCGATGGCGCGAAAATACGCATCGAGCCCCGCCAACATGTCTTCATCATAGGTGCCGTTGTTGTCGTAGGTGTCAAACGAGGTTGCCAGTCTGTCGGTCAGTTCAAGCACTGAGAGAACGGCTGTGCCTTCCTTGATGAGAAATTCGTAACCTCGCCCGCCCCACAAGTAGGTAGCCAGCGCCGCAGCCCCCGGCGCCACCAGATGGTTGCCGACCGACGATACGTCCACGGTGGTCAGACCGGCTGAATAGCCGACGCTGCCGGGGCGTCTTTTGATGTCGATGTAGGCAATGTCTTCGTCATTGACGGACATCAAGAGGTTCAACGTGTCGCAAAAAACCTCTGCGTTTTCAGGGCTCAGAATTGTCGGTGTCGGCGGCGTTGGTTCAAGATAAACGGCGACGCTATCGGCAGAGCTGCGACCGAGTGTGTCGACAGCCGTTGCTCGCAAAGTGTAGTTCCCTTCGCTGAGAGCAGAGAAGTCCCAGTCGTAGCTGAAGCCGTTGCCGCCGCTGACAGAATTGGTGCCGTCACGCAAGGGAGTGCTGCCGTCGAAATCTCTACCGATTTCAACGAAGCCGCCTCCTGAGGAGTATTCGAAGGAGACGTAATCGATGATGCCCGATCCCGATGATTCGGACGCCCAGATGTTCCCGGAACCGAAAAGTGTGCTGTTGTCTGAGGGGGCCACCAGCGTTAGTTCCGGTTCAGGATGAGTGCCGCCGCTGCCGCCGGCGATGCCAAGGACATACATGGCCATACGGCCCGGGAAATTGAACTCGCCGCCGGTATTCATCATATCGACCCAGCCGATAGACTCGTCCCAGATGTTATACGAGTTGCACAGTTGGGGGTGATTGTCGGTTACGATGGCCGGATCAGAACCCGGGTATATGCCGCTGCCGAGATAGAAGCCGGCAAAAAACGGTCCGTCGACAACCACCGGCGGGTCCAGTTCGACCCAAATGTCGTAGGCGTCGGGGCCCGGCACGTAATCCTGATAGGTTGGCGAGATCGCAATCAGGGTGTCCGGCAGGGGGCAACTGGGATCACTCCAGTCGATTGCTTCGATGTCGCCTTCGTAGATCAAAGTGGTGGTGTCGGCGAAAGTCAGTATTATATGCACTTCCGTGATAGTGAAGGGATATGGATTTTCGCAACCCTGAGCCGGATCAAGGTAGACCTTGTATAGTTCATCACCGATGATCCAGCCGGTAACGGACCAGGTGAGAGTATCGGCATTGTCGAGAAAGCATGTATCGGCCAGAGCCAGACCGGTGGACTGACGTAGGTTCTTGACGGAACTATATTTGACCGGCGCAACCTGCGCCGTCTGCTTTTGGGCAGGCAGAACCGAAGCGGCCAGAATGGGTATTAACAGAAAGATCGATAGTATCGTCCGGCATGACATGCGCATACTCCTCTATAGCTAGCTATTCCCTTGTTTCTCTTGATTATCGGCCTATCCCCTTATATTATTAGCCGCCCGGCAGGCCAATTGAATTGGTGCGAACAAGTTTATGCCTTCGGGTGTTAGAAGGTGAGTGAAAACAGAAGTTGAAACCGGTCGGAAACAGAGACCGCCAAAGATAGACTCGGAGCATGGCAGTACAGACAATTCAAAAGCCTAAGTGGCTGAAGGTAAGCGGATTCACGGGCGTCGGATATCGCCGCGTTGACCGTATGTTGAACCATCTCAAGCTCAACACCGTCTGCCAGGCAGCCGGTTGTCCCAACCGGGGCGAATGTTTCAATCGAGGCACGGCAACTTTTTTGATCCTGGGGCCACTGTGTACCCGTGGCTGTCGTTTTTGCAATATCGGTACCGGCAAGCCGCAGCCGGTTGATCCTGATGAACCGGCCCGGTTGGCTCAGATGGTAGCAGAACTCAAGCTGAATCATGTCGTGGTAACTTCGGTTAATCGAGATGATCTGCCCGATGGCGGGGCGACTCATTTTGCCAGAACTATTGAAGCGATCAGAAAAGAACTACCCACCGCTTCCATTGAGATACTGACGCCCGATTTTCGAAATGCTCCCCAAGCTATCGACATAATCATTGATGCCCGCCCGGAAGTTTTCAACCACAACGTAGAGACAGTGCCGCGACTCTATCGTCGAGTTCGGCCCGGCGCCGTGTACCAACGTTCGTTGGACCTCCTTAGAGAGGTAGGCCGCCGATCTCAGATCGTCACCAAGTCGGGATTAATGCTGGGGCTTGGCGAAACGGCCGAGGAACTGCGAAGAGTCTTTGATGATCTCGCGTCCATTGAGGTTTCCATGCTCACGATCGGCCAGTACCTGGCTCCATCGAAATCCCATCTGCCGGTTGTTCGATATGTACCGCCGGAGGAGTTTACATCGTTGGGGGAGCAAGCTATGATGGCCGGTATACCCAAAGTCGTCTCGGCACCGTTGGTCAGGTCCTCTTATCGGGCTGAAGAATACGTGAATCTGTAAGCGCACAAATCACAAGTCCAATTATTAAACAGAAGCCCACCGTCCGGTGGGCTTTCCCTTTGATCGTCCGATAGATGAGATGGTGGTAAGAGAATAGTTATGATGACCAGAAACCAACCCATAAGTATTGTTGTCGTCGACGACGAAAAGTATATATGTAACATCATCGTCGAGGCTTTGTCGTCGGAGAAGTACGACGTCCGGGCATTCTCCGACCCGGCTTTGGCTCTTACTCATATAGAACAGAATCCCGTCGATCTGGTGCTGACCGATTTGGTAATGGGCGAGCATACCGGTGTCCAGGTGCTTGAGACCGCACTGGCCAGCCACGGCGACGCCACGGTGATTCTGATGACTGCCCACCCGACTGTCCAGACTGCCATCTCAGTCTTGCGCAAAGGTGCTTATGACTTTCTGGTGAAGCCGTTTCGTCTGGAGTTGCTCAAGGCGACCATCAAACGCGGTTTGGAGCATCAACAGGTGGTTCGTGAAAACCTGCATCTAAAAGGTCAAGTGGAGTTCTTGAAAGTCGCCGGTGCGGCCAATGCCGATATTGAAATCGATGATTTTCTGGCCATGGTAGCTCGCTCCTGTCGCAAAGAAATGGATGCCACCGCGGTCGGCATAATCGAGACAGATCCGCAAACCAAAGAGGTGGTGCGGAAGATATACGCAGGCGAAGAGGAACTTCCACCGGACGGCGTACTCGACAACGCCACTGTCGATAAATTCACCTACACGCGCAGTAGTAAGCCGAGCATTTCCAAAGATGAGATAGACGCAGACGGTGAGACGCGAACACGGATCTGGATATCACAACCGATTTTTGTCAGGCGACGGTTCCATGGTGTCATCAATCTGTTGATCGAATCTCGATTCGACCGTTTGACGCCGGGGGAGATCGATGTGTTGGCTATCCTGGCTAACTCAGCGGCGGCCGCTATTGCCAATTATCGCCATTACGAGGACTTGCACACATCCTACCTTCAGGCCATCAAAGGGCTGGCCAACGCCATTGAAGCACGCGATCAATACACAGCCGGTCATACCGATCGTGTTACCAAGCTGGCCGAACTGATCGCCCGGCAGCTTGGTTGGGACGAACGTCGCATCGAGCATCTCATCATGGGTTGCACTCTGCACGATATAGGTAAGCTGGGCGTCCCCGACGGTATTCTCAACAAGCCGGATCGACTGACCGACGAAGAACGCCGCAAGATGCAAACCCATCCGGAACTGGGACTAAAGATAATCGATGGCATTGATCTCTTCCGTCCAGCCGTACCGTACATCATAGCACACCATGAATGGTATGACGGTAGCGGCTACCCGCGTGGCCTCAAGGGGGAGGGAATACCGATTGAGGGTCGACTGCTGACGGTTGCCGATACGCTGGATGCTATCTTGTCCGATCGACCTTACCGAAAAGGAGCTGATCTTGAGGTGGCCGTCAACGAGCTTGTCAAATACAGATCGACCCAGTTCGATCCGGCCATTGTGGATGTCTTGTTGGACCTGTTGCGGCAAGGGGAGATCGATTTCGCCGCCAAGTACGGCCGGGAAATGGATGTAAGTAAAATCGCTGCTCTTAAGGTTAGCGAAAAGGCATCGGTGTAAACGACAGCGCCAATATCACCAGCGCCACCCACCCCATAATTTTCGCAGCCCTACTCAGGGGGCGACCATCGTTCAGAGTAGGCGGATGATTCATCCCCAGGAATAGCCCGAAGCCTGCGAACAACCACCACATCGGAGTCTGGAAGCCGAGAGCCAACAGGCCCAGAACGGCCAGTTTCCCCAACAGATGCTGGCGTCGTTTCAACAAGCCATAGACGACATGGCCGCCATCGAGCATACCGATGGGCAGCATATTGATGGCCGTGACCAGCAACCCCACCCAGCCTGCAAAGGCGGCCTCGCTCAATGAGTAAACATGGCCTGCCGGTGCCGGTCCAACCAGCAGCCAGGTGGACAGACGCATCAGGATCGACTCACCCTCCATCCCGAAAGGTATGGCTCCCGGCTCAAGTACGTCGGGTGCGATCGTTCCCGTTTGCGAGAGTCCGTACCACAACCAGGCCAGAGCCACCAGCCATCCGGCAATAGGCCCGGCCGCCCCGACCTCGATCAGGTCGCGCCGGTTCCAAAATGGTGATTTGGATTTTATCACGGCGCCAAAGGTGCCTATCAACGTCGGTGCGGGAATGAAATAGGGCCAGGTTGTTACAATATTGCGACGTCGACTGGCTATATAATGACCCATCTCGTGCACAATGAGTATCGACATCAAGGCCAGGGTGAACACCAATCCTGCACCCCGGGACAACGCTTGCAGGGCGCCGTCCACAGCCGCCTCGAAGCTTGGCGCCGACAGGATGAAACGGAAAAACACTGATACGACATATACCGTAAACAGCGTAGCCAGGAACAGGATGATATTCAAAGGCGGAATCCTCACCCGCGCTCTGGGATCTATGTTCAATAGAAGCATGTCACCATCGTTGTCCAGACGAAAACGGTAACCGGCGGTTTGCAGCCGATCAGTGATCATCTTGACCGACCGTTCGCGCTGGTAGCGGCAATTCAAACTGAATACCAAGCGCTGGTTCTGACGATATACGGCCGAAATCTCAAACAGGTCCTGCAAGAGGGACATGATTACGCGTACTTTTCGTTCCTGCTGTTCCATATCACCCGGAATCTAACCGAATACTGCTCTGTTCCCCAGTTTTTTTTGTTTTTTGCCAACTATCGGTCGGCGACCGGTCGCCGGTTTGCACTGTCCAAACGTTGCCGGCATTGCGATGTTGGCCAATTGATCGTATATTGGTTATGGTCTTTACGATGAGAACAACTGCGCGTGGATAATCGGCATCCCTCAGTATACTTGATTCACCCACCTTTGTGGGATATGTACGCCCCACCGGCCGCGACCGCATCGCTGACGGCCTACATGAGGCAGCATGACATTGCCTGTCGGCAGTTCGATTTGAACCAGGCTTATTTCAAAAGCATCTGCGAAGAAGTCCTGCATGATGCTCTCGATGACGCTTGCAACCAGACGGCTTTTCAAAACACTCTCCCCTTTGAGCACCGGGTTGTGCTTACCGGAGGCGAGTTCCGACCCGATCCCCTGGCTGCAGTGGGTCTGACCGAAGCAAATCTGACTTTCAATGACATTCGATCGGGAATTGACAAGTGGGACCTGCCTGGCCTGAATGTCGTGGATGCTCTGATTCACTACGGCTACTTCGTGCGCCAAGGCCGTGCGTTGAACGAGTTGATAGAATCCGAGGCGTGCGCGACAAACACCGTATGCGAATTGACACGCCTCTTTGAGCTTCACTGCCTGCGCGAGATCAACCATGAGCGGCCGAGCGTGGTTGGTTTCTCGATCTCCGGGAGTGATCAACTGGCCGCGGCCGTGATCTGTTCAGCTAAGTTGCGTCGGGAGTATGCCGGTCGAATCGTGTGGGGTGGCTCTTTGATTGGGAACATCCTGCGAAAGCTATCGACATCACAGGACGTTTGGTGGCAACCGTTGGTCGATCAGTTTGTACTCGGTGAGGGAGAAGTGGCCCTTTCCGAATTGGCTTCGTGGAGCGTCGAGGAAGAAGCGTCCGGCCGTCGCTTACCGGACAATGTTATCGCGTCCTCGGACGTCGGCAGGGTAAGCGTGAGCTATGGACGCTTTGAGAAACTCGATGATCTGGAACCGCCCTCATTCGATGGCTTACCCATTGACGATGGATACCTCATGGCGCAACCTCTGCTGCCTTATCAGGCATCACGCGGATGCTATTGGGGGTTGTGCAGTTTTTGCGATCATGAGGAAGGATATCGAACGCACTACCGCGAAAAAGATGCAACCAAAGTCGCCCGGGAACTCACCGAACTGCGACATCGCCATCAGACCGGGCAGTTTCAGTTTGTCGATGAAGCGCTCAAGCCGGATTGGTTGAGCCGGTTGGTGGCGTCCCTGGCCTCGACTGATCCGGAAACCAGGCTGCGATGGTTCAGCTATCTGCGAATCGACAAGGCCCTGACACCTGCCTTGTTGCGTGATACCTACCTGCGGGGATGCCGTTTGGTTCTCTACGGTGTGGAGACTTTTAACCGGCGGCTTATGCGGCTGATGAAGAAGGGCACCAGTCCTGAACTGGTAGAGCGTGTTTTGAAAGACACTCACACCGCCCGTTTGAGACAGGCTATCTGGTTGATAAGCGGATTCCCGACTCAAACCAAAGATGAACTTCAAGATGACATGCAGAAACTATCAGAGGTGTCTGCTGTGATCGACGCGGCCTTCGTCGGTCCCTATCGTCTCGAACCGAACTCCGATATCGGTCGCGAGCCTTCTCATTTTGGAGTGGTCTCATGCGATACCGATGATCGATGTCGTTTTGTCTCCCGGCTCAACGAACGGCTGATCGATTCGTCCGATCTGTTGAAGATCTATTCGGAGGAATACTATCCTCTGGCCATTCGAAGTTCACTGTCGCACAATCGCTACTTGCTCTTTAGGCATGCACTCAAGACCGAACCTGGGACGTCTACATGAGAGTGGCACTTGTTGCATATCCCTTTCTCGATATTCCTCCGGTCGGCTATGGCGGTGTCGAACGTGTCTTGTACAATCTTTCGTCGGCCTTCCGGCAGCGTGATGTTTCGTTTACCTTGTTCAAACCGGGCGGCACTCTTGAAGGTGTCGACTGTGTGAGCTATCTCGATCAACCGTTGGTCGAAAAGTATGAGCATTTTTCGATAGACGATTACCATGCCGAGCTTGAAGGCATCATCGACAACATTGTGGTCGGGCTGGTCGGCGGCGATTACGATATCATCAACACGCATTTCGAAGATGCCGCCCTGGTACGCCGCCTGCTGAAGTTGAACGCGCCGGTTCTTGTGACGATACATACCTTGCCGTACCTGACAGAGTCTTTCGCCGAACTGACGTCGACCCGGCACGAACGCCTGCACTTCTCGGGAGTTTCTCCCGGCCATGTCGAGCAACTCAAAGCGGCCGGCGGTCCGGACACTATATTTACCACACTCAACGGTATCGATGTTCGGAGTTTTGATGCATCATGTGAGCGTCGTCGGTTCATGCTCTATATTGGCGACTTGCTGCCCAGAAAAGCCGTGCTCTCGGCTTGCCGAGCCGTTCGCTCTGCCGGTGCCAGCCTGATCGTGGCCGGTAAGGCGATGCCGGGGAGTGATCGGGACTATGTGGAAAGATTACAACAGGAGTTCTTCGACATTACTGTCGTACCGGATGACCTGGATGCAACCATCAAACGGGTGTGCAGCAGTGACGTGGACGAGTATACCGGCAAGATTGTCCATGTCGGTGAGGTGAACGAAGGGCAGAAGCGATTGCTGCTGAGTCATGCCGCTGCTTTGCTCTTTCCCTCGGGCATGGAGGATTCACGCTGGGTAGAACCTTTCGGGTTGGTAGTGGCCGAGGCATTGGCTTCGGGCACGCCGGTCGCGTCGTTCAACAGGGGCCATTTCGCCGATATTCTCCAGTCGGCGTCGGTTGCCTGTCTGTTTGAGGATCAATCCGGATTCGTTGACAGCATCATGCGCCTTCAGAGGTTCGACGATCATGCCGCATGTCGAAGATTCGCCGAGGAGCACCTGACACTTGAGAATATGGCTCAAGATTATCTCAAGGTGTACGACCAGATTCTGGCCGGCCAAAGAAGCGGTCGGCATAAGTGACACCGACCGCTTCAAAGCGAATCTACAGTCTATCTCGTCGAGTCTATTTTTCCAGTCCACGCAACGAAGCGCCGTTGAAAGTGCGGTTTATCTTGGCCGAGACCGGTCCCTCCGACACATAGAAACTGATCGTCTGCGAGCCGCCATACGGTATGCCCATTTCACCCCCGCCGATAGCCTGACTTTCGCCAAAGACTACGACCGTGACACAGGCGGTACCAATATCGGTGCCCAGTGGATCACCGCCGTCATCAAGACAGGTGACGGTAATGGAGTGATCGCCCGGTGTCAACTCGACGTTGAAGGTGTTGGCCGCACCCTTGGGCGTTACTCCCACATCGCCGCCATCGACGGCGACCAGGAATATGTCGTCGTCGGCTGTGCCGCAATCGGTAACCGTGATCTGCACATTCTTGTCACAACAACCGGCGTCGCATTCATCGATCTCGTCGTCGCCGTCGTTGTCGATGCCGTCACCGCACACCTCCACACCACCACCGTCGCCGGCCCCACTTTCAACGTCGTCCGGGTCGGCGTCGTCGTTGGCGCGGTCGCCTTCGTCGGTTTCGGCTTCATCTTCATCGCACTGGTAGGTACCGTAGGCGGTGCTCATGCTCTCGCGGCGATTTTCGAGAGTGGCCTCCTGGTCAACACATCGGGTAAACTCCGATTCCACGTTGCCGAGGCTGCGATTCTCCGGATCGGTCGCCTGAGCGGCAATGATCTCACCGTACACTCCATAGAGACCGGTCAGGTAGAGCGAATACAATTCGACCTGACTCTTGGAGTTGGTCAAGGCATAAGATACGTCGCTTGAGTTGCAAGCCTCCTCACGCAGTTCGCGCAGACGTTGATCGAAGAACTCAGCCATACCGGCAAACTCGGCGGCCACGCCGTCAAGCTCGGCCACCGACAAAACAAACTCGGCCAGAAGAGCGTCATAGTCGACGACATCCTCGCCATCGTCCTCAACGTCATCGATGTCATCATCGATCTCACTATCCTCTTCGTCGGAGGCTCCACTCATATCAATCGAAATACTGGCACTCACGCTGCCTGAGGTCGGCGTCACGGTTGCATTGCCGCCGGCACTGCTACCGTCCGGCAGAGCCACGTTTGCCGACAGCGACAAGGGCGTGTTCAATTCATGGTCGATAGGTCCCAACGAGAAAGCACCTCCGGCGTCGGTTGTAGCCGTGGCGCCGCCCCCTGCTACCGAGGCGCCGCTGATTGGATTGCCGTCGGAGGAGTTGACCGTGCCGGTGACCGTGACCGGTGAGGTGCCGGCACTCATGGTTATCACAACACCACCGATAGCCGTGGTGGTGCCGTCGAACGTGACCGTGACCGGCCCGCCGGAGAGTTGGGTCGAGCCATCGGTGTGGGTGGCGCTCACAGCGGCCGATTCGTTGGCGGCAAGTTCAACCGGCGGCAATGCAAAGCTGCCGGAACCATCGGTGCTGGTCGAGACGCTGCCGCTGGTGACCACCGCGCCTGCGATACCGGTGCCTTGTTCGTCGACAACGCTTCCGGAGATGGTCACGTCGTGCACTTTTTCCTGCTGCACTTGAAGTACGATGGTCGGCGCCGTTGCCGCGTCGGCCAGCGGTGTGCAGACAGCCGTCCCGGCCACCGGTGTGCCCTGGTGGTCGGTAAGCGACGCGCTGATTGTAACCGGTGTGCCCAACTTGTGTTGAAAAGGTGGCAGAGTGTAATGCCCGGCGCCATCGGTGACGGCGGAGCCACCGGAGGGCACGGTAACGGTTGTGTTGGGCAGTCCTTTGCCGTCCAGATCGTGAACGTAGCCGGAGATTGTGACATCGGTTTCGGTTTCAATATCGAGTGCTATCACCACACCTGAGATAGTGGCGTTGGCGCCGTCAAAAGCAACCGTCTGGGGTGCGCCGCCGTAGGTATTGGCGCCGTCGGTGAGCGTAGCCATGAGGGTGATCGACGAATCTTTGATCAACATGAAGGGTCCGATGCTGAACGATCCACCGGCAGCCACAGTGACGGCCAGACCTCCACCGGTCGCAACGGCGCCAACGACACTAACCCCGTTGGCATCGGTGACTCTACCGCTGACCGTCACAGCGGTGGGGATAATGACCGGGATACTCAGGGTAACGGCGCTGGGCGATGCTCCTTCATAGGTGACGGAGGCGGCGCTCCCGCCGACTTTTATGCCACCTTGCGCCACCACCGTGGGTGTGAGTGTCACGCTGAACGCTTCCTCCTGCCAGTTTTCGGGAACTTCAATCGGTCCGACAACGGCCGTGCCGTCGGCGCCGGTGGTGGCCGAAGCAACATTGTGAGAACATGACACCACAGCGTTTTGCAAAGGCTGTCCGTTGTCATCGAGCACGGTGGCGTTGATTATCCAGGCCGGCCCGGCGGCAGCGCTGTCGCTTGAAGTGGCATCGATGACGATATCAACACCGGCATGGCTCTCGCCTGTGATCTTCACAGTTGCCGACCCGGCCGAGCCGTCCTTGGTGGCCGTGCAGGTTACATCGACGCCCTGAGCAATCTGCACCGTGAGCGTGTAGGATCCGTCGGCAGCAGTCGTGGCGCTACCGAGGCCGGATGCTTGCGGCGCGGCGGCCGTTACGGTGGCTGCATCGCAGGCGACAGCCGCCTGATCGGGGTCGGTATTGATGGTCACCGTGCCTTTGATGACAGCCGACAGGGCACCCTGGCCGAGCGTGTAATCCAGACCGCTGGTGACCTTCTGAGGAAGACGGCCGTCTCGTTCGATAGTGTCGAATTTGTCTTTGGACACTTTTTCGTGGATGGCCTCGTTGGCCTTGCCTTCCATCAGTAACTCATACTGGCCGTCGTCTTCGGTTGTTTCCGAATATGATTTCCCGCCGAAAGTGAACTCCACCCTGGCACCCGTTGAACGGCGTGTGTTGTTGTCGACTTCTTCGTAGACGGTGCCTCTGACCAAGACGTACTTTTCATACTCTTTGATTATTGCATTAACCGCAGCCTGATGCTTGTCGGTCAGGACGTAATTGGCGACGAAGGTTTCCTCATCGAGCCGTCCGTAAAAGTAGGCGTCCTGATACAACCCGAGCTTGTCGATGATGATCCAACCGAGATCGGTTTTGTTTTTCCAGCCGTTGAACAGAGTATAATAACTACGCGCCTCGCTGACGATCTCCGGCTTGAGTGAGTTGGCGCGGCTGGCCAACCAGTCGGGATCAAGGGCGCGACGTTCCAGAAGCAGTTCGTGCCAGCGGTAGACGGTTTCGGCTTCCTTGGAGGCGAGGTATCCGCGCTTGGTGCCCGGGTCATACAGGAAATAGTCTGAGTTGCCTTCGTAGGTCTCGCCGCGCATCCTTGGAAAGATACCCGAGGCAAAGTATACCAGACAGTTCGTTCCACCGGCTGCCTTGAAGGCCGTTTGTTGATCCTGACGGTAGCCGGACTGGGCGCACAGCGAGCCGCCACGGAATTCGTCTATCTTCTTGCCCAGTCGGTCGAGGGCGTTGGCAAAATCGCCCGCTACCTCACCGTATGCTTTGACCCACTTGCCGAGTATCTGTCCCACCAGCGGTATCTTTTCCAATTTGCCGGCCGATTCCTTCAGCAGGTCGCCGATCAGACGAAGTCCGTAAGTGGGATTGTCCTTGGCGTGGTCGGGATCGAACTTTTTGGTGAATTCCCACAGGTTCTCCGCTTCGCCTGCATACTTGTCGGCTTTGTCAAGATAGCCGGATGCTTTTTCGAGTTTGTCCGACAATCCGGCTTTGTCCAGCTCGTTGAACATCTCACGAAGCTGGTTCACCTTGTCGTTGGCGGCGGCGGTCTGTCCATCGCTCAAGTTGAAGAGCTTCTTGGCCAGCTCTATGCCCTTTTCCGGTGAATCACTGAAGACAGCATCATGGTATTCTTTGTACTTGGCCCGGAAGTCGTCGAACTTCCCCTTGCCTTCCTGCATGGTCTTGCGGACTGCTTTCCATTCGTCCTCGGTCTGCTGGATAGCTTCTTTGAACTCGTCGTCGATAGCCATTGTCGGCAATGCAAAGGCGAACAACATCCAAACGGTCAGAGCAAACATGAACGGTGTGCGTTTCATCTTTCAATTCTCCTGGCAAGACATCTATGGACGAACATCGAACAGGTAGCGAACCTGCACGCCGACTTGTGATTTGTCGAGGTCGGACGGGGAGGCGATATCTGCACGGGTCGAGTGCAGATTGCCGTAGCCATCGACGAACCATTCCCGATTGACGGGGTATGTGAATCTGAGCTTCAACTCAAGAGTACCGTTACTCCGAATGGGGTCGGCATTGTACGAAGCTGACTGCACAAAGCGGAGTTCCGCCTGACCTGTAACACCGGGATCGATAGCCAGGCCGGCGGCAATGTCCAGGCCGATGCGCGCCGTGTTTCGCGGATTGCGCAGCAGGAAATCGACGTCAACAATGTCCTCGTCGAAGGCGTCGGCCCGCTCGGTATCAATGAACGCCTTGGCGCCCAGGATAGGTCCTATCGACAAGGTGCGCAGGAAACCTTTCGAGGACCGCGACCAGCCGAAGTGGTAATAGACATCGACCGTGTGAGCCGGATGAACATTGGAGAACCTAAGCGAGTCATCCTTGTCCGAGGCTTCGATGTAGTATCGTGCGGCCAGGCTGAGTCGCTGATAAAACCCGGACCCGACAGGACGTGAGTTGCGGCGATACTTGGCCTGGGCAAAATCGAACCGGAGCGTGTCCTGGTGCATCCGGTAGACCAGACTCAATTGAGTCAGGAGCATTTTCTTGCCGCGCGAGGTCGAGTTGTATTTCAATTTGAAATCGGTCTTGTCGGCATCGTCGAGGTTGGGATACTTGTACATCTGTACTTCAGGCCCCCAACGCCTGCTGCCGGTGGCGCTGCGCCGTTCGGAGTAAAGATGCAGCTTGAGCCGATTGTTTTCCATCGGCGAATCATTGGCGTTCGGCATTTTGAACTGTTGGTAACTCACGCCGATCTGCGATCCGCCGGGTGAAAAAGTATACACGACGCGTGGATTCATTTCGGTATGATCGGAGATTTTGATATCGTTCGACTTCTTCAGGTAGTGCAATTGCATTTTGAGTTGACCGACACCAATCGACATCAAATCGACGGCGGTGAATGAGAGGGTGTTGTAATCGGCGGCACTGTTTTTCGAGTAACCTCGCGAATCCCGCCGGAAGACTATGCTGGACTTGTGCCCGGAGGTCTGCGCCGCCACCTGAGCGAACAGGCCGGTCTGGCTGTAGTCGAACACATCGAACTTTTTGTCATCGTATTTGAACAGATCAAAACCGCCGGACAACGAAACCTGCGAGGATAGGTGGTGAGTCAGGGTGGCGCCAAGATTGGTCTGGCCGATCTCGCGACGCATGGTGGTTTTCTTATGACTCAAGTGTGCATCGATACCGGTAGCCGCTCCGGGCGTGTAACGTCCCATAAGACTGAGGCTGAGATCGGTTGAAGAGGCATCGATACCGGGCCCGGCGTTTGGTCTGGTGTGCTTTGAGCCCCCCAACCCCAGTGACAGCTCGCCGTGAATCTGAGCAGCTGGATCACCCGGTACGCTTGCGGTAGGTTTGAGAGGCTCGGTCGGTGGACCGAAGTCGTCGATAGATCGGTTCCAATACTTGCCGACGTGTCCCCGGTATTTCTCCAAGTCGCTGGTCATGGTGGCCAACTCGTTCCTGAGGTCGGCGACCAAGTCCGAAGAGCCTGCCTGTTGACTGAGCTCAGAATTCAGATCATTCAACATCGACTCGGCCTCATCGGCATTGGCATGAAAGCCGTCGACCAAGGGTTTGATACGAGCCATAAGATTGCGTGCGTCCGCTGTGCGGCTCAATATGGGTGATCCATCGCCTGACCGACAAGCAGCATCGAGTTGTTTGATCTGTTTCAAGATAGCCAGGGTCAATCCGCGAGAGCGGTTGACTTGACGGGTGGCCTCATCGAAGCTCTGCTGAAGTTGAGTATCGGAGGCCGCCAGCGTGCCACCGCCAGCCAAAAGCGCGACGAGAATCGCGAAGATACTTGTGTACAACGCCCCGGTTCCTCTGACTTTGTTCGTGTTCATGGGCAAATCAAATCCCACTGAATCCCGATCGGTTCTCATTCAAAATCTCCCTCTCTTGGGTCGACCTTTGCGAAGTCGAGACAGCCGTATAATAACGACCCGATCAATATGCCATCAATTTGGACACTGCCGGTCGTGGACACAAGATTGAATGGTTCAGGCACCAGCCGGACACGGCATAATCGTATCTTGTCATCTCTCAACAATCGTCCCTGCATCTACAATCTGAACCAAAGGAGTCTTTCGGTCAAGATATTTCTTGCCAGCTTATAACTGTCTGGTTACATCTTGTGATAAGGCGATCCGATACGTTAACGGATTTGTTGGCTCTTTGTGAAAGGTGTTCAGTGATGCGCGCCATGGTTCTCAATCAACGATGCACTCCCCTGCAACTGCTGGATATGCCGCTGCCGACGGCTTCAGGTGAACAGTTGTTAATCAAGGTGCACGCCTGCGGTGTATGCCGCACTGATCTTCATGTGGTCGACGGTGATTTGACGCAGCCGAAGTTGCCCCTGATCCCGGGTCATCAGATCGTTGGTCGAGTAGCAGCGACTGGGGCCAAGGTGGATCGATTCAGGGTGGGCGACAGAGTTGGTGTTCCCTGGCTGGGGGGAAGTTGTCAATGTTGTGACCACTGCAAAAACGAACGGGAAAACCTGTGCGATGATTCCCGTTATACCGGCTATCAAGTGGACGGTGGCTTTGCCGAATTTTGCCTTGCCGATCAGCGTTTCTGTTTTGAGATACCTTCAGATTACGGCGACGTTCAGGCAGCACCGCTATTGTGCGCCGGTCTGATTGGATACCGATCCTTGCGCATGACAGGTGAGGCCAGGCGTCTGGGTTTTTACGGTTTTGGCGCCGCAGCGCACATTCTGACTCAAGTGGCATGTTATCAGAAACGAGAAGTGTATGCCTTCACCCGCTCGGGCGACTTGGAGTCGCAATCGTTCGCCCGTGAATTGGGAGCAATCTGGGCTGGAGATTCTGAAGAGGAGCCGCCGGTGATGTTGGATGCTGCCGTTATTTTTGCGCCGGTCGGTCATCTGGTGCCGACAGCTCTGAAGGCGGTACGCAAAGGAGGCGTTGTGGTCTGTGCCGGAATCCACATGAGCGACATTCCTTCCTTTCCATATTCGCTGCTATGGGGAGAGCGGCAGCTACGGTCGGTGGCCAACCTGACCCGACGCGACGGTGAGGAATTCCTCTCTCTGGCGCCGGAGATACCTATCCACACCAAGGTGCATCCCTATCGACTGGATCAGGCCAACGAGGCGCTGGACGATCTGCGCCGGGGACAACTCACCGGTGCGGCAGTGATAGTGGTCGATACAGATCAGGATTGATGTACGGTTATCTGCAGGTCCGTCTCACAGCCTCAAGTCCAAAAGTGGAGCGGGTCCTGACATCCCGCGCAAGGCGGGATTCTCCTGAGTCATTCATTATGCGGAACCGGCCGGGTTAAACATCGGTTAGGGGGTAATCGAATTGTACAACAACTTGAAACGATAAGCAGTAGGTCAGGAGCCCTGTGCTCCTGACTCGCCAATCCGTCACTCCCGCCGGGGCTGTTCGTCTAAGACCTTGTCCCGTGAGAGCAAATCGCCTATTCCCCTGTGCCCAGTACACGATAGGTTGCATTGATCAACCTCCTGCCAGTCTGGTTCAGACGCCGCTTTGGTACTGGTTCAGGTATGGCTTCACTCTCGGGCAGCGGCGGGGCTTGTCTCCGGCGGCTGGGTCTTCCTGAGCGCAGACGAAGGGTGACATATTACCCGGGGCGACATAAGGCCGCCCCTCAACGCGTCGATATGTCAACTCACCAGTCGTTCAGTTTTGGGCCGGGCAATAGAAGCCAACTCGGCAGTCAACCACCACACACCTGCTTAAAGACACGCATGAAATTGCCGCCGAGTATCTTACCAATGTCCTCATCGCTGTACCCCCGCACGATCAGCTCTTTCGTGAGGTTCGGCATCATTGAACAGTCATCCAATCCACTGGGCATACTCGGCACACCGTCATAGTCCGATCCGAGGCCGACATAGTCCGGGCCAACCAGCTTGACGATGTAATCGATATGGTCGACCACGGTGCCGACATCGACAATCCCTTCAAGCTGTGCGTAGATAGAGTCTCTCAGCGGTTTGCGGGCCACCCGGTAGAGGCTGTCGTTGTCGGCGTAAAGCGCCTTCAGCGAATCGAACTCAGCGCGGTGTAAACCCCACAGTGAGTCGGCGAGGTCGGCGAATTCGGTAGATATGTATCCGTTGTAGAAGATGACTCCGATGACACCGCCGTTGGCCGCGACCGCTTTGATCTGCTCGTCGGTCAGGTTGCGGTCGTGTTCATAGATAGCGTGAACACCGGAGTGCGAGGCAATCAGCGGGGCCGTCGCAACTTTCAACACTTGCTCCACCGCCTCAACCGACGCGTGCGAGATATCGACGATCATCCCCAGTTCGTTCATCGTGCGGACAACATCGCGCCCGAAATCGGTCAGACCATCAAAAGCGGGCGCCGTGTCGGCTGAAGATGTCACCCATTCGCTTGACGCCGTGTGGGTGAGGGTCATGTAGCGCACACCCCGTTCGTAGTAGTGTTTAATATTGTCCAGGTCACCGGCAATGGCCACGCCGTTTTCGATGCCGAGTACGGCGGCGATTTTACCTGAGGCGATTGCCGATTCCGCATCGCCCGCGGTGCGGCAGATAGCCATGGCCTCGGAGTGACGGTCGGCGGCGGCTTCAAGGGTGTCGATCAGCAGATCGATTTTCGGTCGGCAGGAGTCCCGCTCGGTATCGGTGTTGATCCAGCAGGCGAAAACCTGCAGGTCGACTCCACCCTCCTGCAGTCGAGGGATATCCATGTGGCCTTCATCGCCACGTAGGCTGATATCGGTGCCGTTCTTCATGCGCAGCACCGTGTCCGAGTGCATGTCGGCGACCAGAGCCTTTCGGTGCAGCGCCAGGTAATCGCGTTCGATCGGAGCGCAGCCGAGCAGCGCGATAGCCAGGATTAGACAATAGATGTGTTTTTTCATGGGCCCAAACTACACAACTTGGGTTCGGATTGCAAGGGGGTAAGCAAAACCTACACTGGGGACCGGTCAGCAACATGTCATCAAGAAAACTCCCAACGTTCGGACGACAGAACGGTCTCAGCTGACTATCGGTTGTGAATAAGCGAGACGGCTAAATGAAAACCAATTTCATCCAGCTCTTGACAGGAAGCTCAGAATGTAGCATATTAGGCATTCAAGAGCTTAATGCCAAGATTTGTGGTTAGGAAACTTAGGAGTCGTTTAACTATTGTGCTCAGTCAAGGCAGGACTATAAGCTCCATGATCTCCGGAGGTTATATCCCGGCGCAGGGCTGAATGGAGGAATCATCCAGATGAAAAGGCTAGTATTGTCATTGGTGTTACTCATGTCTGTGTATATGGGCTACATCCTGAATGTGCAGGCGGAAGATGCGACGTCAGATTCCATTAGTTTGGATACACTGAGTTATGGTTCCCTGATTGGGTATCTAAAGGCTCAGGGTGATACAGTACGAGGCGCGACCGAGAATGAGGCTACAGCCAAGGACCTACATGATTGGTTCGACCGAAGACTTCTGGAATTGAATCAAGAGTACGACACAGTTGGCCGCGGCTATCGCCTGGCTCCTCTGGGCATATATAAGACCAAGCGGGATTTAGTGAAGCAGAAAACTGCCAGATGGAACTTTGGTGCTGAGTATCACTATCCCTTGAATACTATGAATGGGTCCTTCAAGGTATGGTCTCATGATTTTGATTCAGCCGGGAATCTGGAATTGTATGCAAAGCTGTTCGTCGGTTTTGGAACTTCCAAGATCGTGGATTTGGATGTCGAAGCTGCATCTAACTTCGGCGTCACCCTCGAGCTTTTGCGCGACAAGAAAGATACGACGAAGAGCAACTTGTTTAACCTGTTGGCTGGCTTCACTGCTGTTTATGTCAATCCCGAACAGGGAGACGACGGTCACGGCTTTTATCTTTACGGGGGGAACCGGATGTTCCTGGTCAAAGATATGCTCAGTCTTGACCTGAAACTGGGAATAGCAGGTTGGCGAGGAGGGTTCAGGAATAATTCGCCGCCTGGTGGGTTCATCGGTGCCGGGCTGAACGTTCACAGCCTGGTAGATTGGACGGCTGTCGCTAGTCCCATGCCGCGAACCTTTGAGGTTGGGTTGGTTGGAAACGTGTCTCTGAACACCCTGGGCTGCAAACTGCTTCTACCTCTGAGACTGAAAAAAGGGGTCTCGCTTGCGCCTGTCGTGGAGTACGGTCGAGAGCTGGGTACTGAATCTTATGACAACGTCATCGGAGTGGGCGCCGAACTCCGGCTGTTCGGTGATGTCAGACAGTCTGTTTTGAACCCGTATGTTGGCTTTCAGCAGGAGTGGCTGACCGGGGGAACCAACACCAGCAGCGGTTTATCAGTCTACTATGGGTCGAGGTTGTATGTCGGTAAGGGAAGACATGTGGCCCTCGATGCCAATTTCGGCCCGACTTTTTGGCAGAGTGACATCCAAAACGAATATGGTCTCAAGGACTGGATGGGTCGGGTTGGAGTCGTGGTTTCCATCGGGGGAGTCAAGGAGCATTTGACCGCGCGCGGAGCGATCGTGACCCGAGCCGGCGCTTGGGGCACGAACGCCGTTGACAGCGAGAATTTCGAACGACTCACTGACGATGATCTGCCAAAGCGCGACGGAGAGGTGCGCGTGTACGGCTTGGAGGAGGGCTTAGATACAGAAGTGCCACGTTCTGTAGTGGATAGCTGTATCGACTACAATTCGTGGCACCCCCCTTGCGTCACCCCGCCAACTGACACGGTGTATTTGGATACGTGCCCGCCGCCACTTAGCAAAGTCGGCGACATCACGGACCTCAAGTTCTTCAAGATTAACCTCGACTTTGGGTTGGACGTGGACCCGCTTAACACCAAAGCCGGACTGCTGAATAGAGGCGGCTCGGCACGAGATAGTGTATTCATCGCTGTGCTCTTCGATAACCGCAACACAATTGTCAAGAATCTGGACAGTAGTAATACTCTGTTTCATTTTGTCGATCTGGATAGTTGCCAATACTTCGGATACCGATGGGATAGTACTCTATCACGACAGCCGGAGTTTCGTGAGCTTGGCCCACTCGGCCGATCAATCGGTCCCGCCGGTCAGCCATACATGGGTAGATACAATGAATACGTACAGCCCATGAACTGGCTGGATAAGGATACTCTGTTGGGTTACATCCATGGAAAAAGTGTCGAAACTGAGATATTGAGAGTTATAAGCGAAGAAGCTAAAAAGAAGGGTCTTTACCCATTGGAAAGTGGCAAATACCGGGTTGGGTATGTCAGGTACCGGGAGAACACACTGGCTAAGTTGGTCGATTACCGCGAAACCTCAAGTCTGGGTGTGACGATTATGATCGGCAAGGATCAGGACAGGAAAGCTCTGGCAAGTCTGACAGACAGATGCGGATTTGAACTGTCACCCGTAACGCCGGACACTTCGACAAAATCCGAACCACTCGGTGATTACTATTTCTCCAACCATGTCAAAATGGAAGATGTTTTCGATAGTTACCCTTTTGAATCTGACGATGTAATCGTTGAGTACTTTGACACTTGTAGTGTTGTGCTTTCAACTGACCAAGAGCGCTACCTTGACACTACGGTAGTCAATAGGCTGAAGAAGTACCCGGGGGAAGCTGTGTGCCTTTCCGGCTATGTAGATAAGATCTACTGTAAGTACGAGGGTGGTGATAAGTACCAATTGGCCCATGACCGAGCAGAGAGTGTCGCGGACTACCTGAAACAGATGGGGGTCCCGGAAGATCAGATCGCAGGAGTCAAAGGCATCGGTTTCATGGATCCCCCGCGGGGTGAAGGAAGAGACCGTTGTGTCATTGTGAGGTTCGTAGATTAGCTGAGTAGCACTTGGTGCCATAGCCCGAAAAGTCAGGAGGTTTGCCCTCCTGACTTTTCTATATCTGCTTGACCATTGGTCGGCCGGTGGCTAATATACATCTGTGTAAAGGTGGTATAAGATGAAGCCTGCAGTTTTCATGGGCTGTGTTCTTGTCCTGTCACTGATTGCCTGTTCTGATCCCTCAACCGACAGTAAGCCCGATCCTCGCCCGCCACCGATCATCCGAGTTCCGTCACAAGCACTCACTCTTCAGGAGGCGCTGGACATGGCAAGCACCGGCGATACAATTCTGATTGCCCCAGGAACCTATCGGGGTGAGGGAAACAGAGACCTCTCGATGCCGGACAAGTCGATTACTCTCAAGTCAGAAAACGGCCCCGCGACAACCATATTCGATTGCGGGGGATCAGCGTTTGATAACCACTTCCACCTCTCTTTCAACAGTACTTCGTCGACCATTGGAATCGTGGGGATCACTTTCCGGGGCGCCTATGCCGGCCACGGTGCGATCCGCTGCCGGTCGGCCGCTCCCAGGTTTATCAATTGTATTTTCAGAAACAACGAGGCAACGATCAGCGGGGGTGCCCTTCGCTGCAAGGCGGCCTCACCGTTGCTACAAAACTGTACTATGGTCGATAACAGTTCCATGTCGGGCGCCGGGCTGTTTCTTATAGCCGGGTCGAGACCACGACTGGAGAATTGCGTTATCTCACACAGCGACCGTGGTGAAGCTATCTATGTATCCGAGGGCAGTTCGGTGCCGTCGCTGGAGTGTTGCAACCTCTACGGCAATGTCGGCGGCGACTGGATCGATCATATAGAAAGTCAGGCGGGCGTAACCGGCAATCTCAGCGCCGACCCACTGTACTGTAACCGGGACCTCGTCGGTTTGCGGCTACAACCCGACTCACCCTGCGCTCCCGACAACAACGCCTGCGGCGAGCTTATCGGAGCCGGGCCAGAAGGGTGTCAGTAGGCATGGCGATAATCAATGATCCTTCTCAGCCACCCACTCCCACCCTCAAATGAATTGACCGGGAGGGTTGTTTTGGATATTATCCGCCTATGTTGACCAAAGCTCTGGAAAGCTTTCTGAAGGACCTGACCGACACCAAAGGCCGCGCAGCGCGCACCGTTGAAGCCTACCGTCGCGATCTGTCACCGTGGGTCGGTTTTCTTGAGAGACAGTTCAAGGCCCAACCATCGGCGGCCAAGAACGACCCGCTGTTCTTGCGCGTCTACCTTCGTGAGCGTTCCGAAGGCGGCGTATCCAATCGTTCGCTGGCTCGTTTTTTGTCGGCGCTGTCGAGTTTTCAGAGATTCATGTTACCACACCAGAAGTATCAGCCGTACTTGTTCAAAATCCCTAAGATGAAATACTCAGCCGATATTCCCCGCTTCATCTCGCAGAAAGATGCCATCAAACTGTTTGAACAGGGGGGTACACGCGAGGACAAACAAAGCTACTTCTACCGCCGTGATTTCATTATGGTGTCGCTGTTATATGTCACCGGAATCCGCCGGGAAGAACTGGCCGCAATCAGTCTGTCCGATATTGATCAGAAGCGCGGAATGATCACGGTGTTGGGCAAAGGGAACAAAATCCGGCAGGTACCGGTTGGCGACAGGACGCTTTCGGATCTCAGGCAGTATCTGGTTGCGCGGACGGAGTTCGCATCATTGAAAGAGAGTGCGACTGTCGCTCTCTTTCTCAACCGTAGTGGTGAGCGACTAAGCATCCGATCGGTGGATCGGCTGGTCGGGAAGTTCGCACGAAGCGAGGGGGTTGATTTCACACCGCACACTCTGAGGCATTCTTTTGCCACTCATCTGCTCGAAAACGGCGCCGACCTGATGTTGATCAAAGAGATTTTAGGGCATTCGTCGCTGTCGACAACGCAGAAATACACGCATGTCACTGCTGAAACGATGAAGAAAACATATCGTAGAGCCCATCCCAGATCGGGCTCGTCAGAATAGAGGACAAAGATGCAGACACGTTCGACCACAATTCTCGGTTTGATACACAAAGGCCAGGCGGCCATGGCCGGTGACGGTCAGGTAACCTTCGATGACACCGTGCTGAAAAACAACGCCGTCAAGATCCGCACCATGTCCGACGATAAGATTCTGGCCGGTTTTGCCGGAACGGCTGCCGACGCTCTGGCGCTCTATGAACTTCTGGAAAAAAAGATCGATGAATACACCGGCAATCTCCCCAAAGCGGCCGTGGAATTGGCCAAAGAATGGCGCACCGATAAGATGCTGCAGAAGCTCGAAGCGGTTATCGCCGTCACCGACAAAGAACATATTTTTCTGTTGTCCGGTACCGGTGACGTGATCGAGCCGGATGACGGCATAATCTCAATCGGTTCCGGTGGACCCTTTGCGTTGGCAGCGGCGCGTGCCTTCATGAAAGCCAATCCCAAAATGACGGCCGAGAAGATTGTCCGGCAGGCGATGGAGATCGCCGCCGATATCTGTATCTACACAAATCATAACATCACGGTGGAAGCGATCAAATGAACAACAACTTCCCGACTCCAAAAGAGATCGTCGAGCATCTTGACAAATACATTATCGGTCAAGCCGATGCCAAGAAGTCGGTCGCCATAGCCTTGCGCAATCGCTGGCGCAGGCAGCAGGCCGACGCAGAACTGCGCGCTGAAATTATGCCGAACAACATTATCATGATCGGCCCCACAGGTGTCGGCAAAACCGAGATAGCGCGGCGGCTATCCGAAATGGCCCACGCACCGTTTATCAAAGTGGAAGCATCCAAGTTCACCGAGGTGGGGTATGTTGGGCGCGATGTCGAGTCGATGGTGCGCGACCTGGTCGACATATCCGTCAACATGGTCAAGATCGAAAAATCCACTGAATGCGAATCAGAGGCTGAACAAAACGCAATCGAAAGAGTCCTCGAACTGCTGCTCGGTCCGGCACCACGCCCAGTAAAGGGTAAAGTTGCCCCTGCTGACGATGCCGACTCTCGCAAGCGCACCCTGGCCAAGCTCCGTCAAAAACTGTTAGACGGCAAACTGGACAACCGCACCGTTGAATTGGATGCACCGGCCAAACAGTTTCCGGTGGTCGAAGTTTTCTCGCCCATGGGTATGGAGGAGCTGGGGGTGAACTTTCAGGAAATGTTCTCAGGACTCATGCCACAGAAAACCAGACGGCGCAAAATGACGGTGGGTGAGGCGCGCCGGTTCCTCATGCACGAGGAGTTGGACAAGCTTATTAGTATGGATGAGGTAATCGCCGAGGCGATGGATCGAGTACAGGAGGCGGGGATTATTTTCGTCGATGAGATCGACAAAATAGTCGGCGAAAGCAACAAGAGCGGGCCCGATGTCAGTCGCGAGGGCGTTCAGCGTGATATCCTGCCGATCGTCGAGGGCTGTTCGGTCATGACCAAGTATGGCATGGTGCACACCGATCACATTTTGTTCATCGCCGCCGGTGCTTTCCACGCCGCGAAACCGTCGGACCTGATTCCAGAACTGCAGGGACGGTTCCCGATCCGCGTCGAACTTGACTCGCTCAGTGCCGAGGATTTCCAGCGCATCCTGACCGAGCCGCGGGCTGCATTGATCACGCAATACAAGGCGCTATTGCAGGCAGAGAATGTCAAATTGGAGTTTAACAAGCGAGCGATCAAGAAAATCGCCGAGTACGCCGAGCGGGTCAACACCGAGAACGAAAACATCGGTGCGCGACGTCTGCACACGGTCATGACCACGCTTTTGGAGGATCTGCTGTTCGAACCTCCGGCTGATAAGAAGAAAGTCACGATCTCAGAGAAACAGGTCGAGGCGACCCTATCCGAGATTCTCGAAAATGAGGATTTGAGTAGGTATATTTTGTAGGGGGGAAGTTGTTGGTACACAAGGCCAATAAAGATGCGAGCGGTGATTGTTCGCCAAGCCAAACGCCGGGAAACCTTGACTATTAGCGGCCAAATAGCTATATTGACTTGTCTGAATTACTTCATTTGCGCTCTGGTATCTTACGAGTTGATTCACCAGGGCAGGAACGTCCTGTCTTCGAGTTGTTGATGAGAACTATGTGCAGTATTGATGGCCGACAGCAGTGGTTTGGCGACCGGCCCTCGGACTCGACTGGTTTAAAAGTGGCAACCGCTGCCCCGTTGCGACGTATAAACATCATGAAAGGCGGGTCAGTCAATCATCGACAGAGGGAATGTAGAAACGTTGGGTGTTCGGCAGCTTTCGACAGTGGATCCACCATGGAGAACTCTCGAGTATACATGCCGGCCTCGCAGCTTTAGAGGTTCAACGTGGAAGTCAGCATCTTGGTTTCTCTGGCGATTGATCCTGCTGATCTGTCGTTTTCCACATCAACAAACCACTTGACACGTCAATGGGGCCGTTTTATACTTCCGCCGTTCAGAAAAAGCAGGAGCTGTCTCTATAACCTGACGGAGGAGAAGATGACCGGTCATATGGTTGTATCATTACTCGCACTGCTCACCATCCCTCCCTTGTTGCTATTGGCCAACTTAATTGCTTCAAAGATATGTGTGGTTCGCTGGTATCGCCTCAGTGAGAGGTTCTCGGTAGAGACATTAGAGGGAGGATCAAGTGAGGTTCCCAGTCATCTTTCGAGGAACGCATGGGCATGGCCATATGCCGCTGCCCTAAGTGTCGTCGCCTTTCCACTTTACTCCGCTTGGCGATTCTTGAGTCTTGCTGCCTATGAGCAGTGGACCCCTGACGCCTTGCCGTCCGAGAAACTCTGGACTCTTGCCGGTATTTTTCTGCTCGGGTTTCTGGTGTTAATTGGTGTTCGCATTGAACAAACGAAGGCTCAATTCCGCAAAGGCGATGCCGATAGTAGCAATGGATGGCCGTGGCTAAGGATTTTGGGGGCGAAAGCCAGTATCTTTTTTGCGGCTTATTGGCTGCTGATAGGGTTTTTTATGCACCTTGTGTTTTTCAAGAAATAGGAGTGCTTACGTGGATAGTTCATTGAAAAAGGATGCGGATGGATCCCCTACGGGGATCAGCAAAGAGAATCTGGATGACTTTGAGCCTTGGGAGGTGATTATCCCGATTGCATTCATTGCCCTTGCCGCATATATTTCCATGAATCTAAGCAGTATCATACATATAAACAGGAATAGTTGGATTGTTGCCGAGGTTTTGATCGGCTTCGCTGTCGTGGCTAGCACTTTGCCCCTATTGATTTCGTTGAGTGACAAATACTTACGTGGGCGACCTCATGTCTACCGTCTTGTCGGTGTAACGATTTCCGCTGTTTTGGTTGCGTCTGGATGCTATGGTTCATTGTCCTCCATTGTGGATCGACAGCGCGATGGCAGAATAGAGGAATTTGCAATTGCTACAAAGTCCGACCTGACGCCATGGCTGAAAGTCGAACCAATAGTCCATTCATTTGTTAAGGGACGACCAATCGATTTCTGGAACCCAGATCCCGGCATCGCCACGGCAGTGGCCAACAACATGGACTTGGTCACGGGTCGCTCAAGGGTAGCCGTTCCGGTGTTTGCCAATGATCTTAAAACGTTTGCGCTGTCGGCGAAGATACCAGGTTTGGATTTCATGCGTGGCGAATCGGGGCGTCTGTCTATAAGCGGGGGAGCCGATGCCGGTTGGGACATCAAACTGTTTCAAAGTGATCCTGTCGTCAAGCATGTGCCGGACGACACCCTGCCGCAGCAGGCTGAACACTACGATTTGCGTGTTGCCATTCGAAAGTACAGCACCAACGACAAAGCAATCGATGAGTTAGTCGAGGGTTATCGAGAATACGCTAAGTTTGATGAAAACGGCCTCCGATCTGCGATCAAGCATTTCAAGGCTGCAATCAGTCATGATGCAGAATTCGTGATAGCCTACGCTGCATTGGCCGATGCATATCGACAACTTGTGCAGCGAATGTGGGACACTGACCCCACACATGACCGCTTAGCGGAGGAGTACATTGAGAAGGGCTCGGGGTTGGACAAAGCTGACAGCTCGGTAGCTTTTCTGAGATCGGCTGCGGTTGTCGAAATGAGGAAGGGTGAGCACCTTTTTCGTTCAATAGCTGATACCGTGGAAGTCACAGTAGCTAACCGCGACACTGTGAATACGGAGATGAAAATACCGGCTATGATGCCCGATGTCATGATATACTTCGATAGCGCCTATAGACTGTTCGAGGCTGCCCTTTCGCTATCCTCAAGTTGCCCGGTAACACGCAACAATTTCGCCCTGTCAAAAAACTCCCTGGCCAAGATGTGGTTGGAAAAGGAGCATTTGGAAGAGGCTAGACGGGTGAACTCACAAGCCGATTCTATCTTGATGGAGGGCATTCGCTCCAATGACGTGTATCCTCCTTTTTACATCAATCGCGCCGCAGTCATCCTTACGGATTACCGGATTGAAATCAAGCGTGGTCTTCCCGGGGCAGATATCGGCGCCTGTCTTGACTCGGCAGAGGTTGCTCTCACCCATGCCATTCGGATATCCGATGAATCAGGTGAAAGCCCGTCTCCCAACCTGGGGTTCGCGTTTTACAACCTCGCCTGCGTAAGGTCGTTGCAGAACACACCGGAGTCGCGACGGAAATCGATTTATCTTCTCAAGATGGCCTTTGACGCCAACGGCGCAAATTTCTGTGGACACCAAAGAACGGATCCGGACCTTGTCAACGCTCAGCGACACGAACCTGAACTCTATCGAGAAATGCTCTTCAATTGCGATTGCTCTGACGAACCGCCCCATATGGACAGGGTGATAGCTGATATTTACTGATGCTTCGCCGACCAGTCAGTCTATACTCGGCTGGCAGTCCGCTGACCCAGAAACACTAACCCCCATCTACACCTTGTGCACTTTGATGTCGCCGATGAAGTTGTGCGCGGCGATGTACAGCTTGCGCTCGGCTGAGGCATAGTCGGCGGTCTGAAAATCGATATTGTTTCCGAACCCGGAAGCACGCCGGTCGGTCAGTTCGACATCCCCGATGAAATTGGAACAACAAGCAAAGAACGGCATGTCCGGCGGTACGAAGACACGCACATCACCAATGAACCCCGAGATCACCACTCGGTTCAAACCAGGCGACAACTCCCCCCCGGCCAATCTGATCTCAAGATCGCCGATACCCAAAGACATCTCGACATTCTGCAGGCAGCGTCCGTTTAGATCGACCACCATGTCACCGAGCAGCTTGCTGTACTTGATTTTGCCCGACGGGTCGACATGCGGCGCCTGTGAAACCGTCGGCCCGGCATCGCCGACAAAGGCGGTCGAAGCGTCACTTGCCTGACGTTCGGCAAACCTGGCGGGATCGTCAGTCCTGCCACCAGGCGGCGTCTCGGCCGGTCGATCGTGGTCGGTGCCTACTGTAAAGTGAATGTCGCAACAGTCGTAGGCCTGCTGACGTTTGCGAATCACCAACCAAATCCCTACACCGATCAACAAGAACGGCAGTAATAGGCTAAAGATACCATCGTGAGAAAACCAGAACAGCCCGGTAGTCCGTGCCAACAACAGTAGACCGATAAGTACTAAGGCGATTCCGAGTATTGCTTTTCTTAAATTCATAAGCTGCTTCTCAGGGTATGTTCATACCCCGTAAGATACGCAATATCCACCGAGCGGTTGCCTCTGGCAAGGATTTATCTGAGCTATTGACAGATTGGCTATCCGCGAAATCGGCCCGATAGTAGGGTTTTTGCGCTTTGCAGTAGTTTTTTTGGTTGATTTATGCCGCTTTACGTCGAATTGTCCTGTATGGCGCGAGTGATGGAACCACCTCCCGGCAAGCTGATCCTGTCGATCATCTATTCTTCGATGGACGCTCTTTCGGACTGTCTAAAGACACTGGAACGCCGCTTCGGGCGGGTTCAGTTTGAAACCGCCGAAATCGAGTGCGCCGTTGCGGAGCGATACAAGGAGGAGATGGGGAACAACATCTTTCGACGATTCTTTTCGTTTGAGCAACACACGCCGCGCTCGGCCCTGACCTCGATCAAAGGGACCTGTCACAAAATCGAGCCCAACTTCTCCGACCATGTCGACGACTTTCATTTTCGCACGGTCAATATCGACCCCGGTATTATGACGCCGAACAATTTGGTGATGGCCTCGCATCATGAGTACGGCCACAGTATCTATCTGACCAACGGCGTCTACAACGAACTCATGCTGGTTTGGTCGCAGGGACGATTTGTGCGTCTGCCCTGGACGCCGGCTGATTTCTACGATAACGAAGCAGTCGATCTTTTTGAACGAGTGCGAGCAACTTTCGAGTTGGTCGAAGAGCCGGTGTAGCTTCGTCCGTTGTATTCCCACAACAGGGTCAGAACGCAACCTGCATCTCTTGCAGGTCAGGTCTCTCTTCTCTTAGAGACCCGACGTCAAAGTCGGGACCGCAAGGAGCCCCGACCTACTGAGATCTTTCCTGTAGGGCGGGTCCGTCTTCGCCTGCGCGCCGCGGCGGGAACCCGCCACATCGTCAGGACCGCAAGGGGTCTCGACCTACGAAGAGTGGATTCCGTGTCAAGCACGGAATGACATGTCCTTACTTAGTTGCCCGAACCGGTTTTCTCAACCGCCTCCAGGCGGCGCTTCAAGGCCTCGTTGTCACTCTTGAGTTCTTTGACCGCTTCGATCAGCAGTGTGGTCAGTTTGGCGTAGTCGACAGACTGAGCATCGACACCGTTTTCTTCGTAGTGGACGACTTCGGGTACGATCTGTCCAACTTCTTCGGCGATGAGACCGATATCGTGTTCACCGGTCTTCTTCCAGTCGTATGATACACCCCGAAGTTGCAGTACACGGTCAAGCGCGCCTTCAAGTGGCTGGATGTTTTCCTTCCAGCGGCGGGAGCTGTAAGTCCCCCATGAATCGGCTATCGGATCGGTGGATGAAAACTGCTGCACGGTCAGGATGTTCGGTGTCGACGACACTCCTATCCCAACATTACCTCCGGCGGTAATACGCAAGTGTTCGTCGAAAGTTGAGCCGTTCCAGGTGCCCATATTCAGAGTGTTGTTGGTTGGCCAACTGATATCGGCCGATGCTCCCGACAGGTGCAATGCCACGCCATCGGCGTTCGGTCTGACATGCAAAGCACCGGCGGGAGCGGTGGTTCTGATCCCTACGTTGCCATCGGCAGTGATTCTCATTCTTGGATTAAATATCGATCCGTTCCAGTCTCCGAACTGCAGTGACTGGCCGGTAGGCCAGGCAATATCGCGGTCGGCATTTGAGATATGCAAGGCGATACCATCGGCGGCATCGGTGACATCCAGGCGACCGTTGGAACTCGGGGACGAGTACCCGACTGTTAAACTACTCTGAACGACAACATCGTCAGTAGCTTCGATAGGTCCCTCGACATATACACCGGACGTTCCTTTGAAGTGCCCCGCATAACCGGAACCAGTATTCTCACCGTATATGGCGTTTCCAGTACCGGTCAGTACCGCTTTGACACAATCGACGTCGTCACCTAAGGCCTGGAATATTCCGGCGTGGCTACCATTGTGCCCGTAAGCATGCAAGGCGGCGTTCCAGACGGAAACAGAGCTCTGTGTAGTTCCAGAATAGAATCGGGCCGCTGTGCCCATGGTATTCCTTACCCTCAGTGCGGTCGCGGCGCCTACGCCGTTCTTCTCGACAATAAGCTTGGGCCCATCGGTGATTAACCTACTGCCGATCCTCACCTGAGCACTGGTATCGACCTGATCTATGAAGTCCCCTTGCTGAGTCCAGGGTGAAGCATCAACTCCGGGCTGCCAGGAAGCGTTGCCAAAGCCGTCGGACGTCAACACGTGCCCGATTGCTGCCCCTGAGGGTAGCGTGAGCGGGCCAGTAACTTTAAGGTCACCATCAATTAAAACACCTTGTCCGCCACTAAACCTTCCGGAGTAACCAGTACCGTATGCATTAGTGCGCAGCGCTTCCCCACTGCCACTCGAAGTCGCGACTATACCTTCGCCGCTTCCGCCTGCAGAGAAAAAACCGGCGTTGTTATCACCACCGGATCTGGCATAAACAGCTGAGTGTACACCGGGCGAGGTCGTACCGGTATCGCCCGAGAAGAAAGCCGCCGCGGTTCCGAGGCTGTTTCGTACCCAGAGAGCCATGGTGGTGTTTGTCCCCTTTGTTTGGACGCTGAACTTCTTATTGGTAAGGGGAGCAGTAATCCCGACAGCTCCCTTGGTTGCAGTGTCGCTCAGGTAAACCGTCGACCCATTGAAGCTCCATGGTGAACCGGCGGCCGATTGCCAGGAAGCAACACCCAAAGCGTCCGAAGTCAACACCAGACCATTACCTGCTCCGGTGGGTAGCTTGAGTGAACCAGTGGCTTCAAAGTCACCGTCAACTTTGAATCCGAGTCCACCCTCGAAGTAGCCGCTGTAACCGGTTCCGGCGGCGTTGCCGTGAACGGCGCTACCGGCCCCGTCGGTGCGAGCAAACAAACCGAGACCCTCGCCCGCTGCACGAAATCGACCGGCATAGGATGGGCCGTCGGCGTATGCATTTACCGCCGCAGAAATGCTCGAGTAGCTTAGACCATCAGCACCAGAAAAGAATGAACCAGCCGTCCCGGTCAGGTTCACGGCCTGGAAGGCTATGGTGTCCATTGTGCCGTCGGTGCTGACCTGTAGACGCCGGTTGCCGAAGGCTGAGCCCATGGTAACACGACCGAGTATATTAAGCCTTGTCGAGTCGAAGTTGATGAAATCCAGCTCAGATGTTATTTCCGGAGTACCTCCACTTATGTGTAGTTGACCATCGACATCGAGAACGCCGCCGACACGAGCGTTACCGTTGACATCGAGTTTTTCGGTCGGTGTGGATGTGCCAATCCCGACGTTGTCACCGGAGGATGTCAACCGTACGGTGGCCCCATCATCGACCCAACCGGGGTTAGTACCACTTCCTGGGGCTGCGTACGCGTATGCCGCTGTATCGGCCTTAGCCGCAACCAGTGCATAAGCTACCGATACAATTGTGGTGCGTGGGCTGTTCTCCGGTCCGGCCCCGAGTTGGACACCTAAGAGTCGCGTTGACCCATCAAACAGGTCCGGGCTCAGATTATTGTAGGCTCCCAGAAACACCTGAAAGAGCCCGTCGGTAACCGTCACCGGTGGATGCGTCTCGGTCCAGAGGACAGTATTGGTGCCGTCGTCGGTGTATAGAGTAAAGGTCATGGCTGCCGTCGTGTCGATCGGGTTGCCGACATCATCGGTCAATCGACCCTGGTAGTTCATATAGGGTGGCACAGCGCTTAGGGCAGCCACGGATGTTATGAGCATAATGATCACTGAGTTGAGCAGAATTGTCCAGTTACTCTGTCGCATGTTTTGTCTCCGTAAGGAAATGGTTTATGCAGTATAGTCGGTAGTTAGCGCCGGGCGCTTGATCTGTTGTACGGTGACAAGATAGGGGATAAAGGCGTGGTTGTCAAATGTTGGGGAGCGGGAGGACCCATGCCTCGACTCCGCTCGGCATGACAGAGGGGGAGCTGCTGAGCGGTTCCCGTTTCATGGTTCGACTGCGCTCACCATGACAAATACCGTAGGTCGAGACCCCTGTGGTTTCGACATCGCGCGAAGCGCGATTCTCTTTTCTGCATCTGCATCCGCTAATGGAAAACAGAAATCTGTCAAACGGACTCACCATAAGTCCTGGTTATCGTGAATAGTTCCGAAATGTCGCGACCCGCCTTCGGCGTCGGGTGGCCGTCTCAAACCTTGTTTGGGGCGGATGCAATCATCTCGCGAAAAATCACCCCCAAGCCGGGCTTGAGAGTGCCACCCATTAACCTCACCCTGAGCGGAGTTGAAGGGTGAACGATGGCGGTTTCGGCCACAGACGCACCACGCAAGAGAAGATGGATTCCCGCCTTCGCGGGGAGAAGGGGCCGCGAAGCGCAAAGAAGCGACTTGTCACCTACCGTCCCACTTCCTCCGACATCGCCTCTCTTTGCTCACGCATCTGCGCCTCGATTAGTTCGCGCTCGGCTTTCTCGGCTTCTGCTCGAGCACGAGCCGCTTTTAGTTCCAATTCGCGGAGATCGACCTTGTAGAGTGGTGTAGAATTGTTCGCAATAGCATCGTCACTGTTGTGATCTAACGGTATCAACTCTGTGTTGTCAAAGCGGCCCGCATCGTCCGCAGCAATCGTTGTCGCCACTTCACCGTAAGAGGATGGGTAGAATACCGCAACCATTCTGACATCATCGGCGGAAGCTGTGCCAACTTCGGTTCCACCAGGTGTATTCCGACGGCCTCGCAGGTAGAATGTATGTGTGCCAGCTTCTTTGTAGAAAACGTTGTTCACAGCAACCGAGTACTTGTGAATATCATTGCTTGAGTATCCTGGCATTCCTACCGTCACATACGGTGCCGCCACAGCACCGTCTGCGACATCGTTGATTTGGAATGCCGCATAGAATTTGCCTGTGTAACTATAGAGCTGGGCTGTGCAAAATGCTGTAATATGAACATAGCCCGCCGCTGGGGTGGTCAAAGTAACTGTTTCCACATCTACACCTGCGATAGGCAGAGAGACCGAGGTAGTGCGAAACTGAACGGCGATTCCCGGCTCGTCGAGAATCTCATCCGAGCTGACGGAACTATCCGGCAGATTGACGGCTCCATCCCCCACCGCGGTACCGGTGACTCCCAGATCACCGTCCACCAAAACGCCTGAACCACCGCTGAAGATACCGGAAAAGCCGGTGCCGTAAGCACTGGAGTATAGAGCTGTTCCGATTCCCATTGCCGAGACTGAGATACCGTCTCCGTTTCCTTTAGCATCAAACCGACCGGCATAGTTGTCCCCTCCAGCACGGGCATAGACGGCGGCCGGTGGGGAAGGCCAAGTATTGCCCCCATCTGCCGAAAAGAAGCCGGCTGCGGTACCAGTGACATTCCTTGTCCAAAGAGCCATGTTGTCATCTATGCCGTCAGTTAAAATGCTCATTTTATTGGCCGATGGAAGATCCGACACTCCAATCATCGCCCGCGAAGATGTATCAGTGAGATATGCCACCGTGTCGTTGGCCGACCAGGGTGAGCTTCCCGTTGAAGCCTGCCAAGCAGCAACTCCGGTCGCGTCGGACGTCAACACGTGGCCGGCCGATGCACCGGTGGGTAGTTTGAATGAACCGGCCACATCGAGGTTTCCATCAACTTTTACACCCAAACCACCAAGAAAACGACCGGCATACTGAGTGCCGGTGGTCTGTGCCCTGAATGCATCTCTGGAGCCCGCCGAAAAAGCATAGAGGCCGAAGCCATCTCCCACAGCCGAGAAGTTTCCAGCCGTTGCATCGCCACCGGCTCGGGCATACACGGCGGTTGGCGTGCCGGGTGCTACGTTGGCGTTGGTGCCCGAGTAGAATCCTGCGGCGGTTCCGTTACTGTTGGTACCCCAGACGGCAAAACTGTCTCCGGTTCCGGAAGCATAAGCGGCGATACTCTTTCTGCCAAAAACCGGCCCGCCAAAGGCGCCGGTGCTGGTAGCCCAAATATCGCCGTCTACTACCAATTTGGATGAAGGCGAACTGGTTCCTATACCGACGTTCAAGCTGGAGTTATTCAGATAGGCGGCGCTGCCGTTCGATGTCCAGGGTGAACCGGACGCAGGCGCAGCCAAAGCGAAGGCCGCGGTGTCAGAGTGAGTCGCCCGCCGGGCGTAAGCTACAGAAACGATCGGTACGCGAGGATTATATTCCGGGCCATCGCTGAGCCGGATTGCCAGATACCTTTCGGTGCCATCAAACACGTTGGGACCCATCTGAATCACTGTTCCCAATAGTACACTGAAGAGTCCATCGGTTACGGTCACGGACGGGTGGATTTCGCTCCAGAGCGGAGTGCCTCCGGTAGAGTCATCGTAAACCGTGAATGTAACATTCACAGTGGTATCTAACGGATTACCGGCATCATCGGTCAGTCGGCCTTGGTAGTTCATGTAGGGTGGAACCGCACTCATGGCAGTTGCCGATATCAGGATCAGAATGATGGCTGAATTGAGCAGAATCGTCCAGGAACTCCGTTGCATGTTTTGTCTCCGTTAAAAGTGGTTTATGCAGTAGTGTCGGTAGTTAGCGCCGAGCGCTTGATGTATTGTACGGCAGCAAGATACGGGATAGATGCCGTCTTGTCAAACTTTGGCGGGGCTTGTTGCACGTGTGGCCGAGTCTGAAGACTCGACCACCACAACGATAGTCATGGTTGTACAGTAGTCGTGTGACAACTTAAGCTCACAATGAGGTGATTGTGTGCGAAGAGCGAAAGACACGGCTTGACCGTGTCACCCTGAGCGGAGTCGAAGGGTGAACGACGGCGGGTCCACGCCGCGGCGCGCAGGCGAAGACGGACCCGCCCTACAAGATTGTATTAGCTACCAACACGGCTCCGGCGGCGGGCCGATGTAGAAAACATATTCGATGAGATATACAAGGTCGACGATTTCAATTACATCGTTGGCGTCGAGGTCTGCCTCATGCAAACATGTAGGCGCGGGACCTTGGTTGAACATATAATCCACCATATAGTACATGTCAGCAATGTTTGGCCGGTGATAGCCTATGCCGTCGACGTTGCCCCTGCGAACGCAGCAGTAGTCATCGCAGGCGTCACCGAGGCCGTTGTAGTTGCTGTCGCTTTGGTCGGGATTGTAGACCTCTTCGCAGTTGTCGCAGCCTGAGTAGACGCCGTCACCGTCGGAATCGTCGCCCGGAAATACTGCTATCTCGTAGCAGTACGGGCCGCCCCAAACTGGTATGATAGGCACGTCCGGACCCTGAAAGGTCCACGCCCAGATGCCCGATTGTGGCCAGTAAGAACTGTCTACACAGAGCGTACGCCCAGCCTGACTGTCGTCGAAGCGACCGACCGAAACCATGAAAGCCACGAAGTTCTCGCCGGGCGCGATCCCTGGACTGGTCATTATACTACCACCGAATCCGATGGTATCCGCGCCCGACCCGGTCACGCCGAATTCCCAGACGCCGCAGATAAGATCGAACCAGTCGCTGCAATCGAAACGCCACTCTCCGGTAGTGGTGTCCCACTGGGCGCCATCGGGAGAGTAGACCCTAAAACCGTTGGTCAAACCTTTGACCCTGTAATCCCAGTCATTGTGAATGCGAAACTTGAAGATCACATTGGTGCCGGTGCAGAGATAGCCACCGGAATGCTGTCCCTGGAGTTCATCGAGTGTGACACTGCCGTGGTTATTCTGGGGAGCCACAGCAATCGGCAACAGTACAATCGCAATGGTGAAAATAAGTGTAGATTTCAACTTTACTACCTCAGCGTGGATGGCCTCTGTCGCCCTCACAATATTTGCGACAATCCACGTTTTTTCCAGTGGAATGTCGGCGTGACGGTTGGAGGGTCAGCCCTCCCAATCTACGATCTACGGACACGCCGGGGGCGGTGGACCTTCGTTGAACATGAAATCAACCAGAAAGACCAAATCGGCGATGTCCGCCTGGGTCGATGATGAACTATCGACATTACATTCTTCGGGGCATAGCGGTTCCGGACCGCCTGAGAACATGTAGTCAACCAGGTAAACCAAATCGGCGATATCGATCAGCGGTCCGATATCGTGATTGATATTCCCGCGCATCAGACAACAACAGGCATCGCCGACCCCGTCGCCGTCGGCATCCTCCTGAGCCGGATTGTAAACGAACGGACAGTTGTCCTCCGCACAGTCGCCATTGGCGAAGCCTGAATCGGCGTAGCCGTCGTAGTCGGAATCGACACAGTCGTCACAGGCGTGGCCGATACCGTCGCTGTCCAAATCCTCCTGGTGTGGATTTGCGACCTCGGAACAGTTGTCGAGACTGTCGCAAACGTTGTCGGCATCGATATCCGTGCAGGTATAGCCGTCCCGTATTGCCACCGTTGGATCCCCGAACAGATTCAACTGGTAGACGCACCATCGCATCGACGGTTCATCGATTCGATAGAGGTTGTCCTCCTTGGAGTCCTGGTTGGCGCGTCCCAATTCACGGATCGGATCGGTCGGGTGGTGCAGGGCGTCAACAAATTCTCGGTGAAAACGCTGGTTGGGTGCGTCGGTGGTCCCCCATGTTGTGCGAGAGGTGCCCCAACCGTAACGCGCATTCTGAATCGAGGCAAATGCTGCGTAGTCCGTCCCCGCCGTGGCATACTCCGCCCAACAGTCGGTCACATGATCGAACTCACCGCCGTGACAACCCTGTGAGTAGAGGAAGAAGAGGCCGTTGTTAGTCAGAGAGGCTACCTGGTAGGAGTACATCTTCAGTACGATCTGATAGTTGCAATGCCCCAGGTGATGAATCATGTGCCGTCCGTTTTCTATCTTTTGTACCAGACGCCACAATTCCCAACCGTTAGGCTGATAATCGTAGTCATAGAGTCTCTCGACTGTGTAAGCATCCGTCGGAATTCCATGGGTAAAGTAACCGTGATGGAAACTGGAATCGATCAACTCATCCACATAAGGCTGTGCAAACTCAACGTCGCCGCCGTAGCCCAGACGCTCACCGACCGTAAGGACGCGGTCGAGGTAAGGTTGTTGATTGGTGAGATAGGCAATTGTCTTGTGCACGACGTGCCCGACATCGGTGTTGTTATCGACTGTTGCCCGCCCGATGTAGACTTCCGCCATTAGGTCAACATCACCGCCCCCATCCCCATCGGTCGGCTCACCCCAGTATTGATCACCATCGTAGTTGTATGTACCGTCGAGGCAGCCAAAGTAGACATCCGCCGGCATGGCAAATTCGTACCATGGAGGATCGCCGTGGATGATCCCCACCCATGATTGTACAAACAGATCCTTGGCCGGAATGACATCGTCATCGGCGCCGATCAGGACGTATTGGATTCCGTCGGCCAGGTATCTTTCGCGGATGTAGTCGCGCACGTCGTCGGGGTCGTTGCTGCCGATATCGGCGATGGTATGAATCTCGGTAGGAATGCCGGTTGAGTCGTGGAAGTCCTTCAGCGGCTGAAAGGCGGCAGCGAGCGAAGGTGTGGTGAGTATCAGCAGATCATAGCTACGGTCGCCGCCTTTGGACGCTGCCTGATAGCTGGCCAGCGCTTCTGAGTTGTCTACGCGACGCAGGACTTCCTCCGTATCTGTCGACAACCCCCGAAGCATTTCAGTGTCAGCATTTCCGGGCGAAGTGAACACACTGACTGTCAGTTGCGTGTAGCCGGTGAGTTCTCCGGACAGTGGTCGGTATGTCACCGGGTGCAGTTTCAAGACCAGTATCCGGTAACCGCGAAACAGATAGGTGCCCACCGCAGTATGTCGACGCACGGGAAACGGATTGTCGCTCGCATAGATTTTGGCGTCGGGTCGTGGCGGGGATGATCGTGTGGCGACAAGCGAATAGGGTACAGGCGCCATAACCGGTAGCACTCTGTCGTTGGATCGCAGACGTCGGGGATTCTCCGCTACAACAACGACACTGTCGAGCTTGTGACCATTCGGCAGGAGAATACGGGCAGCGCCGACCGGCAGCGATGGTTCGCCGATCTGCCCACCGGACGGTGCACCGGCAACCGTTACCCGGTCAAAAGTTACCACATTGTAAGTCAGCGTTTCTATCTGCGGCGCGGCAAACCGATAATCCTGATCGATGCGATCCGCGACAATCGTTGGAGCGATCAGGAGAGTTGTGAGGGAAACTCCGAGCAACACAAATCTGGACATGACACCTCTTGAGTCTTCGTGGACCTCACACCCAATATAGTGGATGCCCGTGGGGTGTCAAAGGATTTGCCCATGCATACTGTTTGTTGCTCTCAATGCTCTCAGCACGGCACCGGTGGCGGGCCGCCGGTGAACATGTAGTCGACCAGGTACACCAAGTCGCTGATGTCAAAAGCGCCACTTGCGTTCACGTCCATCTCGCCGCCGCATATCGGAGGGGGACCACTGGTAAACATGAAGTCGACCGTGAACACCAGGTCGGCGATGTCAATCTGCGTTGATCCGCTGTGATCGATATCGCCTCGGATTTCGCAGCAGTAACCCTGGCAGGCGTCGCCTATGCCGTTATAGTCCGAGTCATCCTGGTTGGGATTGTACGTGCCGTCGCAGTTGTCACATCCGCAGTAGACGCCGTCGCCATCCGGATCACCGCACGGGATGATCTCAATTTGATAACAATATGGCCCGCCCCATCCGGGTATAAAACTTCCTCCGGCAGACCAGGCCCAGGTGCCGCCGGGAGGGTACCACGAACTATCGATGCAAAGGGTGCCACCGGCCTCACCATCCGCAATCGGTCCGACCGCCAAGAGAAATACGACGGAGTCATACCCATCCGGAAACCCGTCACTGAACAGTCTGGACCCATAGAATCCGACGATATCCGTTCCTGAGCCGGATGCCCCGTCGTCATAGACCCCGCAGGTAAGATCAAACCAGTCCATGCAAGGAATAAGCCAGGCGCCGGTGGCATTGGTCCACGTGGCGCCGTCGGGAGAATAAATCTGGAAACCATTCGTCATACCTGTAATCGAACTTCCCGTTTCATTGGTAAGGCGGAATGTAAAGATCACCTGAGTGCCGGTGCAGAGATACTCATCCGGTATGTTCTCCCAACTGCCGATGACCTCCTCCAAACTGATTCCGGACTGCGCAAATGATGATGACAGCAATAGCGCAACGGTTATTGCAGTGATGCATATAGTTTTCATGAATCCTCCTCTGTCCAGGTGTGCTTCGCGACACCTGCAATATACCAGACAGAGACGTCCATGTCCAGACGTTTTAGGGGGCTTCGATGTTGCGCGGAGCATCGTTTATTCATGCTTCGACTGGGCTCAGTAACCGTAGGTCGAAACCCGCCTTCGGCGGTCCTAAAAGGCATTTATGCCCTTCGGACCAGAGGTTTCGACCTACCTGCTACCTGCCCTCAACATGACGTTGATAAGGCGCGAGGCGCAAAAAGTGATTTATCACCTGTTATGTACAAGCCGGGGGCGGGGGGCCACCGGTGAACATGTAGTCGACCAGATAGACCAGATCGGAAATGTCAATCGGCGCTACACTGGAGCCGTCCACGTCCCCTTCCGTGAAACAAGGTGGTGCGTAACCGCCGGTAAACATGTAGTCGACCAAGTACACGAGATCGGAGATATCGATAGGCGTACTGCCTCCGCTGTGGTCGATGTCGCCTCGGTTGGCACAGCACATAGAACCCTTGTCGAACCAAGCCTGTCTGTAGTCGGTGCTACTGATGTAGGCGATACCGTGCTCACCAGCGCCGATATACTCTATGTCCGACGACCCGGTGATCCAATGATCGGCATACGCCGTGGGTGATGCACTCGCAAGGGATGGGTTATCATACGGCCGCCACTTGTATCGACCGACTTTAGTAAACGTTGTTCGTTTGCCGTAAGCCAACGCCACACCACCACCATCTCTCATGGTGAGGTCCGGCTCGTACCTGTTGGCATCGCTTGCTGTGACAGCCTGGGTACCCCAGTTAACACCGATATCATCGCTGTAGGCACCCATAAAGAAGGTCGTACTAGCGGTGCTGTAGTAAGTTTCATATACACAAATAATATCGATTCCATAAAGACCAATGGCAGTCGCGTCCGGAGTACTATTCGGTACCCCGTTACTGTAAACTTGAACAAACCGCGACTGCGTTAACTCATATCGACAGATCTTCATGATGTTGCTCTGGCTATAGTATGATATAAACACGGGGAACCAATCCGAATGCGACGCGACCACATCAAGACCTCTGTCACAGTCGGTGATACTGGTGTTCAGCCCGAAGGCCGTTTGCGCAGTAGGATCAAATCGATACAGCGTCAGTTCACGGGTCAGATGTCTTATCACCACGTAGAGATAATTCGTCCCGGCGTAGTCATCGTTGGTTACGATTTTCACGTCGCCGAAGTCACCGTAATGGAGCGTAAGCTCAAACACGCCGGCGGACCAATCTTCTTTGTGTCCGGTATCCCAACGGTAGCGCATAACTTTGATCGCGTTGTTGTGAATGTACGTCACATAGCAATAGTCGTTCAACATAGCCGCTGAGATTGACTGGAAAGCCGAACCCGATACTATGAATGTCTTTTCATACCAGTTGAGGCCACCATCGGTGGATCGGACGGAGAACATCTTGTTGGTGACACCTTCGCCTTCAATTAGTATTATCCCAATCAGATTGCCCGACGTTAGGTGCGACTCATATTCTATTTGGAGAACCGAATCACGACTGCTCATCAGCACATCTGTTCCGAATTTGTCGGGTTGGGTTGTCGGTACCGGTGTACGCCAGACGCCGTAAAGTGAAGCCAATTTCAAATCGGTCAACAAGGCGAGTTGGTTGAACAACTCAAGCGCGGCATCAAATTCACCTTTGTTCCAGCGCTCTTCGATCGCCCGGGCAATGGCCAGGGCTCGTTCGCTTGCATACTCTTCGAGGATTAGTTCGATTACGGCGTTTTGCTTCTCCGCAAGCGGCATCTGTAATAAGCTGTTGGCAATAGACAGGGCCATCTGTGAGCCCTCGGCATTGGCTGGTGAGACTCCACTCGCCAGTAGTACCGATACCACTAAGGTCGAAATAATCATCTTTGTCTTCATGAGCACTCTCCAGCGGAGTAAGTTCTGTGTCTTCGTATTGTGATAGCCGAATCTTCAGATTCGGATTTTGTGATATCTGCAGGGCGGGACCCTCATAGTGGTTCCGCCATTGGTTTGCGGCAGACCGTAGGGCAGCATCCCTGCGATGCCGCCGAAGATGGCAGGATCACAGTCCGCCGCGGCGGACTGCCCTACTCACCAAGTGATATCTCAGCGCGAGGCGCAAAAAGTGATTTATCACCTGTTATGTACAAGCCGGGGGCGGGGGGCCACCGGTGAACATGTAGTCGACCAGATAGACCAGATCGGAAATGTCAATCGGTGCCACATTACTGCCGTCGACATCACCCTCTTCGAAACAGACGGGCGCGGGACCACCGGAGAACATAAAGTCGACCAGGTAGACTAAGTCGGATATGTCAATAGCGTCACCCGGATCGTAGTCGACATTGCCTCGTATCGCACCCATGCAACAGCCGCCACCGCCGGTGGTGAAATCCTGCCAGTAGCCATGGCGCAGACCGTAGTTGTCGGAACTACCTTCGCCGACGGTAAGCTGTCCGGCGGTTCCTTTGAGATTGTAACTGGCCGAACTGCCGTCAGTGCCGCCAGAAGCGATTACCTGCCAGTTAATCTCTTCGCCCGCTCGTGCTTTGATAGCCACCCGCGCCTGCTCAATCATCTGATCGACATCGGCCAACTGTGTCTTGCTGATAGGCAGGTCGGACTTATTGCCGGACTTTTCAGCTGCGACGGTGAGGCCAAGCGCCGACACGGCTACCACGACGGTGAGGATGATCAGGAGTTTTTTCATTGCTGCACCTTTATATGAGACAAATATCCTATTCTTTTTGAGCTTCCACATAAGATACTCCAAAACCGGTTTTCGTCAACCCTGTAGTGGCCGGACCTGCGGCCGTACTTGAGTAACTTGTTGGTTTTGGTCATTTCTGTTTCTTGTCTTTTCCCGGACTCCTGGTCAAGTTGGGAGTCGGCCCATTCTGTGAGACTCTCTCTTCCGAGTGGATAGCACGGTCGTTGTCCAGGCCATACACTTCCGGGTGCAGGTATTTGCCCTGTTCAAACGGCAACTTGTCCACTTCAACTTCGATCGGGTGCTGCTGGGCCCAGGGGTCTTGACGGATACCGGTTACCTGCCAGGAAACTTCGACGTTAGGTTTGTCAGTCATTATGACAAAATGATTGTCCCGGATTTTCTCCTGGACAATGGCTTGTGCAAACTGGCCGATCACGGTCAGTTGGTATCGGAAGTCTCTGTTCAGTGTTTCGAAGTAGTCCGGCATTTCAACGACAGCCCGGCCCTCGGCATCGGTGACGACGTTGCCGTTGTAGACATTCATCATGTCCGGAGACTCTATGAACGAATGTTGCAGGTACTTATTCTCAGGGTCCATTGGGTGATCTATCTTGAAACTGCCGCCGGTTTTGGAGAGCGTGCCCTGGACATGAACGTCGCCCTGGAAATAACCGGCATAGTGGGTTGGAGCACTACCGTTGTTAAAGGCGTGGATACTATGGTTGACCGATCCGTTCCAGGAATCGCAGTAAATCCCGTAGTTGGTGCCGTCACCGGAGGCCAGGAATTCACCGCCGCGCTTTTGTCCTGAATTTTGATCGGCAAAGCCGCTTACACCGATATTGAAACTGGGTGAGTTCGAGGCGTGACCATAAACGCCGTAACTCCAATCCGAAATGGAGAGTTCTGAGTAACCGGCCACACCATAACTGCGGTCGCCCTTACCGTTGGCGGTACCGCGAACGCCGGTTGCACTATAAAAGCTGCCGATGTTATTGTTCTCGGCCAGGCCATCGACGCCAATAGCGTGTGTTGTTGCTGTGTCCGCGTGACCGTAGACGCCGGTTGCAAAATCGCTGGACCCTGCCTCGCCATGCACACCAATATTGTTGCCTATAGTACCACCGACTACTTCGGCGAGGACACCCGTATAGTCAACACCGGCATACGATCCTCCGGGTACTACCTTGGCCTCTAACCCGCGAAAGCCACCTTCAAAGTGACCACCGATTCCCCAGTAATCCTGCGGGGCGGACTTGCCGTAGACCGCGTATGCATCCTCGCCGTCGGTTCCGGTGTACTCGGCATGGACAACGCCTGAGTCCGTTGCTGCGGTGTTGGTGGTGAACATTGCAGCGTGAGGTTGCTCCGCTTCGACATGCAGCTTGGCTTCGGGCGCTACTGTTCCGACGCCGACTTCATCGGCGTCAGTGTCCAAACGCACAACCGCGCCGTCGTCGGTCCAGCCACCACCGCCGCCGCCACCCCCACCAGCGGACCAACTGAGTTGACCACTACCATTGGTGGATAACACTTGTCCGGATGATCCATCGACCGACGGGAATTCGTAGCCGGTCGCTTCGTCGCCGAAACGAATGTGCGGCATGTCTACCATAAAAGTCGAATCGGCGTTTAACGTACTTTGGATTCCGAACAGGTAAGAGTAACCTGCCGACGCATTTATCGTGTCCCCCCAGCCACCGGGTATCGAGGAGAAGTCTGCTTCAACAACATTTTCTGCACCACCCAGTATGGATGAGTACTGACCACTCGCTTTGTTCACCCAGCCGCCTGCAATGGTTGCTGCCTGGTTGGATGCCTGATTGAAACGTCCACCGCCCACGGCTGCATAGTTTCCGTTGGTGGTGTGTTGAAAGCCACCGGCTATCACGCTGTGGTCGCCAGGTGCGCTGTGATTCTGTCCGCCGCCTATGAAGGCATTGGTTCCGTTTATCGTGTTTGACTGACCACCGGCAATGGTTGAGTAGCTGTTCAAGACAGCGTTAAACTGGCCACCGGCTACAGTTGCGCCACTACCTGAGGCTCTGTTTGACCGTCCGCCGCCAACGGTGCCGTAGGCGCTGTCTACGTCATTGGTCCCACCGCCTGAGATGACGCCATGGTCTCCTGTTGCGGTTATTTCATTTCCATTGCCGCCGCTTACGACAGCATCATTGCCGGACACTGTATTGCTATTGCCTAAAACAAAAGCGTTGTTGCCGCTGTTGGTATTAAAGGTCCCGGCGTTTAGCTTGCCGGTTATCTCACCGCCCGTAGCTCCATCGACTGTAGAAATACGATGCGCAAACGGCACCGAAACCAACTGAGTGTAAGGCAGTGATTCTCCAGCGACGTTGATGCCTAACCATCGCTCCGGATCGGTTAGCTTGATATCGACAATCGGGGTGATCGAACCCAGTTTGACGTTAAATTGACCGTCGATAACCGCAACCGTCGGATGAACCTCGGTCCAGTTGCAGGCCGAGCCGACCGAATCGGCACAAATACTGAAGGCGATTTGGACCGTATCGGTAACAGGGTTCCCGCCAGAATCGGTCAGATACCCCTGATAGCTGAACATCGACGGCACATCGGCCATCGCGCCCACGGTTAAGATCAGAACAACGGCCAGCCCAGTTAGACCACTCTCTAAAAGACCTCTCATGTCATCCTCCTCGGATGGTTTACAAGAACCGGTAAGTAATTCATTGACGCGTATTTGACCCTAAATATAGGCGTAAATGGCGTTTTTGTCAATGCAGACCTATGGGCTTTAATTCAGACTGACCAGCACCTTGATTATTCCCGTACCTGCGCTCAACGATTCAAGCGCCTTGCCGACCACGGTCCCGGTCTTGGGGTCTTCATCACGCATCGAATGGCCGGGCGTGGACGAGGTTACCAAGAGATCGCCGACTTGAATCGGTCCGTTCTCCGCGCTCACTTTGCAGGGTACAATCCCGACAACGGCAAGCGGTACTTCATCCATCTCAGCGGCCAGTTCGAGCACCGGTGTGTATTCCAGATCGGTGTCGTCGGCTTCGTTGCCACTCTTTCCGGACCTGGCCAGTTCGATTGCATCCCAGTCATGTTCGGATGCCATGTAGCCCGGGGAGGTGCTGAAGATTCCGGCCACCAGAGTCGAGCGCGGTTGTGTTGACATTACAATCGACCGCGGACTGTTCGGATCGATGACCATAACGTCCCCGGCTTCGACCGAGTGAGCGCCGGAGCTTACATGTATCAGTTCGGCGAAGTCGGCGCCGCCGCCGGTGAAGGCGCCATCGGCTGTGACATCGCCGTCACCGTGCACGCGGAATTCTATGTCACTGCCGCGCTCGCATTCGATGTATTGGATAGTTGTGGCCGACCCGCCGACCTCGATCTGAAGAACATCGCGGCCACTTGAGGTGATATCGACCGATGCATTCAGGTCAAGCATGACGTTCCCCGAACCGGTGAATTCATTGTCGATAGCCAACGCTTTTCCGTTCGGGTTGTCCGTGCCCAGCCCCACTCCACCGGCAGCACGAACGATGAAAACATTGGGGGCGTGGGAATCGAAGAGGGCGTCGGTACTGTCGGCAAACACGAAGGTCCCCGCTTGTTCGGCAAAGGCGTTCCTGCCCATAGCGACGGAGTAATTGGCTCCAATGAAGGTTTGGGAATGATCACCGACCGCAAAGGAACTCTCTCCAAAACTCAAGCAGAAGTTCCCCAGTGCAACGGCATAGGGGCGGCCTGCTATGTTGTCCCGTCCGACTGCCATGGAATAATCTGCTTCAGCGTGGGTGGTGTTGCTTAGACCGGCCAACAATGAGTAAGCACCGCTGGCTTCATTGTTCTGACCTCCGGGTATGGCTGCCCGTGACCCGTCGGCAGTGTTACCATTCCCGCCCCCGATGGCTGCCTCTGTGCCGTCGGCTTCATTGTTCTGGCCCCCTGCTATCGTTGCCATGAACCCAGACGCGATGTTTCCGGAGCCGCCACCTACTGATGAGTATTGATCGCTCGCGGAGTTGTTGTAGCCACCCGCGATCGTTGCCGTGTAACCCGAGGCGATGTTGTCCCTTCCTCCACCGACTGTGGTCCGCCCGGAGGTGGCCCCATTTCCGGCTCCACCGCCAACTGTTGAGTAGATACCCTCGGCATAATTGGAGTCGGCCGGGACATCGCTTCCGCCACCGGCAATCGTGGAGAAGTCCCCTCGAGCGTAGTTGTTTCGTCCACCGCCAACAGTTGAGGCTTCCCCGGAAGCATCGTTGTGTGAGCCGCCGCTGATAGTGCTGCGCTCACCTGTAGCTTCGTTGGTCGAGCCGCCTCCGACTGTAGCCCGGCTGGCCGAGGCTGTGTTGCTCTCACCACCGGCGACCGTCGAAGCAAGCGTTCCCGAGGCGGTGTTGCCAATTCCACCACCGACGGTACCGACGGTGGCTGAAACAGTGCTGCTCCGGCCACCCGCGATCGTAGACTGCGTACCTGAAGCATCATGGCCGGTACCGCCGCCAACCGTAGACTGATCACCTGAGGCAATGTTGCCGTCACCGGCCACGAAGGCGTCGGCGCCACTGTTGGTGTGGCCGGGACCAATCGTAACTTTACTGGTAATGTTGCCCCCACTGGCGCCGTCAACAGTAGCGGTGCGAAATGAATATGGAACCGTTACCATTGCCGTTCGCGGGCTGATCTCCGGGTCCACGCCAACTTTGATTCCCAGGTAACGGGTACTGCCGTTGAAGACGGTGTCCAGAATCGGGTTGATCGATCCAAGCAGGACCGAAAACAGACCGCCCGACGTGTTTACGTTTTGGGTTTCAGTCCATTTGGAATTACCGGCCGCGGCAGCGTCGTAGATTGTGAACACGACCGAGTAGGCGGCATCGGCAACGGGCTCACCGGCATTGTCCAACAGAAGACCTTGGTAGTTGATGGCTGTTGGGACAGCGGCTGATGTCGATGCTGTCAGAAAAACAGATAGCAGGCTCGTGACTAAGAGAGTTTTGCGCATTGGGTTTCCTTGCAAGCTTGGGTCCTTTGATTTCTTAGTAATGGTGTTATTGGGTCAATAAACTCCATATTCTGCGTGTGCGAATGACACACTCCGGCCAATTTCATTCGTTCCCTAAAGTGTGGTGCTTACATCGTGGCGATCATCATCGCGATTCCAGTTGTTCGATACGTCGCTTCAGTTGTTCGTTCTGTTGCTTGAGTTCTTTGATTGCTTCCACCAACAAAGGTGTCAGGCGTCCGTAGTCGACCGACTTTAGATTATCGCCCTCACCCAGCACTACTTGTGGCACGACCTGTTCAACTTCATCCGCAAGGAAACCTAGCTGCCGCTCGTCAGAGAGTTTGAGTTCGGGATACTCGTCCCGCCTCATGTCATAGGTAACTCCGCGCAGCGCAGACACTTTGTCCAGAGCGCCTTGAACCGTTTCGACATTGGTCTTTACTTTGGTGTCTGTCAGGGCTGTAATGTTACCTGTAGCGATAATGTTGCCCACCACGTAGAGCGCTTCGGTCGGTGCATCGGTGTTAATGCCAACCATGCCGCCGTCGCTGCTGTTGGCTGTCATCACGATATCAGGAATAACATCAGCCGGTCCCCCAAACAGGCTCAGGGAGGCCTGAGCAGAGTCGGTGTGAATCTCCACCTTGTTGCTGTCATTGCCACCAAAGGGAGGCATGAAGTCGTGAGCGACGGTGAGGCTGGCTTGAGCCTCCTCAGCGATCATTCGCAAGGCCGAGTTGCCGTCTGTATTATCCGACTCTGCTCCAGCCAAACTGAAACGTCCACCCATGGCAGAACTGAGCATTTCAAGCTGAGGCTCGGCCGGTGGTTCCGGCTGCGGGTTGAACATGAGGAGACCTATGTTACCGCCGATATTTGCGTCCTTGGCTCCGCCCAGATCAGTTCCGATAGCCAGCCACGGCATGGCCGGTGGTTCCGGCTGGGGGTTGAACATCAGCATACTGGCGCCGCTACCGGGTGTGGTGTTGAGCAGAATGGCAGCGTCGGACGGATCGGCCGGCGGTTCCGGTTGCGGATTGAACATGAACATGCTCACCCCGCTGGTCGGCCCTGTGCTTATGGCCATCGTCGAACTGTGGGTTGGTCCGCCCGGAATGTGGTTGATGTTGATTTCCGCTCCGGATGAACTGGTCATCACCTCAACAGCATTGGAGTCGTTACTCGAGGCCGACTTGCTGCTCATAGCCAATAGACCACCCTGGCTCGGAGCGGCGCCGAGGTTGATTTCGGTCATCGAGACAGGCTCCGTCATGACCAAATCCGGACCGACATTCGATGTGATATCGACCGACGATCCGCCATTATGCCGCTGCATAAACAGTCTGGCCTTGTCGGCATCGACCGCCAATTTGAGGCCCGGTAAGCTGTCGCAGGGATCTGCAGGATCTGTATCCATGCTCAGATTGAGCTCCACTAACTCGGTTTCCACTGTTCCCTCCATGCCGCCGCAGGTGTCGTCTTCCCCCGCAGCTCCGGGCACAAACAGCTTCCATTTGGAAACGAGTGAATCGGCACTGAGGCGGAAGCCGGGGTACATGGGTCCGCCGACTACTCCCGGCTCGGGCGGGTGCATCTCAAGCAGTCCCGGCCCGGTCAGAATGTCGCCGCTCACCCGGTGGGTATTCATCGCTTGAGGCACCGACGTTATCTGAGTCCTCGGAGTGAACGGACCGTTCCCATCGACATCAACCTCGAAGAAGACATCAAAGGCGGATTGAGCACCATACCAACCATCACTAATCGGGTCTATCGAACCCAGAAGCAGGTTGAAGGCGCCATTTGTAACTAACACATTGGGATGAGTCTCTTCCCACAGTTTCGTTCCGCCCAATGAGTCATCGAAGAAAGCAACGTGTAGCGAGTAGTTGCCATCCGCCACCGGATCACCCCCGGCGTCTGTGAGTACTCCCTGATAGCTGACTACAGCAGCCGAGATCGGTGGGGCCATCGCCAATACGGTCACCAGGACGATTAGACCGGTTAAACCAAGGTTACGATATTTCATGGGTATGTCTCCAGTGTGTTGCCATGCGGAAAACTGTTATCTTGCGGATAAGTACAACGTCCAGATTGATCGCATTAGACCTGATCATAGTGCGTTAGTCCAATGCGATCAGAAATGGTTCGGTTTTTTCTAAAGGGGCTAGACCACCGGTGGCTCCTTTAGGTGATTACAAACGCTGCTTACAGTATCTGGTTTTCGGGCGTCAATAGGGCGTTTTTCGATTGCTTCTGTGAATATAACCCAAACCTATAAATGTGTCAACATGGATTCGGTTAATCCGATAAGCGCTCCCAGAAACTCAAAAACCGCTTGAAAAAGCGACCGTTTTTTACTACTTTGGAGTCACGAGGACATTCTCACCCGCCTGGAGGCTTGGGTATTGTCCTCTTGTCTGATTTGACAAGCACTGTCTTACGTTTTTGAGCTTTCGCTCGCCCGTGGTCCCACAATATCACTGGGCTGCCGGCAATTGTTAATAGACGAAGAAATAATATCGAGAGAATCGTCTCCCGTGAGGCTGAACGGTACTTTGACTTTTTAGGAGGAGAGAATGATGAGTAATAACAAACTATTGATCGGCGTCATCGCAGTTTTGTTGACACTGACTTTTACACCTGTCGCCCGGGCTCAGATGTGCGGCGACTTCAACGGCGACATGATGGCCAGTATACCGGACTTCATCGCCGGCTTGAATTATCTGTATCTCGACGGCGACCCACCGGCCGACTATGACTTTGCCGATTGCGACGGCCATGAGATATACACCATCAACGACTGGGCCGTACTTGTTCGCATGTTGTTTGTGTTGGGCGCACCGGCACAGTGTCCACCGACCAATTCGCCCTTGGGCGGAACGACCAACGGGAACATCTTCCTGCACACTTTCGAGACATCTTTTCCGGCCGATGAGTACTTCCCACAGGGTGAGGACGAATTCGCCGTGCACTTTCATCTGACCACCGACACCGAACTGACCGTAGCCTCTCTGGCTTTCAATATCAGAGTTGGCGGCCAGATTCCGACCATCGACTCAGTCACCCTGCCTGAGGGAAGTAACACCACCTTTCAATATGTAAGCAAGGTGGATCACACTGACGGCAAGGTCTCAATCGGGTTGATCTCCATGCAACCGGCGCACAACATTCCTCCCGGTACTTACGAGTATGGCTATGTGCATCTGACCATGCCTTCTCTTCCGCTGGTGTGGCGACCGATCGAGATCGAATGGGATTCGTTGTCGCCGTCACAAACCGAGGGATACTCACACTATCCGTTTGCAGTCGGCGATGACGACGGAGAGCATTGGACGCCGACAATCGCGCGCTTTCCTTGTCTGGGTGCCGGTCGTGGCGATGCCGATTACAATGGTTCGGAGATAGTTGATATCTCAGACCTGGTCTACCTGGTTGATTACATGTTCACCGGGGGCGGGCCGCCCAAGTGCTTTGAAGAGGTCGACCTTGAAGTCAACCTGCAACTGGACATAGGTGACTTAGTCTATCTGGTAGACTACATGTTCAACGATGGACCACCACCACCGCCATGCCCGGACGAAGCACCGTGATCGGTCGCCGATGAGTGTTTGGTGCTGTCAGGTGAACCGCCTGACAGCCGTCTGGTTGGTGCCGGGGCGTCGGGCGGGGTCGCCCAATGCCACCACAGTGATGCTTCGGTAGCATACTTCGACTCCGCTCAGCATGAGGTGGTGGAGATATTACCTTTCGCTTCGCTTGCGGTTCGTCTCGTCCAGCAGTTTCCGGTCGCGTTCCCTCCCGGCATCTCCTTGTTTATGCAGACGGTGACCGATGCCCGCTTCTTCTCCGTACCCAAACGCTTGCGGGTCTTGGTAGGCACCCACTTCGATCTCCGGTTTGTCCATTACAGTTGGCTGCCGATGAGCTATCGCCGAGGCATCTTTGCGCACACCGGTCACCTGCCAGGACACTTTTGATCCCGGCATGGCGCCGCCAATGACAAATCGGTTGCCTACAATCTCCTCGGCGATGTACAGGTTGGGCCCCGGAGCACCTATAGCCGTCAGTTGATAGCGAAAGTCGGTGTTAAGCGCCTCGAAGTAGTCGGGAAGAGTCACTACCGCCTCGCCGGTGGAACCGACCGTGACGTTACCGTTGTAGACGTTCATCATGTCCGGTGAGGCAACGGTGGAATGCTGCAGATATCTATTCTCCGGATCGAGAGGATGATCGATTCGTATCGCCGACTTGCCACCATACAAAGTACCGCTGATGCCAACGTCGCCTTCAAAATACCCAGCCCAATCCGATGCACCCAACGGAGCCTTGGCATAGATACCGTAGTTCCGCGCGGCGCTATCGGCCTCGCAGTATGCTCCATAACTGACATCGTCCGCAATAGCATAAGCATAGAACCCATAGGCGGTATCACAGTCCTCGACGTCAGTGTAGACGCCATAACAGTTTTCCAGGTTAGATGGTCCATTTCCGCCGGCAAAGGAATATACGCCGTAGTTGGTGACCCCATAACCATTGACATCGGCCGCCTTGGCATACAGGCCGACGTTTAGTGACGCTCCATCGGCGTCTGCGATGATTGCCTCGTTGACCGCATTCCCGCTACTCATTACCGACCCGGTAATGCCGAAGTAGATTCCAGTCGGACCCGACCCTCCGAGGTCCCGGACAGCTCCATCTACGCCGAAGACCATAAAGTTCGGGCCCGGGTCCAAAACGTAACCGGCAACACCGGTTTGCCCACCCCTAAAGAGACCTCCCGTGCCTATACTATCTTCGGCTATACAGATAGACCTAACGCCGACGGCGGATAAACTGGTCGGCACGGGTCCGTGGTATTCCACGTGCAGGACAGCAGAGTCTGAGTTGGTAAGGGTGTCGACCTCAAAGTAGCTGGTACCGTCAAGGACTTGCAAGTCTCCGAGGAAGGAGCCCGCAACGCCTCCATCGGCATTGGCTGCAACCAGTCCAATGCTGGATGCATCTGAAACCGAAATATGGCCACCCCATGCAGCCAACCCATCAGCGTGGGCTGACAGGCCGATGCCACCAAACGGAGCGGCGGCAACAACGCCGGTACCGATTCCCTGGGCAATTCCTTCGACGCCGACGTTAAAACCTTCGCCCCGTACACCGGCCCCAACGCCCAGGTTTATTCCTTTGACACCACCGTGTAGAGTATCAAGGCTGCCGGTTTCGCCATAGACGCCGTTCCCGTCACCCTCGCTTCGCCCGGTGATGCCGGTTCCTGCGGCGTTGTAACCATACACGCCGCTCTTGCCCGAGACGCCCGACCATCCAACGACACCGTCGTTTTCATCGCTCAACCCATGTATTGCAGTCCCGGCACCGGTTCCGCTATTGGCGATGAAGAAGGCCGGCCCGGGGTCGGTAATTGTACTGCTGTAGGGCAGGCTCAGCCCGCCGCCGGGGCTTGCCAGGGCGTAGCCGGCCGTGTCGGCATAAGTCGCCATCGGAGCGAATCCGGCGCTGTCGGCATGTACTGCATGGCCGGCATACTCCGATGCCTCGCTATGCACTGCTTCATGCGAGAACCCGGCTGTGTCGGCATTGGTGGCGTGAGCAGCTTCATGTGCAAACCCGGCCGTATCCGCGTGCAATGCATGTCCGGCATTCTCAGACATTTCGGCATGTGCAGCTTCATGCGTATACCCGGCCGTGTCGGCATTGGTGGCGTGAGCAGCTTCATGTGCAAACCCGGCCGTATCCGCGTGCGTTGCATGTCCGGCATTCTCAGACATTTCGGCATGTGCAGCTTCATGCGAGAACCCCGCCGTGTCGGCATTGGCGGCGTGAGCAGCTTCATGTGCAAACCCGGCCGTGTCGGCATTGATTGAGTGCCCGGCCTCTTCGGCTGAGTGAGATACCGCGGCCAAACCTGCACTGTCGGCATAGCGGGTATTGCTCGTGTCGACAAGGGCGTCGACCCATGCGCTGTCAATATCAAGACCGACATCACCGGTCTCACCGCCGCCAAGCAGACCGTTCCCGGCATGGACCGCAGAAATGTCACCGCTTCCCCCAGTTCCGATTTCATCGTCGGCTGGTATCCAGGCCGAGCCGTTCCATTTCATGATTTGATCGAAGCTGGCTCCGTTTTGGCCAATGTCTGAAAACAAAACGGTCCCGTCGGCGATTTCGTTCGTCGTCACACAGTCGGAACAAGTGATGTCTTGAGCGATTGCGGCAACGGTTGCCGTATCGGCCGTGTTGGCATAGAATGCAAAGGCCACAGAACTGATCTGTGTGCGCGGCACCGCCTCCGGATTGGCATCGACAGTGATCCCCAAATACGGTTCACTGGTCGGTCCGAAAATGTCCGCCGGAATAGGATTGGTCGACCCCAGTTGGTAATCGAACAGCCCGTCCTGCACCTGTACGGTCTGGAAACCGGACCACCAAAGTGAGTCATCGCCGGTCTCGCTGCCGTAGATTTTGAAACTGATCTGATACGGTCCATCGGCCACCGGACTTCCACCGACGTCCAACAGCCGACCCTGGTAATTGATCAACGGCGGTACATCGGCACTTGCCGCGGCGACAAACAACAGGCAAATGAGGGTCAACATAGCGGTTGTATAAGTGTGGTGTTTCATGGCAATCCTCTTCTGGTTGAGCCTAATGAATGGCTGAAGCCAACCGTTCATGGTTTGATGCAGAACTATTGATTGCTGTAATATAGCGATATGAGGGCGTTTGTCAATTTGGGATAATTAGACCCATGTTGTAAAGCAAAACCTATTTTTGGTTGCTTGGCCCTGCAAAGGACTTGACATAATAAATCGTGCCGCTATTATGACCTCCTGTTGAAACCGTTGACGGTGTTGTTTTGCCCCATCTGTTTTGTGCAGGAGTCATCGATGGCCACCAAAGAGCCGAATGCGATAGTCAGCCAACGAATCGAAGTTGGCCCCGAACTGATAAAGCTGCGGGTCATTCCCGATGGTTGGGAGTTGCCCAACTTCACACCGGGACAGTTTGCTTCCCTGGGACTACCGGGTACGACACCGAGAGTGGGGACCCAACTTCCCGAAGAACGACCGCCCAAAGACCCCGCCAAGCTGATGATTCGTGCATACTCGGTGGCTTCTTCGTCACGAGCCAAGGAGTTTGTCGAATTCTATGTTGGCCTGGTGCACACCGGCGGGTTGTCGCCGCGTATACTGGGTCTCAAAGTCGGTGACCGGTTGTGGATGTCTGAAAAGTTCAAGGGCATGTTCACGCTGGCTGAAGTACCCGAACAATTCAATGCCGTCTTAGTCGCCACCGGCACCGGTGTGGCGCCGTACATGAGCATGATCCGCACCGAGATTGCATCCGGACTAAAACGACGTTTCGCTGTATTTCACGGCGCCTACCATTCGACCGATCTGGGATATCACTCGGAGTTGCAGACACTCGATGCCGTCTCCGAGCAGTTTGCCTACCTGCCCACCCTGAGTCATCCGCACGAAGAACAAGTACCCTGGAACGGTCACACCGGTTTTGTGCAGAAGCTCTGGACCAACGGTGTTCTCGATAAGGCCTGGGGTTTTCATCCTACGGCTGACAACACCCATGTCTTTCTTTGCGGTCACCCTCTGATGATCGAAGAGATGACCGACATCTTAGTCGCGGAAGGATTCATCAAACACTCCAAACGCGAACCGGGCCAGATCCACGCCGAGCAGTACTTCGTGAAGGTGTAGGCTACTGACCGTCTTCGATTAGTGGTTGCCAACGTCGGCTGGTCGTCTCAGACCTTGATTGGGGCGGATGTTGAGAAGAACCACCCCCAAAGCGGCTTTGAGGGCGCCACCCAGTCGAGCCCGGTTTGACAATTTGCCCACCAGACGTTACCTTGCTACAGAGTCAGAATCTGGAGGGAATATACCGCGATGTCAAACAACAAGGTTCGATTGGTAGTGCCGATGCTGGCCCTCTTTGTGGCAACGGGCGCACTGCTTCACTGCCACAAACGCAACCCGGTCAAGAAGGACGAGCCGGTCATTACCTGGACCAGAGCGTTCGGAAGTAATCAGATCGAGCAGGGCCAATCGGTTGCCTTGACCAGTGACGGCGGTTACCTGATAGCCGGCTACACACAAAACATGACCCCGGGTTCGGCTGATTTCTGCTTACTGGCTACCGACGCCAAGGGCGACAGCCTCTGGAGCCGCGTTTGGGGTAACTCGGCCGAAGACATTGGTATGTCGATAGTGGCCGACGGCAGCGGCGGTTACCTCTTGGTGGGCATGACCGAATCTGAAGCTACCGGCATAGACGAAATCTATATGGCCAGGATCGACGGTGCCGGTGGTACGGTCTGGGAAAAGACACTCAGTCCCGGAGAGCGCCAGTGGGCGATGTCCGTTGCCAAAACCAACGATTCCGGCTTCGTTTTGGCCGGTGGGCTTTACACCAGTGATCCACATCATCGTAGCTGGGCATACTTGGTGAGAATCAACTCCCAAGGCGACACCCTGTGGACCAGGAAATATGCTAAGGCCAGCGCAGAAGTGGCCACATCCGTCATATCTGTGCGTGACGGCGGTTATGTACTGGCGGGCGCCAGTTCCAACGGATACAACCGATATGACGGCTATCTGGTCAAGACTGATGCCATAGGTGACACTGTTTGGACCAGGACATTTGGCGGTGCGGAGGAGGACATTGTCAATTCCGTTACAGAAACGGTCGATGGGAGCTATGTCGCGGTAGGTCACACTGTGTCCTCGGGAGCTGGGAGCAAAGATATCTGGGTGGTCAAGTTCAGTTCAACAGGCGAACTTATTTGGGAGAGGACCTTCGGAGAAGCAAACTGGGATCATGGACGGTCGGTGGCGGCGACCCCGGACGGTGGCTGTATCGTCGTAGGTACCTTGTTCTCGAACGGTCGCGAAGTCTATTTGATCAAGCTTGATGCGGCCGGAGACAGTCTCTGGACACAGCTCCATGGAGTCTCAGGCGGCGAGTTTGGTATGGCCGTGGCCTTAACGCCCGACGGCGGCTACATTGTTGCCGGGGTGACGCACTCGCCGGAAATCGGGCACAACACTTATGCCGATATCTATCTTATCAAGACCGACGCCCACGGAAAAGTGAGCCATTGAACCAGGTTCCTCAGGCGGCCACAGTTTGCACTGGGTAACCGGCAACGGTTGGCCCACCCCCCATCAACTATCTTGACAATGTTTTGATCTCTGGTTGTATAAGTAGACAATGGACCAAACACAAATAAGAAAACGTGTCAAACTACTCATCGGCTTTTTCATCGTAGGTCTGTTCTTAAGCGGACTGACAGCAATACCGCTCACGCACGGAGCAACCTGGTTGCACGAAACGTTCGGGGTGGGAAGCAGCTTCGGGGAAATGTGGCCGGGGATGGCAGAGTGGTGCACGTTTGTAAACAACGGCGTGCAGGAAACCAGTATCAAATATCCGTTTCTGGCCTATGGCACCGACTGGCTCGCTTTCGGGCATTTTGTTTTGGCGCTGGCCTTCGTCGGACCGTTGCGCGATCCTGTGAAGAATGTCTGGGTGATTCAGTTCGGCATGATCGCATGCGTACTGGTCGTGCCATACGCGCTGATATTCGGATACGTTCGAGGTATCCCGCTCAGTTGGCGTGTGATCGACTGTTCGTTCGGTGTAATCGGCATCTTGCCGTTGTGGCTTGTTCGTAATTACATACGCAAACTCGAAGCTGAGACTACTTGATCCGATGAGCGACGTTTGGAGGAGACAGCACGCAGGGCGTGACAAACACGGCTTGACCGTGTCACCCTGAGCTGAGTCGGAGGGTGAACACAGCAAAATATCCCTACGCTGTCATTCCGGGCTTTGATCCGGAATCCAGTCATCTCCCATGCAGGAACCAGCACTGACAAAGTCTGAAGAAGTGACTGGTCAGCGCGTAGCGCGAAAGAGCGATTTGTCGCCTGGATACTGGATCAAGTCCAGCATGACGGATCGTGGTGGCTCGCAGTCGAATGGTGACACGACCCGGCGACTACTTGATACCCGTCACCATTATGATATCCGCCCTCAGTTCTCGACGTTTTACCGACTTGAATCCAACCGATCGCACCAGTTTCGCCGCCCGACTGGCCGTAATCAACCAGGGGGTATCCGACCTGAGTTGCCACATGAATCTTAGCAGCGGCCCCGACCAGTCTTCTTTGGCAAAGTAATCAGCCACAACGATCTTACCCCCTTTGGGTAAGGCTCGATAGGCTCGTTTAAGCACCTCAGGATCGGTCTCGCCGATATCGCAGAACATGATGACGTCGTATCCGCTCGGCAACCGCTTGTTCAAGTCGCCCGGTTGAGTGTCAAGCCGTTTCGCGAGACCCTCTTTCTGGATGATCTTCGTGGCAGCTTTGCACACCGGGGGAAAGTCGAGAATCGTCGCTGACAAACTCCGATACTTGCGCAACAACGCCATAGACATCACACCGGAGCCACCACCTATGTCCAGCAACCGTCGGTATCCGGACAAATCGAGATGCTTTGCCAGTGCTTTGGCGTTGTCCTGATGATGATAGTAAAGCATGTGCGTGAAGTCGTGCGCCCATTTCGGGTTCTTCTTCATTTTTTCAGTGTAGCTGGGACGCTTAATGCCCAGAATGGACTGGTAGCTTTGGCCGGTCGTAAGCACTTCTTCCAGAGGCAGGAAGGCTTGGTATTCGTCCACTAACTCTTCGGAACGGAGAGTGGTCCAGTATATGGACCGTTCCTCAACAAAGTACTTCCGAGCCAGCGGCGTCAGGCTGTAGGTATTGCCCTTTTTTCTGAGTAACCCCAGACTGATCAGAGTCGCGAGGAAGAACTCACGCCGAGGTTGACGGATACCGGTCTTACGACCGATCTCCGTGGATGTAAGTGATTTGCCATGAAGCTTGCGAAACAGTTGTAGACGCTCCGCTGCGATAACACATCGCGAGGCCAGGAACGCAGTCTGCAGATCGATTTTGGCCAGGACTTGTTTGGGCAGTTTATCCAGGGTAAGGATGGACATTAAAACACGCTCCGTCTATATGCGGTTGTAAGTCTTTGCTGTCAGTATAGACAAGGGTTGCCTGCGGGTCAATAAGCATCGGCATCTCAGGTGGTGTTGGGCGACCACGCCCGACACTTGCTGTCGCACCCACTGGCTGTCAGGCGAGTCGCCTGACAGCACCCTGAGCACCCCGCGATTTCATCCTGAGCATCCCCCAATTTCATCCTGATCTGAGTCGAAGGGTGACCATCGGTGAGCGCTTGCTCCAGACGCGATTCAGTCCTACAGCATCAAACATGAAGATAGATTCCCGCCTTCGCGGGAATGACAAGTATGAGAACTTGCGCCTAATCTTGATCGGAGTCGGAGGGTGACCATCGGTGAGCGACTTCACGCGGGGCGTCTGCGGCGGGCTAGCGGTTCCGCCATTGCAGAACATGAGGCCGGCTGGGTCCTGTACGCCATAGGCGAGAGTGTGACCCATCGGTCGTGGTGCATAACCGGACGCGCTTGTGCTCATCGAAACTGTTTCACTCCTCCCTTTGGTCGAATCTGCCCGCCGCGGGCGATAGGCTGAAAAAGCCGCTTTTTTCTTGCTTTTGATGCCAAACGTGCTTATAGTCCAGCCTTGAAAACGGACGTTCATGTGCTGTTGCTGCTATTTTGCGCTCCCGCAGGGATTTAAGCGGATCGCAACAACGCTCTGGCGGAGGATAACTACTTGAGAATAAAGTCACTAAGGTGTCCTTTTTATTCTTGACAGTAAGAAACGCGAATTTTATGTTATGCCCCAACTTGGCAAAAAGTCTTTATTTGAAAAGGCTACCGTATAAGGATTTAGGTAAAAACGCCGATACTGGATTCTATAGGATGAAGACAAGTAGAAAGGATTCTCTTAGGCCGAACAAAGGAGGTTTTGTTGGTGCAACAGACGGCTGGACCCAGCCCGTAGTAGCAGCCCCTTTATCCGAGATGAGGGCTAGGAATTTAATAACCACGAAAAATAATCTTCAGAACGTAAACAAAGTTTTAACCGAATCTCAAAGGAGTAGATGGTAATGAGAAGAAACATGAAGTTTCTGTTGCTGCTTGCGATCTTCGCAACCAGCATCATGGCGGCGTACTTCATCAGCGGTTGTGGCGACGACTCAACCGTGATTGAGTTCCCCGATCCGGTAACCAACGACACCACCGTGATTGTGGAAGAGGAAGATCGTGTCCTCGGTTCCATACAGGGTGTCGTAGCTAATGCTTATAACAATGCACTATTGGTTGGTGTGGAAGTAACTTGGACCAAGAACGACGCGGACTTCAGTTACACAACGAACGCCGATGGATACTATCTGATAGACGATTCGTTGTCCTCTGGATACTACGTCCTGACCTTCTCCATGAACGGTTATGCTCAATTCACCGCAACCGTGTATATCCCGACCATCGCCGAAATCAAAGAGGATATCGACGACGATGCGGTAGGCTGGACTGAATATATGGCAACCGCCAACATTTGGATGCTGCCGATGACTGCTACCGTCACCGGAAAAGTCTACACGGCTCTTCCGGCCCCGCCCGCCAAGGACGGTGAACCTGTCCTGGCCCTCGATGATCCGAACCTCGTGTCCGTGGCCGCCGGTGTGGAAGTGATTCTCGACTATGGTTTCGATATCCACCCCGACAAGTACAACGCGACCACCGACGCTTTCGGTACCTACACTTTCGTAGACGTACCGCTGGTGTTTAACACCGATGAACCGTGGTGGGAAGATGCCCCCAAAGACGGCGGCCCCAATAAAGCCTTGGCCGATGCCTGGGAAGTTGATCTGGTTATTCTGCCGTTTACGGTAGGTAGCGAAAGCTTCGAGGCGGTTACTCTGGAAGACATCAGCATGCTTCCGGGTACGACCACGATTCCCAACGTCTACGCTCCGTTGAACGGTAGTGGTGACGATGCCGACGTAACCGACAATCCGGTAGTGCTCGCCTTCAACTTTGACACACCCGGCTTTATGGTTACCGACGACCTGGTCATCAACTTCTCGAAGGAGATGAATCCGACCACAGTTGAGATCGATCTCGACGGTCCGGACTTCGCTTTTGGGTGGGATGCCGGCTTCATGACGCTGACTGTCAACCCGGCCTTGTCGCTGGTACCGGACGAGACTTATGACGTCGAAATCTCCGGTATGTCTGCCGACGGACTCCCCCTCTGGGATTCTGAAGACCACAACAACCTCTGGGATCGCGACCTCATGACCCAGCAGGGTATCCGTTTCGTAGCCACCAACCTTGATGATTATGGCGACGACAGCAACCCGTTCACGCTCTTCCCGCTCGACGCCGACATCACTATCACTTTCGATATGGATGTTGTTCTGCCGACACCGGGTGACGAGCTTACCGGTTGGGTGGTTCTATATGACACATGGAACGATCGCGAAGTGAACGCAACGGTTTCTGCTTCAGGCGCTACCATCACGATCAATCCGTCCAACGATCTTAAGTCCTTCAGCGAGTACCTGCTGGACTTCAAGGTTTTCTCGGCTCTGCGTGGTGATTTTGCCACCGATGCAGAAGTAAAAAGTCCCGAGCTGACCTATACAACGGTGAATATGGCTTCTATCCCGGCTGCTCCGACCAACTTTGTTCTTGATATGGACACCGATTGGAAGGCCGACTTCAACACAACCTGGATCGGATTCCAGTGGGATTCGGTTGGTGGTGCTGAATATTACGAGATTTTCGCCAAAGACAACATGCAGAACACCGATCTGATCGTGGTCAATCCTTACATTGAGGATATCAGTTTCCACACCATGCAGGTTGGTTCCGTTAATCTAGCCGATGCTGCGAACGCGTCATTTGACTTGTATTTTGATGATGCAATCCAGACGCCGTTCAGTGCCGGAACGGAGATCACATTCCAGGTGCGCGCGGTTAACTCCGCCGGTGCCGGTCCGTTCTCCTCTGAGATTACGGTCGGTGACGAAACACCTCCGAACTTCGATGCCTACATCGAAGGCTGTGCCGACAACACTGCCGGCACCGAGCCGATGGAATTCTACATCTACACCGAAGGCGACTTTGATGAAGGCGACGACCACGAATACCTTTCGACCATCGCCTTCGCGTTCCTCGAAATGGGTGGTGATCCCGACTTTGTTCTGACCTCAGCCGACGTGGCCTGGGACTGGGACGTCGATATGAGAAATGGTGAAGGTATGGGCACGGTAGCTATCGGCATGTGCGGATCGGCCGACTACATGGTCGTCACACTTACCGATAACTCCGGTAACGCCAGTGAAGATACTGTCGACATCCATCCTTACCTCGTAATCGAAGAGCCTAACGCCGCAACTACCGAGTTTGAGGCCCCTTCATTCACAATCGAATGGGATATCTGGGATAGCGACTGCGGTAGCTTCAACGACTATCTTGACCTGTACTTCTCCTATGACGGTGGCGTCACCTGGACCGACACAGTCTTTGAATGGGACTGGTGGAGTGAGTATGAGGGTAGCTGGAGTGTTCTTGATACGGTTTACTCCACCACCGCAATGGTTGGCTTGGCCAACACCAATGGCGGTTGGATCTGGCAAAGTGACGTCTTTACCCACACCGGTATCGACGTGACCGGTCCGGACTCGGCCTGGCTCGACACCAGCCTGTTCTATGACGACGGCGGTGTTGATTCCACCGGTGTGCCGCTGACTTGGGATTACGCTGGTCTTGACAGCGTAACGATCCAGTATCGTTATGAAGACGAAGGCTGGTCCGCCTGGATGGATGACACTACTATTGCTGTCACCGGCGGCACCGGTTCTTACACCTTCTATGCTCCTGACATGGGTTGGGATTACATGTGCCAGGTTCGCGTGGCCGACTGGGACGGCGATAACCGTCCGAACGACCAGGCTGCCTGGGAATTCTACGTGACCAACGACTACACCGATCTGACTGATCCGTCAACAGGCGAAGCCGTTGCCGGTGGTGCCGACTACGTTATCTCGTGGGATACTACCGTCTACGCTCCGCACCTGACAAGCGGCGAAGTCATTATTGAGTACTCGATCGACCGTGGCGCTACCTGGATGACCATTGTCGATCCGACTGCCAATGACGGTGAATACACATGGGCTGTGCCGGCTACCACTTATGCCAACGATTCCGCACAGGTGAGAATCCGCGACAAGTGGAACCTGAATACCCTCGATGCGACCGGTAACTTCGATATCTCCGGTATCGTAATCGACGCTCCGACTGCTGGAACAGAATGGCTGGTCGGTACCGGTCAGGATATCGAATGGCATTCGGTTGGCAACGTCGGCAATATCTCGCTCTACTGGTCGAATGACGGTTTTGTGACTGACTCAACTGTTATTGACCTGAACTATGCAGGCGGAAGCCCGCTCAACTGGACGGTTCCTGCCAATTCGGCCTCGTCCAATATCACCATTCGCCTGTGGGGTAACTCCGACGCAGTCTACACCACCAGTGGTGTTATGACCTTCTCCGGTGCCGTAGTTACCGCTCCTGTCTCGGGCAACCATGCTCAGGGCAGCAGCACAACGGTCACCTGGACGACAGTCGGAACGCTGATAGGCGGCTTCGTAGACATTCAGTACAAGTACGATACTTCAGGCTTCCAGCCGAACTGGATCACGCTGGCCTCCAACGTGCCGGATACCGGTTCATGGCTGTGGAATCCTGTACCGGCTCCGCCGGCCGATGAGGCTTGGGTGCGTGTCAAGAAGGCCGGAGCTCCGACCGGTGTCGGTCAGGGCGACGCTTTCTCCATCGCCGGTGTCATCGTCAGAGTGCCTAACGGTCCGGGCGATGTCTGGACTCGCGGCAACAGCTATGACATCACCTGGGATGTGATTACTGCGACCGTCGGCCTGCTGAGGATTGAGCTTTCGACCAACGCAGGCGTCGATTGGACAACCTTGGCCACGGATATCGATCCGGCCGCTGCCTCCTGGACTTGGGATATCGATCCTGCCGAGACAGTTTCGGCGGCCTGTATGATTAGAATCTCTGAGATGGCTGGCTCCATTTCCGATGCGAGCAACGCCTTCTTCGAAATTCAATAGTCAGACATTGATTTGATTATTCCCCCGGGGACCGCGCCAGCAAGCGCGGTCCCCGGTTTTTTTATGCCCGGCCGGTCCGGCCAAGCCACCCAATGGCAAGTTCCTCCGGTTCCTGCGTTCGCCGGCGGGTGGCCGTCTCAAACCTTGTTTGGGACGGGAGCCGGCAACATGGATTCATGCTTCGACTGCGCTCAGCATGACATGGAAGGCGCGAAGCGCAAAAAACAGGCTTGCCTGTCACCCCCAAAGCAGCTGTGACGGTGCCACCCGAAAACAGTTGTGTCTACATTCTAATCAATGCCAAAAAAAAGCCCACCTGCAAAGATGGGCTTACACGACAGAGCTTTGTCGGTTAATGCTTGAAGTGGCGCACGCCGGTGAAGACCATCGCCGCGCCCGCTTTGTCGGCCGCTTTGATGGCTTGCTCGTCACCTTTTGATCCACCCGGCTGGATTATCGCCGTGACACCAACGTCCGTGGCAACTTCCACACCGTCGGGCATCGGGAAGAATGCGTCAGAGGCCATCACCGCACCTTTGGCGCGGTCCCCGGCCCGTTTGACGGCCATGAATCCGGAATCGACGCGCGAGGTCTGGCCCATGCCGACACCGACTGTGGCGTTCCCTTTGGCCAGCACTATAGCGTTGGATTTGGTATGCTTTACTACTCTCCAGGCAAACAAGAGCGACTTGATTTCCTCGTCGGTAGGTGCCCGCTTGGTGACCACTCTCAAATCAGCGGCGGCTGACTCAAGAACATCACCAGCCTGCACCAGAAGCCCGCCACGGATGTATTTGTAGACCGAATGATCCTCAGGCATCCCCTGAGCGATCGTGGGCAGTGCCAACAATCGGCGATTCTTCTTCTTCTTAAGCAGTTTGAGAGCATCGTCTGAGTACGACGGCGCCAGCACGCACTCGACAAACGGCGTTTCGTGCAGCACCTTGGCACATTCAAGATCGACCTCACGGTTTAATCCGATGATCGATCCAAAGGCGGACAAAGGATCGCTGTCATAGGCGGCTTGATAAGCCTCGGCGATAGAGGCGCCGACGGCCGCGCCGCACGGGTTGGCATGTTTCAGCACGCAGGCAAACGGCTCAGAGAAATCCAGAACCAGATCAAGAGCGGCATCGAGGTCGCCATAGTTGTTGTATGATAGTTCCTTGCCGGAAAGCACCTCGGCTTCCAGAAGAGTCGGACCGACATTGTCGTTGGCAGCATACACAGCCGCCTGCTGATGCGGGTTTTCGCCGTAGCGAAGCTGGCTGGTGAAGGAGTACGACGGTGTCAATTGGGCCGGAAACTTGTCAGCTTCTGCACCGCGACCGCTTTTGTAGTAGGTGGCGATGGCTGAGTCATATGCAGCGGTTTGTGCAAACGCTTTGGCTGCACATGATTTTCTGAACTCAAGATCGGTTGCGCTGTCGTTGGCCTCCATTTGTTCGATCAACTTGCCGTAATCGGATGGATCCACTACTACTGTGATGGCCTCATAGTTCTTCGACGATGCGCGGATCATCGAGGGTCCGCCGATATCGATGTTTTCAATAATCTCGGCGTCGTCTGCATCTTGTCGGGCCACGGTCTGTTGGAAAGGATACAGGTTGACCACGACCAGATCAATCGGGCGATAGTCCTGCTCACTCAACTGTTCCATGTCGCCGGGGTTGTCGCGGCGGCAAAGTATGCCTGCGTAGATTTTCGGGTGCAGCGTCTTGACCCGCCCGCCCATGATTTCCGGGGCGCCGGTGAATGTAGATACCGAAATGACCTGGACTCCGGCCTCTTTCAGTCTTTTCATTGTGCCGCCGGTTGACAGAATCTCAACGCCCATGGCTTCCAGTTTCAAGGCCAGGTCCTCAACGCCACTCTTATCCGAGACCGAGATGACGGCGCGCTTGATTTTCACCTTATCGCTCATGCTCTCAACTTCCTGTAATCAGTCTTTGTGCTTCGCGGTATCGTTGTGCCGATGCGTCGACCACTTCGTCGGGCAACGTCGGTCCCGGTGGTTTGCGGTCCCAGGCCAACCCGGCCAGATAGTCGCGAATCGGCTGTTTGTCAAACGATGGTTGGCTTTTGCCGACCTCGTAGAGATCGACCGGCCAGAAGCGGCTGGAGTCGGGCGATAGCACTTCGTCGATCAGAATGAACCGTCCGTTTTTGAAGCCGAACTCAAACTTGGTGTCGGCGATAATTATCCCCCTGGCCAGAGCGTACTCAGCCGCCTTGGTGTAGATTGCTATTGAGGCGTCGCGGCACATCGTTGCCTGCTCGTCGCCGATGGTGGAGACCAGCTGGGCATAACTGATGTTCTCGTCGTGACCGGTGTCGTTCTTGGTCGATGGTGTAAAAATCGTCTCAGGCAGTTTCTCAGACTCCTGAAGAGTGGGCGGGAATTCAAACCCGTGCACTTCATGCAAGCCGCCTGAGCGAGCTTCGAGAAGCTCTTTCCACATAGAGCCGGAGATATACCCGCGAACGATACACTCACAGTCGATACGGTCGGCTTTGGTGACAATCATCGAGCGCCCTTCGAGGATGTCGCGATACTTTTGCAGCGGCTCGGGATACTGGTCGACATCGGCCGTGATAAGATGGTTCTCGACTGTGTCGGCCAACAGTTCGAACCAAAACAGCGACATCGCCGTCAGCACCTTGCCTTTGCCGGGAATACCGTTCGGCAGGACGACATCAAAAGCGGAAATACGGTCGCTGGTGACGAACAACAATTGGTCACCCAGATCGTACACATCACGCACCTTCCCCTGAACCATCAGCGGATACTCGGCGATATTCGAGGTCAGAACAACCTTTTCATCAATCAAGATCATACTCTCCTTTGATCAGTTTCTGTAGGACGCGTGCATATAGCTTGTGTTCCTGTTCCAGCACTCGCTCCGACAGACTGTCGGGGGTGTCGTCGGGATGAACAGGTACCTGTTTTTGTCCCAATATACGTCCGTTGTCGTAGATTTCATCAACAAGGTGGACCGTTGGTCCGGACTCTTTTTCGTTGGCCGCCAACACCGCTTGGTGAGTATGGTGGCCGTACATTCCTTTTCCGCCATACTTGGGCAAGAGTGCATTGTGGATATTGACGATCCGGTTGCGGTAAGCCTTGACCATTTCCGGTGGGATCAAACTAAGATAGCCGGCCAACGCGATGTAGTCGATATCTCGTTCGCGAAGTCTCTGCACAATATCCTCACCGGCGGCCTCAGGCGAGGGGTACTTCTTCGATTTGAACACGAACGACTCGATTCCTTCGTTGGCCGCGCGCAACAGCCCGTATGCTTTCCGCAGGCTGCTGACCACGTAAACCACCTCGGCCGACAGAATGCCCGACTTGGTAGCATCGATCAGGGCTTGAAGGTTGCTACCGCTGCCGGAAATAAACACGGCGAGTCTCGGTGTGGTCTTGTTCGCTTCCATTTCCATCTCCACCGCCGGTATGGCGGGTCTGTCCTCGCCTGCGCGCCACGGCGTGAACCCGCCGTTTCTTGTGGTGTCGCGGCAACCCCGCCCGACACGGTCTTGTAGGGCGGGTCCGTCCTCGCCTGCGCGCCGCGGCGTGAACCCGCCGTTTCTTGTGGTGTCGCGGCGACCCCGCCCGACACGGTCTTGTATGGCGGGTCCGTCTTCGCCTGCGCGCCACGGCGTGAACCCGCCGGAGAAATCCAATGGTCTGGCAATATAAATTGCGCACGGGCCGTGTCAATTGATTTGGAGAAAACTTGGTGGTGTATTGGGCAGGCGTCTCAATCTTGCAAAGGAACATTGCCGGTTGGTAGGTCGAGACCCCCGACCCGAAGGGTCGCCGCAGGCGGGTTTAGACAAGCAAATGAACGCTTCGGCGCGAAGCGCGAAAAACACGGCTTGACCGTGTCACCCACTGCTTGAGCGTGTCACTCACGGCTTGACCGTGTCACCCTGAGCGGAGTCGAAGGGTCAATCTGTTGCGCTCATTCCCGTCCCAAACAAGGTTTGAGACGGCCACCCAGTCGACTACTTGTCTACTTCTTTCAGAAACTCACTCAAATCGGCGTTGAAGCGGTCGGGCTGTTCCATGTTGACCATGTGTCCCGTGTTTTCGTAGACGAGGAGCCGACTTTCAGCGATCTGCCGATTCAGTGTGTGGGCCAGCGGAACAAAAATGCGATCCAGCTCACCGACAATAATCTGGGTCGGGACAGTTATCTCATGGACTTTTTCAAGATCGTATTCGCGCGGGTACTTGCCTCGCATCGGGTCCAGCCAGACGGCGCCGGAATGGCCGTCGACCATCTCTTCCATAAGTTGCTTGATTTCCAGATGCTTCTCTTTGTAGTACAATAGTGTGATTTGTTTCCATTTACGACGAGCCGCTTCCAGCCCTTTTTCACGGGCCAGCCGGTCGACCAGCGACACTTTGTTGCTCCCGGACCAGCCGGCGGCGGCGGTACTGACCAGTGTCATCGACTCAAGCTGCTTGCTGTACCTGAGCGCGTAGCCGATTGCCGTTGTTCCTCCCATCGACAGCCCGACCAGATGAAACCGATTGATTCCCAACGCTTCGACAAAGGCGCGCAAGTGCTCCACGCGGTCGGCGCGGCTGTAGCCACTTTCGGGCGCATCGGATTTGCCGTGCCCCATCGCATCGATGCACAACACACGCCGAGTTTGGCCGAAGTATTCGGCTTGCTTGTTCCACTGCCGATGGTCGAGCGTAAACCCGTGCAGGAATATGATGGGGATCAGACTCTCCTGCGTACCACCCAAACTCGGCGGTGGCATCTCTTCCCGATAGAACAGCTTGTGCTCACCGATGGACACTAACGGCACGACTGCAACACCTTGTTACTATGTGCAAACATGTTTGGGAATATATGGGATTGGTACGAGTGTGCAAGCTGGAATGACCTCCTTATGTAGGGCGGGTCCGTCTTTGCCTGCGCGCCGCGGCGTGAACCCGCCATTTCTTGTGGTGTCGTGGCGACCCCGCCCGACACCTCCTGCGTTGTGGCGGTCGAGTCTTCAGACTCGGCCACAAAACGTTATGCCGAGCGCAGTCAGGCACTAGCCCAGTTGAGGCATGCCCTAACCACAAAACTTGTTGACCCACACAGCCGCCGGTGTGTTCTTTCGTCCGTCAACAATCAGGAGCGATACATGAAGGCAGAAGAACGGGAATATCGGTACCGGCTTTTTACCACACCGCGCGTCACATGCGGCCCCGAAGTCGCGGAGTTTATCACAGCCCAATCGGGTGGGGTGATTCAAGTTGAATTTGCGGGGGAAATATCAGTTATCTGGCAAGGAAATCCACCGTATGAAATCGATGATATAGAGCTAAGCGCGCCCGCCGATCCGGTGATTACAGCGGATCTCAAGATCATACTGGAAGATAAGATACTCACACGAGACCCAATCCAACTTAGAGATTACATGGCCGTGGTGAGCCGACGTGGTTACAAGATGGGACTGGTCGATGGGCCGGACGTCCCGATCTTCGCCTACCTTGTTCTTGCGGCCATCGGTCTTTATGAGCACGCACCGAATATCCCGAACCAGGTAATTCATGAGATGCTGAATCAATTGCCTAACTCCTGGGCAAGCAGGATGAATGAGGGCGTGTTGCTGTGGCCGCTTCCTGATTCCCTACAGGCAACCCGCGAATCGACTCCAAGCGTTGACAATCATATCAGCGCTATTGAGCGTGTGTTGGCGGTGATTGCAGACAAGTATCCCAACATCCACGCCAAGTCTACAGCCAGACCCGACCCACGCCAACAGGCCCCCGATGAGACGGCAAGCTCCGGCGGCGCATCCAAAAAAGGGACCCCAGTAACAGACGACTCTCCCTCGACCGGCAATGTATTTGTGAGCTACTCCCATGAAGACCGTGAGCGCGTAATACCACTGATAGTTGCCCTCAGAAAACGAGGTTTGTCAGTGGAGTGGGAACTGAACATACCTCCCGGGATGAGCTTCGACGATGTTATCGAATCTGCACTGACTGCATCGCAGTGTGTAATCGCGGTTTGGTCTGCAAATTCGATAAAATCGCACTGGGTAAAAACGGAAGCAGGCGAAGCGAAACAGCGTGACAAACTTCTCCCCGTGCTGATAGACGATGTGACCCCGCCGCTGGAATTTCGGATGATCCAGACAACGGATCTGGTGGACTGGGAGCCGGGCGTTCCCAACGAGGAATTCGACCGGATGATCGAGGCCATTGAGAGCAAGGTGGGACGTTCATTGCCGCCTCCGACTGAGGAAACTCCCACTCCTGACTCACCCACTCCCCGGGAAACCGCCAGCACCGGGTTCTTCGGATTCGATTCCGACAGCGAAGCACCCAATGATGCCCTAGACTACGGCGGTTATGCCAAGGCCTTAGCCACCACTATTTGCGACAGCGCCACAGGCATGCCATTCACTATCGGCATTTGTGCGCCCTGGGGTCGGGGCAAGACCGCGTTGATGAAGTTTATTAAGGACGAAATCAACGTCATAAACGCCAAACTGAAAGGGGTCAAGAACCGTTCGGAGCAGGACCAGCAACGTGCAGAAGTTATTGACTTCAACGCCTGGAGGTATTCCAAATCCAATGCCGTCTGGGCCGCCTTCCTCGGCGTGATTGTCAAAGGTATCGAAGATTCGCTCGGCTTCTGGAAAAAGATCAGTTTCCGTCTATTCGTTACACGTAAAGCACACCCCTTACGGCTGGTCGGTTGGATTGCTGGTGTGATAGTCTTTGGTTTTATCCTCTACGGTAAAGTACCCACAATCATCGACCACTTTACATCCGACCAAACCGTTCAAGGGGATCAGCTGAGACAGATCATCACGGTAGTTGAGGACAATCCACCTAACGACACTACAGCGACTCTATATGTCAAAGAACCCAAGACAGAGAACGACTCCCTGATTGATTTTGAGTCGATAGGTGTCAAAAATGCAATGACCGTTGTCACGGGCTTGATCACCGTCATCAGTACCATCTGGGGTTGGTTCTGGCCATTATCTCGGGGTGTGCTGGGTAAAGTCAAGAAGGGTGGCCGTGACATTCTTCCACAGGCGCAGGAGGATGTCATTCAATACCTGTCCATAGTTTCTCAGTGGCTTGCTCTCCAGACCAAACCGACCGAGGAGTCTGAAGACCAACCACCCACATCCAGCCTGTCGACCGACCGCTTTGTTGTGTTCATAGACGACATAGACCGGGTGCAACCGGGCAAGGTGCTATTACTGATGGAAGCAATCAAACTGTTTATGGACACGGAACGATTCGTATTCATTCTGGCCATGGATACGCGAGTAGTACGGTTCGCCATCGGTGAACACTACAAGTTTATGTGCAAGACAGTCAAGGACCGCGAGGAAATGGGCCGGTTCTACCTCGAAAAGATGATCCAGGTGCCATTCCACTTACCGGCGCTAACTGCGGTCAAGCGAAGGCAACTGATTGACAGCGTAATCAGTAAATACGTGGTTGAAGAAATGTCGGAGCCTGAGCCGGTGCCTGTTTCCGAGACTATTGATCTCCCCGCCAAACCAGCACCCTATGTTGCCGAGCCGACAGCCGAACCAATAGCTGAAACCGCCGCTCCTCCGTCAGCCGAAAGACCTGCTCCGGCCCGGAAAGCAGCGCCTTCACCTGAAGCTGAGTTATCCGATGAAATCGATCAACCGGGACCGATCGAGGCAGTTAGAATGAAGATCACACCGACCGAGTACAGTGTGATTAATAACATCATGGACACCGATGGGTTCAACATCTCGCCCCGTCTTATGAAAAGATTCATTAATATCTACATGATGGCTCGCCATATTCTGATAATGGAGCGGGCCGGACAAGTAGGCACAGGAACCGGGTATGTGCCACCTTCGTCGTTCGCAAAGTGGTTGGCTATCTCCGTGCTGCATCCGTTCGAGTCTGCCGCCTTGGTTCGATGGCTATCCGGCAGAGGCTGGGAATCTCCATTCGCCACAACTGGGATTGATCCGAATCTGGTGTTCGATGACAAGGGAGAATTCTGTTATCAGGTGAAGAAGAAACCTTCCAAGACCGCCGAAAGAGGTACTCTAAATCAAAAACCGTTTGACGATCTAAGTATTCGAGAGTTGCATAGGTTTGGACGTCTATTGCTCCAGCTGGACCTGGACTGGATAGCAGTTTCCAGGAATATCCACATCACCAACTGCTTCAACCTGGTGCTGGAGTAGGCGGGGTGTCAGGTGCGCAGGGCTCCTGACCTACGTGAATTCGCTCATGCTTCGACTCCGCTCAGCATGAGGTTGTCGCCCCTCGACTCCGCTCGGGGTGACCCATAAATGGGTTTTTTGCGCTTCGCGCAGGGTTGGCCCCCCACTCTCACACCCGCCTCCGGCGTGCAAGACCCTGCGGAACAACCACCCCAAAAACACGAAAAAACACGGCTGGGTAACTTTATAGTTGCTTCTGAAAAAGCGGCCTGTTTATTGTGCCTTTCGTCGAGGTGTTTAGACCACTTTCCGCAAGGAGCCCGCCGTGACCAGAACCAAAGAAGATGTTCTCAGACAAATTGACGAAGCCGGGGTGCGCTATATCCGGCTCTGCTTCACCGACATTCTCGGCAAGATCAAAGGTATGTCAATCACTCGGTCAGAGATCGAGCAAGTGCTCGAAGAAGGTCAGGGTTTCGATGGTTCCTCGGTGGAAGGTTTTGCGCGAATCGAAGAGTCCGACCTGATGGCCGTGCCGGACCCGCTCACTTTTCGCATAATTCCGTGGGAGATTTCCGGCGAACGGGTGGCCATGATGTTTTGCGACATTCAAAACACCGACGGCACGCCCTACGAAGGTTGCCCGCGCTGGGTGCTCAAACGCAACCTGGCCAAGCTGCAGGACAAAGACTGGACCGTCTATGTCGGCCCTGAAATCGAATACTTCTATTTTGAGAACGACGAGACCACCAAACCGCTGGACAAGTCCGGGTATTTCGATTTTGACGCTATCGACTTCGGCACTCAGGTGCGCAAAGCCACTGTGGCGGCCTTGCAGGCGATGGATATTCCGGTGGAGTGTTCGCACCACGAAGTCGCGGCCAGCCAGCACGAGATCGACTTGAAATACCAGGAAGCGCTGGTCATGGCCGACTTTTCTCAGGTCTATCGGTTTATCGTCAAAGAAATAGCCATGCACAACGAGATCTACGCAACCTTCATGCCCAAGCCGGTCTTCGGTGTGAACGGAAGCGGCATGCACTGCCATCAATCGATATTCTCAGGTGGAAAGAATCTGTTTTTCGACTCCGGCGCTCAGTATAATCTGTCGAAAATGGCTCGGCATTATACGGCCGGGATTTTGAAACATGTCAAAGAGTTCACGCTGATCACCAACCAGTGGGTGAACTCGTACAAGCGGCTGGTGCCGGGCTATGAAGCGCCGGTCTATGTCAGTTGGGGACGGCGCAATCGTTCCTCGATGGTGCGGGTACCGATGTATCGGGTCGGCAAAGAGGCCGCTACCCGGATAGAGTTGCGCTCGCCCGACCCGGCGGCCAATCCGTATCTCGCTTTTGCCTGCATGCTGGCGGCCGGTATGAAAGGGATCGAGAATGAATACGAACTGGCCGAACCGATAGAAGAGAACATCTTCCACATGTCCGATGACAAGAAGGCGGAGTTGGACATTGAAATCCTGCCCAATTCACTTGAAAACGCTGTGCGCAAATTCGAAGAGTCCACACTGATGCGCGAAACGCTGGGTGATCATATTTTCGATGCGTTGATTCTGAACAAGCGGATCGAGTGGGATGCCTATCGCATGCATGTGGGTCAGTTTGAAACAGGCAAGTATCTCTCGATGCTTTAGTTCACCACCGATAAGGCATCGTGTTTTTGATAGGGCGGTTCACCCCGCCCTTTTTTTTGTGATTTGCTGAGTGAGAATCCGTTTGACAATCCAATCGGTTCCTGCGTTAGTATAGGGAAGCACCACGTGAGACAACCCAGTTGTCGTTGACCCGGGAGGAAAACGATCAAGCTAAAACTGTTGGTGATCGGTATGACGTTAATGGCTCTCAGAGCCTACGGCGATGAGATACCTATCGTCGGGGATTCTGGCGACTCACGCGTAACACCACGAATCTGTATCGGTTTATCATTTGGAGAACAGTGGTTTGACGGCGACCCGGGGGATGTGTTGGAGCGGTCGAATGTGATTGCCGTCCTATTGGGAGTTCGCAGGAGCGAACTGACTATGGGCGCCAGGTTTGTCGGTGGAACACCGAAAGTGAACCAAAGCTACGCCGATCGTTTCGGCATGCCGGCTGGAAAGGTCAACCTTCAGGTAGGCTACTGGGGTCTTGAGGTCGGGTATGCCATTGCGGCTCATTCGCGAATCCGCATAACGCCGAAGGCCGGTGTTGGATGGCACTATGTGCGTGAGGCGGATTTTCCAAGCGAGCTTGAGTGGGAGGTAACCGACGACTTGGGGGTGTGGAGTCGACCGGCTGCGTCTCTGGGGCTGACTCTGGGGATGCGCCTATCGATCCCAAATCGAGAGTTCCTGGCCTGGTTGGGTGAGAGTGACCTCTGGTTCCGTGTTCAGGGGTTTCTATCCACAATGGACTTCGGAGACAAAGTGCTCAGGTCCGGCGCGGTCCGTGGTTTCAGCTTTGGCTTTGTCTTAGAACGGCGGTTGTTGCCGTGAGACGTACCCACTTGTTCACGGCTCAGCGGTTTGTTCGGGCGTGGTTGGTGGCGGCGGTGCTTTTGTGTGCGGCACCGCATACTCGGGCCGATGGGGATGTTGATGAAGTCTCTGCAGATTGTTGCGGTGGGTCCTGCGACCCACGTGCTCCGCGTGACCCGCCGCGGCAGTCCAACATGGTGTTAGGTGTCGGGTCACCACAACGCCTTCGGCGCGTTCAGGACCCGACACAACAAAATGCGGGTTTGTCGACAAGCTCCGATGGGAGCGATTCGTCACGGTCCTGGACATCGTCCAAAGCGCCCGGCCCCTGGTTGAACATTAGTCTCTTGTTTGGCGATGTATCGTATTCGGGCCGTGCGGGCGACGCTCTTGAAAACGGTGCGATGGGTTTGACTACCGTCGGTTTTCGGTATCGCAGGATAGCTATCTCCTACGGCACGCACGTTGAACATTACCAAGTCAGTCGAGGTTTTTCCCGCCGGTCGGGTTATCCGCTGTCGTATCTGGACTTTAAGTCGACAGCGACTCTTTTGCAGCTTGAGTACCAGCTTTATGATCGCCGCGGGCTTCGCGTAATACCTCAAATCGGACTGCGATGGGATAAGCTTGAGGAGCGTCACCAGTATTACGACCGTCACCCCAATTGGAATCTGAACGCCGAAAGTCGAGCCCGGCCGCTGGGTGCCGTGCGCTTTGACCTGCTCCTCGACAGAGCCGAACTCCACGGGGGAATCCATCGAGTTCTGACTTGGCTTTCGTTTCGGGTCTCGGTCTTTAGTCTCGATTTTGATAACCCCGAATTCGGTTCCGGAACCGGCGTTGATGTATCTTTGGGTCTCGGCGTTGAGATTACGCACTGGTCGGGAGCGTTGTGATCATGAAAGCCGACACCAACAAACAGATTTACCTGTTGACGCACCCTCTGTTTCTTGGCGCCTTGCTGGCGCTGATACTTAATGACCATCTCTTCAAAGCAGTCTATCCGTCCTGGCTTACCGGGAAACTGTCCGATTTTTCCGGACTCTTTGTGTTTCCGGTGTTCCTGGCCGTCGTTCTTGGACGATGGTGGCACAGCCGCCGGTCGATGATTGTTCTGCACCTGGCGGTCGGACTCTGTTTTGCGCTGTGGAAACTGGCCCCGGTCGAGATCATGCTTGACTGGCTGGGTAGCCTGACCACTTGGCCGATGCCGGGACGGGTCAAGGATGCTACCGACCTGATGGCACTGAACATACTGCCGATGAGCTACTGGTTCCTGCGACGCCCCGACTCCAAAACCATTCGAATTTTTCGCCCGGGTATGGTTCAGCGCGCTCTGGCGTCGATGGTGCTGCTGGCTTCGGGCTGGGCTATCATGGCAACTTCGGAAGACATGTCCTATCCGGGCCAGCCACACGGATGCTGCGACGGGATTCGAGGCAATGTCGATGGCGATGAAAATGATGTGCTGGATATCTCGGACCTGACCTACTTAGTAGACTACGTATACAATAATGGACCACGTCCCTCCTGCATCGAAGAAGCTGATATAAACGCCAGCGGTGATAAGAATCCAATCGACGAGGACGACGTGGAGTATTTATGGCGCTACATGACTTTGGCGGGACCGCCGCCGCCGGAGTGTCCGTATTGATCAGCCATCGCTTGGGAAGCTTCTGAGAAGAATCGAAAAGCCCGCCGTGAAGCGGGCCTTTCTATGACAGGGGGTGTGTCGACTGATCGTGAGTGGTATCAGCCGTCGTCTTCGATTTCGATGACTTTGCGACGCATCACTTTGTTCTTGCCGTGTTCGCCCGGTTCGCCAAAGAACATGACGTTTCCGGATCGGTGTTTCAGTTCTTTCATTTTGTCGCGCTGTTCGTCGGTCAATAGACCCTTCACCTTCTCGTGATGGCTCCAGGACGCTTTCTTGACATCGGCTTTGAGCGCAAACAGTTTGTCGATAGCAGCAAAAACTTTGCCTTGGTCGGAATCGCCGTCGTGCATCATTGCCTTGAGAGTTATCTCAGCTTTCTTAACGGCGGCGTGATTATCGACAGAGGCCAGTTTGTGCCCCAGGGCCAGCTTCTTGATCTGTTCTTTCTGGTCGTCGCTCAGACCCAACTCATCAGCCATCGCCATGATGCCGTGGCCGCCGTGCCCCCGTTTGCTCATCATCTTGTCGCCGTGCATTCCGCGGCCCTTACCGGTATCCATGCCGTGAGCCTTACCTTCGAAGATGACAACTTCCTTGTCACCATCCTTTTCATGCCACTGCATCTGACCGATTACGCCTGCGGCTGGAACAAGCAGGGCTACTAACAGTATGACGGTGAGTTTCTTCATGGTGTCTCCTTTCGTATAGTTCGTGCATTCAATCCTTGTTTGTCTCAAGAAGGGTCAGGGTCCATCCGGTCGCTGGCGGTTCATCTTGCCTTCACGAAACACGCGTACCCGATCCAGAAGTTCCCGCTCAAAGTGTTCGTTGAAAATAATCAGCTTACCGAGTTGACGAACGGTGAGTATAGCGGCGGCGTTTTCAAGAAACCTGGCTTCCACAGTCTGTTTCTCTACAAGATTCGCCCCGATTTGTTCAAGCAGTTTTTCTATCTCGGAATCCGAGGAGGTGCTATCGTGCAGTTTACCACCCAGCTTTGTCAGCGCTTTCATCCGCGCTTCGTCTACCCGCCGGATGTCGCCTCTGAGATTATTGTAGCTGGTCAAAAAACTAATCTCTTGATCCTCATTGAGGTCCAAAAGTTCGAGCATCTTCAACATTCGTAACTGCTCGACATGTTTTCGCTGGCGACGACGCTGACCCGGTTTGCCCGGCTCCATTTGAGCATGCTCGCCTTCTTCTTCAACCTGGGCGAACATTTCGTGCTGCATCTCAAAGAAGAAGTCGTCCCATGTTTGTGTTACGACAGTTTCGGGCTTGTCATCCGGTAGCGCCGGACCACCTCCGAAAAGCAACACTGCGGTTGCAAAAATCAGAGCAACTTTGCGCATCAGAGCAAATCTCCTACATCAAAGTTCTGAGTTAAGTACTCCATCTCTTCATCGGTTATGTCATCCAACAGTTTTTCACTGGCATCATAGGGTCGATCAGTGGTGAACGCAGACAGGAGTATGTCATAAGTAGGTTCGTCCGGTTCATCGTAGTCGCTCTCGTCCACCAAGCCAGAAAGTGTTGCATCCGCCTGATCGTTGGTCGCTGTGGGTGGGTCGAGGTCGGTCCGGCCCACGAAATAGCCACCGACACCAACGCCAACCACCACCAGCAGAGCCGCCGCGGCAGGCAGTAACTTCAGCAGGCTCCACGGTGAACTCTCGCGCGAGTCACTTGGAGCTAGCGATGCTGTGCCGTTCGATAGATTGATGACGCCATCAACCTTTTGCACCAACCTGTCAACAGTGGCGGCATCGATCGCAAACGCTTGGTCATCCGGTATATCTTCGGCAAGACCCGCCAACTGCTGCCAGTATCTTCTACACTCGGCACAACTTTTTAGATGTTCCAAAACAGACGTCTCAAGGCGGGTCTGTCCAAAACTCTGCTCCAACTGCTGTCGATATTCGTCGCAGGTCATGGCGCCCATCCTTTGGCGGTGGCGACTTCGCGCAGCTTGATGACCGCCTGACGATAATGTGTTTTGACCGTACCTTCGGCCTTACCTGTTTGTCTAGCGATTTCTGAGAATGGCATCCCCTGATAAAATCTGAGCTCAAACACCAACCGCTGCATATCAGGCAGACTCTGCATAAAGTGAAGGACATCCTCCTTCAACAGTTTGATTTTCAGCGTCCGTTCCGGATTGGCGGCCGGGTCGCCTGATGTCAGGGTGGCCGATGTCGTATCATCTAGCGGGACATTCTGTCGCGTCGATGCCTTCTTGAGAAAGTTCAGACACTTGTTGGTAGCGATTTGGAAAAGCCAACTGGAGAATCTTGATTCACCCCTAAAACCAGCTAGCTGCTCCCAGGCCGCCACAAAACTGTCCTGGGCCAAATCCAGCGCGCTCTCGCGATCTGAGGTCATACGATATGTCAGGGATACTATTCTACTCATCATTATCCGCACAATCCGAGAGAAGGCGGCCCGGTCACCCAGTTTTGCCTTCTGCGCCAGTTGTTCGATTTCATCATATTCTTCCGATGCCATACAAGTCCATTCTGCACTTATGACAGATGAGGCTCACCTTAGATTAATGGAAACTTCAGTCGGCAGCAAGAAAAGACAGGCCCATGAATGGGTCTTTGCCCATTTTGTGGGCGGCAGACGCCCATGTGCGTACCTTGACGAGTGGGTCAATAGGTATGCCCTCTGATAATGTGGCGCACGGGGACGTACACCACGCACGGAATCTGTTTATTCTATCGCGTAGCGGCGGGTCTTGTGTCCGCCGACCTAAAGCAACGCCCGTGTACTGCCTGGCCGCAGACAAGCCCCGGCCCTACGCACCGAGTATCGCGCCTTGTTTGAAAGCCACTTTGGGGTGTGTATCGAGTAAAGGGATCAGTCTTTTCGGCTTTTTTCCAGAACCTTGGTGAATCCGGTGAAATCCTCAAGGACCCGGCCGGTCCCGCGGACTACACAGGTGAGTGGATCCTCGGCCACGTTGACAGGGAGGTTGGTTTCCTGGCGAAGTCGCCTGTCCAATCCGCGCAGCAGCGCCCCCCCACCGGTCAAAATGATACCGCGTTCGAGAATGTCCGAAGCCAGTTCCGGCGGTGTTCGTTCCAGCGCCTGACGGACAGCTTCGACGATGATATCGATAGTTTCCGAGATGGCCTCACGTACCTGCACCGAGGAAAGAGTCAGGTTTTTGGGTACGCCGGCCACGAGATCACGTCCTCTGATATCCATCGAAAGCTCTTTGTCCAGTGGATGGGCCGAACCGATCTGAATCTTGACTTCCTCCGCCGTCAGTTCGCCGATCAGCAGATTGTAGTTCTTCTTGAGGTACATAATGATCGCTTCGTTGAGCTCATCGCCGGCCACGCGGATGGAAGTGTCGTTGACAATGCCATTGAGCGCAATCACCGCGATCTCGGTGGTGCCGCCGCCGATATCGATTATCATACTTCCGGAAGGTTGATCGACCGGCAAGCCGACACCGATAGCGGCCGCCATCGGCTCGGCCAGTAAGAAGACCTCGCGAGCGCCGGCGTTCTCGGCCGAATCGCGCACGGCGCGTTTTTCCACCTCGGTAATACCGGATGGGACCGAAATAATCACGCGCGGTTTCATCAGATAGCGATGTTTGACCACTCGTCTGATGAAATCGGAGATAAGTTTCTCGGAGATTTCAAAATCGGCGATCACGCCGTCCTTAAGCGGGCGAATAGCAGCGATACCTCCGGGAGTGCGCCCCATCATTTCCTTGGCTGCCGATCCGATAGCCAGAACCTTATCGGTTGATTTCTCAACGGCTACTACCGAGGGTTCGTCCAGGACAATCCCCTGATGACGGACATAGACTAAAGTGTTGGCGGTGCCGAGATCGATACCGATATCGTTGGAGAGAACGTCAAACAGACCCAAATTACTTGTTTCCTACCGTCATAATACAGACTTCATATTCCGTTCACGATGCGGTGCGCACGCTCTGGTACGCCTCTATCGTATATATCGAACCGATCAGGACCTTAGTTTACCATCTAAATGCTCAGGGTCAAATTAAAAAACCGTCTGGCTGCAAAATCGCCTTCGGTCAAAGAAGTTCAGGTGCTTCACGAACCTGACTAAAGGCAAGAGGCGGTACAACAGATTCACCCATAGACTCCGCTCAGGGTGAGGTTGGTGGGTACTATGGGTAATTGTATTGGGTAGTCAGGATTTGTGCCCGCCTGATCTTCAGATCACGTGGGAAGGCGTCGGTGGTTTCAGCCGCCACCACGCCGCAGTAACTGCCCTGAGGCGGGCTGCAGAGTCCACCTGCCGGCCCACCCGGATTTCGTCGGTTGCTCGGGATCGTCTGAACCATTATCATATTTATATGTTCAATCATATAACGCTTACACAGTGTGTGGTGCGATGAACCGGGATGAAACTGCTTAGGATGTTGTTAATTATAGGATCAGTTGCTGTCGGCGCTTTTGTCGCCTTCGGTCTCTATCTGTACTTGTCGCAGGACCGGATGGTCTTCTTTCCGAGTCGTGAGATGGAGACCACACCGGCCGAAATCGGCCTGGTTTTCGATGACGTTTTCATTGAAGTGACCGATTCCGTGCAGGTCCACGCCTGGTACGTACCTGCGCCGGACGGTAATAGCGGCAGTAACAACAGCCACGCTCCCACCGTGCTCTTTTTCCACGGCAACGGCGGCAACATATCGCATCGCCTGCCGACGGTTGACCTGGTGGTCGGACTGGGCGCCAATATTATGTTGGTGGATTACCGTGGCTATGGTCGCTCCGGCGGCGTTCCCAGTGAACAAAACATGTACGCTGATGCTCTGGCTTGCTACCGGTGGCTGACCGACACAAAGGAAACGCCGTCCGAACAGATCATGATTTTCGGTCGTTCGCTGGGAGGTGCGGTAGCCATACAGTTAGCCACTCAGGTCGAGTGCGCCGGGTTGATTGTGGAGTCCTCTTTTACATCGGCCAAAGCTATGGGCAATCTTATGTTTCCGTACTTCCCGGTTGGGCTGTTGCTCAAGCACAAATTCGCCTCCATCGACAAGATCAAGAGTGTCAACTGTCCTTTGCTGGTGACTCACTCCAAAGAGGATGATATGATCCCGTTTCAGATGGGTCTGGCGCTGTATGAGAAGGGTATGGGCCCCAAGCGAGTTGTCGAAATTGAGGGATTGCACAATGATCGGCATTATATGCAGGCTGAATCGTATCGTGAATGCATAGAGAACATTCTAATCAATCGGCAGTTCGACAATTGGGACTAGCTTATTGTGGGCGAGTTCTCTTGTAGGTCAGGTCCTTTACGGACCTGACACCGGGCAACACGTCAGGACCACAATCCGCCGCGGCGGATTGACCTACTATACCGGTGCTTGTAGGGTGGGTCCGTCTTCGCCTGCGCGCCGCGGCGTGGACCCGCCAATTCCTATTCATGGTGTTGGGCGACCCCGCCCGACACCTGTCAAGCCGAAGTTCCCGGTGCTGTCAGGCGACTCGCCTGACAGAGAAGCAGGGCAGAACCGATTCTGGTTCTGTCGTCCACCGATGGCGGAACCACTAAGAGGGTTCCGCCCTACAAGACCAAAGACTGTGCGTGGTGTACGTCCTCGTGCGCCACTTGGAAACCGGTACCCCACTCAGAGGCTTTGCATCGGGTGGGATTCTCGGTGTGGTCCTGACGACCTGGCGGGTTCGAAGACGGACCCGCCCTACTTCATGCTTCGACTGCGCTCAGCATGACACTAAGAGGGTTCCGCCCTACAAGACCAAAGACTGTGCGTGGTGTACGTCCTCGTGCGCCACTTGGAAACCGGAGTGAGTAGCGACTGTTTGGCCAGCCTACAAATCCATTGACAACCATACAATCGCATCATATTTTCACGGTCCGGAGTGAATTGACAACGTATGAGTTGATAATATGCTTGATGCCACCAGCATGATGGAATGTGTCGGACCGGTCGAGACCGACTTGCAGGAGTTTGATCGGCAACTTTCGGACTCTTTGCGCGGGGATTCACCGCTGATTTCATCGATCGCCCGCCACCTGTTGAAAACTCGTGGCAAACGAATCCGACCGGCCTTTGTGTTTCTGTCGTCACGAGCGGCCGACAGTTTTACCGAGCATTCGGTCAGCGCCTCTTTGGCCATCGAGTTGATTCATACCGCCACCCTTCTTCACGATGATGTGATCGATGAATCCGATCTCCGGCGTGGCCAGGAAACGGTCAATGCTCAGTGGACCAACCTGATATCGGTATTGATGGGGGACTATCTTTTCGCCAAGGCGTTTCGTATTTTGGTTGGTACAGGCTCCATGGAACTGATGGGCACGGTATCCAAAGCCACCGAGCGGGTTTCGGTGGGGGAACTCAGACAAATTGAGGAAACGGGCAACTACAGCCTTTCCGAAGAAGAATACATTTCAATAATCGCCGACAAGACCGCTTCTCTGTTCACCGTGAGCTGTGAGACCGGTTCCATCCTGACCTCCAGAGGCGCTCGTGAGCGGCAGCGCTTTGCTCAGTTCGGCGAAAAAATCGGCACCGCCTTTCAGATCGCCGACGATCTGCTGGACTTTGTCGGCGAACCCGAAGTTACGGGTAAAGAGCCCGGCAACGACGTAATGACCGGCAAGGTAACTCTACCGCTGATTCACTCGCTCAAGAAAGTAGGCAAGGCCGGACGCAACGAGATCATGAAATCGCTCAAGGGAGATGGTCATGAAGCATCGTTTGAAAAAGTGCATAATTTCGTGACCGAAAACGGCGGCATCGAATACGCCTACCAGAAAGCCGAGCGGTTGAGCGGACAAGGGCTGGAGGCAATCGCCCGAATCGATAATTCGATATACTACGACAGCCTGGCCAGTCTCGTCGAGTACGCCACCCGACGGGCCTCGTGATATTACCGGCCATGCCCGTCCCAAGTTGCCCCATAAGATACGATTCTTGTTGCGCAGGGCCGGGGCTTGTCTCCGGCCGGTCATTTCGGGCGACACAAGGCCGCCCGCTACGCGGCGCTTGAAACCGATAACGAAAACTGGTGTGAAGACGATGCCCTGCTACCGATTAATGATACAGATCCCCCCCCGGCGCCAACATCTTTCATCGAAGCATCGACCCGCGTGTATAAGGTAGATCATGACCGGTCTCAAGGACATCTCATTTGACTTGTTGAGCAACTACCTGTACCTGGTCCTACCGGCCATGTTGGTTTTGCTGGCCTTTGCAGTGTTGCTCTACCGTCGTACCAACCCGCCACTGCCATTCTATGTACGCATGCTACTGGCCACTCTGCGGGTGGTTGCGGTATTGGCCTTGATCCTGGCCCTTTTGGAACCGGTGCTAAGGCTCACCCGCGAGTATGAACGACCGCGCCGGGTGACCATGCTTTTGGACCATTCGACCAGCATGGACAAACAGGAGGCGGGGCTGACTCGCCGGCAGCGCATGGACTCGCTCTTGACCTCGCCCGACTTCACACAGGTGCTACAGCAGGTCGAGCCTCAGACGCGCTATTTCGGCGGTAATCTGGCCACCCTGCCGGATCAGGTCAATGCTGACCGTACCGCGCTGGCCGATGTCATGTACGAGCTTGACAAACAACAACTGGCCGCGCCGGCCGATCTATGGTTGCTGTTTAGCGACGGTAACTCCAATTCCGGACGGGAACCGACCGAGGTCGCGGCCGATTTGTCCACGCCGATTGTGGCTATCGACATGGCAACCGGCGGCGGCGATTTCGACATCGGCGTGGCTGATATCAACTACAACCCGATTACCTTCGTCGGTCAGCCGACCGAGGTTTTGGTCAAGCTGCAATGGCAACGAGGCGGCGACCGAACGGTACAGGTGAAGCTCCTGGATGATCGCCGAGTGATCGACCAGAAACGGTTGCAACTGACCTCGGGTGATGGGCTCGGTGAAGTAGCCCTCCGACTGATTCCGGAGGAGCCCGGACAAAAAATGCTGAGCACCAGGGTGGTGCCGGTTGAGGGCGAAGAAACTACCGACAACAACCAACGATTCTTCGCTGTCAAGATTCTCAAAAGCAAGCTGTTGGTCTTGCTGGTGTCGGAAGCGCCGGATTACGAGGTCGGGTTTCTGAAACGATTCCTGGAACGTTCCGACAAGTACGAAATACAACTGGCCGCCACCGGGGGACGGGTCGGCAATATGGCCGGAAGTTTTCCATCGCGTCAGACCGAATTGAATCGGTTCGACCTGGTAATTCTGCACGATCCCGACCCCCATCGCCTGACGGCCAGGAAAGATATTATCGAATCATACCTGTCCAATCGGGGTGGCGCCCTGTGGGTCCTGATGGGTGACAGATTCGCAGCCGCCGGTCCCCTTGATTGGTTCAACCGGTTGCTGCCGTTTTCTCAGTCCAGTCGAACCGAAGTGGAGTACGTTGAGTTCAACGCTGAGCCGGCCGAAGGAAACCTGTTGCACCCGGTTGTAAGGTTGGCCGATGATCAGAGTGCTGTCCGGGCCGCTTGGATGGAAGTCCCTCCTTTTCAGAAGCTGGTGCCATGCGATCAGGTTGCGCCGCAGGCGGTAGTACTGGCTTGGGCATCCCGATCACTTGGCCGGATTCAGAAACCACCGGTGTTGGGCTTCAGGCGAATGGGACCCGGCAAACTGCTGGCGTCGTCGGCAATGCCCTTCTGGAGTTGGAGCTTCGCCGATCTTGGCCGCGGTTCTTCTGCCGATTTCTACAATCGGTTTCTCGAAGGATCGGTCACCTGGTTGACGGTCAGGGATGATTTCGACCCAATCCGCATTCTGCCTGAGAAGGAAGTCTTCACGCGTGGCGAAGCGGTACGTTTCGACGGGTACGCCTTCGACCTGGGCTATCGCCCCATACCGGGCGTCACCGGTGTAGTCAAATTGCAGGCTGAAGGTACCGATGAAGGTCGAGAGCTTGATCTGCTGGCGCTGGGCCAGGGAGAGTACTCGGCCCGGTTTGAGAACCTTCCGCCGGGACAATACACTTACGAGGCCAGTTTCCATAGCGAGCAAGGGCTTCTCAAGAGGGTAGAGGGTCGAATTCTGCTGGAGGCTTTCTCGCTGGAGGAACTGGATCAATCCGGCAACCCGGCCGGGATGCGAGCGTTGGCCTCACGCGCCGGCGGCAAGGCCTTTCAGGCTGTTGCCTTTGATGATGCGCTGGAATATCTCGATCTGTCGCCTATCGAGGTTACCTCGCACACCGAGCATCTACTGTGGGGACAGTTTTGGCTGCTGCTTGTTTTTCTGGGAGCGATTTCGGTGGAGTGGCTTCTAAGGAAAGTAAACCAGCTAATCTGACGACTTGTCACAGGCCTGGTAAGCTTCGGTCACACGGCGGATATCCACTTTCCTGGACAATGCAATCTTCTCTTCACAAAGGCTGTCGAGCACCTGGCGCATCCGTTCAGCGCAGCGATTGATTTGTTCAACAAACTCCCGGTGTTCTTCGCTCAACTGGTCTGACTCTTCGATCAGAAACTCGACATAACCCATTATCCCGGCCAACGGATTGTTCAGGTCATGATTGAGTGTCAGACACTGTCCGAGGTATGGCTTTAGCGCCTCAAAGAGGTCCAGTTCCTCTTGCTGATTCTCAGTCAGTAAGTGGGTCTTGAGAACCCGGCCGGCCATTTGAATTCCTTCATTAACAGGGACGTTTTTCGTTAGTTCTGTTGTATTATCGGCTGGTCGGAAGAAGTTCTCCAGTTGCCGGTTAAAAAGAGTGGGCAGACTCGAATATTCTTCGCAAATCCAGACCCTCGGTGTATATTGGGCCGATGAAAGACAACAGGAGAAGACATCAATGAGAGTTGCAGTTATCGGCGCCGGCCTCATGGGTCGAGCCGCCGTCTATGATCTTGCTCAAAACGATAGTGTCCAGAGCGTCGGGTTATTCGATACCGACGAAAACCTCGCCGTCGAAATGGCCACCAAATTTGGCTACGGCAAAGCCTCTGCTTCGGCTCTTGATGCCGATGATGAAACCGCTGCTGCGGCAGCTCTGAAGGGATATGACGCTGCCATCTCATGCGTTCCCTACCGATATAACCTGAACCTGACCAAAGCCGCCATCGCCGCCGGTTGTCACCTGGTCGACCTGGGTGGCAACAACGACATGGTTGACGCCCAACTTCAACTTACCGCTGAAGCCGAGCAAGCCGATGTCATCATCGTCCCCGACTGCGGCCTTGCGCCCGGCATGGTAGCGGTGCTCGCCGCCGACGCCATGACCAGGTTTGATAAAGTGGAGTCGATGAGAATTCGAGTCGGCGGACTGCCGCAATCACCCAGGCCGCCCTTGAACTACATGATGCTCTTCGCGGCTGAAGGACTCATCAATGAATACTGGGAGCCGTGCGTTATTGTCGAGGAGGGTCAGAAGAAAACCGTTAACCCGATGACCGGTGTGGAGCTTCTGGAGTTCGACGGTATCGGTAAACTGGAAGCGTTCTATACATCCGGTGGTACTTCGACCTTGCCGGACAGTTTCCTCGGGCAGATAGATTTCCTGGATTATAAAACTATCCGTTATCCCGGCCACTGTGCGCTCTTTCGGCCGATGCTTGAGATAGGTCTGGGTTCCCGTCAGGAGATCGATGTCAACGGTACTGCTGTCGAACCGCGTGCCGTGTTCAAGGCGGTACTGAATAGATCGCTGACTTTCGATGACCTCGACCTGGGCCTGGTTCGTCTGACCGCTGAGGGCCTGATAGATGGAGAAAGCAAGACCAGAATCTACGAGATCGTCGACCGGCAGGAGAGCAAAACCGCGCTGACAGCGATGATGCGTCTTACAGCTTTCCCGGCTTCGATAGTGGCCCTGATGGCGGCTTCGGGTGAGATTACGCAGCGTGGTGTCAAGCCGCAGGAGATAGTGGTCGATCCGTCCTTGTTCATCCCGCATCTGAAAGCCCGCAATATTAATCTACAAGTCACCGAGCACTGATTGCCGGGTTTGTTTTCACCACCTCACCCTGAGCGGAGTCGAAGGGTGACTTTGAAATAGGTCTGTCTTCGGATCCGCCTCTAACCGGTGCCCCATGTACATTTATGATCCCACCCGACGCAAAGCCTCTGGGTGGGGTACCAAAGGAAGAACGTTCATACCTCGACACCGCTCGGTATGGCGGGTGGCCCGGACCTTGGTCCGTGTTTCAAGGCACTTCAGCTGTGCCCGGCAGATGTCCATATCTGCCGTGTATTCATGCTTCGACTCCGCTCAGTTCTTGTAGGGTGGGTCCGTTTTCGGACCCGCCGATTGCGGGACCCGTCTGCATTTTGTCATTCCGGCGAAGGCCGGAATCCAGTTCTTCGATTCGGGTGGCCGTCTCAAACCTTGTTTGGGACGGGAATCCATCTTCTCTGCATAGACATCTTCAACTTGCAATGGGAACGCCAATGGTCGGCGAAATGGGTTTGTTTTGCGGAAAAAGTACTTTTCCGCCGGAGTGAGGTGGGATGTCGGACTGATCCGGGTGTTGCATGAGACTGGCCGTGTGGCGGTTGACTGCTATTTGTCTTTCACTCGTAGGCATAGTAAGGTCCTTTACTAAGCGGGAGCCAGCCAGTTTCTGCGGGGATGATGTGGGGGTTTTGCTGGGGCGAAGCTGGAAATCGGCTTGGCTAAGATAGACGTAGATTATTGATTATCAGTGTCGTCCTTGATAGTATATGTTTGTAACAGTGTGTGAAAGGCTTAACCAAGGCATCTTGCCAGAGATGGCGATTTCTGGAGGTCGAGCAACAGCGATCAATGCAATAGGAGGATGAAATGACAAAGGAAGAGTCGGGGAACTTTGAGTACACTTATACATCCGAGTTTGCCGTTCCGTGGTCCTTGGATTTCAGCGACGATTTTTCCAAGGGCTATCGTGTCAATTTAGCGGATCGCTTGTCTTATGAAGTCCACTATTCACACGGTTCAGATCGCACACTATTCCGCTTGTACGCCGGTGCAACGTGCAAGGACACTTCTGGGCACAATCCTGCCAACCACCAGTTGCACGCACCTTTACTCTGGCACCTCCATTATAGGCTTCTCCTATCCATTGTCTTTGTTCTGGACCACTTTCCAACTGAATCGCAAAGCTCGCCATCGCTTCAGAGCCTATTAAAGCTGCCCCCGGTCAAAGACGATTTTACTGACAAAGCAGCGGAGGCAGGTATAAAAACGAAACCGTGGATATCCGTTACTCACAATATTCCTATTTCCGCCAGGGGGACACTGGCGAGAAGCCGATTGGGGGATATCTACGCCATACTAAAGCCCCTTTTTGAGCCCAGTTCCGAGCCTAAGCTCATTTGTCTCGAGAACTACGCGCATGGAATTCTCACCCTAGAAAACCCGTATTTCTTTTGGTACAGAGTGTTGGAAACGCTCAAGAATCCGGACATCGGTGTCATCGATGCAAGAGATCGGATTGCGATTGTCAACGGTAGTTCTATCGACATAGACTTTCTGACAGAGTTTGCTCATTATCATCGCCATAGTCAGTTCAATGTGAGATACCAGAGGGCGAGGAGGCAAACGGAAGCACGCTGGCAACACCTACTGGATGATCCCAAACAGGCTATTAGAGAGTATAAGGACAGCCTGAAACCACTCATACGGCAGTTTCTTCTCACCACCTGATGGTTGAGTCGGCTATTCTGCGCTCTTTACACCAACAGCAGGCTTAACGACAAACCAGTCCTTCTTCAAAGTCCCCTCTTGAGAGGGGATTTAGGGGTGTGTTATTTCTTCGGCGCAGGGTCTCACTCGCCTGCGGCGAGAAGGACCCAGCGCAACATTCGTGGAATAAACGAAGATGGCGGGTTCACGCCGCAGCGCGCAGGCGAAGACGGACCCGCCCTACAAGAGTGCAAGACCGTCACCCGTCTGCAACAGTCGGCTCTTCGACCGGCTCGTCCAATGTCGACGGCTCACGCAACTGCTGTAACTGAGTGGTCATGCCGTTGATCTCGTCACGACCATGACTAAGTGTACTGGTGAGTGCACGAACCGAACCTTCCATCCGTTCGTGCAGTTTTGTCAGACGTCCCAACGCATCGCCAAGGTTGTTCAAGCCGGCCGACAGCTTTCGGCCATCGCCTGATAGACCGGCATGTGCATACACAGATGCCAGCGACGCCAGGAAGGCATACAGATGACCCGGTGAACTGGGGATGACGTTCCTGGACAGGGCATACTCGAAACCGGTTTCGAGATCATCGGAAACGAAACGATAGTAGACCGCCTCCGATGGAATATACATGAGCGCAACGTCGGTGGTCTGCTCGGCAGGCAGGATATAACGGCCGCTGATGTCATCGACATGTTTCTTGAGCGAGCGCACAAACTCTTTTCGAGCTTCCGATGAATCCGGTTCGGCGCGAAGTCGTTCAAACGGTTCGAGAGGAAATTTGGAGTCTATCGGCAAGAGTCTATCGGCTAGCTTTACTACAGCATCGACACGCTTGCCCGACGCAAACCTATGTTGCGTGTCGAACATCGAGCGCGGCAATATCTGAGCCAGCAGATTCTCAAGCAGCATCTCCCCAAGGCTGCCTCGGAGTTTGGGTGGCTTCAGTAGGTCGGAGAGTGATTGGATGTTCTTTCCGACCGCTTCGATATTCTCAGCCTGGGTCTGAAGCTGCCCCAGCCGGTGCTCGATGTCGACCAGTAGTTCCATACGCTTGTCGATAGCGCCGGTACCCTCGGCCAGGCGTTCGTTCATCAGACGGCCGGTACTGTCCAGCGAATCACGCAAACTGACCAGCCCCTCCAACTGTTTCTCCAGTAATTCGCTCTTGAGCTTTTCCAGGGCCAGTTCGATTTTTCGTGGAGCGTCGCTGTCAGGCCGACGTTGACCGACCAACAAACTGACCAACAGGACAACCACCAGTCCGAGTCCGCCGATGATTATTATGCTAACGCCGTCCATCAATCTCTTTTCAGTTGCTATTTGGCCAGGTACTTGACGTCGTTCTTCTCGGGCAGGTGATCCTTCAGAAGGTCTTTGTGGAGCATCAGCGTTATGCGGTTGTTGTCTTCATCGAAATAATCGCCCGACGGCGTGATTCCCCAGATATACTTGGCCATCAAATGACTGGTGGCGTAGTCATACAGGCCGACTTCGTTACGGTCAAAACGAACGCCGAACCGATATCCGTCGACATTGGTGGTAACGCCGTACTGTTCTCCAAACAAGACCGAAGAGACCGCGGCCAGACGCTTGTCGAAACCGAACATCAGATTGCCGGATATCTCCTGCTCCGGCTCGAAGCTGAATTCGAAACCGAGCCAATGTTTGTTTTCGCGAACGATGTAGCTGTCCCCCTTTATCAGTTCTTTCCCCTTGGCCAGCCTGCCGGGTCGAATCATCAGTCGGTCATCCATCACCTCGTCGATGAACTTGTCGAATCCCTCAAGAAACTCTTCCCAGTTTTCGTCTTCGGTTGCTTCGATCAGAATCTGTTTGACTACCTGAGTGGTTTGGCCATAGACAGTTTTGAAATCGCCCGAGAGTTTCAGGTATACTTCGAAGAATCGCTCTTGATCCATACGCTCGAGCAGGTAAGCACAGAACAGGCCGGCCACCGGGTAGGCGATGTCGGCACCGGAATGGGGCTCGAACAGCGACATGGCCAGCAGGCTGTCCAGGTCGACTATTTTCTCTCGATACAAGAACCCACCCAGATCAATGAGAGAAGTCGGTGTCTTACCCCAGCGACCACCGAGTGTTACGGCAATCCCCTCTCTCATAAGTGGCTGAGTGTAAAGCGGCAGTTTCTGAAGTTTCAGGTTTACCAGGAAGTGGATCAACTCATGGTAGTGTGGAAAGAACGATGAAATCAGATCGTTGGACGGCAGATCGAAAACGCCCTTAACGAGATGTCCGGTGATCTGCTCGATGGTTGAATCACTGCCGCAGTAGAAGTAGTCAATCTTTTCGTCGGTCAGCAGCTTAAGCTGATCTTTGGATAGTTTCAGCAACCGGGCAGTCTGCTCAATGAATGAATCGGTCGCCTCTAAGCATACCGGGTTGAGGTATCGTTCGGCGGTAGGATCCACGTGCACTCTCAGGTAGCGACTTTCCCGAATCGGCCAGTCGCGGCAGTAGTAATCCTGAGGGTAGCACAACCACCAATACTGTCCATCGAAATTCAGGAAATAATTGTGTTCGACCAACTCTCCTTCTACGATACTTGAGTACAGAAGAAGCTGGTAGGCCGGATCGCCCAGGCTGATAATGCGCTTGGCCACCGGCTGAAGATGATTCCGATACAGTTTCAGATCACGGATTATGGGTGAGTTGCAGTCGTTCTTTAGAGGTATATCGGTGTATTCGATACCGAACCGGGAAGCTCGTTCCAACGAAGGCCCGCTCCAGAGGTAGTGGGCCGATTCAATGTTACCGGAGATCAGTAGATCGAAGTATTCGCCCAGGATATCCACGGGTCGATCAGCCGCCCCGGCGGTACCGGCTGACACAAAAAGAACTATCAACATACCTGCAATAGAAAGTCGAGACAAAACTGTTTTCATTCGGTCGCTGCTCCTTGAGTATCTTGCATATCGTCCGACAATATCATCCATTCTACACGTCAAGTCCAGAGTTGTTACAAAAAAGCCCGCCACAAGGCGGGCTTTCTCTCAATCGCAAAGAGCCTCTAAAAATTGAACCCAACGCTGAACCGGTGGGTAGATTGTAGTCGGCCAAAGTCCTGCCAGGCGTAGTCGATCAAGAGATCGGTTTCGCCGGAGATGTTGGTTATAAGGCCTCCACCAAAGGACAACCCTTCCTCATCGGACTGGAACTTATAGCCGCTCCTGAGGAAGAACATTTCATCGTACTGCCATTCGGCGCCGATCGATCCCTGCTGGTGACTGTCATTGGGATGCTTCATCTCAGCCGAGATCGTTACATCTGACTTAGAGGCAACCGCAAAGTCATAGGCAAGACCAAACCGGAACATCATCGGCAGATCATACGGAGTGGTTTTGACCGAGGCGCCGATTGGCGTGTTGGCGCCGTCTCCATCCAGCTCGTCATAGGCTACATCAAGGTCGGGTCCCGAAAACTGAAGGTCCGGACCCATGTTGGTAATACTCATCCCCATCCGTAGCGATTTGAATCCGGTGTATAGCAGGGTACCGAAGTCGAAGGCGAATGTAGATGCGTTTTCCTTGTGGATTCGTTCACCGACATACTTGAACGATCCGCCGAATGCAAACCGATCGGTAAGTTGGCGAGCATAGCTCACGCCGACGGCGTAAGAGACAGCTGAATAGAAATCCCCGGTGCCGTCCTGATCATCGAGGGTGGTGATCTCCTGATCCTCCATCGACAACACGGCCGCCGAGACACCAAAGACGCCGATGTCTTCGAAGTGCTTGGCGTAGCCGACATAGTTGAGGTCGATATCCAGAAGCCAGTTGACATTGGTGAAGCCGATTGCGGAATTCTCAACTTCGACCAGACCGGCGGGGTTCCAGAACATAGCGTATACATCGTTGGCCATGGCCACCGAAGCTTCACCGGTACCCTGGTACCTGGAGCCAACGCCGATTTTCAGAAACTGAGCGCCGGCGCTACCCATTTTGGAATGTCCTGCGGAGGCGGTCGTGGCCACCATAAGCAGCAACATCAGCCAGATAATCTTTCTCACTTCGCACCTCCTTCTATTTGATTATGGCAAAGCGACCGAGGTGCTCGCCATACTCTGATTCAACGTGGTATACGTACATGCCGCTGGCTACCTGGCGGCCGTTATCCGACTGCAGGTTCCAGCTTTCCGAACCGTCACCATCGGTGTGATGCAGTGTCGCCACCAAATCGCCGGCCAGCGTGTATATTCTGATCGTGCAACCCACCGGGATTCGGTTAAAAGTGATCTCCGAAGCCTCGCTGGCCGTCTCGACATAGCCTGAGAAACGTCCAAAGTACGGGTTGGGCACGACACGGATGTTTTTGAGTTCGTTACTGGCGGCCGAGGCGCTGATTCCATCCGGCTTGAACGTGAAGACGTCGGCCGGACCGTTCATGGGCGCCCCTTCCATGGTCACCACATCACCGGTGGCCGGATCGTAGGTATCCACGTCAAGGTCGAACAGCCAACTGTAATGATTAGGGAAGGCGCTGTCGGTTACCGAGGAAGCGGCATTGTAAGGCCAGTCGACAATAGTCATTAACTGGCTGGCGTCCCACACGCCGGTGCCACCCCAATCCAGCACTGAAATCGATACGCGCTCGCCTGAGGTCGTGTTCCAAACCTCGAAGGGTACCCAGTACGGAATGTCCTGGCCGTAGTACCAGTCCAAAAGCCAGGTGGCGCGCGTGGAATCTCCAGTGTAGCGCAGCTCGTAAGTGTTACGGTAGGGCTCATTGCCCCACACGTAGCTGGGGTCGTCATACAACCAGGCGACCGGCGGTCCCAGGATTTCAAAAACATTGAAGCTGGTGTCAGCGCCTGAAAAACCGGTTTGGCCAAAGCTGGCCGGTTCCCGATCGACATCGGTGACAACCACTCTTAGCCCTTCGACCACTTCGTAGAGACCTTCGTCGCCGGACATCGTTTCCTGATCGAACAGCAGCGTGTCGCCGCTGGTGACGTTTATCAGATGCCAGACGGTGGCTTCGTTATCCGGCGTGTCTTCAAACACCACCTGGTACTCAGAACCGGTAATGTCGTCGGTGTCAAAGACGATCGGGACAACATTGCCCTGGGAAGGTGATCCCGCTCCGTCGTAGGTGTGTTTAACGGATGAAGCGGCATCATAGAATCCGGCCGGGGCGGCTGTTGGAGTTGCCGCCACAACGTTGGACACCTCACCGGCGATGCCGAAGCCCGATTGCAGCACATCCACGCCTGTTTCCAAATCTCCACGATCATAGGCAACCAGACAATACCAGTATTCCACGCCGTTGTAGAGACCGGTGTCGATGTACGAATGGTTGATTGGATCACCTGGGTAGGAGACACTAAACTCGGCGATCCTGTCATAGTCGATATCGAGGCAGCTATTATCGTTTTCGTCATCCACAGCGCCCCAGGACCTGCCCTGGTTGTTACTGCGGTACAGTTTGTATCCGACAAAGTCGACTTCGCTGCTCAGCGGGTCGATGCTGACTTCTGCCGTGTCGTCCCAGTTCAGATAGACCTGGCCCTCGCTGGCGCGTGCCGTCAAGGTAGGTGTGGCCGGTGGCTGAGGGCCGATAAAGTTGTTATCATACAGATTCTGAGCCAGGGAGGCATTGTTACGGAAGTCAGCTTCGTCTTTACCGGCCACCAGCGCGAAAACGCAACGCACAGTTTTGCCGGCGGTGAGGTCGATACCTCGCGTACACTGAATATAGAATTGATCGGTTGGCGGTAGTGACTCATCGAACTGCGTACTGTTGATCAATTCAAACATGCCCGGATCATCGATTCCGGTAACAATCGCCCAGTCGTCGGAGCGAAAGGCCGTCATGCCGAGGCCGTCCGGCATCTCCAGAATCTTGGTGCCCATGACGCCGGTCTTGGTTTTCCAACCCGGGTCATATCCGGCAACATCATAGTTCCAGGCCAGGTTGTCGTCGACATCGTATGCAACCATGTCGTTAAGGCGTCCGTTTTCACCGGTGCCGTCGGGACCACCGACGTCGATATCGATATACAGACCGAAAGCAAACTCCGAATAATCTACTACCGAAGTATTGGTGATCTCCAGGACAACGAAGAGGAAGTCCTCGTTGTAGCAGTAGTTCCACTGCATGATAGTCTGAGTCAGCTCCAGGCCCAATAGCGGTGCTCCTTCGGCGGCATCGTTGAACCGATAGTGCGACTCCTGAAGTGAAGTTGGGCCGCCCGGATCATAAGTAGCCGCCAGCGGATCCCAGATTTCGTTGAAATCGAAGACGTCGCCGGAGGGGTCCCAGACGCGCCAACCGAAAGCCGGGCTGCCGCCACCGAGTCCCACTGTGTCGGTGGGATCATAGTTCCAGTAGCGGCTGGTGTCGGTTGACAGATAGATCAAATACTCGTCTTCACCGTTGACCGGCATGGGGGTGGCTTCGAAATCATCGTAGGTGTTGGCCACCAGCGTATCACCGCCGGGAGTCACGGCACCCATCCAATAACGAATCTCACCTATGTAGTCATGGCCGGAATTGCGCGGCCATTCGCCCGAAGGATAACCATAGTATTGGTAACCGCCGATATATCCGAAATTGTCGATGGTGGTTACAATGTTGCCCTTGTTATGAGTGATCTGATCCAGCGTGTGGACGCCGGGCGAAAGGGCCGACGGTGGGCGGGGATCACTCGGGTTCTGGTAGCCTCCCTGGGTGGCCGGACGGGCCATCACCAGGGTAACCGGAACCAGCAGAAGCAGTAGTGTCACCCAACCAACCCCGGTTGTTTTGTGTGTCGTTTTCATGCTCTGGGCTCCGCTCTAAAAGTTGTACTCCAGCCCGAACCGAATAGTGCGGGGTGGGGAATAATTCTGGGGATCGTGATCGTAAAGCCGATCAAGCCGTGACAGCGACGACTGAACTTCAGCCGTGCCCAGACTGATCTGGGCTAGCTGTCCGTCGTTGTCCGGCTGGCCGGTACGGGTGTAAACGTTTATCACGTTTCGTCGGTCAAACAGATTGTCGACCTCTGTAAACAGGCTCAAAACCTGGCTGGCGCCGCCGATATTGAAGTCCTTGCTGAAGCGCATATCCACTGTGTAGTTGGCCGGTAGACGACCTTCGTTGCGCTCGCCGAACCGATTGCCGAACGGATCGGTTGGTGTGTAAGGCAGTCCCGAGCCATAGTGACCAACGGTTGTAATGCCCCATGCGCCCGGGAGGGGCATACCGAAGAAATGGCCGTCCCACTCCGCCGGTACCCGATAACTGAGAACCGCTGTGACCGTGTGGCGCTGGTCAAAGTCGAGCGGGTACTCGCCCACCGGTGCCAGAGAATCAGCATTTGAGGTTATAAACGTATAGTAAGGTTCGGTGGCGAAAGAACTGTTGCCGGTGGCCAGCATGTAACCATAGGATATCGATCCGCCGAAGTACCCACCCAGAGGCAGTTTCTCCACTTCAACATCAAAGCCGGTGACCGAACCATAGTCGCCATTGTCGAAGTATGTTATAATGTTGGCGGCATCGCGCACCGAAGCGCGGGTGGTGACGAGATCCTTGATGTCCTTATAATAGGCGGTCACATCGAATTTCAAGTCATCGCCGATCAGGTGATCCAGGCCCAATTCGTAGGAAATCGTCTGCTCCGGTTCCAGGTCGGGATTACCCAACAACGGCAGTCCGGAGGTGACATCGCCCTGCAGATTGGTATACATAAAGACGTAGCGTGGCTCCTGAAAGTAGATGCCGTAGTTGAAGTGCATCACGGATTTTTCGGATATCGGGAAGGAGACGCCCAGCCGCGGCGATAGGCGCGACTCAGACTCGGACTTCACATAGTGAGCCTCCTCTTCGGCGGTCGTGCCGCGAGCAGCCAGATTGTACTCGATATCAGCGTCACGATAATCGAAACGCAATCCTACATTAATAACAAAGTCTTTGTACTCCAATTTATCCTGAAGGAAGGCCGAGGCCAAGAGCGGACGGCTGGAATACTTTTCACCATAAGGGAACTCGTTGTAGAACTGTTTGAGGTCCCAATCGACCTTGTAACGACGCACTTCAAGACCGCCCTTGATCTGATTGGTCTTATTCAACTGGGTCAGCAGGCTGGTCTTAAATGAAGTGTAATGAGCTTCTCGCCGACGAAACGTGGGTTCAAAGTCATTTCCGGTGGTGAAACCGGTCGCATGATAGGGATCGTTGAAGTCGCGATAACCGAGACCCAGGTAGTTGTCGTCGTCAATCGTACCGTTGTAGACGCCTTCTGCGTCCTCGGAATACCCGGGCCATTCATTCCAGTAAGTGTGGATGAGGTCCTTGGGGCCACGCCAGGTACGGGTGCTGAAGACGTTGAATGTGGACGACCAGATTACGCTTTCGCTGAAGTTGTAATTGCTGGTCAGACCCAAGAGATATGAATTCCGCTCCATCGATGGTAACCCATCAAGATTGAAATCATAGGAGATGCCGTTCACATCCCGATGGTTGTACAGCCTGCCGCTCTGATCATGATAAGTAAAATTACTTTTTACTCGCAAGTGTGGAGTCGGCTGTGCCGAGATTTTGGCTGTCCAGGTGTAGGCGTCCATCCCGTTGGCCGGCAGGGATGTTTCGTCGGTGAGATACTCACCGGCTGTGAAGAAATTGAAACGTTTGGGATCAAAACCCATCAGCGGTCCGGACAGGTTGAAAGCAACGGACCGATTTCCGGTCCGGGTGAGATCACCCCAGTCGCCGGTGGTGACGTCATACGGATGCGTAGCCCCTTCGTAGAGCTTTATCCCGCCGTGGAACTCCGGTCCGCCCTCACGAGTCACCGCCCTGACCACACCTGAGAGCGCCTCACCATACTCGGCGGTGTAGCCGCCGGACGTCAGTGAGAGTTCTTCAAGGGCGGTGGGCATTATCCGAATGCCGGAGGTCGAGTAGAACGGATCCTGAATCGAGAATCCGTCGTAGTAGTAGGATACCTGGCCGTCCCGGCCGCCGCGGACGTGAAGATTCTGATCACGACCGATCACTACGCCGGGATAATTGGTAAGTACCGACTGAACTGTTACTATGTTGGGTAGTTCTTTCAGTCGATCGGCGGTGAAGGTGATCCGCGACTCCGTCTGGTCTAGTTGGATGATCGGATTGGATGCCACTACGACAACCGCCCCACCGATTTCGATGACTTGTTGAGCCAGTTCGAAATCAACGGGTGTAGTCAGATCAACCAGAACACGCACTCCCTTCTTGGTCATTGTCTCATGACCGACGGAGGTGACGAAAAGATCGCATTTACCAACTGGTATGTTGATCATGAAATACTCACCGTCATCATCCGTTCGTGTTACCAGACTAGTCCCTGAGATACGAACCGTCGCCCCCACGATCGGTTCGCCGGTTTGGGAGTCTAAAACCTCTCCCGATATCTTGCCGCTCACACTTGCGTGAAGTGACGTCGCTCCGAAGAGCAACAGGACTGCAAGTGGGAGCAAGAACAACGATAGAAGTTGTTTGTACAAGGCAACTCCTCCTGCACGAGTTATTTTGAACATTGTATTTTCCAGATTCCGGCTTCTTAGACAGAATGCACTTTACATTCTAAGGTCGGTCCTGTGAAAAAAATCTTAAGGTCCCCTGAGAACAAAAAGTGGATTGTTATAATGACGATCACCAATGGGTCAGCTGCCCTGACCTGCTCGATCCCCCCAGACCCAGCATCGGTTGTCAAGTTTTGCGCGTTGTGTCCGATAGCTATGACCATACAACCCGTGGTGCTGGACCCAGAAGGGGGAGCGCCCAACAGCATAGGATTGTCAACGTTGTCAATAAGATACGGTCCGGTACGCCAATGAACGAGTGGTCCAAGAGAGTGCTCGTATGCGCGGTGATTCTATATCTGCTGGCCGGCTCAGCTGTCGCGCAGGCCGGTGAGGATATTCATATAGGCATAATCACCCGGGATAGCTTGAAGTCCACCCTGCGCACTTTGCAGGGTGCGCGCAAAGTGATCAAGCGAACACACCCCGGTGCGACCTTTCATGAGTTTCAAGTCGGCGACAATGTTGCCGGCAACCTGACCATCATCGACTCGCTCGACCAAGTGTCCCCCAAAGTTATCCTGACCGTCGGCAGTTCGGCCACAGAGTTCGCCAAAACCAATATTGAAAATGTCCCCACGGTTTTCTCGGCGGTAAAGTACCCGGTTCTTTCGGGCTATGTCAAGTCGATGGCCAAGCCCGGAGGCAGTATTACCGGCGCCTCGCTCAACGTTCCGGTCGATCTCCAGTTTAAGTATTTCAAGAAGATAATTCCCGGACTGAAAGATGTCGGTGTATTGTACACGGACAATACAGCCGCACTGATCGCTCACGCCAGGGTGGTGGCAGACAACGCCGGTATCACTTTGGTGCCGATGCTTGTAAACGATTTCAAAGAGCTACCCAAAGCGCTCGACTCTCTGGCCAAGATCACCGACGGTATCTGGAGCGTTGCCGACCCAAATCTGTTTGACCCGCGATCCACCCGATACATCCTGATGAACACGCTCCGCAAGGGCGTCCCGTTCATGGGTTTTTCGCGGCACGTGGTAGAGTCGGGCGCGTTGTTCGCGCTGGATTTTGACTACAAGGCAATCGGTCAACAAGCCGGTGAGATTGTCAAGCGTATATTGGCCGGAAGAAACCCGGGCCAGATTCCTGTTACCCAGGCCGATTTCGTCTGGTTCCATTACAATGAAAAAACCGCCGGACACGTGGGTATTACAATCCCGGACGATCTGGTGGCAGTGGCCAAGGAGGTGTACCGATGAACCTCCCGAGCATGATTAGCCGCTGCAAGCTTCGCACCAAATTCGTGGCGCCGATATCGGTTATCCTGGTTTGCTCCATTTTTGTGATGAGCGCCTATCTGATCCAGAGACAGGAAGACGGTTTCCGCTTGGGGCTCGAAAAGAACGGCGAGACAATGGTTCGCATACTCGCCCTGCAAGCCGAAAGCGGCGTGTTGTTTGAGGACACGCAGGAACTGGATGAATTGCTGGACAAGTTCTCGGTTTTCGAGGATATTCGGTGTGCGACAATCTACAACCTTGAGGGTGAGATACTCTCGCAACTCGGACAGTGGGATGTAGATTCGGCAATTCGGCTCAGAGAAATCAGCCACCCCAACGATCCCGATGCCGCCTACTGCCATGACTACTACGTTGAAGACGCCACAGGCAAGGTCTACATCGAAATGAACTACCCGGTGATGTCACGGGTGGAAAAACTGGATCGCGAAAATCTCGGCATCACAGGTGGTATTGATCGTTCCTTGACCAAGACCTTTGTTCGCGAACACCTCGGGGACATCAAACTGGTTTTGAGCCTCGAAGCGGTCAATGAGGCTATTGCTGAAGCGAGAGTGGCCGCTATAATCCTTACCCTGCTGGTCGTGGCTATCACTATTCTCTTTATCACCTTCATTGTTCGGTTTGTGACCAAACCGGTACAGATGCTGGTCGATGTAACAGACCAGGTAGCACGAGGGGATCTGAGTCAGCGTGTAAGTGTAAATCAAAGTGACGAGCTCGGTCAACTGGCCAATACATTTAACAAGATGATTGAGTCGTTGCAGCAAACACGAAACGAAATTGAGGAATACAACCGTACTCTCGAAGAGAAAATCATCCAGCGCACCCTGGAACTTGAAGATGCCCAGGCTCAGTTGATCCAGTCAGAGAAGATGAGTGCTATCGGTCAACTTGCAGCCGGAGTCGCCCATGAACTGAACAACCCACTTGGCGGGATTCTGGGTTATGCTCAATTCGCTCTGGAGAAGATGAAGAAGAAGAAAACCGCCGATCCCGACAACAAGGAGATGATGAGCTTCATTCGCTACCTTACCGATATCGAGACCCAGGCGCGGCGTTGTAAGGCTATTGTCCAAAACCTTCTCAGGTTCTCGCGTTCACGGCGGGCCACCGAGTTTGAAGATGTCGATATCAACGCGACCATAGAGGATACTGTCACCTTTGTGGAGCATCAGCTACACATGAACCAGATCGAGTTGAGTCTTGAACTCGATAGTAATCTGCCGATCATCCAGGGAAGTGGCGGACAGTTGCAGCAAGTATTCACCAATTTGATTATCAATGCCATGCATGCTTCCAAGCCTCAGGGTGTGATTAGCATCAAGTCGCGATTCAGTCCGGCCCTGGGAGAGTTCGGCGGAGCGGTCGAAGTGCAAATCGCCGACCAGGGCAGTGGCATTGAACCGGAGACGATCAAGAAGATATTCGAGCCGTTCTTCACCACCAAAGAAGTCGGCAAGGGAACAGGACTGGGGCTCTCGGTCAGCTACGGTATTATCAAGGATCACGGCGGCGAGATTAAAGTCGACTCGGTCGTTAGTCGGGGAACCAAGTTTACTCTTATTCTGCCTGTTCAGAAACCGGCCTCAGCTTCCGATAATTCAAGTGAGACGGTACCAAAACAGTCTGACGTACAGGTTTGAACTTAGGACCATGCAGGATTCAGCCGCCAAATCCATTTTAGTTGTAGATGATGAGGAGATCATCCGAGAGTTTCTTCTTGAGGTTCTCGGCGAAGACTATCAGGTTTCAACGGCCTGTGACGGTGACGAAGCTATCGAAAAAATCAAGTCGACAAAATACGATCTGATTATCACCGACCTGAAAATGCCCCGAGTATCGGGTGAAGAAGTGGTGAAATTCGCTCGCGAACAGGACCCAAACTATCAGGTTGTGGTCATCAGCGGTTACTCTACTCTGTTCTCCGTCAGCGATTCGGCCAAGGGTGGCGCGTGTGCGTTTCTATCCAAGCCGTTCTCGATCTCGGACCTAATGAACACAGTGGCTGAATGTATCGCCCAGTGAGGTAACTCATGGCTCGGATTTTGATTGTGGACGATTCAGAGGTTATCAGAGAACTTTTGACCGAATACTTGAGTGAGCAAGGTCATCAGGTCGATTCAGCCGTCGACGGTCAGTATGGTATCGAGCAGGCGCTGGATGGCGACTTTGACATTATCCTGTGTGACTTACACATGCCTCGGAAAAATGGTTATCAGGTGTTTACCGAGGTGACGGCGGCCCGTCCATCCTCACGTTTCATAATGACCGACTCCCTGCCCGATGAACTGGCACGACTGGCTCAGGAGGCAGGCGCCTATGGTTGTCTGACCAAACCGTTCGATCTGGAAGAGGTCACTCGAACCGTTGAAGAGGTTCTCTCAAAAGCACTTTCGCTATGACCCAGACTGACGAAAAACCCGTCCATGTTGTCGTGGCTGATGACGAGGAAATCGTCCTCTCCCTGGTACGCGACATGCTGGAGGATGAAGGGCATCTGGTCCAGGTTGCGTCCAACGGTCCTGACGCCTTGAAACTGGTTGAAGAGACTCCGGTCGATCTGATTATAACCGATATTCGTATGCCGCACATGAATGGCATCGAGTTGGCCGCAAAAGCGCGTGAGGTTCGTCCCGACGTTGTGGTCATCTTCATCACCGGCTATGCCGACCTGAACTCTGCCAAGGATGCTATCAAGCAGGGTGCTTTTGAGTATATTCTAAAACCGTTCGAACTGAAGGAGATCAGACAGGCGGTCGACAAAGCAGTCCTGAAAATTCGTCAATTGGCGGCCGACAAAGACGGCGGCGTCCAGCTTGAACGTCTCTCGGACCTGAGTCAGATGCTTTATACGGCCGGAGATCGAAAGTCGCTTACCACTCTTTCTTTGAAATTCGCCATGGTCCACTGCCGTTCGACGCACGGCGTCGCCCTCTACTGGGACAGCCTCGGGGCAGACTGCAGAAGGGTCTCCATCGTCGATGACCAGACCGAAGAAACCACGCTGGCCGATCAGCCCCTGACGGCCTGCCTGAGCGCCATCGATCCGGAACTGTTGGAAGCTCCGTTTTATGTCAACGACATTCATCAACATCCCTTGTACCTGGCCTGTCCCGACCCCTCCCTGGTTGAATACTTGTTTCCGCCCTGTCTGGAACCGACCCATCGTGTGGTGACGGTGCCGCTGAGTCGCGCCGGGTCTCACTATGGGCTGCTTATGATAGGTCTAAATCAGGAATCGGATACATTGAAAGAGACCGATTTGACCTTTCTCTCCATCACCGCCAGCCAGTTGGCCTTATCGCTTGAGAATATTACTCTATTGGAAGAAGCCAAGGATGCCTACGCACGTCTCAAAGAGCTACAGGATGAGACCATTCAGCTTGAGAAAATGGCCACGCGTGGTGAGATGTCGGCCGAGATCGGCCACGAGCTGAACAATTTCCTGGGTGTCGTCACCGGCAACCTGTCGCTCCTGGATTTCCATCTCAAAAAGCAGAACTACGACGAACTCCCCAGGTATCTCCATGCGATTCTCGATAACATCGATAAGATCAAGACCTTCACCGGGAACTTGATGGACCTGACGCCGATCGCTTCGAAGAAGGAAGCCATTCGGTTCGATCAGCTTCTGATGGAGGTGGTCGACTATCTCAAACCACAAAAGCGGTTTGCCGGCGTGTCTCTCAACATTGCAGCTCTGAAAGATCCGATTCTGTTTGAAGCCGATGCCACCCATATCCAGCAGTTGCTGTACAACCTGTTCAACAACGCCGCCGATGCAACTATCGAATGCGCCCGACGCGAGATTAACGTGGGTATCACCATCGACCGCGCCCATGGAATGTTTGCCATGACCATCAGTGACTCAGGGGCCGGTATGGAGCCGGCCCTGTTGGAGAAGGCTTTTGCTGAAAAGTTCACTACCAAAAAGGACGGCCACGGCTTTGGTCTGCTTGTTTGCAAGCGAATCATAGAGAATCACGGCGGCAAGTTGTCTATAGAGTCAGCCCTGTCTCAGGGCACATCAATCACCACTACCTTCCCTTTGGCCGATATCTGCGTCGATACGCCTGTCTCGGCCTGACCAGGCCACCCAGAGAGCAGCTGGCCCTGTCACCCTGAGCGTAGTCGAAGGGTGAACGAACAGGCACCAGACAGGCTCTACACCAGGCCCGGAATCTCTCTTTTGGCCCGGATGTAAGCACGTTATTGCTCAATGACCGAACCAGGTTGCATCTGGACGGTCTCCGACCCTGCACCCGACTGCACAGGCGTCAACGGTCCACCTACAGGAATCGCCTGTTGGAGACTGTTTGAGAGTCTGCCGGTATGAATCATCACCGCGAAACGTGCTGCCGGCAGGAGCTTTAATCGGGAAGGCCATCTTGGGGCCACCAACCGGCACAAAGGTTGCATGGTACCTGTCTCAGAACTTGGTTGTTTACCAGCCAGTTTTGTTAGACCAGACCCCTGCTTAGCCGGCGGGGGTTTTTTTATGGGGAGGGTTGGGGCGAAATGGCGCTGTTGGTCGGTGGTAGATTTCTACTGGACAGGGGAGCCACGAAGGTGTTAGTTGCATCTTCGGACGATGACACCACAGCTAAAGCTAACAACCCCGCTGAGAAGAACAGATGCTGTTTCAGTACAAAGAAGCCGTCTTCATCGTCGTGTCGGTCGGACTTTTCTGGCTGTCCCGATCAAGCCTGCGCGATAGGCGCTCCCACGGCTTCTATCGCTTTTTTGCCTGGGAACTGATCCTGGCTCAGGCGCTGCTAAGAACTGACAATTGGTTTGATGATCCCTTTAGTATCCACCAGTTGATCTCGTGGCTTCTTCTTACTATCTGCACCTACTGGTTCATTCACGGCGTTCATTCATTACGTCGGATGGGGAAGCCCAGTAGTGAGCGAGAGGATTCATCGTTGATAGGAATTGAAAAGACAACCGTGTTGGTGACAGGCGGCGCCTTTCGATATGTGCGTCATCCGATCTATAGTTCATTGCTATTCTTGACCTGGGGTATCTTCTTCAAACAGCCTTCTCTGCCGGGCATTGTCTTGGCGATGGTGGCGAGTTACTTTTTGGTAATGACCGCAAGGATGGAAGAAGCCGAAAACATTCGCTTTTTCGGTGCTGCCTATCAGGACTACATGAAGCGAACCCGGATGTTCATCCCTTTCCTGTTTTGAAGCGAGGCATTAATTGAACGACACCGAGAGAAAACCAATCATCGTTCTGGGCGGAACCGGCCATTATGGCCGCTACATTGTCCGGAATCTCCTGGCCAGGGGCGCCTTGGTGAGAGTTCTAAGCCGAAGCGCCAGTAATGCTCGGAAGTTACTCGGTGAATCACCTGAGATCGTGGAAGGGGATATTGTATCGAAGACTTCGATCAGCCAGGCCCTGGATGGTGTGCGTGCGGTAGTCATTAGCGTCTCTGCCTTCAGCCCCAAGTCGATTCGAAGCATGCGCATGATCGAACGAGACGCGGTACTTCAGGTTATCGCCCAGGCTGAGCGAATGGGCGTTGCACGCGTGATCTATGTCTCCATCTATGACATAAGGTTAGACATGCCCGGTGGATTCGATTTCGCACTCAGAAAAGAGATCGCCCAGATCAAGCTCGATGTCGAACAGGCGCTGACCTATTCGAATTTCAATTGGACCGTCCTTGGAGCGCCACCTTCGATGGAGATGTTTTTCCGCATGATTCGCGGGAGTAGCATGATGGTGCCCGGTGGTGGGCCGCCGGCGCTGCCGTGCATATCGCCTGTTGACATGGGCGAGATTGCCGCCCAGGCTGTTGAACGGCGGGACTTGTCGGGGCTGCGTTTTCGTATGGCCGGTCCAGATGCTGTGTCATTTGAGCAGGCCGCCCAACGGATCAGTCGTGTCGTCGGCAGACAGATTAGATACCGGAAGATACCTATGGTGCTACCTAAGATCGTCCACGCCGTCACGCGACCCTTCACGTCTGTCAGCGACCTGGCTCTTTTCGTTTACTCGATGACCGGATTCGTCCAGTTGTTGAATCGCTTCCCGCAGGATTTGGTTGATGCCGCCCCAGCCGATCATCAACGCCTGCTCGACACTTTCGACTACACCCGCACCACATTGGAGATGGAAGCGCAGCGGCGGGTGGATAAGGGCTAGCCGGTTTCAAGGAAATTCATTAAGGAGCAACGCCCCCTACTGTTCATCCTCATCCGGGTCGGGGGCGGTGCCGGTGGTGTCGATGTCGTAATCGTCGTAGGCGTCCAGATAATAGTAGTCGGTCTCGTCGAGCGGTTTCAATGGCTGCATCAGAAGTGTCTCGGTCTTTCCGTCACGGACAATCTCAAGCAGTGTCCCGCCGGCATCAAGACCGGCCAACAATCGTTCGACCAGTTCCCGGTGACTCTTCGCTCGACGACCATCCACCCTATGCAACCGATCACCCTCCCGGAGACCATTGGCGAAAGCCAACCGGTTGACATCTATCTGATTCACCACCATGCGGTCGGACTCGTCAAACTTGACCGAGAAACCAAGCTCCCCCTTGAACGGCAAACCGTCGACCAGCGGCTGCTGCTTGGCGCCGAAGCCCGGCCGTACCGGTTTGGGCGGACGGGTCAATCGAACCAAGGGCGAACTGTACGATTCGGAAGCGATCCAATCGGCCAGGGGACGATCAGGGCTGAGGATCCATTGGTTGTACAGGTATTTTTCAAGAATCTTGCGGCCCGGCGTATGATATTTCCAAAAGGCCGACGCCCAGGCATCCATTGTCGAATCATAACCCATAACGGAGTGAGCAGCGGTAATAGCCAGCAGCATGGCCAGGTTGTCCTGCCGGTATGGTCCCGGCTGCATCAGGGGATGGTAGGCAATACCGAGCACCACCGAGTCCTCCGGCTGCACCGCCTGGGCCAGCATCCGCCGTGATAACTGAAACAGCAGATTCAAGATGAGCCGATTACCATCGGGCGCCACCTCGAACGATGTCCCGTCCCCCATCCCGCCCATCGGAATGATGCACGGATCGGATGCACCCAGGGTGGGGTAGAACCTGACCAGGTAGATATCAAACTCCGACTCGTACCACTCGATGCCGGACAGTTCTCTCAGGATGTGCAGAACGGAGTCCCCTTTGTTCTGCCAAAAAGCCGTCAACAGGCTGTCGTTGTCGGCCAGCCAACGCATGTCGGTGCGAACCGACCGGGTGTCGTACAGTTTTGGAAAAAGAGAGTGCTGCAAAGCCGTCGAGCGGTCATTGAAACTTACCTTGGGCGTGAAGCCGTTGAAGCTGAAGATTGAATAGAAAGCATCCTGGGCCGAGGCCGACACAATCAGCGACGCCGTCAGGACAGTATAGATCAGGAACCGTTTCATACCAGACAATAACCTGTTGGGGCCCTCCAAGGCAAGGAAAACTATGCTATCGGGGCCGCCGGGGTAGCTGAGCCGGGGGGGACTTGTCCTCTCGGTTCCACCAATTCGAAGTAAAAAAGCGTGTACAGGTTTTGCAGCGCTGTGGAGATAAAGGCTATCATGGCCATCAACAGTGGTAACCCGAAAAGGAAACCGAGGATAACCATCAAGACCCAGGCATCTTCTGCAATCACTACCACCAGGATCGCCGGAATTGCGATGATTAGCAGGATCACCACGAGGCCGAAGGCCATTCCGATGGAAAGACCTATATAGATCAGGAAAACCAAGAGACTCCTGCCGAGGTTTTGCCTGAGCAGTTCGAAGCCTTCATGCAAGCCGTCGGCGATGCCGACGTTTCGCACCACCATAGCGCGTTGGGCCAGCGCGAAGATGCTACTGAGGAGGAAACTAACGAACAGCACCACGGGCAGAAACAACAGCGCGGCAATAGCCAGTATTGCTGTATCGACGTCGGGCATTGCTAATCCAACCATCACGCTGAGTCCGAATCCTATCAACCCTATCGTGATGGAGATCAACGCCAGTCCCAGAAAACGCCAGAAGAAGTCCAGCCCCACGGAAAAGGAACTGCTCAGTTGGAAGAGGCCACCTCGTACTATTTTATTTACGCTGTCAATCAGAGCGGGCAGACAAACCAAGTGCATGGCCATTAGAATCAGGCCGATGACGAACACTATCATTATCCATGCGAAAACCAATTCCATGCCAATCAACGAACCGGCCGACTCGACGGATTCTCGCCATTCGCTCCCCCTCAGGAAGAAATCCCGAGCGCTTGGATCAAAACTGAGACCGGAGCCGACGGTGCCGGCGAAGAGGCCAAATACCCATAGCGATTTGTGTTGCCAGGCTATTCGGAATGAATCACCGATGATGCGTCCGTAGTCCATGAAATCTATCCTCTCTGACAAGAATACCAAAACAGCCTTGGTCTATTCAAGTTTAATTTTGGACACGATCGGTACCGGATGCGCCCCTTTTCTTGATTTGTCTCCCACTTTTGCGTACCTACAGATGATGCAGAATAAAACCATGAGCATATCGTGAGGCCAGCATGAAATCATACTATCGATTCGTGAGCATTGTTACCACCTTGACGGCGTTGATCCTCATTGTGTCCTGTAGCCAGAAAGAGGAGGACATCGAAGTAACCGACAACGAACCGGTCAAGCAGATAGATTTGGCCGACCCATCCGACAGCCTGATTTACGAGATGGTCGGTGTGGATTCTATGACGGTGCTCGATGTCCTGTTGCAGCAGTACGATGTCAAGTACATGTCCTCGCTTCAGGGCGCCTATGTCACCAGGATCGACGACGTCCCCAATGAGGGCGGATATTTCTGGATGTACTCGGTCAACGGCGAGATGGGTGCGGTAGCCTGCGACAAGTACACCACCAAGGAAGGCGACCGGATTCGCTGGCATTATCGCATGGCCGGGACGCTGCAGATGTAATCATTGGGGTAGCTTGTTCACGGGCAGACCGGTGGTGGACCGTCGGTGAACATGAAGTCTACAAGATACACCAGATCGGCAATGTCGATATCGCCGCCGGAGTTGTTGACGTCGGCTGATTCCATCACCGCCGGTGGCGGTCCGTCGGTAAACATATAGTCTACCAGGTAAACCAAATCCGAAATGTCCGGCAGACCGCCGCTGTGATCGATATCACCGCAAATAAACCAGACGCGAACCAAAAGGCTAAGGAGCTGTTGGTCGGTTGCGCCGGCAATGTCTTCAAGTTGGGCTGTGAATAAAATCGTACCGGTGTCCACCGGCGTGCCGGACAGCAGGCCGTCGACACTCAGAGTCAGACCGGTCCCACTCAGATCGTTGCTCGGGTCAGTCCAGGACAGTTGACCTGTCCCCCCGGTAGATACCAGTTGAAATCCGTAGGCCACGCCCGCGAAGGCATCATCCAGGTTCAGGTTGGCGATGTCCGGCGCTACGTTGATAGTAATACCGAATAGTCTTGCATCGTCCTGCCCGATCGTGTCGGTGGCCACGGCCGTGAATCCCAGGTCGCCGTGGCTGAGCGCGGCGCCCGAAAGAAGGCCGGAGGGGTCCAGGCTCAATCCGGTTCCGTTCAAGTCGTTGTTCAGATCACTGTAGGTCACGTTTCCCTCGCCGCCGACCGTTATCAACTGCGCCAGGTAGGGCATACCGACCGTCCAGTCGGGAAGTTGCTCCGTTAGAATAAGCGGATCGCACGAGTATTCAACAACCCGAACGGCATCGACCGCCGCTTCCACCTGTGAATCATCGCCATAGTCCGAAGCGTTGAATCGGATTGACACCGATGTAGCTGCGGGCGCAAACTGATCCAGCCAAATTCGGTGCATTTTCCAACCGCCGTCGGCATCGTCCACCGGGCCGAGTTCTTCCATCTGCACCCAATTGGCCCCCCCGTTTTCAGAGTAATAGGTTTTAAGAACATCTTCGTGGGGAGCAGCACCGGTGGAGTTGGAATACCAAAGCGCATACTCGATCAGAGGACTGCCGCCGCCAAGCAGGACCACCGGTGAGAATACGTTGGTAAGGCCGCCGTCGACATCCTCTCCGTAGCTTTCCCCCGTCTGGTAGCACATGCCGGAACCGTCGTGATCCCGAGGCGGAGCGCCGTAGGCGCCGCCATCGACCTCCGCCCGTTCCCAGGCGCCATGGGATGCGTTGCCGTTGACGGTCCAGCCCTGGTCGGTCTCGAGATTATCGGTGAACCTGGTGGTGGCACCGGTAGCCGCCACGACCAGATAGGGTGAGTTCGTGTCCGGGTAGTAGGTCATGCCGCTGGCCGCGCCCTCGCCGCTGAAGTAATACTCTACCGTGGCCAGGCAAACTTGGGCCGGAATCGTTGCCGAGTACAGACCATCACCGAGGTCATCAAGCGGCGTGGCAACGAATGAGCCTCCATCCACTGAGTAATGCATCTGGGTCGTGCCCGGCAAAAGTGTTTCGCCCGCGTAAGCGGTAATTGAAACCTGCGCCGTCGTATCCATCCCCGGATATATGATAGGCAGTTCATCCGCATCGTACTCAAACAGTACCATCGGCTGAGCAACGTAAGCAGCGTCGACGGCATAGGCCGTCGCCAAACAGGCTTTGGTCATGCGTGTGAAGTAATCGAAATTCATGTAGCCGATACTGTCTCGATAGGTGTGGTAGACTTGCGAAAAATACCGCTCATGGGCAAAGATGGCGTCGAAGCCATTCGAATAGAACGGATAGTGGTCTGAACCGCCACTCATTCCGCGCAGGATGGCCGTGATGTTGATACCGTCAAGCGAGTCGGCCAGAGTTGCCCACAGGGGAGCATAGATGTCGTCGCCTCCGCGGTATATGTAGGCTTGGTTGGTGTTGGTCAGTTCTGCTATCATATCCATGTTCAGCATGAAGATGATACTATCGCCCGCCATAGCTGCCTTGTTGGCGTAGTGCCAGGAGCCGTGGAGACCTTGCTCTTCGCCATCGAACAGAATAAACTTGAAAGTGGAGCGAGTATCGATGGTCGAAAGGATACGGGCTATCTCCAGAGTGGCCACCGTGCCGGAACCATTGTCGTCGGCGCCGGGGGAGTCCGGTACGGCATCACGATGGGCTCCTACAATTATCTCATGCAGAGGATACTCGGCTCCCTCTTTGACGGCCACGACGTTGTATACCTTTTTTATCCGTCCGTAAATCTCGGTGGTGAAGCTGTCGATACCGACGGAGTCATAGCCGAACTCGGACAATTTGTCGATAATCCAATTCCGGCTGATATAGTTGCCGCTGGTACCGGTGACACGCCACCAGAATGTCTCCAGTTGGGCCGAGTACGACTCAAGCGAATCCTGCTCCACCAGCCCGATCAGCGCGTTCAGGTCCATCACTTGGCTCAGTCGTCCCATGTTGAGAGGTTGGCTCTCCCTGTAAACGATGCGCAACCCACCTGTCGGCAACCCGGCCAGCCCCGTTGTTTTTCCCAGACGCGATGGTACCAATGGATCGGCACGATACAAACGCACCTGGCCTTCTTCGAACAACATTGGATAACGTCCGCGGTTGGCCAAGTCCAGCCGAGTGTCCAGCGCGATTTCACCGCGGTCTACATCGGTCGCAATCTCTTCGCACCTCAACCCGCTCTGGGTCAGCCTTTCAATGCCCTTGCTATCCACGAGCACCAGGTATCCGTTTTCGACTCTCAGCACGACGTCCGCCTGGCAGCTTTCCAGCCGATCAGCCGCGCTTCGGCTGTCGATGGTTACTTTGTAAAGGTCTTGGGCAATTGTGTGTGAGTGAAGTGGCGCCATCAGGAGGGTCAGAGTGATTACGGTCTTGAACATAACGAACCTTTCAACATGTTGGTACGACGGGAAGACGAGGGCACGCAAAAGGTGAGGGAGAGCCCAGTCCAATGGGGAGACCGAATAGCGGTTGGATTCACTTTTTCGATCTCGCTGTCTCGGCCACCTTCGGGCAGCCGTATTCTGTGGTAATATACTGAGGCATGAGCGGTTGACCAAGGAAAATCAGGTTTAACGCTTGACATCGACAGCCAAAGAGCCGATAAATAACTTAAGCATCTGTTGGATAGCATCTCCGGACCAAGAGTCACGCAGGCTGCAGGTGTTTCGGAATTAAATCATGTTTGTGTGGTGGTTGAATCCGGGCTTCAAGCGCCGCCTGAGTGACCATTCGTGCGTTGGAGTTTAGTTTCGTATTATTCGGAAGTGTCTTGTTTTAGCCCGGGTTGGGGAAGAGGGTCCAATTGAGTTCCGGCAATCGCGAAATCACATCAGTGGATAATCAAAACCTGTTGAAGGCGTTGCTCGATGATTCGCCGATACTCGTGGCCTACCTCGATCCGCAGTTTGATTTTGTCCGGGTGAATCGCGCCTACGCCGAGGCTCATGGGCAGGACCCTTCTTTCTATCCCGGCAAGAACCACTTTGATCTGTACCCCAACGAAGAAAACCTCCGGATATTCCAAAAGGTAATTGAGACCGGCCGACCTTATCATGTTGAGGCCAAGCCGTTTGAATACGAGAAGAACAAAGAACGTGGCGTCAGTTGGTTTGACTGGAGATTGGCGCCGGTCCGGGATGAGGGCGGACACGTAACGGCGTTGATCCTTACAATGGCCGATGTCACCGGACATAGGCCAACTGAGTCTCAACCAGAGAAGTCGTCAAGTGTTGCCGAAAGAACACGAATGAAGCTTGCCACCCTCCTCAGAGCAACCAACCAGGTCCAGGCGGCAACCACCGAACGACAGGTGCTCGATGTTGTAGCCCCCGCGGTTCACGATTCCGGTTGGGCATCTGTAGCAGTATACTTGTTCAAGGATTGGGAGATTGTCGACGCCACCTTTGTGGGGCTGAGCGAACAGGATATCGAAATCCTGCAGTCCGGACTTCTCAGCCCACAAGAGCGATCTTCAATCTACGGTTCGGAGCGAGCCGATTTCCGTGTAAGCAAATCGTATTTCATTCCCGCGGAAAGGCGGAGCGAGCTTAGTCTGTCTGATCCCATCAGACTATCCAGTCGCCACCAGCAAGTCGGAGATACGTGGAACTCATGTGATGAGGCTTATGTCCCAATGTACGGCCCCGATAGTGCGGTGATCGGGGTGATTTCCATGGACGACCCGACCGACGGCCAGCGGCCAAGTGAGCAGACCTTTCGGTATCTGGAGTTCTTTGCCGATCTGGCTGCCACAACAGTGGTCAATCTGCGGTTGTCGGCTGAACAAGAGAGGGTCGTGGAGGCATTGCTGGAGAGCGAAGACAAATATCGGGCGCTTTTCAACGCCGGCCAGGATGCAATTACAGTAGCCAAGGCCGACGATATCGGTTCCCCCGGCAACTTCGTTGAAGTGAATGATATTGCTTGTCGGATGTGGGGTTACTCCCGTGATGAACTACTCCAGATGAGACCGGTCGACCTGCGCGACCCAACTGTGCCCGCCGACAACGCCAGGTTTACGAGAGAAATGACTGAGAATGGGCACTCGCTTTTTGAACGCACAAATCTCCACAAGGATGGAAACCAAGTCCCCGTCGAAGTCAACTCGCATTACGTACATCTCAATAGTCGGCCCTTTTTCGTAGCTATTAGTCGCGATATCACCGAGCGCAGGCTGGCCGAGGAGGCGCTACGGGAGAGTGAAGAAAAGTACCGCGTCTTGTTCAAGACAATGGAACAAGGAGTGGTCTACCAGAATGCAGCCGGGGAAATCGTCTCTGCTAATCCGGCCGCTGAGCGGATCCTGGGTTTGACAGTGGATCAAATGCAAGGTCGAACATCCATTGACCCACGCTGGAAAGCTGTTCACGAAGATGGGTCCGATTTTCCGGGGGAAACACATCCTTCCATGATTGCACTCAAAACCGGCAAGGTGGTGAATGATGTGATCATGGGCGTCTTCAATCCCGATACTGAAACATATCGTTGGATACTCGTTAACGCCGTGCCACAGTTTACAGCTGGAGATGACAGCCCGACTCAGGTTTATACTACTTTCACGGACATCACAGAGCGCAAGCGAGCGGAAGAAGCTCTACAAAAGAGTACCGACGGGCTGCTTAAAGCACAGCACGTCGCAGGCATGGGTCTTTTGGACTGGAATCTCCAGACAAATGAGGTGCTTTGGTCCGATGAGATGTATCGCCTGCTTGGGGTCGATCCCGGTGAATACGATGGTAGTTTAGAAGCGACTGTCAGATTTGCACATCCGGACGATCAGGAGTGGGTTAAAGAGCAACTGGATTTGGCTATCCGCGGTGTCAAGCCATACGACAATGACCATCGCATGCTGCGTCCTGACGGTAAAGTGATTTGGGTCCATGCTCAGGCGGAGTTGGTTTGTGACTCAAGCGGAAAACCGACCAATCTCCTCGGTACCATGATCGACATCACCGCGCGCAAGCAGGCCGAGGAGGCTCTGGCTCAAAGCGAGGACCGGTTCAGAAAACTCTTTCAACTGGCTCCCCTGGGTTACCAGTCGCTTGATGAAAACGGCAGTTTTCTCGAAGTCAACGACACCTGGTGCCGGACGCTGGGCTACAGTCGCGAGGAAGTGATCGGCCGAAGCTTCGCCGAGTTTATTGATCCCGGTTTCAAGGATGTTTTTGAACGATGTTTCCCCATGTTCATAGACGCTGGTTCCATAGATGGCGTCGAACATACTATGATGAAGAAAGACGGTAGCCGCATTATCGCCTCATTTGTTGGAAGAGTCGGCTATAACGACGACGGTACGTTCAAACAGACACATTGTATCTTCGAAGATGTCACCGAACGCAAGCGGGCGGCGGAGACGCTTAAACACTCCCATGACTTGATGAGCTACATAATCGAGCACAACCGAAGCTGCGTTGCCGTCCACGACAAAGACCTAAAGTACATCTATGTCAGTCAACGTTATCTTGACGAATACAAGGTTCAGGAGCGTGATGTCATAGGCAAGCATCACTATGAGGTCTTCCCGGACCTTCCCCGGAAATGGAGAGATGTGCACCAAAAGGCGTTAGCCGGGGAGATATCAAGCGCAGAAGACGATCCTTATTACCGGGAGGACGGCACGGTAGACTGGACTCGTTGGGAATGCCGCCCGTGGTATGAGGCTGATGGCTCAGTCGGCGGAATCATAGTCTACACCGAAGTAATCACCGAACGCAAACGGGCCGAGGAGGCGCTACGCGAAAGCGAATCCAGACACCGCACCCTATTCGAAGCGGCCGGTGATGCTATTTTCATCATACAAGTAACCGACGAAGGACCGCGGTTCATTGACTGCAACCCAAAAACACTGGAGATCTTCGGCTGTACCCGGGAGCAAATGATCGGGAAGTCGCCGATCAACTTTTCGCCTCCGACCCAGCCTGACGGTACCGATTCCGAAAAGCGGGTGGGCGAGATCGCTGTGGCGGCAATGGCCGGAGAGTCGCTGCGGTTTGAATGGGTGCATTGTCAACATGATGGAACCGCTTTTGACGCCGAGGTGACGGTCAATCGGCTCGACCTGGCCGGTGGCAACTACCTGCAGGCGATGGTACGAGACGTTACCGAACGAAAACAGGCGCGGCAAGCAATCGAGGAGAGTGAACAGAAATACCGCAAACTTGTCGAAACTTCACAGCACCTGATCTGGAAATGCGATGCCGAGGGCAAGTTCACCTATCTCAATCAGGCGTGGGAACAGACGCTGGGATACACGACCAAGGAAATGATGGGCCGTCCATTCGGCGACTTTCAGCGCCCGGAAATTCACGAGCGCGACACTAAAGAATTCGCACGCCATCTCGCCGGTGGTTCCATGAAGGGCTATGAGACCTCGCACCTTTCCAAGTCTGGCCAGGACGTTCATCTGGTATTCAACGCTTTGCCTCTCTACGATAGTGACAGAAATATCATCGGTACCCAGGGCACGGCCTACGACATCACCGAACGCACTCGGGCCGAGGCGGCCTTGAGAGAGAGTGAAGAACTCAGCCGCGCCGTCATCGACCACTCACCGGTCGGCATTTCTGTGCGCAGCCGCACCGGTCAATTGCTTACGTACAATGAAGCCTGGCGAGAGATCTGGAAGGTCCGCGAAGACGACATGGCCGACTACGAAACTCGGGAACGCCAGTCATTGAGGTTCGATCACCGTGACGATTACCTTGGTGATTGGCGGCCGAAAGTAGAAAAGATCTACCATGACGGTGGCTACCTCTTCATACCGGAACTGGAAATCAAGAAGTCACGTAAAGGGCGACATCTGTGGATTTCGCAACACTTCTATGCTGTGATGGACGAGCAGGGAGATGTGGACAGTGTGGTGGTTCTCACCAGTGATATCACCCAGAGAAAGCGGGCCGAACACATGTTGCGACTGGCCGTCGAAGGAACCTCGGCCAAGACCGGTGAAGAGTTTTTTCAATCACTGGTCCAATTCTTGTCTCAAGCTCTGGGCATGCAGTACGCGCTTATCGGCGAGTTGTTGCCGGGCCACAAAGAGCAGGTGCAAACTCTGGCCATCTGTGCCGGTGACAACATTGTTGAAAATATGGTTTACGACCTGACCGGGACCCCCTGCGAGAACGTTTCAGGTAAGCAAGCCTGCGTCTACCCTCGTGATATCCAGGCTCTGTTCCCCGACGATGTGGACCTGGTGAAGCTTGGCGCTGAGAGCTACATGGGAACTCCTCTCTTCAGTTCGACCGGCAGTGCTTTGGGCATTTTGGTTGTGATGGACACCAAGCCGTTCTCGAACGAGCTGCAGGATACAGCCAGGAATCTGCTGACTATTCTCGGAGCCCGCGCTGCTGCAGAAATCGAGCGAGTTCGGGCCGATCGAGCCTTGATCGAAAGAGACTACACTCTCCGAGAGTCGCAACAGGTGGCTTCACTAGGCTCCTACGATCTTGATGTTGCCCAGGGTAAATGGACCAGCTCTGATGTTTTGAACACTGTTTTCGGTATCGAGGCCGACTACAAAAAGGACATCGACGGCTGGTTACAGATTGTACATCCCGACTACCGAGAAGAGTTGCTTTCGTACCTCACAGAAGAAGTTCTCAATAAACACAACTCTTTTGATCGACAGTATCGCATTGTACGCCGGAACGATGGCAAAGTCCGTTGGGTCCACGGCATGGGAAAACTGGAGTTTGATTCCGAAGGCAACGCCATAAGAATGATTGGCACGATCCAGGATATTACCGAACGCAAACAAGCCGAAGAGAATGTAAGAGTTGAACGTGATCGCGCCCAGAAGTATCTGGACATTGCCGGCTCTATTCTTGTGGCGCTGGATACCGATGGCCAGGTGACGATGATCAACCGAGCCGGGTGTGAGATTCTCGGTTATGCCAAGGATGAAATCGAAGGGAAAGACTGGTTTGAAAACTTCCTCCCCGAAGAACACAGATTACCAACGAGAGCGGTTTTTGACCAACTTATGTCAGGGCATATCGATCCGGTTGAGTACTATGAGAATCCCATCCTCACCAAGTCGGGCCGGGAGCGTCTGGTTTCCTGGCACAATTCTGTACTGCGAGACAAGAACGGGCAGATAACCGGAACACTCGCCTCGGCTGAGGATATAACCGAGCAGCGATTGGCCAACGAAGCACTGCGAGCCAGCGAAGAGAGATTCCGCACATATATCAGCCACGCGCCCGACGCTGTTTTTATCGCCGATCCCCAGGGTCGATATGTCGATGTCAACGAAGCTGCCTTCCGGCTGACCGGTTACTCAATAGAAGAACTGACCAACATGTCAATCACCGACTTAGTCGATCCCAAGCTAAGCAATGAAGCCAGGGCACGCTTTGAAAACCTAAAGGAATCCGGACGGACCAGTTCGGAAAGCAGATTCCGTAAAAAGGACGGTTCACTGGTCTCGGTGTCTTTGGATGCCGTTGCACTTTCCGAAGGGCTGTACATGGCCTTCTGTTCAGACATCACCGAGACCAAGCGTCTGCAAGAACTTGAGTCGCGCGCTCAACGACTGGAAACAGCTGGACAGATCGCCGGCCAGGTGGCTCACGATTTCAACAACTTGCTGGCGCCGTTGATGGCCTACCCTGAATTTATTCGTGAGGAACTCGGCACCGATCATTCCGCTCTAAAATACCTGGACGACATCGAAAACGCATCTCGACAGATCGCCGACATCAATCAACAACTGCTGACCCTGGGTCGACGTGGTCATTACAACCAGGAAGTGATGAATCTCAACGATGTGGTTTCGCAGGCGGTCAGGCAGATAGAGTCTCCGCCATCGACCTTGGTGCTGGTTTCCGACTTGGCGGAAGACCTCATGAACATCAAGGGAGGTCGATCGCAGGTGTTCCGAGCTATCTCCAACCTTCTGGTCAACGCCCGCGAGGCAATGCAGGACATCGGCCAGATCACTCTCAGGACAGAGAATTTTTACGTCGACGAAATGTGGATCAACTACGCCCGAGTACCGCAGGGAGAGTACGTCAAGCTGACCATCACCGACGCCGGTTGCGGGATTCCGGATGAAATCAGGCAGAAGATATTCGAGCCGTTCTTTACAACCAAGACAGCGGACAAAAAACGAGGGTCCGGACTGGGTATCAGTGTGGTCGACGCTGTCATCAAGGACCACGATGGACACATCGACCTGATCAGCAACATGGGCAAAGGAACCAGCTTCTTCTTGTATTTTCCGGTCACACGGGATACCGTTGGCACTCAGTTGCACCACGAGATTGTCGGCGGCAGAGAGTCGATTCTGATCGTTGACGATGACAAAGTACAGCGTGATGTTAGTATCAAGTTGCTCGGCAGCCTCGGTTACCATACCACGGCCGTCGAAAGCGGTGAAGAAGCGCTGAAGGTGCTCAAGGATCATGCATACGACCTGCTGATTCTGGACATGATAATGCCTCCGGGGATCGACGGCGCTGAGACGTTCCGACAAACACAATTGGTTAACCCCGAACAGCGGGCAATCATTGTCTCTGGTTTTGCCGAGAGCGACCGGGTCGCGGCCGCCCTAAAGATGGGCGCCGGCGCCTTTGTGAAAAAGCCGCTGACCCGTCGTCGTCTGGCTGCGGCCGTGCGCGACGAACTTAATCGCGTCACTCATCCGGCCTGACGAGTCTCACCACTCGAAATAACATCTGGGCTCCTCTCCATCTGTTGTTAACATACCTGGTGTACGACCTGGTGCGCCCCACGGCTTTGTTCAGCCGGGTCCTGGCTTCACCAGAGGTGAATGTGTTACCCTGTTGTCAAACAAGGCGTGCCGGGTCTCATCCCGCTTTTGGCTGAAAAGGAACCGGGGCAACTTAAGAGCCAGGTGGATTTCACCCCCAGCGCAGTCCCCAGGGGAACTTCCAAAAGGGCGAGGCAAGGTCGCCCTCTGCGCGGTATGGGCTGATGCGCCCAATTAAATGAAACCGTGTCGGCGTCCTGCCGTGTCTTATTAGTGGTATGGACAATAAGTTGTTTTGGAAGCTTCTGAAACCGGTGCACCGAGAGGCGGCGATCTTCTGCCGACGTTTGGTCGGGAACGACGATGATGGTGATGACTTGTATCAGCAGGCGTTGCTTAAAGCCATGCGCGGACTGGAACGGCTGCGAGATCATGACGCTTTCCGGCCCTGGTTGTATCGGATAATCGTCAACCAGCACAAGAACCGCCGGCGCAGCCCGTGGTGGCGGCGCCGACAACCTCTGACCGCCGAGAACATCGATGCCATCGGCGTAACCGATCCGCGACCGACGCACGAGCATCGTCGTCAACTTAGGCAACTCCTGACCGCCTTGTCCAGCGAGGATCAGGCGCTTGTTGTCCTCTACGAAATGGAAGACTGGTCAATCGAACAGTTGGCTGTGGCCTTCGACAGGCCGGAGGGTACGATCAAGACGCGCCTTGCCCGCAGCCGAAAAAAACTGCGCGAACGGTTCGAGCACGACCGACGGAAGACTGAACAAAAACAGACTATTGGAGATAGTGCCTATGCGTTGCCAGGATGTGATACGGCAGATTGACTCAGGGACGCCGCCAAGCCTTGAAGTGATCGCCCATCTAAAGCTCTGTACCGGCTGCGCCCGGGCCGCTCAGACGAGTCATCATCTGAGAAGACTGTTTGAGACCGCAAGCAAGGTGGCCGATCCGCCGTCGTTCGAGACAGTTCGCAACCGGTTGACCGAACTTGAAAACCATGTTACAGCTTGGGAGAATATCATGTCCTCAATCAAATATCAATGGCGCTCACGACCTTTGGTGTGGGCTGCTTGTGCCGTAATGTTGACTGTGATCTCGTTCGTGGGCTTGGTGCCGTTCAGCTACACTCAGACGGTCGGTTATGAAGTATCCGTGGCCGGGTTGGGAGAACGTTTGGGAACCTCGCCCTCCCTGTGGAATGTTGCCATGTCGGCCGCCGGATTAGATGACATCAAAGTGTCTTCGTTGACGAACAATGGAGTGGAATCCTACGTGTTTGCGCCTATAAACACCGAGTCTGAGGCCAGACAGTTGGCCGGGGCGTTGGCCGGATTAGCCGAAGTGGAGAGCGAACCATCGGTCGAACCGATCCGACAGAAAGTTTCCGGCTCACTGCTGGCTCAGGTGGTAAAACCATCGGCCGACGATGAAGAGCCGCCCAACAGAATTCGGGTCAGGGACAATAGACTCATAATTAACGGTGAGCAGCTCGATGGCGCCGTCTTTTCGGCCGATTCATCAGATGCGGCAGTTGAGTCTATGCTGGAGAAAATCTGGCATCTGGTTGAGACCGAAGCTATGGCGCTGTCGGTGAATGTCGAGACGGTCGGTGAACCATCATACCGGGTGGTGAATCTCGAATTGGGTCCACGATACTCAGACTCGGCTAAGGCTGTCCGGGTGTACATCGACAGTGAAGACCAACAGACTCTCTGGAACAAAGATACGCTTCTGGACCGAATCGGTAAACTCATCGAGATACAGTTTCCCGGTCGTGATGACACGCTTATGGCCGGCAAGGTCATTCTCAAAGTGAAGTTGGACGATTGAGCGTTCCAAACCTCACCTTGAGCGGGGTCCCACCTCACCCTGAGCGGAGTCGAAGGGTATGGCCCAAAGATACGCGACGCGCAAAGGACCCCGCGTGGCGCGGGGTGTCATTCCGGCGCTATCTCTGTCAATCCCGCGAAGGCGGGAATCCATCTTTTCGTTATCGACAAAACCACGGCGTCGCTAAGACACCCACCATGCGGCTTGACAGAACTCCGTTTCGGACTATCTTAGGTACAGGTCCCACACAAAGGCACGGAGAATCCGACATGACCGCACCTGTCCTCAGACGAACCTCCATCGCGCAGTCTATGGTTGCTGTTTGTTGCCTGTTGATCATACTGCTTATTTCAGCCTCGATTACTGCCTCGCCGCCGTCACCGGAATTGTATGAGCGACTCAAACAGGCTGGTCAGCTTGAGCAGTTGGCCGAACGGATGGCCGCGGCTCGGGCCAATGGCGTCTGGCCGAATACTGGCGGCTATCTCAAGCTTTACGACAAGGCCGCCGAGCGGCTTCAATTCGATCCGGCCAGTCCGGACACTCTGCGCGTGCTGGTCATAATGACCGACTTCTCGGACAACCCGGCTTCGGGCGGTGGCGTCTTTGCTCAGCCGGCTGATTTTCAAACTCGGCTGTTCTCAATCAATGAGTACGATCAGTTTTATACCATGAGCGAGTTTTTCCGCGACAACTCGGCCGGTGGATTCATTCTTCAGGGAGACGTGGTCGGGTGGTACCGCATGCCTGAGACCTACGCCTATTACGTTAACGGCAACAATGGCTGGGGACCATGTCCCGGATGCGCCGCCGTGCTCGCCGACGAGGCCGTGGTGGCGGCCGATCCTGATGTCGATTACGGCAACTACGATGTCGACGGCAACGGTGAACTTGATGGACTGTTTATCGTCTTCCCCGGCGAAGGTGCTGATTGGTCGGGCAGTGACAACCATATCTGGCCCCACATGGGCGGGACGTGGGACTGGCATCAATTGGACGGCGTGAACATCAGCATATATTCTATCGAACCGGAAGAGCAGGGTGGAGAGATTCATTCATTCGGGGTCTTTGCTCACGAGTACGGGCACTACCTTGGCCTGCCCGATCTGTACGACACCGACTACTCTTCATCCGGCGCCGGCAACTGGACGCTCATGGCTTTTGGCAGTTGGGGCGATGGCGGCGATCATCCGGCCTTTTTGGATGCCTGGTGCAAATCACAGTTGGGGATGGTGACACCCATAAATGTCACGGCCAACCTAACCAACGTTGATATTCCGGTCGCCCAGTACAATCAGGTCGCCTATCGTATCTGGACCGAAGGCCAACAGGGCAGCGAGTATTTCCTTGTTGAAAACCGTCAGGCCATAGACAAGGAGTTCGATCTGCCCGGTTCGGGTTTGTTGATTTTGCATATCGACGAAACCCAGTGGGGTAACGAAAACGAACCTCGCTTCAAAGTCTCAGTGGAGCAGGCCGACGGACGGTTCGACCTGGAAGCCAATTTCAATCGTGGCGACGGCGGTGATGTCTGGTCAACATCGACCCAGTCGGAATTCGATGACCTGACGACTCCGAACACTCACGCCTGGGAAACCGGCTCCACCAAGACCGCGGTGTGGGATATCTCGGACTCCGATTCGTTGATGCATGCCAATCTGGACATCACGTATTCACGGCCACGGTATCAGTTCATGACTTATCGTTTTTCGGACTCACTCTACGGTAATGACAACGGCGTCGTTGAAGAGGGTGAGAGTATTACTTTCACCTGCACGGTGAAGAACATCTGGCTGACGGCTATCAATGTGACGGCGACAATGAGCTGCGACAACAACGACATCATCTTCGATGATCCGACGGCCGATTTCGGCACGGTGAACGGCGAAGGTGGTTTCGGTGACAACAACGATAACCCGATCGTATTCAGTGTCCCGACCGGGTTTGCATCTTGTCTGGATTCGTTTTACTTGAGCTTTGACTCCGACAACCCCAACCCTGTGCCCACGCTCGGACTCCTGGTAAACATCGGCCCGGCCCAGGTACTCCTGGTCGACGATGACAATAGTGCCGACTGGGAACAGGCTCTGATCGCACCGTTGTTTGCCAGGCGATTGACTTTCGATCTGCACGATAAGGCGCAACTCGGCTCACCCAGCGGCGCCCTGTTGAATAACTATCCGATAGTAATGTGGCTGACCGGAGATGAACGGACGAACATTCTTGGTGCTGCTGATGTCGCAGCCATGCAAACGTATATGGATGCGGGCGGTTCATTGTTTTTGAACGGACAGTCGATTATCCGACAACTGGACAGTGACAATCAAGCCTTTCTGCACAACTACCTGCGCGCTACCTACGATTCGAGTGTGATCTATCCCATCATGTTCGGAGTCGATGGATCGCCGGTCGGCGGCGGTCTGAAGATTCGCTATGGTCCGACAGCCAACCAGACCGACCCGCAGTCGATGGAGCCTATCAACGGCTCGGTATCCAATTTCACCATACCAGCCGGCTCCACCTGCTTGACCTATGACGGCAATTACAAGCTGGTGCTGTTCAGCTTCGGGTTTGAGGCTATCTCGGATCAATGGCAGGCCACCGGATGGGCGCCGCCGGATACGGTGTTCCAACGAATCATAGATTTCTTTGTGCCCGAGACTCATTCACAAAACCCGACCGTAGCCGATGTCGTAGTGGTCGGTGAGGTTGCTGAGAACGTCGTGAATCATACGCCTACTTTTTCATGGAGCGTCATAGACAGCACAGCCAATCCGACCATGATGTACGAAGTGCATGTTGGAACCGGCAGAAACTGCCACAACAGTGACAACCTGTGGGCTCTGGACCTTCAAAGTGGTGACGATAGTAGTGTCGTTTACAGCGGGGATCTGCTTGAAGACGGCCAGACCTATGTCGTCACGGTGCGCACGAACAATGGTGTCACCTGGTCGGCTTGGAGTGAATTCGAATTCAGAATGAACAGCCGGGGGAATCCGGGCATCCCCTACGCGCCACGGGCCGGCGAACTGATCTCCACCACAACGCCCACGCTCCAGACTTTTAACGCCGCCGACCCGGACGGCGACACGCTCACCTACGACTTCGAATTGTACGATGATCCCGGTTTATCCAATCTGATTACTTCTACCTCGGCGGTACCGCAGGTTTTCCCCTGGACCACCTGGACGGTCGATGTGACCCTGGTTGAGGACCAGATCTATTTTTGGCGGACACGGTCGCACGATGGGTTTGAGTATACCGACTTTTCAGACCCGGCCGCATTTCGGATCAACGCCGTCAATCAAGCGCCCGGCAGTTTCAGCCTGATCGGCCCGCCCGACGGAGATACTCTGCCCACACAGCTGGCCCTCCTAACCTGGCAACCGGCCACCGACAACGATCCCGGCGACGTGGTCAGCTACACAGTGCAACTGGCCGACAATCCAGGCTTCACCGGCTCCATTTCAATGACCGGACTCTATGATACCGAGGTCTCCTACCTGGCCGACCCTAATGTATGGCTTTACTGGCGGGTGATGGCAAGCGACCTTGCTCTCGCCGAAACATATTCTTCAGAGACTTTCAGCTTCTTCTACTATGATCCGCCCGGCTGCTGCGACTTTCCAGGCGATGTCAATCACTCCGGCTCCTACCCGATTAACATTTCCGACTTGATCTACTTTATTGATTACATGTTCAGTGGTGGCCCCGAACCACCCTGCCTGGAGGAAGGAAATATCAATGGGTCACCGGATGGCCAGATCGACATCGCCGACTTAGTGTTTTTGGTGGACTACATATTCATGGGCGGACCACCGCCGCCGCCTTGTCCTTAGCGCCGCTATCCAGTTGGCTGGCAACATCTGTAAAGCCACCTCATGCTGAGCGAAGTCGAAGCATGCCTGTTATAGAATCCCATCTGCGACTTGACACGGTCAAGCCGTGTTTTTCGCGCTTCGCGCGCTATTGGGTGCTGTAAGGCGACTCGCCTGACAGCATTTGAGTTACATGGCAGGCGTCGGGCGAGGTCGCCCAACGCCACTCCCGAAACCACAAAAGCCGAGTGGCCGTCTCAAACTTTGCTCGGAGCGAAGATTAGTAGGGCGTCCGCCGCGGCGGTTTAGTGGTTCCGCCAATGAAAGATGGCATAACCTACAAACCGGTCTTATGCTTCGACCGCGCCCAGCATGACACGGGTGGGCGCGTAGCGCCAAAGACCCATTTATGGGCGGCAGAACTACCAGCGGTTCTGTCCTACATGGTCGGCTCAGGTTGCCTGCGCCGGGGTTTTCTTGTCGCCGCGCAACAGTGACATTTTCAAAGCCGGCGGTGTCACCAGCGTTGTAACAATAACCATAATCACCACCGCCGAGTAAGTACTTGTGGAGATTACCGGGTCGCCGTCGAGCATCAGTTTGGCTCCGATGCCGGCGAATATCAGCCCCACTTCGCCGCGCGGAATCATCCCCAGGCCGATAGCGATTCGGTTCGTCTGTTTGTCGAAAATGGCCAGTGAGCAAGCCTGTTTACCGGCAATTGCGGCCAACGTCATGACGACAGCAAAGCCCAGAATCTCAACCTGCCCGAATGTGCTCAACTCGACCATCATTCCCATACGCACGAAAAAGATAGGCACCAGGAAGGTGGCTATCGGCGCGATTAATTCCTCGATGTTGTGTTCCCCTTTTTCGCGGAACTGATGAAAATGAATATCGTCCAGGATCAGCCCGGCGGCAAAAGCACCCACTATCGGTGCCAGACCGACCTTACCGGCCAGTAAGGCCAATCCGAAACAGACCAACAGGCAAAACGACAGAAACACACCTTTGCCTCTGAGCCGAATGGCGAACCGGAAAAAGTGGGGTAGTATAAACGATCCGATCACAATTGCGCCGACAATGAACAGAACGGCTTTGCTGATGATCCACAGAATCATACCGGATGACACACCGTCACCCTGGCCGGCATTTACCGCTCCGATAATACCTGCGACGACGGCCAGGATCACCAGTCCCAGGATGTCGTCGATCACCGCAGCTCCCAAAATAATCTTGGCTTCACGCGACTTGCTCTTGCCGATGTCTTTGAGCACGCGGGCTGTGATACCCACCGATGTGGCCGTCAACGTGGCTCCGATGAAAACATGCACGTAGATCGACTCGTTCGGCAAGAACCAATAGCCCACGCCCCAGCCCAGGAAGAACGGCGCCACCACGCCGAACAGCGCCACCATAAACGAAGCCAGCCCGACTTTCATCATCTCTTTGACCGATGATTCCAAGCCAACATCGAACAACAGGATTATCACGCCCAACTCGGCCAGTATTTCCAGTGTGAGGTCATGTTTGAACGGCTCGAACAGGTCGATTCCGACCATATAGAGGTTGCCGAGAATCATGCCCATGACCAACTCTCCCAACACCGCCGGCTGGTCCCAGCGTTCGAAAACATCCCCCCCAAGTTTGGCTACCAAGAGTATCACGATCAGGCCCAGCAATATGCCCAGAACCGGCCCCCCATGCCCGCTATCCTCATGGGTAGTTGAATCTGTCACAGCCAATTCGGCGCCGGTATTGGCGTCATCGCCGAAAGCCAGCCCGTACAACAGGTAAACAGCCATTACAGCCAGGATCAAAACCAGTCGTCTATCGGTCAAGAAGCGCATGTCACCTCCGTGAACGCCTTGTTCTTTTGAAGCTCCAAACTGGCGGCAAACTACCGTTCGGCCTGAGTCCCGGCAAGTTTTTTGTCCGCCTAAAGACAAGCCGGGACTTCCCCCGGAAGCTCTGGAGACCCATCGCCGAGCCGTTCAAGATCGGCCCTAAACTGTCGAAATATAGAGTAATAGCCGCTTTGAAAGGCGTCGTTGAAATAGTCCAAGACGGTGGGAAACATTATTTATGTTAGTATTTGTTGGTGCAATTGTCGTACTCGGTTCGGTTCTGGGGGGATACATGTGGCACGGCGGTCAGGTGCTTGCCCTCAACCAGCCGAATGAAGTTCTGATTATCGGCGGGGCGGCGCTTGGAGCCTTGATTATCTCCACGCCGGTTGCGGTACTGAAGAGTCTGATCAAGCAGATCACCGGTGTTCTCGGCGGTGGCTTTGTCAAAAAAGACTATCTGGACATTCTCGTCATGATGTTTGAAGTCTTCAATGTCGCCCGACGCGATGGTCTGGTCGGCCTGGAAAACCATATCGAACATCCGGATGACAGTGAGATATTCCAGCGCTACCCGAAGTTTCTGAAGAATCACGAAGCCATGGCGTTTTTCGCCGACACCATGCGCGTAATTATCTCGGGCGCCGTGCAACCGCATGATCTTGAAGACCTGATGGATTCCGATATCGAGGCCCTCCATGAGGAGGAGATTGCTCCGCCCAGCGCCCTCTCCAACACCGCTGATTCACTGCCCGGTCTCGGTATCGTGGCCGCTGTGTTGGGCGTTGTCATCACCATGGGACACATCGATGGTCCTCCTGAAGAGATAGGCGCCAACGTTGCGGCTGCTTTGGTCGGAACCTTTCTGGGTATTTTAGCCTGTTACGGTTTTGTGGGACCTTTGGCCACTACGCTCAAACATCGGGTCGATGAAAACAAGCAGTACTTGACCTGTATCAAACATGCGCTGCTGGCTTTCAACAAAGGTGTCGCCGGTGTCATCGCGGTCGAGTTCGCCCGCCGATCACTGTTCAATCAAGTCCGGCCGGATTTCCTTGAGCTCGAAACCGCCTGCAACGAGGCCAAAAAGAGATAATCGAAATGGCCGACGGCAACGAACAACAACCAATTATCGTTAAGAGAGTCAAACGCGGTGGTCATGGCGGCCACCACGGCGGTGCCTGGAAAGTAGCCTTTGCCGATTTTATGACAGCCATGATGGCCTTCTTTATGGTCATGTGGCTGGTCGGTCAGAAACCGGAAGTGCGTGAAGCGGTCGGCGGCTATTTTCGCGATCCCGGGAAGTACCAAAGAGAAGGCGCAGCCGGTGTCTTGAAAGGTTCGGCCTCCGTGATCCCAAGAGTTTCATCCGATGTCGGGCTGAAATCGGCGCAGGCAGATTCGCCTAAAGGACCCTCCGATGTCGAACGCAAAACAATGAACTCAGCGGCCAAACGGATAGCCCACGAACTGGAAAAGCAGGAGGCCTTTCAAAGGCTCAAGAAAAATGTGAAAATGCAAATGACTTCTGAGGGTCTCCGTATCATCCTCAACGAGTCTGAAAACTCACCCGCCTTCTTTGAACCCGGATCGGCCAAGCTCTTGCAGAAGTCGGCCGTGATTCTGATCACTATCGCCCGTGAATTGGGCCAACTGAACAATCGTATCTCGATTGAAGGCCACACCGACGCCAACTACGCCGGCCGTAAAGGTTACACCAACTGGGAACTGTCCACCGACAGAGCCAACTCGGCCAGACAACTTATGGAAGTTTCCGGTCTCAGCCCCGACCAAATCCGCGAAGTGCGCGGCTATGCCGACCGATTTCCAATGATAATGGACAAGCCTTCCGATGCCCGCAACCGCCGCGTGACATTGTTGGTTCTCTATCAATCGTCTGAGAGCACCTACGACCAGCTGGAGGTCGGCGCCGACCTGATGGCCGAGATCGAAGCCGAGGGGTGATAAATCACCCATAAATGGGTCCCTTGCGCTTCGCTCAACGTCATTGCGAGGAGCGAAGGCACCTGTGTCGTAGCGACGCGGCAATCTCTCCGTCGGGTGGCACCCTCAAAGTCGCTTTGGGGGTGATCTTCTCTATGCCAAACCCCGTCCCAAACAAGGTTTGAGACGGCCACCCGACCCGCCGAGATCGGCAGAAAACCGTAGGTCGAAATCCCTGTGGTTTCGACATCCCGCGAATCGCGAAGTACGTTCTCAACCGTGTCACCCTGAGCGCAGTCGAAGGGTGAATTCCTACGTCGCCGCGCTCATGCTTCGACTGCGCTCATGCTTCGACTGCGCTCAGCATGACATGGTATTGTTGCGGCGGACGTACCGCGGCAATCTCTCCGTCGGGTGGCACCCTCAAGGTCGCTTTGGGGGTGATCTTCTCCATATCGCAAAACCGTCCCAAACAAGGTTTGAGACGGCCACCCGAGGCGCCGAGGGTTCTTCAACAAGCCCTCACGAGGGAACTCTTTCAACATGCCTTGAAGACTCGACCACCACAACAATGCACTACCCCACCGGCCCGGCTTTTGTAACCCATATATGGGAATTTCGGCTTGGAGATTTCTGGAAATCAGGTATATTTCCAGTGGTCTAAGCGCCATATACTTCACGCTTTCCCGGAGATCACTCTACCAGGAGTCCCCGTGGAATCGTAAGCCATTACTGCACGATATTGACTATTACAGAGAGGATATATCATGTCAAAACCAACACTCCTGTTGCTGACCCTACTGTTGACCCTGGCTCTGGTCGGAGCCGTTTTGTCCATTGATCCGCTGTTTGATCCCGCGGTCAATTATGGGGTCGGAGGTGGCCCCCGGGCCGTGTTCTCAGCTGACTTTGACGGGGATAATGATAACGACCTGGCCCTGGCCAATCGCGTTTCCGGTGACGTCACTGTTCTGCTGAACAACGGTATTGGGATTTTTACCACGGCTGCCAATCATGCAACAGGTGCTTTCCCGTCCGGAGTTTTCTCAATCGACTTTGATGGAGACACCTACAACGACCTGGCTGTGACGAACGCCAACAACAACAATGTCTCAATCCTGCTTAACAATGGCGACGGGACATTTGCGGCGGCGGTCAATTACACCGCCGGAGGCAAGCCTCGCGCCCTTTTCTCAGCCGATTTTGACGGTGATACCGACAACGATATCGTGGTGGCGAATCGACAGTCCGACAATGTTTCTATCCTGCTGAACAATGGCGATGGGACCTTTGCTCCTCGGGTATTCTATGCTGCCGGGAATGCCGCCTGGTCAGTTTTCGCAACCGACCTGGACGGCGATACCGACAACGACCTGGCCGTGGCCAACCGGCTTGCCAACAACGTTTCTATCTTGCTGAACAATGGCGACGGGACCTTCGCTACACGGGTCAACTATGCTGTCGGGACAGCGCCCTGGTCGGTCTTCTCAGCCGACTTGGACGGCGATACCGACAACGATCTGGCGGTGGCCAATCAGTCTTCTAATAGTGTCTCAGTCCTTTTGAACAACGGTGACGGGACATTTGCCGCCGCGGCCGGTTATGCAGCAGGGAATGAGCCTTCGTCTGTATCCTCGGCCGACCTTGACGGAGATGGTGATAACGACCTGGCTTTGGCAAATTCGAACTCCGGCAATGTCTCCATCCTGCTGAACAATGGTGACGGAACATTTGCAGCGGCCGGCGATTATGGGGCAGGTAACGGTCCCGTGGCGATCTTCTCGGCCGACCTTGATGGCGACAATGACAACGATCTGGCGGTAGCAAATGGGGGCTCTGGAAATGTTTCGATCCTGTCCAATCTGACCGAATGGGGGACGACACCGGCAGCCGCGCCCGATCCTGATACGATGTACTATTACTTTGCGCACAGTGTAACTCCCTTGGAACTGACATCGTATATGGGCAATTTCGATTCCGGCTACACCGCCTCTGATGTTAATACGGCGACACTTTCGATCAATGCCACTGTTTCTCCAACTTCAGCAGCCGTGATTCCTTCACTTCCCGCTTTCGATGGCGATGTCCTTGAAGTAGTCTTCCATGCCGGAGAGTTCATTGAAGGTTATGGAGCTCTGATGGACATCAGTGTGCAGCCTTACACCGTTGAAGGTGAGTATTTGGACGGTGCACCGTTCACGGCAGTTGGCCGGCTTGTCTTCGTGGGCCACATTTCGGGTGACCTGAACGCTGACGGCCATGTAGACATCTCGGATTTGGTCTACCTTGTCGAGTACATGTTTCAGGGAGGTCCCGAACCTTCGATAATGGAGACAGCCAATGTCGACGGTATCGGCGGCACCCAGATCGATATAGCCGACCTCATCTATTTAGTGGATTACATGTTCACGGGCGGTCCGGCGCCGTCGGCCTGGTGAGAGTAGGACAGTAAACACACAGCAAGGGGCTTGTCGATAAACCCACGGACCCGTCGTTGCGAGGTATCCTGCGGCCACAAGTGGCTCCTATTGGCCGGATGCCGTGGCAATCTCAATTCGTTGTAATTATGTCATGCCGAGCGGAGTCGAGGCATGAGATTGCCGCGCTCGTCCGCGAAACGCCGACCCGTTCGCAATGACGCCGCGCGGGACTTTTCCAGCATTAAAGAAGACAGACCTGCCCTACATTCTTATAATGTGCTCTCGTAGGTGATCATACCGAGCGTTCATGGTTCGACTCCGCTCACCATGAGGTGGCCATTAACGAAACCCGTACACCTCACTCTGACTGCCCCCCAAACTCACCCTGAGCGAATCGAGAAGGCACCAAACTCCGCAAAAAACATCTTGACTTATGGGCGCACCAGCCTTTCTTTCGCCAACGTTATTTGTGAATTCGGTCACATGGACACGAGTTCACCGGAAATGAGAGGTATTGAGAAATGTCCGAGTACCTGGCGGTCTTGATTTTCATCTGTGTTGGCGCCGGGATGGTGCTGTTTACGTTCTTCTTGGCCCGTCTTCTCAGGCCGCATAATCCATACCCCGAGAAAAACGTCAACTACGAATGCGCCGAGTTGCCCATCGGTAATTCCTGGATCAAGTTTCACAATCGCTACTATATCTTCGCGCTGATCTTTGTCATCTTCGACGTCGAGGCGGTCTTCCTGTTTCCGTGGGCGGTAGCATACGGCCAACTCGGCCTCTACGCCCTGGTTGAAATGGTGATCTTCATTTTGATATTGTTCTTCGGACTCGTCTACGCCTGGAAAAAGGGAGCCCTCAAATGGGTCTGATCAAAAAAGTTCCGGTATATGCTGAACAAATTCCAGGTGGCGGGATTGTCGCCACGCAGCTTGAATCCATTCTCAGCCATTCGCAGGCTTGTTCCATGTGGTATCTTCTGTTCGCGACCGCTTGCTGTGCTATCGAACTTATGTGCACCGGCGCCTCACGCTATGACTTTGATCGACTCGGCATGATCTTCCGCCCCACGCCCCGGCAGGCCGATCTGATTATTGCCGCCGGTACAATTACCAAAAAGATGGCGCCACGCTTGCGTCGACTGTATGACCAAATGGCTGAGCCGCGCTACGTGATCGCCATGGGAGGATGCACCATCAAGGGCGGACCGTTTTACTATGACAGCTATGCCGTCGAGAAGGGGATCGACCATATTGTCCCGGTCGATATTTATATACCCGGATGTCCGCCACGACCGGAGTCGCTTTTGGAAGGTTGCCTTCATCTCCAAAAGAAAATCAAGTCGCAGAAGCTTGCTGACTGGCACGAAAAATAGCACGACAGGCATGACCGACATGAATAAAGACGAACTCAAAGAGAAGATACTCAAGCTCAGCCAGGGAACGATGACCCCTTCAGAGAGTGGTGTCTTCGATCTGATGTTCGATGTGAAGCCGAGCGACCTTATGAAAGTCGCGCTGATGCTTCGCGACCACGAAAACCTCAAGTTCGATTTTTTGAACAACATCTCAGGTGTCGACACCGGCGAACGGTTTGAGGTCGTCTATTCTTTGTCTTCCATCACGTTCAGCCTGCGCCTCGACTTCAAGGTCGCGCTCCCATACGATCAGGCGGTGATCGAGTCCACCAAAGAAGTTTGGCCGGCTGCCGAATGGCACGAGCGTGAAATCTGGGAGCTGTTCGGGATCGACATTGCCAACCACGGCGACTTGAACCGATTCCTGTTGCCGGACGACTGGGACCAGGGTTACCCCATGCGCAAAGACTGGGATGCACCCGACTTCATAAGGATGCCACAGCTGTAATGGCCAAGCTGCGAACCGAAGAATTCCTGGTTAATATGGGGCCGCACCATCCCTCAACGCACGGCGTCTGTCGCCTGGTGTTGACCATGGATGGTGAAAAGGTAGTGCATATCGAGCCGGTAATCGGCTATCTTCACCGGGCCATAGAGAAGATTTGTGAAAACCGCACCTATCCGCAGTGTTCGCCCATGATGGATCGGTTCGAGTATGTCACGGCCATGGCCTCGGATCATGTCTACGCCCTGGCCGTGGAAAAACTGGCCGGATTGGAAGTGCCCGAACGGGCCGAGTATCTGCGGGTCATCATGGTAGAGCTGAACCGCATTGCCTCACACCTGATTTTCTGGGGCGTGACGGCCATGGATGTCGGCGCCTATACGCCGTTTCTCTACGGCCTGCGTGAACGCGAAGATATTATCGACTTGTTCGAGATGACTTGCGGACAGCGCCTGACCTACAACTACATTCGCATCGGCGGTGTGTCGCAGGATATCCCGGACGAGTTCGTGCCCAAGTGTCGGGAGTTTATGGATAAACTGTGGGGCAAGTTCGCCGACTATGAAGGACTCTTGAACGAAAATCCGATCTGGCTGGTGCGCACCAAAGGGATCGGCGTACTCACGGCTGAGAAGGCCATTGCCTTCGGTGCATCAGGGCCGGTACTGCGCGCTTCGGGTGTCGATTACGATGTCCGACGCGACGACCCTTACTCGATCTATGACAAATTTAATTTTGAGATACCTACTCAGAAAAACGGCGACTCCTACGACCGGTTTATTCAACGCATCGATGAGATGAAAGCGTCTTTGAGAATCATCGAACAGGCGCTGGACAATCTGCCCGAAGGCGACATCAAGTGCAAAGTCAAACCGAAGTTCAAACCGCCGGCAGGCGAGGTCTACTCGCGTATCGAAAGTGCGCGCGGTGAGATGGGGGTATACATTCGCTCCGACGGCAGCACCAAACCGGTGCGGGTCAAACTGCGCGGCAGCTCATATAATCATCTCAGACTGGTGCCGGAGATTGCCACCGATGTATTGATTGCCGACTTGGTGACCATATTTGCCACCCTTGACATTATCATGCCCGAGGTTGATCGATGAACCCTCCGGTTATTGCTATCGGTGAACTCCACGGCGTTTTCAAATGGCTACACGAGCTATTGGTCTCAATCGGTCTGCCCGAGCCGCTGCAAAACATCGTCATGTACGGCGCACTCGGCGTGACGGTGTTCAGTGTGCTGTCATTGTTCGCCCTGTTCCTGGTTTGGTGGGAACGAAAGATAGCAGCCCACATCCAACAGCGTTTCGGTCCTATGCGCGTAGGTTGGCATGGTTGGTACCAGACGGTTATGGATGCGCTTAAACTACTGCAAAAAGAAGACATCAGAATCGAGACACGTGACAAGATCGTATTCTTTTGGGCGCCTATCGTCTGTTTTGTGGCCGCCTTTTTGGCCTATGTTGCAATGCCGTTCGGTCGTGGCTTGATCGTGGCCGATCTCAATATCGGCATTCTGTACATCATGGCCGTAACGACGTTCACCGTCATCTCGCTCTTGATGGCTGGCTGGGGTTCCAACAACAAATATGCCCTGCTGGGCGGGATGCGCTCGGCCGCTCAGGTGGTCAGCTACGAGGTGCCTATGGTAGTATCTCTGCTGGCCGTTATTCTCTACACCGGTTCTTTGTCGATGGTTGACATTGTCGAAGCGCAATCCGGCTGGTTCAACTGGTTCATCTTCCGTGTGCCCTTCGGACCAATTGCTTTTGTAACCTATACAATCGCCGCCATCGCCGAAGCCAACCGCACGCCGTTTGATATTCCAGAAGCCGAACAGGAATTGGTGGCCGGGTACAATATCGAATACTCAGGTATGAAGTTCGCCATGTTCTTCCTGGCCGAATTTGTAAATATGTTCACGGTGTCTGCAATCGCCGCAACTGTATTTCTCGGCGGTTGGAACGGTCCCTGGTTGCCTTCGTGGGTGTGGTTCCTGGGCAAGACGCTGCTCATGGTCTTTTTCCTGATGCTGGTGCGATGGACCTATCCAAGGTTGCGCGTCGATCAGTTGATGGAGTTCGCCTGGAAATTCCTGGTACCGGTAACGTTCGCCAATCTGATCCTGGCCGCAATCCTGAAACACTACGGGCTCTACTGGGAGTAGGACGGTATGCGTATACTTGACCATATCAGAAACCTGCTCAAAGGCCTCGGCATAGCTGGTAAACATTTGGGCCGCCATGCGATCACTATTCAGTATCCCGAAGAGCGTATGGATATGCCCGAACGTTCGCGCGGCATCGTGGTTCTGCTGTCCGACAAGGAAACCGGCGAACTCAACTGTACGTCCTGCGAACTGTGCATGCGAGCCTGCCCCACGGCCGCCATCAAAATCGTTGCCCATCGTGATGAGAATAAGAAAAAGGTGCTCGACGAATTTGTCGTCGATAACGGTCTTTGTTGCTTCTGCGGACTGTGTGAGGAAGCGTGCAACTTCAGCGCTCTCAAGATGGCGACCAAGTATGAGTTTTCCACGCTTGGCAAGGACGAACTCATCTGGGATGTGGACAAACTTCAACAGGTGGGCCGCGACGTTGACTATGTCGACACTCGCAAGAAGAAAAAGCCAAAGCCGGACAAACCGGCCGAAACCAAGACCACCAATGATAGTACAGCGCCGGCCAAGAACGATCCACCAACGGATAGCGCAAAACCGGCAGCCGGTACGCAAGAAAAACAGACGGCAACGCCTGTACCTGAGGCTGATGGAAAGGATACCACAACATCACCGGAGGCTGTCAAGGAACCACCGGTCGTCGCCGATCCGGATCTCCCGGCTGATCCGCCCGAGGTGACCAAGCCGACGGTCGCGAAAAATCCCGCTCCCGGAAACGAAGACAAAGAACAGGGAGGTCAAACCGATGGAACTTCTTGAGCCCGGCATCGTCTTCTGGATTCTCGCCTTGGTGATCCTGGTCTCCGGCCTGCTTGTGGTGACCCTTAGAAATATCTTCCACTGCGCGCTCTGCCTGATTCTCTGTTTGTCGGCGGTTGCAGGAATCTATATTCTGTTGGGCGCAGAATTCCTGGCCGCAGCGCAGGTGTTGATCTATGTGGGAGCAGTGGCCATACTGATTGTGTTCACGGTCATGTTGACCACCGATCTGGGGTCGAGCAAAACACTCCAACACAACCAAAACGGCACCATCGCCTTTGTCGTATGCAGCCTCTTTGCCATCGGCGCCCCCTATCTCATCAAGGAGACGGGAGTGTGGCCGCCCGCCAAGGGAGACTTGATCGCCGACAACGTCGGTAGTATCGGCAAATATCTGATGACCGACTTCATGTTGCCGTTTGAAGTAGTGTCGGTGCTCTTGTTGGCTGCCTTGATCGGCGCCATTGTCCTGGCCAGGAAGGAGCGCTCCTGATGTTTTACTATCTGGCATTGGCGGCGGTTCTTTTCGCCATCGGATTGTTCGGCGTTCTGACACGCAGAAACGTTATCGGCATTTTGATGTCGCTCGAGCTGATGTTCAACGCCGCCAACATCAATTTTGTCGCTTTTAACAAGTTTGTTGCAACGGATGCGCTGGTCGGGCAGATGTTCGCATTGTTCATCGTTGTCGTCGCGGCGGCTGAAGCCGTAGTCGGTCTGGCTATCGTGCTTCTGATCTATCGCAACTGGCGTGGAATTGGTATGGACAACCTTAATGTGATGAAGTGGTAGGATAACAAGCATGACTGAACATTCATACCTGATCGCGCTGCTTCCCTTGTTGTCCTTCGTTCTGATCGTCTTCTTCTTGCGATGGAATGAGAAACTCTCGGCAGGTGTTTCAATTGCCGCGATTCTCTCGTCCTGGGCCATGTCGGTTATGGTCCTTATCGAGCAACTGTCGGCGCACGGCCAAGCCTACGAAATGTTTTACAAGTTTGTCGAGTTCACCCGTTTCGCACCGGAGATAGGTATCCTCATCGACCCGCTGGCGGCCGTGATGTTGGTGGTTGTAACCACCGTTGGCGCTTGTGTGCAGATTTACTCCATCGGATACATGCATGGCGACCCCAGGTTCAGCCGGTTCTTCTCGTACTTGTCACTCTTTTTGTTCTCGATGTTGGGACTGGTTCTGGCCAACAACTTTTTCATGATCTTCATCTTCTGGGAGTTGGTCGGCTTGACAAGTTATTTGCTGATCGGCTTTTGGTTTGAGAAAGCATCAGCGGCCAACGCCTGCAAAAAAGCGTTTCTTACAACTCGGGTGGGCGATCTCGGCTTTTTGGTAGGACTTTTTCTACTTGCCGTTTATGCCGGGACTTTCAACTATGGTGAGGTCTTCGACAGTGTGGCAGCCGGCATGATTCCAACCGGCATTCTGACAGCCGCTGCCATCTTTATATTCTGCGGCGCCGTCGGAAAATCGGCGCAGTTTCCTCTGCATGTCTGGTTGCCGGACGCCATGGAAGGACCCACGCCGGTCTCGGCGCTGATTCATGCCGCCACCATGGTCGCAGCCGGGGTCTACTTGGTGGCCCGTTCGATGAGTGTGTTTGTAGGTTCGGCGGAAGCGTCAATGGTAGTGGCCGTCATCGGATTGGTAACTTCATTTATGGCCGGGTCAATCGCCTTGGTACAAAACGATATCAAGCGAGTGCTCGCCTATTCAACCTGTAGCCAGTTGGGTTACATGATAATGGCGCTCGGTCTCTATGGTTACGACACCGCGGTGGGGGAACATTCACCGGGATTCTACGCCGGCACTTTCCACCTGATGACGCATGCATTCTTCAAGGGACTTTTGTTCTTAGGCGCCGGTTCGGTGATTCACGCCGTGCACACCAATGATATCCAGAAGATGGGTGGTCTCCTCGGCAAACTAAAGATCACCGGTCCGACGTTCATTATCGCATCGTTATCGATAGCCGGGATCTTCCCGCTTTCCGGGTTTTGGTCCAAAGATGAAATTGTGGCGGCCTCATCGCACCATCCCATCTTCTTCGTCTTCACGTTGTTGATTGCATTCATGACTGCATTCTACATGTTCCGACTTTGCTTCTTGACCTTCTACGGCGAGCCGCGCGATAAGGAACGTTTCGACAATGCGCACGAGTCGCCAAAGGTGATGACCTACCCGTTGGTCTTCCTGGCCTTCCTGTCAATCTTCGCCGGTTGGGTGGGTATACCCTGGATCAAGCATGGTTTCGCGTCGTTCGTGTCGCACGGTGAGGGATACCATCCGCATGCAAACTATCTTCTGATGGTTGTTTCGACCATCGTGGCGGCTTCGGGTATCGGGCTGGCCTACTTGGTCTACTACAAGAAATCAATCAGCGCAGACAGCCTGGCCGAGAGATTCAAACCGCTCCATACGTTGCTGTACAACAAGTACTACTTCGATGAACTGTACGAACTGATCCTTCTGCGACCGACAATGGCCTTTGGTCGTTTGATGTGGCGTTTTGACGCCGGTATAATCGACGGTCTGGTCAATGGCGCGGCTCGGTTTACTATCGTGTGGTCGGATATCAAAATGTGGTTCGATAAATGGATCGTTGACGGCGCTGTTAACGGGTCCGGATGGATTGTCCGTCAGGGAGCCGACATCCTGAGGTTTTTCCAGACCGGTCACGTCCAATTCTATACGTTCTTTGCGATGCTGCTGATCGTTCTGCTGGCATTTGTCAAGCTGGAAATGGGATCGCCGGACAGAGAGGGTGGGTTGCCTCTATTGTCAATCCTCTTGACGGTCGGTATCATTTTCCTCGCCGCCCTCTCAAGATCGATCGGACAGCAAGCATCGGCCGCCGAAACAAAAGAGAAAGAACCTGCCTGAGTTTGGAGGATAGATCAAAGTTATGGAAATCCCGTATCTGAGTTCATTGATATTCGTTCCCATTGTCGGGACGGTGGTGGTGATGCTGCTCCCAAAAGAAAACCACAAGAGCATTCGTTGGACGGCGACCATCATCAGCCTGATTCCCATGTTCCTCTCTTTTTGGCTCACTTGGGACTACTTCGTCAACTTTTCCGGTTCGGCGGCCATGGCCTACCAGGAGGGACCGTACAGCTGGATACCGAGCCTGAACATCCAGTACTTTCTGGGCGTCGACGGCATCTCGGTGCCGATGTTGTTCCTGACCGGACTGTTGAGCACGATTTCGTTGATTGCATCGTTCGGCATTACCAACCGCGTCAAAGAATACTTTGCCTTCTTCCTCCTTCTGGAAGCCGGCATGATGGGCGTGTTTGTAGCCCTTGACTTTTTTCTCTTCTATGTGTTCTGGGAGATCATGCTGGTGCCGATGTATTTCCTGATCGGCGTCTGGGGGGGACCACGCAAAGAGTACGCAGCGATCAAGTTCTTCTTGTATACGTTGTTTGGCTCCATCTTCATGTTGATATCGATTCTGATTCTGTACTTCACGTCGGAACCGCACACGCTCAACATGATGACCCTGCTGGAAACCAGCCCGGCGCTGTCGCACACTTTGCAGATGGTCTGCTTCATCTTCTTCTTCATAGCCTTCGCAATCAAGGTACCTGTATGGCCGTTCCACACCTGGCTACCTGATGCACACGTGGAGGCACCCACGGCAGTATCGGTAATCCTGGCCGGTGTCTTGTTGAAGATGGGAACTTATGCCATGCTGCGAATCAGTTGGCCGATGTTCCCCGAAGCGCTGCGCACGCTGTCGTTCTGGATAGCCCTGCTCGGCGTCATTGCGATAATCTACGGCGCCTTGGTGTCAATGGCGCAAAAGGACCTCAAAAAGCTGGTGGCCTATTCATCGGTGTCCCACATGGGTTATTGCATGCTCGCACTGGCTGCTGTTTCATCGGTGACGGCCATCGCCGGATGCATGTTTCAGATGATCTCGCACGGTTTGATCACCGGCGCATTATTCCTATTGGTCGGAGTCATCTATGACCGCGCCCACACCCGCGAAATAGCAGCCTTTGGCGGACTCGGCGCCAAACTTCCGATTTACTCCGGCATTATGGTGTTCTTCTCGATGGCTGCCCTCGGTTTGCCGGGCATGAGCGGGTTCATAAGTGAGTTCATGATTTTTGTCGGCGCTTTCTCGGCCTTGAACAAAGTGCTGGTCGGCATCTCGGTGTTGGGCGTAGTCCTGGGCGCCGCCTACATGCTGAGGATGGTGCAGAATGTATTCCTCGGTGAGTTTGATCTGGCCAAGTGGGGCGGCCTGAAAGAAATCAACATTCGCGAGTTGGTGACGGTGGTTCCGTTGATGTTGTTGACATTGTTCGTCGGCATCTATCCGAAGCCGCTGAGTCTATTGATGAACGCGACTCTGGAGAATCTGATAACTTTGATGGCGCGGTAACAAAATGGAATTCGAGCTACCCGATTACAGTCTGCGTCTGATGCTGCCGGAGATATTTCTGTTTCTCTGGTCCCTGGTAGTCATCCTCTTCGACCTGATCACAGGACGAAAAAAAGGTGATGCCGTCGGCTATCTGACACTGGCCGGACTCCTAATCTGCGGCGGCCTGCTGTCGGTCACCGGCTACGGCCGTGGCTTTGGGAGGATGTTCTTCAATGAACCGATGGCTCTCTTTTTCAAAGTCATTTTTCTGGGCGCCGCCTTTATGGCCGTCGGCAGTTCGTTTAGCATCACCCGACAACGAATCGTAAACCACAGAGGCGAGTACTTCGGGTTGATTCTGATGTCGACGGTTGGGATGATGTTCCTTGCTTCGTCGCAGGAATTGTTGTCGCTGTGGATCGGATTGGAACTTACGACCATTCCGTTGTTTATCCTGGCCGCCTTTTACAAGGACGACAAGCTATCCGTTGAGGCCGGTATCAAGTACTTTGTCTTTGGCGCTTTTTCGTCGGCCTTGTTGCTCTATGGTCTTTCGTTCCTCTACGGTATGTCGGCCACGACTGAAATCGTGCCGATGAAGATGAACCTGGCGGCCATGTTCATCGCGCATGGATCTATCGGGGTGGTTCCGATGGTGGCCTTGATCATCATCATCGCCGGACTGGGTTTCAAGTTGGCCTTGCCGCCGTTCCATCAATGGGCGCCGGATGTATATGAAGGCTCCCCGACCCCGATTGCCGCTTTCTTATCGGTCGGCTCAAAAGCGGCGGGTTTGGTTGCGTTTTCGAAAATCTTCGTCAACGGTCTCTGGGCCTTTTGGGGACGTGAGATGGCCCCCAACGATTGGGGCTACCTGGTCGGAATTCTGGCCTGTGCCGCCATGATCTACGGCAACGTGGTGGCTATCAGGCAGACCAACATCAAACGCATGTTGGCGTACTCGTCAATTGCCCAGGCCGGCTATATGATGATCGGTATGGTCGCCGTCAACGAATGGGGCCTCGAAGCCGTCAGCTTCTATATGTTTGCCTACATGTTTGCCAACATGGGTGCCTTTGCCATCGTGGCCGTGGTCGAAGACCGGACGGGATCGTGCCAGTTGGGAACCTACCGTGGTTTGTCACAGTCTTCGCCGGGAATTGCGGCGGCCATGGCCGTGTTTATGTTGTCGCTGGCCGGCATCCCGCCGCTGGCCGGTTTCTTGGCCAAGTACAAGGTGTTTGCAGCTGCTGTGTCTTTAGCTTCGCACAACGAACTTCACTCCTGGTTGTACTGGGTGGCCGGTGTCGGTTTGATTACGGCTGTGTTTTCGTTGTACTACTATGCCAATGTTATCAAGCAGATGTATTTCTCAAACGCCGCCTCCCCTTATAGCCTCAAGCCTGATGCACCGGCCGTGGCAGTCATAGCCATTGGATTGATTGGTGTTGTACTTTTCGGTATCTATGCTGAGCCGATTCTTCAATTTGTCTCCGATATCCCATCGGCCGCGGGCGTGATCCCCAGGTAGACGTTGGATAATTGTTGACACCTTCCTTGCTCGCTGGTATAATCATTTCGGTGTTACACAGGGACGGGTGTCTGAATGAAGTTGCTTGATACAGTAAAAGCCATCGTCAAACGCCACTTCGTAAGCGGCGTTCTGGTCGTGGTGCCGTTGATCCTGACATACCTGGTGCTGAAAGTTTTGTTCGAAGTAGTCGACGGTCTGCTGGAACCTGCTTTGCATCGTGTAGTCGGGTGGTACTACCCCGGACTGGGAATCGTGACCACTATCTTGCTGATTATCCTGGCCGGTTTTTTTACTCGCAACTTAGTCGGAGCTCGACTCTACCGTCTGGGGGATAGCATCCTGGTTCGCATGCCGCTCATTCGTCCCATTTACTCGGCGGCCAAACAACTGTTGGAAGCTATCGCCCTGCCGACTGTCGACTCGTTCAAAGAAGTGGCGCTGGTGGAGTACCCCCGCCGTGGCGCCTACGCGCTCTGTTTCGTGGCCAAACGCCCGGTAATGGAGATCAACGGGGAGACAAGCCAGTATGTCACCGTATTCGTACCGTCGACACCGACGCCCGTGTCCGGGATTGTACTTGTGGTGCCGGCGAGTGAGGTCATGGCGGTAAACATGACCGTGGAAGAGGGTGTCAAGTTCCTGGTTTCAGGAGGTGTGGCGTCACCGACCACATTTCAATGCCGACCGCAAAGTAGTTCGAACGAAAAAAGAGAGGTAGTTAAGTGAATCTGGCCAACCTGATAATGGAACGGCGTATTTCGATAAACTTACGGGCAAAGACCAAGGATGAGGCGGTTATCGAACTGCTCGATTTGATCAAGCATGAAGGTGTGCAACTGGATTTCGATTCAATCCTCAAGTCGATCAGAGAACGTGAAGATATCGAAAATACATCCTATGGTCATGGCTTTGCTTTTCCTCATGCTCGCACCGATGCGGTTAACGAACTCTACATTCTGATAGGCGTTTCCAAAGAGGGCTTGGTGGGCAAGACCGCAGACGGGATACCTTCGCACGTCATCTGCCTGCTTCTGACCCCTTCAACTATTGCTAAGTTGTATCTGCAGATGCTGTCCGGGTTGGCTGCTTTCGGGCGAGTCGATGGTACTCTTGAGAAAGTACTGGCCGTGACAAGACCGGTCGACCTTATCAAGCTAATCAGCGACGCCGGTCTCCAGGTCGACAAAGAGCTGATGGTCAAGGACGTTATGCGTCATAAAGTCGCCTGCGTAACGCCGGACAACACGCTCAAAGACGTGGCCAATGAAATGTTCCGTTTTCGCCTCTCTGCGCTGGCCGTGGTCGACGAAAGAAACAAGCTACTGGGCGTCATCGATGATCGGGATTTGATCAAGGCGGCCCTGCCGGATTACAAGTCGCTCATCTCCAATCTTAACTACTCAATGGATGTCGAGCCGTTCGAGGAATTGCTCAAGCAGGAAGACAAAATCAAGGTGTCGCAACTCTACCGCTCCGACTTCGAGGTGACAACGCCCGATACCCGCATTGTGGAAGTGGCTGCCATGATGATCTTCAAGGATGTGCGCCGGGTGTTTGTTTGCCAGAACGAGAATCTGGTCGGCGTGCTGCTGCGCAAAGATATCGTGAGTATGGTAATAAGGGGATGATCAGGGCATCACGACTTTTATTGAGTTCCCCGAGTATCCAGTAGTAAAATGAGTCACCAACCAGGTAAGTACACAACTTCACCCGGACTCTATGTAATGATGGCGACGACGCTTGCCGCCACTATTCCCGGTTTCTACCTGGGCATGACGGATTCCGAGGTTGGCCCGATTGTCGGCAGCCTCGTGTTTGGTTTCGCTATCTTCGGGTCGGCATTCTGTCTGGCGTGGGCAGCGGAGGCGGCGCAGATTGACATCTCGGAGTCGTTGGCGGTTGCTATCCTCGCTCTCCTGGCAGTGCTGCCCGAGTACGCCGTTGATTTTGTATTTACCTGGAGGTCGGCCCATGATCCCTCGCAGGCGCCGTTAGCTATCGCAAACATGACCGGTGCCAATCGACTGCTGGTGGGTCTTGGCTGGCCGGTGGTGCTGTTTCTATATGTCTGGGCGAAACGTCGCAAAGAGATTGTCATGGATTCCACGCAACGGGTGGAGATATTCTACCTTGCCATGGCCACGCTGTATTCTTTCACGATTCCGCTGAAGGGCAGTCTTAACCTGATCGATACGGTTATCCTGGTGCTGATGTTTGCGATGTACACACGGCGGGCGGCCCAAATGGAAACCATCGAGCCGGAATTCGTGGGACCGGTAAAAATCATCGCTAACATGAAAACCGTTCCACGCAGAGTGATGACCGTGTCCCTTTTTGCTTGGGGGGGCGCGGTGATTTTCTTTTCCGCCCATCAGTTCGCAGACTCATTAATCTATCTGGGCGAGGAACTTGGCGTTGATAAGCGTCTTTTGATCCAGTGGCTGGCGCCATTGGCGTCCGAGGCGCCCGAATTCATAGTCGCCGCCACGTGGGCGCTACGCGGCGCCGCCAACTCCGCCATCAAAGCGTTGATCTCGTCGAAAGTGAATCAGTGGACACTTTTGGTGGGCACGATTCCGTTGGTCTACGCGATCAGTGGTAGTGCGATAAAACCTTTTGTTCTGGATAGTTTCCAGCAGCACGAATTGCTCTTGACCGCAGCGCAATCTCTGTTTGGTGTTGCTGTTCTAGTGAATCTGAAGTTCAATCGCAAGGAAGGTCTGGCGTTGCTGGTGCTCTTTTTGGCTCAGCTTGTCTTCTCGGAAATCCGTTTGGAAATGATGGCAGTTTATTTGGCCTTGGCGATCATATATCACATTGTGCAACGTCGAGAGCTTCTGCCGGCCATGCGCATGGGTCTTGGTCTCAAGAAGCGCTAAGATTTTTTCGGCTTCTTCTTCTCTCTAAATCCGATGCGCGGGAATGGATTCACAATCGAACTGGCGATATTAGTAAGGTGCGCGTTGATCCGTTTTAAGAAGCGGGCGTACATGCTCAATGTCACAGCGTCGGCCGTATCGAGGCTTTTGTCCTTGCCGGCTACGATACTGGCGATGATAGCCTCCACTTTCTTGCCGGTCTCCACCTCAACCTGCATTACCTCGCGAGCCAATGATTTGTCCTGTGTCTTCAGAATCCGGATAACCTTGGCGAAAGCCTCCTCATTAGTCTCCTCAATCTCCTTCAGCATACCTTCGTGCTTGCCGCCGCTCAACCGCTTCTTGTGCATACTGGCCAGGTCGACGATGTTCTTGGTGTAATCGCCGATCCGCTCGACGTCAATCACGATCGAAATCAAAGCCATGCCGGGGGCAAGGTTGTGCGTACCGGCAATGGTCAGGTGGGTCATCACCTGTCTGCGAACCTGTCGTTCGAACTTGTTAATCTTGCGATCGGTTTTTCTGATGTCGAAGGGGAGTTCGTCACTGTCGGATTCGCGAAGAGTCTTGCGAGCCGCATCGAACATATTCTGATCGAACTCCATCATGGTGAGCGTGGTCTTGAAGGCTGAGTCAAGTAGGTTTTCGGAACTAAACAGTTCTTTGAATTTACTAAACATCTATCTACTCCATCAAATATATAACGATTCCGGGAATCACAAAGAACACTACAACTATATACGCAATCGGAACCAGTTTGGACCTGGTCGTGAGCTTACCCAGCGTTTCGGCCAGGAAGATCGGCACGCGCTTGAGAGGCCAGAAAATCGCAATGCCGAACACGTTGAACATAAGATGAGCAAAAGCCACTGCCACGGCATCGACCGATCCGGTGACAAACGAGGCCAGGAAGGCCGTGATTGTGGTCCCCACGTTGGCGCCCAACAGGTAGGGGTATATCTGGACGGCGTTCAACACGCCCGCGCCTAACAACGGCACCACAATCGAAGTGGTAATCGATGATGACTGGACAAGAACGGTGATGGCCATACCGAGCAGGAAACTCAAGACCGGCGTGCGGAAAATATATCTTTGGAAGAATTTCTCAACCCGCGCCAGGACTAATGTCTTCATCACTTTCACAATATAACGCAGCGCCACAAACATCATTATCAAAGCCAGGACAACTGCGACGTATGGATTGTCCCCGGTCAGCTGAATAATCCACTCTGCTACCGGCTTGGTGATCGCACCCAAAAAAGAGGTGAACTTGAGTCCTCCGAAATCGGAAAACTGAATCTGCAGGACACGCGCCGACTTCTCAATCATGTGAAAGTACGATTCGAGCGGCAACAAGATAGCCACAGCGCAGACGTTGAAGAAGTCGTGTAACATCGAACCGGTGAAAGCACGTTGGAACTCATCACGCCGCGAAATATGACCCAGGGAGACAATGATGTTGGTGACCGATGTGCCGATATTAGCGCCCATGACCATTGGAATTGCACTGGCCAGAGGTAATACATTGGGACCAGATGCAGCCAGGCGCACGATGAGTGAGGTCGTAGTAGACGATGACTGCACGATAGCCGTCGCCAACATTCCGATCATCAGACCGAGCACCGGGTTCGAAGTCGATTGAAAGATCGTCTCGGCGAAACCTTTGCCGAACAGCTTGAAGGTGGACCCCAATAGTGTGATCGAGAGGATGAACAGGTAGAGCAACCCGGCCATGACCGCCAGTTTCAGGGCAACAGAATCCCCTGGCTTAAATTGCGAACTATAGGGTCGGCCGGAGTCGACGGTGGTGGTCATTTAGACGGGCTACTCTTTGGTATAACGTCCGATTTTTGCGGGGAATATATCCTCGGCGTTTTACATGTCAAGAAGAATGTAGCTTTTTCTTTCAGCAGTCTCGCATTCGCTCTGATCCCGGCGGGTGGCACTCTCAAACTCGGTTTGGGGCTGGCGATAATTCGCTTAGCTGCGCTTCGCGGCTTGTCATTCCACAAACTGTGCCCGCTGAGTCTTCAGAAATGGCGGGTGAAAGCTTCACCCTGAGCGGAGTCGTAGGGTGAGTCCATTCAAGTGGCGTTGGGCGACCCCGCCCCGACCAAGCAGGCTGTATCCCAATGTGGTTTCGCGCAAGTTCCTCCGGTTCCTGCGTTCGCCGAAGGTGAGCCTGTGAACCGGAGGTCTCAAAGATTGCTCTTTCACAACCCCTTATTGAGAGTCGCAGGGTCACAACCACGCCTGGGGCGTGGTCAGGACACTGCGAAACCACATTATAACACAGCCAGAAGGTTGGAGACGGCCACACATCGGGATCAGACCCATAGATAATCGCCAAAGGTGACCGGAAATCGGTGGTTTGCTCGCGTTTTTGGGTTTTAGGGTTGAATCTCCCGATTCAAAAGTGCATATTTGACGGCAAGTAGAGACAGCATCGGAAACCAGGGTCACTCACCTTGCGGACGGGTAACCTGGTCTCGAATCCGGAGGAAAGGTCAGAGTATGGAGTTCACTATAGGTCAAAAGGACGAAACGCAAGTCATCACAGCATCGGGCAAGATCATGGGTGAACCGGATGAGGCCTCCTTGGTGGAGGCTGTTAATGGGTTGATAAACCAAGGTCACACCAATGTTGTGATGGACCTATCCAAGGTTACCTGGATGAACTCAAGGGGCATTGGCATGTGTATTTCAGCCTTGGTGTCGTTGCGCAACAAAGGAGGGGACTTCAGGCTGGCCGGAGCCTGTGATGTGGTCTCCTCGATAATGGAGAAGTGCCGGATAGACCGGGTCTTCAAATGTTTTGATTCAGTCGATGAGGCTATCGCGAGTTTTCGCTGACGACACAAGAGTAGTCAGCGCCAATATCAGAACCAGCCGCCCTTCTTTTTCTTAGCCTCGCCAACCATCACGTGAACGATATCGTCCCATTGAAAAAACACGGAGCCTGAGGGCAGTTCGGCACACAGAACGTCGTATTCTTTCAGGACAAGAACGGCGTCAAATGTGGTCGTCCCGGATTCCTGCGAATTGCACAAGGAACTGATGGTGATCTTAATCGACTCCCCCTCATTGCCACGCACGACATCATCAGCCAGCCACCCTTTTCCTTCAAAGAACCGTTTCCACACTTCACCTTTGGTCATGTTTTAACTCCACGGGTTATCTTTCATGTCATATTGTCTGTTTCGTATTCTATACAGCCGGATGGTCCGGACCGTTGGGCTTGTTGGCAGACTTGTTCTGCTCCCAAGCGTTGCGGTAGGTCTTGTCCCGCCCTGGCGGGATGTGGCCTGCCGCCTTTGCCCGGCATGTAGTTATGTGTCAGGTCACAACCACGCCTCCGGCGTGATCAAGACCCAACACAACGGTGCGGCGGTTTACCAACACACTCTTTCGCCCGGTTGTCATGTCCATCAAGCCCGTTACTCCTTCTTGCCCGCCGAAGCCAGCACGTAAGCATCGGTATTGAAATACCTGGCTGTGACACGGCGGATGGCATCGGCAGAAACTTCTGAAAGCGCCTTCAGGTAGGTCTGATCGTGGCCCAGCGGTCGTCCCAGATACTCATTCACGGCCAGCCAGTAGGCTTGGTTGACACGCGACAAACGAGCCCGGCCAACGCTCCCCCAAATCTGATTTCGAGCCGTATTGATCTCCTTATAAGTCGGGCCGTCGAGTTTGAGTTTGTCGATTTCCAACAGGATACCGTCAAGCGCCTTTTGATAATTCTCGTGCGAGGTCCCCATGACACAATACAACCATCCAAACTCGCGGTCAAAAACAGTCCCGGCGCCGACCGAGTAGGCCAACCCCTGCTTCTCGCGCAGGTTCAGATACAGCCGGCTGTTCAGGATTGAAGTAGCCACGGCCAGAGCCGGCACGTCCGAACTACTGGCTGATGGAAGGGGGTTGCCAAGATACATGCTGATCTGTTTGGCCTCCATTTCACGGTGAGCCGTCAATGGTTCTGCCCTTGAGGCCGGAGCAGACACCACAGTCGGCGCCGTACTGACCGCCGGGAACAGACCGAAGTTACTCTTGACCCAACTCATAATCGTGTCGATCGGCAAGTTGGTGCCAATGCTGAGGATCATGTTGCCGGGCGAGTAGATTTTCTTGTGGTGTGCGATGAGATCCTCGCGAGTTATCGAACCAATACTTGCTGCTGTCCCGGCCACCGGCTGCCCAAAAGGACCGTCACCAAGAAAGGACTGATAAAAAAGGCCGCGGGCCACCTTGCGGGCAGATCCGGCGCTACGACCGAGAGCGCCGATAAGCGAAGAACGGACGTTTTCGGTTTCAGTCGAATCAAAGGTCGGATTCAAGAGCAGGTCAGCGAACAGATCAAAACCCTCGCGTGCGAATTCATCAATAGTCTCGAATTTGATGAATGAAAACCGACGCGTCGTATAGTGATCATCGTATGGTATCCACGGGTTGTCGTACATGGTCAGGTTGGCGCCGATGCGAGACAGGTCCCTGGAAAGTTCAGCGGCGTCGCGGTTCACGGTTCCTCTTTCCAGGCAATGGTTGACAAAATCGGTGATTCCGGCTTTGCCGACCGGCTCGTTGGCGTTACGGTTCTTGCCGATAAGGCTGACTCCAAAGACACGGCTGTCGGGACTGCTCTTGATGATCACGGTCAAACCACTGACCATCAACTGCCGGTGATACTCGGCCGGGTCCAGCAGAGCCATTTCTACCGAATCCGGTTCGGGATAGGTGAGGGCCTGACCTTTGGTCAGATCATGCTCGGCGATCTCGGCTGTCTCAAAGTGACTGGTGACTTCATCGACCGTCATTTCGGCAGGCAGCCAGGCGCTATGGGTTGAGTCGACTAATGGTCGAACCACGGTAGCCACAAAGTTTGGCTCATCCAGCCAGGCGGCAGCGGCTTGTTGGGCCTGTGTCCAGGTGACTTTGGATAGTTCCGGGCCGTAGTTCTCAACCGCCTCCCATCCGGATGTCATGAGCATGGGGGCGATCATGAAGCCCAGGTAGTGCAGTTTCTCGGAGTTGTAAATCTCTGAGCACTTGGTGCTGGTTATAATTCCGGCAATAGTCTCTTGATCGGCCTGGTGGGAGCTTGCCTGCTTCAATAGAGCCGGTACCAGGGCGACAATGGAATCGACATTGTTTGCGTTTTCGGTGATGATTGAAACCGTCAGACGCGAGAATTCCTCGCGAGTATCCAGATAGAGGCCGGCCTCTGAAGCTAACGGCGAAGCTCCCTCGGTTAGTGCCTTGACCAGCGGCGAGGCTCCGGCCATTCCATAGTATTGCGATAGCAGATCGAACGGCAAATACATACTGTCGCCGTGATGCGGCGCGGTGAACGAAAACTTGATATAGGTCGAACTGACATCAGCAACCGTATCGAAAACATGACCGCCCGATAGATTGTCACCCGTTGGCTCGGCTTCGGCCCTCTCGGGCGCTATACCCGTTTCGATCCCGCCGTAAATCGAGGCCACGCTCTTTTTCATGTCGGCAGTTTCAAAATCACCGATAACCAAGAGCACCATATTGTCCGGCCGGTAGTATCGTTTCCAGTAATCGATTATGGCTTCTCGAGGAATATTGGCAATAAACGACTCATACCCGAGGACCGGGCGGTCATAATCGGTGCCTATGAACGCTTTTTCGGTGAAGAACTTCTCAGCCGCCCAGCCGGGGGAGTCGATATCACGCTTGATCTCCTCAATCACAACTCCTCGTTCCTTGGGCAGCTCTTCGTCCGGAAATGTAGAATTGAACAACATGTCGGACATGGTGACCATGCCGAAATCAGCATACTGTTTGGGCATCAGGACGAAATAGGCGGTCATCTCTTTGCGCGTAAAGGCATTGATATAGCCGCCCAGATCGCGTATCGAACCGTCGATCTCCTCACGGCTTTTGTTAATAGTGCCGTCAAAAAGCAAGTGCTCCAGAAAATGGGTGATACCGTTCTCAAATCGGGACTCGTATTTGCTCCCTGATCTGACAAAGACCATCGCTGCGACCATCGGAGAAGCGTGCGTTTCCTTGAGAATCACTTCCATTCCGTTGTCCAGATGGTAAGTTGTGCCGGCCGCTTGTGCCATTCCGGCCGTAAGTATCGTTAAGATGATGCAGCCCAGTGCCGCTTTTGAAACCGTTTTTGCCCTGCTGTGGCTCATAGCTTTCTCCTGCAAAAGTGCTGGTTACTGGTCAAGTTCATGGTCTTCTCGAACGATAAAAGGATATACTATCGAGTCCCAGCAATCAAGTCAATCCAGTCTCAAATTTGCATTGACTTGATCGCGATAGATGTTATATTCGCCCGACTTGATTATGAATGAACTGACCAAACATATCGCCCGAGCCGGTCGGCACAAAGCCTTGCTTTGTCTGATACTGCTTTTGACCCTGGCAGCCGTGGCTGACCGGTTTTGTCTACAAACTGATCAGGCAACCGGCGACTCCAGCCGGATACTGACGACCGGGATACCGTCTTCTGATTCAGATCCCGGTAATAGGGCTTCAACCAGTGCTCCCTCAGGCGATGATTCAGCAGCTCAGTTGGTGCCGTTTGTTCTGCAAAAGGACAATGGCCCCGGCCGCACCAAACTCCGCCGTGGGATCGGCGGTCGGTCGCCGGTTTGGTCCGACACAGATGTGCATGTCGGCGCCCTTTGCACCACCGCCCCAATGATCGACACCAAACTCAGTCGACAGTTCACATTGGTGGGCGCGCGACCCTCCGGCACCAGTTAGCTCCTCATACGTCCGGCCGATCATCTGGCTGCGGACGCTTTTGCCGAAATTCACTGAAAAAATCAATAACGTCTCGATAAGCTGAAAAGGATTGCTTATGTCAAAACACAACTGGCGCATTGGCCTCACCATCATTCTGGTCGCCCTGGCCTGTATTGCCTTCTGGGACACTTTTAAGCTGTGGACCATGACCGATTCAGACCGGGTCACCATGCAGGAAGACGATCCCGGTGGCCTGCTAAAGTTACAGCAGGAGGCTATCCGGCTGGGTTTGGATCTCCAGGGCGGTATCCATGTGGTACTGCGAGTCAAGCTGGAAGAACTCGACCAAGGAGCGCAGGAAGACGCCGTTGACCGCGCCATGCAGGTCATCCGCAACCGCGTCGATGGTCTCGGTGTGGCCGAGCCGACAATAGTCAAACAGGGCAATGATCGAATCATCATTGATCTGCCCGGATACACCGATGCCAATCGGGCCGAGGAGTTGATAGGTCAAACGGCGCTGTTACAGTTCAAGCTGATGGAGACGGCTGAAAACGCCAATCTTCTACTGACCCGCATAGACTCCGTGATTGCCGCCTACGAGAGAGAAAAGAGCGGCGAAGAGACATCCGAAGAAGCGGTCGAAAGCGACGACCTGACCGCCGAACTGACTGCCGACACTTCGACCGATGATTCAACCCAGACCGGCAGCGATGATGTCATTGCAGACTTACTGGGCGATGACACCACCGGCGCGGACACCAGCGACCTGTTTGCTTTTGATGAAACCGGCGCTCTGGATGAAGGCGACTATCCGCTGACCTCACGTCTGGAGCTTGCTCATTACAATAGCAGCACCGGTACAGCCTGGCCCAAATTCGCCATCAACAAACGCGATCGCGAAAAAGTGGAACGATGGCTGCAACTGCCGGCGGTGGCCAATCTGCTGCCGATCGATGTACAGTGGTCCTGGTCGACCCGATCGGAAGTACGCAACAACCGTGAGGTCCACTATCTATACCTGTTGAAACGCAAAGTGCAGTTCCTGGGCAAGTTCCTTGAGAATATCGCACTTGGTCGTGATCAGATGGGTGGGTTCGTGGTTAACTTCAGCCTCTCCGGCGACGGTGCGTCTCGGTTTGCCCAGTTGACCGGCGCCAATATCGACAAGCCGCTGGCCATCCTGCTGGATGACCGGGTGGAGTCGGCGCCGTTCATCAGCAGCAAGATTCGCCGTCGTGGACAAATCACCATGGGTGGAACGGCGTCGATAGATAACGCTCGCAATATGGAGATCGTGCTTAAAGCCGGCGCTCTCCCGGCGCCCGTTGAGATAATCGAGAAAAACGTGGTTGGCGCCACCCTGGGGGCGGACTCGATCAGCAAGGGATTCAACGCCTCACTGCTCGGTCTTGCCCTGGTCCTCGTGTTTATCGCCATTTACTATCGTCTATCAGGATTCATTGCCGATATCGGTCTATGCTTCAACATATTCTTTCTGCTGGCCGTCATGTCGGCGCTGGGTGCTACCCTTACCATGCCTGGAATCGCCGGTATCATCCTGACCATCGGTATGTCGGTCGATTCCAACATTCTGATTTTCGAACGCATCCGGGAAGAGTTGCGCACCGGAAAGACCGTGCGGGCATCAATCGATGCCGGATATGATCGCGCCTTTGTTGCCATTTTCGACTCTCACGTCACAACCCTGATTACCGCCGGCGCGCTGTTCCTTTTGGGCTCTGGCCCCATCAAAGGTTTTGCGGTGACCCTATTCTGGGGAATTGTGATTTCACTCTACACGGCTTTTGTGGTGACCAAACAGGTCTTCGATTTCCGCAAAGGCTATCGCAAACTGAGTATCTAACCGAGAGGAACGAAGTATATGTTTAGAATTGTCAGCGATACCAAAATAGATTTCATCGGTGTCCGCAAGTATGCCTTCGTTATCTCGTTGGCCTTGGTGGCCCTGGGTATCTTTGCTTTGTCCATGGTGATCACGGGCAAAGCCAACCTGGGGATCGACTTTGCAGGCGGCACCATGATTATCGGCACCTTTGAAAACGAAGTCGCTATCGATGATATGCGATCAGCTATCTCAGCCGACTTCCCGGCCGCCATGATCACGCAACTGTCCGACTTCGAGGAACCGAATGCTTTCATCGTCAAGGTCAAACGACCGGAGTCCGAAGCCGAGGGGCGGGATCGCTCTGCTCGGTTGAAAGAGATCATCGGCACCAATTTTGAAGGGAATACATTTACCATCCAGTCGGAACACATCATAGGTCCGGCCGTCGGTGAAACCCTGCGTAACGATGCCCAGAAAGCGGTGCTTCTGTCCCTCTTCTGCATTGTTGTCTACATTTGGGTCCGGTTCGATTTTCGAAGCGGCATAGCGGCCACAATTGCCACTTTTCACGATGTGCTGGCCGTGCTGGGGATTACCTACCTGCTCAATATTGAATTCGACTTGTTGTTGATCACGGCCTTGTTGACCCTGGCCGGTTACTCTCTGACCGACACGGTGGTGGTCTATGACCGCATCCGTGAGAACCTAAAGAAGTTTCGCTCCAAAGGCGAATTCGCCGCGTCCGTGAACGCCTCGATCAACGAAGTGCTTTCACGAACGGTAAACACGTCATTGACCACGCTGTTGGTCGTGGGAACGCTCTTCTTCCTGGGTGGTGAAGTACTCCGCACTTTTGCGTTGGCTTTGATCCTGGGTGTTATTGTTGGTACTTACAGCTCGGTCTTCGTGGCCAGCCCGATCGTTGTCGAGTGGGAAGCCCGCAGTCCCAAAAGGTTCAAGCGCTAAGCTCGATGCTACTATCTTGAATTCAAGCGGGTCCGTCGTTTGGCGGACCCGCTTTTCTATGTCGTCGGTCGCCTTCTTACCAGTAGGGCAGGTCTCTCTTCTCTTAGAGACCTGACATCACGCGCATCGCGTGATTCTCTTCTGTCGTGCGACCCCGCGCGACGGTTCTTGTCCCAGTCGGTATCCCCAGTAGGGCGGGTCCATCTTCGCCGAAGATCCGCCGTAGGAGGGAACCCGCCAATTCTGTGCCGTCGTGCGACCCCGCGTGACGGTTCTTGTCCCAGGTGAGGTGAATCCGTTTTCGCCTGAGTCCCGGCTTAGGTGTGAGCCCGCCATCTTTCAGTGTGGGCGGACTTCAGGGAGGGTTGAAAGAGTCTCCTATGATGGGTGATGTTGGGCGACCCCGCCCGACGCCATTCTTCCAAGTAGCTGGCTGTCAGGCGAGTCACCTGACAGCACCTTCATCGCGAAGCACCTCACCATCTAGTATGGTGGGTTTATCAACAAGCCCTTCAGTCCGGCCACATCAAAAGAAGAATCCCGCGAAGCGCGTGATGTCGAAACCGCAGGGGTTTCGACCTACTGTTTTTTGAAGATGCGTCGCCTCAGCCTGTCTTTGTCCCCTGGTTCTATTACAAACCACGCCGTCAACATCAAGCAAACCAGCACCACAATGACATTGAACGCAAACGCCAACCAACTCAAAGGTGGCCATATTATGCGCATGCCTGTGCTTACCACAACGGTAACAACAGCGGCTAAGAGTCCCATGCCCAGAACACGGCTCATCAACCGCATGAAGGAGAGGCCGAGCACGCGAGACATGAAGTATGGATACAAACTCAGGTACAGGATGAATTGTGGTAAAGCCGAAGCGACAGCCATGCCGAGCAACCCATACGGACCTATGAGACAGAGAGCGAGGATGATCTTGGCCACCGCCTCGCAGATCACAACGTAGAGGATGTAGCGATGTTTGCCTATTCCGAACAGCACGGCGTTACCGATGATCTGCGGCAGAAAGATCGCCGATCCAACCGCCAGCACCTGCATGACATCGGCTGCTGCTCCAAACTCCGGCATTAACCATAACGCCACAAAGTCATGGGCATAGAGAATAACCGAGGCGCTGAGCATGAACGACAGAAACGAGACATAGCGCAGACTTTTCAGATACAGTCTTTTGACAGCCTCAACACCTGAGGTGGATTCAAGGTGCGACACCATCGGTGTCAATGGTTGGGCAATCGCGTTGACCGCATTACGGACATACAATAACAGTTGCGCGCCGGGATTGTACACTCCGGCCAGAGCCGATGAACCTACCAGGCCCAACAGAAAAGCGTCGGTATTGAAGATGACCAGCCAGCCAGCCACAATGGCGAAGGTCACTCGCGAATAGCGAAAGAGCATCCCGGCCGTCTCTTTATCGATGAACCCCCGGCCGGGACAGACCTCCGGGTGCAGGCGACGCAAAATGACAAAGCTGACCACATGACGTATGATGGTAAACAAAAGCAGCGTCATCGCCAGCGACACCAGGCCGTACCCCTGTCGCAACAGCCAGACCATCATGATGGTGCGCAACACTTCCTCGCCCACGGCCAGGCCGCGAGCCAGATCGAACCGTTGAAAAGCTCCCAGGCTGTTGCCGAAAGGCAGCAAGTAGAAATTGAACGCCATGAAAACACCGAGAACGATTAACGCTCGACGCCCCTCTTCGATCATGGCCGGATCGCCTACTCGGAAGTATCCAAAAAACAAAGTCGCAAATAGGTAGATGCCGGTCGCGACGACAGTCCCGATCACGAAGTAGAGCAGGGTGGATGTGTTCAGCACCCGGTTGATTAGCGGATAGTCCCTTTCGCTTAGATACTTCGATACATAACGAGTAATGGCCGAGGTCAAACCCAGGTCGAGCAGCGTAAAGTAGTTGATCGTCTGAAAGATTATGACCCACACGCCGTAGCGCGCGTCCCCCAACACCGATGTAATGAACGGCACGAAAAGAAAGGTGACAACGATACGAATGACATACGCCACGGACGATGCTGAGATATTTTTCGATAATTGTGGTTCAGTTTTCGGCAAGCGCCCTACCTCGTTCATGGGGCGACGCAAGGCCGCTCCCTACGCGGTGTTTGGTGGTGTTGGGCGATCCCGCCCGACACCGGCAATCCCACCCACTGACAGTCTTGTAGGGCAGGATCCCTGTGATCCTGCCGATCTCGGCGGCCTCGCAGGGATGCCGCCCTACTCGTTACTTGCGAGACACGCCTTCCGCGTGGTTTGTGTGACCTGCCACGGCCAAGCCGTGTTTCTGTGGCTTCGCCATCTGGGACCAAAGAGCGCGAAGCGCAAAAAACCGATTTATCGGTGTCAGATCACACCCACGCTACCGGCATGATCAAGACCTGACACAACGCTACCCTTGGTGGTGTTGGGCGACCCCGCCAGACACCGGCAATCCCACCCACTGACAGTCTCGTAGGGCAGGTTTGTCTTCAAACCTGCCACCTGCACACATTCCGTCTCGCCGCAGGGGGGCTCACTTGACGTACCGTGATGGATCGGTGACGGCGGCGTTCAAGGCCGAGGCGGCGGCCGTAGCCGGAGAGCACTGATAGACCTCTGCATTGCCGTCGTCGGCTGGGACAACACCCTCGGCCTGCCCGGTGGTCAAGCATCGGTCACCGTCGGTCAACCTGGCCCAGGCCGGAAGGTCATGACATCCGCAGCCGGGCGGCATGATAACAGCGCCGGCTTCGGCCAGGGCACGGATCAGTCCTTTTTTGAGCGCTTCAAGGAACACGGTGCGCGATGCCGGGTAGATCAGCAGGCTGCATTCGGGTTTGATTCTCTTCCCCTTGAGAACGTCAGCGGCAATTCTGAGATCATCGAACCGTCCGTTAATAGCCGAGCCGATAATGATCCTGTTGACAGGCAAGGTTTCGATTTCGGCCACCGGCTTGATTTCACCCGGTTGTCCCAGCGGCGCTATCTGGGCCGGCAACTGCTCAATGTTCACCTGGTAGTGTTGTTCGTAGACGGCGTTTTTGTCGGCCATTTGCGGCGTCAACACCGGCTGAGTCCGACCGGTCAGGTAACGGCGGGTGGCCGAGTCAAAAGGACAGATAGCGCCTGTAGCACCCATTGCCGCGGCCATAGCACAAAGGGTGAATCTTTCGCTGATCGTCATCTGCGACACCGCCGGTCCGTAGTACTCAATCATCTTGCCGTCGGACTCTTCCGCCGCCAGTCGCTGAACAATCGACAGGGCAACATCCCCGGCATAAACGCCGCGCGACCGCCTGCCGGTAATATCGACACGCAGGGTGTGTGGCACCGTCATGGCCACCCGACCGCTGGCCAGTATCCCGGCCTGCGTGTCAAGGTCGACCTGCCAGCCCAGACTGTTGATTGCCCCCAGAGACGCTATGTTCTCGGTTGCGCCCATGCAGAGCATACCGGGCAGAGCCGTCCCCTGCTCGATCATGATTTGATGACAGCAACCCTGGGCGTGTTCAAGGCCTGCCTGAAGTCTGTGACGCTCCGCAAACTGCCGGACCGTGTGGCTGAGTTCGGCGGTCGAACCTTTGCCGGAGTAGTTGACTTCGGACAAGGCCACGACGATCCGCGAACTGTTGAACATCAATTCACCCGGGAGTTCACGAAACTTCTCCATGACCAGGTCGGCCGACCGGTCGCATACCAACAGGTCCGGTTCCACCTCCACAGTCTCGCCCACATCTACAGAGTCACGTTTGGCCAGGCCGCCTATGATCTTTTGCGACAACGTCTGCTTTCCCCAGAGCGATGCGGATTTCGAGCTTGTCGATAGCCCTGGGAAATCAAGCTCCAACTGTTCCAGCTTCAAAAAGGCAGGTTTCTCACGAATCCCGTAGCGCCGTCGCCAGTTGTAAAAGGCAGCTTTGGATATACCCAGTTCCAACCCGCATCGATCATCGTCGCCAAACCTCTCCCAAAGACTACGGACTTCTTTTTCGGAGAACTTGGGTACCGAGTGGCGGGGTACGTTCTTTTTGCGTCGCCAGTATGCAACCAGATAAGCCGGCACCCCACCCAGTCGCTCGCCGATCTTCTCATCGGTTTTGTACAGCTTCTGCAACTGCACCAGTTCGGCCTTGGTAGGTATCTTGGGGCGTGGACTCACAGTTTGTCAAACTCCCTTTTGATCGCCTCGTACACCGGCGCAAGCGGCACCGACATGACTTTGGTGTTGCCGATCACCGGCATGAAATTGGTATCTCCCTGCCAGCGCGGTACTATATGCATGTGCAGATGCTCAGGAATCCCTGCGCCGGAACTGCGGCCGAGATTCATGCCGAGATTCATGGAATGAGGTTTAAGCGCTTTCTTGATCGCCTTGACCGACAAACGGGTCAACTCAAAAAACTCAACCGACTCCGAAGGTGTCAACTTCTCCAAAAGCCCTACATGGCGACGAGGTACCACCATCGTATGCCCGCCGTTGTATGGGAACTTGTTGAGAATCACAAACGCCTTCTTGCCGCGATAGACGATTAGATTCCTGACCGAATCCTTCATCTTCAGTCGTTTGCAGAAGATGCATCCTGATTCTTTCTTTCCGAGGACAAACCCGGCCCGCCACGGTGCCCAGATGGTCTTGTCATTCATAGCCTTAAATAATAAGCAAATATCCGATGAGGTTCAAGTCCCTTGGGGCGATTTTTTTCGGGTCATGCTATCTGAGTGGCTCACAGTCAGTTGGTGCTGCGCTGCAAGATGTTGGACCGTATAGACATCGCCTCTGATCGACTTTTATCTTCTCAACCGCCGTAGGCCAGACCTATCTTCCGGGCTGAAGCGGCGGAGATTGACATCCGCTATCAGGTGGTGTCGCGGCGACCCCGCCCGACACCGGCACACCTGCTCACAGGCAAGCCTGTGCAAAGGCAAGCCTGTGCTTTGTGCCCTCGTGATCTTCAGATGGCAATGCCTGTCTTGGCCCATTCTGAAGATTCGGCCACCACAAAAGATTGTTGCGCCTGCAATCGAGACATGACTTGAGCTATGGGAATGATGTTCGGCATATTGTTTGGAGCCATCGGCGCCGGGTATATTGTCTATGGTCGAAAACAGCGCCAGGGTGTCGCCCTGCTTTGTGGCGTGGTGTTGTGCGCTTTTCCGTACTTTTTCGATAACGCCTATTTGATCGTGGGGATAGGTGCTGTGCTGATGGCTGTACCGTTTCATGTGCGGGAGTGAATCCCAGTCGCCAGATGTGGACATCTGCCGGACACAAAGAGAAGATGGCGGGTTCACGCCGCGGCGCGCAGGCGAAGACGGACCCGCCCTACAAGAATCTACTGAATCCCATGTTGAGGATGCAGGCGCGAAGCGCAAGAAGGTGATTTATCACCTCACCCTTCGACTCCGCTCAGGGTGACACGGTCAAGCCGTGGGTGACACGGTCAAGCCGTGAGTGACACGGTCAAGCCGTGAGTGACATGGTCAAGCCATGTTGTTCGCGCTAAGCGCGCAGTTCTACTCACACTGGGTGCTAAGCACTGAAAGATCGATCTTTCACCTCATGCTGAGCGGAGTCGAAGCATGAACAGGATGCAGCAGATCACAAATCTTGCTACGCCCTCAGAGCTTTTTCCAGTTCGACAAGAGGTCAATCAACAACCGGACACCGATACCGGTCGTTCCTTTGGGAGTATAAGGTGCTCCCTTTTTTTCGATGTCGACATAGGCGATGTCGATATGCGCCCATGGCCAGTCACCGATAAAATTCTCAAGAAAGGCCGCCGCTGTAGCCGTGCCCGCCGTCTTGCCGGCCGAGTTGACGATGTCGGCAATGTTGGATTTCAGGGCATTGCGAAAGTCATCCCAGATAGGCAACGGCCATACTCGTTCGGCCGTGGCCTCGGACGCAGCTCGTATTCGTTCGAGAAGATCGTCATGGTTACCCAGAATGGGTGCGCCTGAGTAACCCAGAATGTACAACGTGGCGCCGGTCAGCGTTGCGATATCGATCACCGCTTGCGGGTCGAACTTGTTGGCGTAGTCAAGGGCATCGGCTAAGATCAGTCGACCCTCGGCGTCGGTGTTGATGATCTCAACAGTGATCCCTTTGCGGGTGGTGACAACATCAGATGGACGGATGGCATGACCCGACGGCATATTTTCAGCCAGCGGCATCAGTCCGACCAGGTTGAGCGGCAACTGCAACAGAACTGCCGCCTGCATGGTGGACAGGACGACGGCAGCGCCGGTCATGTCGCCGTTCATCTCGATCATCATGTCGGCCGCCTTAAGCGACAAACCTCCGGAGTCAAAAGTGACCCCTTTACCGACCAGCACGATCGGTTTCTGTGTTTTGCGTCCGCCTTTGTATTCCAGAATCACAAAGCGCGGTGGCTCCACAGAACCCTGTGCGACGGCCATCAGGGCGCCCATTTTCTCGGCCTTGATTTCTTTTTGGTCAAGCACTCGGCATGACAAGCCCTTTAGCTTGTCGGCCGTCTTGACCGCCTCGGCCGCAAACATCTTGGGCGTGAGGTCGCAGCCCGGTAGCGCCGACAGTCGCCGGACATTGATCTGCCCCCCGGCCGTAACACAACCACGCTCGACCGATTTCTGAAGCCGGTTCAACAATCGCCTGTTGTCGATCGCGTAGGTAACTTCCGAGAGGTTTTCGCCGGCCAGACTGGCTTCATCGGTCTTGTATTTCAGCATCCGATATGAACCCAGGATGCATCCCTCAATCACCGCCTGAAAAGTCTCAGGCTCAGAAACCGTACCCAGATGAAAGGTAGCAGAATCACAACAGGTCAACGGTTTGTAGCGGGAGAGTAGCCCGGCCATTTGCCGGTAACTGTCCGGAGTGCATGTTTTCCTGGGGCCGAGACCGGCCAGCACGACTCGGCTGGCTGCGTATCCATCGGGTCTGTTGATGCAAACCATCTCACCTGATGATCCGGTGAACTCACCACTCGCCAGCAGGGTGCGGATGATCCCATCGGATGCACTGTCCAGCTGTTTCAATCGTTTATCCACAATGCTGTCGAATGAAGTGACAAACATAACCAGGGCAGTGGTCGCGCATTCATGCGGAGGATTGGCCGAATAATCTATCTTCACGGTAGGACTCCTTTGCTTTGGTGAAAAGTAGTGTAATACTCAGGCAACGGCAACAGATTTCGACCGGGAAGATAGAGCGTTACAGTTGAGGATTGGTGGCGAATCAGGGCTGGATAATGTGCGTGGTGTACGTCCTCGTGCGCCACGTGGATGCAGTGGCAGACGCACCCATGAATGGGTCTTGCGCTACGCGCGTCACAACCTCATCCTGAGCGGAGTCGAAGGATGCATCATACTCTAAGCGCGTGCATGGTGTGCCGGGCGACCTCATTTGTGCGTGGTGTACGTCCTCGTGCGCCACGTGGACACAGGGACAGACGGACCCAGCCTACTAGTATTCTGTTGCCAGGAAACTGTGGTAGTTGCGTTCGGTCTCGGCCAGATTGTCGGCGCCGAACTTTTCACAGAAGGCCTCGGCCAACACCAATGCAGCCACCGCTTCGGTCACCACCGCCAGAGCCGGTACGATACAACTATCTGTTCGTTCGACGATGGCTTCGCCTGCTTCTTTGGTGACAACATCGACTGTCTTAAGGGGCCGATTCAAGGTCGAGATTGGTTTGGCAGCGACGCGGACGACTACATCCTCACCATTGGTGATGCCCCCTTCGAGGCCACCGGCATTGTTGGTTTCGCGGTGGAACTTCTTGCGCGCCGGATCGCCAAAGGGGTCAAAGAATATCTGATCATGCATCTCAGAACCACGGGTCTCAGCAGCCCGGAAACCCAGCCCGATCTCTACTCCCTTCACCGAGTGAATAGCCATCATAGCGCCGGCCAGCCGACCATCAAGGCGGTGATACCACTGAGAGAATCCACCCAGACCGACGGGTAACCCCTGCACTACAATTTCCACCACGCCCCCGATTGAGTCTTTGTCCCTCAAGGCCGCCTTAATAGCCGCGATCATCCGCTGTTCGGTGTCGGCATCGATGCATCGTACATCGGAGTCCTCGGTGAGTTCAGCCATTTTCTCAAGACCCGGTCGTTCGAAGTCCGGCGGCAGTGTCACCTCACCGATACCGACGACATGGGAGCCAAACTTAACATTGAAATGCTCCAACAGTTGTCGGGCCACAGCGCCAAGGGCCACTCGAGCGGCGGTTTCGCGGGCCGAGGACCGTTCCAACACGTTTCGCATATCGTGGTGATGCCATTTTATGCCGCCGGCTAAGTCGGCATGGCCCGGTCTTGGTCGGTGCGTATCGTAGGCCAGCTTGTGTTGTTTGTCGGTAAGCTCCTCACCGATTGGCTTGACCGGGTCCATAATTTGCGACCAGTTCTTCCAGTCGCGGTTCTGGACAACTATAGTCACCGGTCCGCCCATAGTGATTCCCGAACGTACCCCGGCCACCAACTCAATCTGATCCTTCTCGATCCTCATCCGACCGCCCCGTCCGTAACCTTTCTGACGTCGCGCCAGTTGATGATTGACGGCTTCCACATTGATCTTGAGACCGGCCGGCAGACCGTCGATAACTGCGGTCAATTGCGGTCCGTGCGATTCACCTGAGGTTAGATAGGTAAGCATAGGTCAAAACTATGCAAATGAGTTGGTGGGCGCAACGAGTTTGTGGCTACACTTCGGGAGCCATCTCAACTCGTGATGCCCAGGCGCCGTCGGTGCCCATTCTTTCAAGACGTTGCGTAATACGATCGTCGATATTGAGCGCTTTGGACATGTCGTAATATTTCTGCTGATCGATCGGCGAGATTTCCCGCATTTCCTCAAGCACCGCAACGATCCGTTCGATTGACCGGTCTACCACTTCGAGATCGTGCGGCAGTTTGGCCAGCAGGTTCTCGCTGTCACCCTTGGTGAGTTTCATTCTCAGGAGTTGGCTCCGGCCATAAATCGCCATGGTGGCATTGTTGAGATAGTGTGAGAGAGTGGCCATGGCAACGTTTTTGGCTTCGATGGCGCCTTTTTCACGCTCCTGCTTCAGCAGGTTTTGTGACAACTCTTGTCGTTCGCGGAAGAGGTTTTCTATGGTCAGGTAGGATTTCCAGATTTCCTGGTTGGCCCGAATGAGCATGTCCTCAATGTTGCCGATATCGACTCCGAGGTATTCAGCGGTGGTGATGGTCCCGGCCAGCAGCGACGATGAGATCTCGTCGACCTGCGATTTGTCCAGCGACAACCGCTCGGATAGTTCACCGATCATCTGCAGACGCTTTTCCAGGCTGATCTCGAATCCCGAGAACCGGTCGCTGGTCAGCTGAACGGCCAGTCCGACGATGTTTTGCAGGACCGTAGAAGGAGCCGACGATTTCTGGCCGTGGTGAGTGATTATGGCATCGGCAACGTAGTCGGGAAGCCGCCAGACTTCAGCAAGGTGGTACCCGATTTCGCAATGATCGACGCCGAACACTTTTGTCTCCGCCTCGACTAAGGACTCGGCAATAATCTCGCCCTTCAGCATACCGGCATATTTGTCGGTATGATGGTGCAGAAAAAACAGGACGCCAATATCGTGCAATAAACCGGCGATGAAGGCTTCCTCAGGTGATGGATAATTCACCGTCCGGGCGATCTTCTCAGACGCTGCGGCAATTGAAAGTGAGTAAGCAAAAAACTCCTTGGGGTCTATGCCGGTGGATGCGGTGATCCGGTCCGGATTGAAAACCGAGGCCGACAGGGTAAGGCACTTCACCGTTGTCACACCCAGGATCGAGACCGCCTGGTGCACGGTTGTGATCTCGGTGACGCGCTGATAGAATGACGAGTTCGCCATCTTCAACAGACGACTTGTCAGCGATGGGTCTTTCAAGATGATCTTGGCCAGGCTGTCCGCGGAAAAGTCGTCTTTGCCCACCTCCGCCAGGATTTCCGACAGGACGTGCGGCAGGCTAAGAAGTTTCTCATTACTGCGAATCTGTGCTAGGATGTCGATTTTGTTCATACTTGGCCGTATTTATTTTTGTTGGTAGTATCGGCAGCTTTGTCGAAATGGTTAACCGGCCGCCCAAACTCGGCTTTGGCAGGGTCTAACCAACGTTCTTGGGGGCGGTGGCCGAACGGACTATTTCTGTGAGTTGCTCGATCCGGAATGGCTTGTGCAGCACGTTGATTATCCCGACTTCTCTGAGCTGCTCCGGCTGAATGGTGACCTCCCAGCCCGTAACCAGGATTACCGGTACGCCCGGTGCGATCTCCTTGAGCCGTCTGGCCACGTCAAGCCCGGAAGCGCCGGGCATAGCCAGATCGGCCAGAATAATATCGAAATCCTGTTGCTCGGCCAGTTTCAACCCCTCGGCGCCGGACAGGGCGGTGAAGACCTCATAGTCGAGCGACTGACACATGGCCGTAATAAGGTCCAGAATGACCGTTTGATCATCGATAGCCAGCAATCGAACTCTTGATGAGACAGACCTGCCGGACTTGACCGGAGTGTCGTTGACCGGGAATTTGAAAGACAGATATGATGGCTGAACACCGCTACGGTCGATGCTGCACAAACAGGGTTGTGCCGCAAGCGTTGACAGGTACTTCTCCACCGGCAGATCAACCGACAGTTCACTAACCCAAACATAGTCACCAAATCGAGCGATCTGATCCACCGGCGGCAACTCACGGCCATGTCGCGAAAGATCAAGGTATACATGGCGGTCAAGTCGATAGCTGGAAACTGTGATGACTTCATCGTCGCGAGCAACCGAAGCCAGGTGGCCAACTGCTTCTTCAACCAGCCTTTCTATGGCCCAAGGTGAGGTGTTGATCGGAGCCGTCTTGAATAGACGTGGAAAAATCTCGCGGGGTCGTCCGGCCACCATGTAAAGGCTGTCGGAAATCCTCACCCGGTCCAGATAAGCTGTGATGATATCATTGATGTCGTCGGCGCCGTCCTCAGAGATGTCACTCCCGGACACTCCCTGAAGAGAATGTCCAAGAGAACTACGCACGTATCGAGCCGCCTTGTCGGCCTCATCGACAATGCTCTCCAGGTAGCGACGTACCTCCACCGGTTGATCGGCGCGAGTCATACCCAGTTCGGCGTTGCCTATCAAAGCCGACAGATGGTTGTTCAGCCGGTTAACGATTCCACCCAGCGGCACGCCGGGGATATCGTTCGGTAATGCAACGGTCTGATGCCTTCGCAGTTCGGCAACGGTCATGCGCACCGAGTAAAGCCCCAGGGCCAGGGTCAACAGCCGCTCCCATTCGGCCTGTTCCCCCTCGGGTCCATCCTGGATAAAAACCAGAATCAGACAGGCCAGGTCGTTCAAACCAACAAGGGGGTAGGCGGCCATGAAAGATGGCGCCTCCTTCTCACCCAGCAGGCGAAAGCAAGCTTCACGATTGGCCAGTTGTAGCTCCTCCAGTCGGGCCGCCACGTTTTTGCAGCCGCGGATCACCACCGGCTCAAGGGCGCCGGCCGCTTCGGCCACCACTCCTTCGCCAGGCAACAGGTGCAGGGCTTTGGCCTCGTCACTTATCGGAGCTCTGAAAGATCCATCGGGATGTTTGGTAAGTACAACCACTCGGGCCGTTGAGGGGAGGATTCCACTCACATGTTTCACCAATTGGTCGGTGTCGGATTCCAGCGGTTCTGCCGAGTCAAAGCGCAACAGGCTGAGGACTTTGTCAAAACCTTTACGTCGTGTAATGTCGGTTCGTGAGAGCTCCTTCTGTTTCAAAACCGCCTGAGCCAGGCGAGCAAACACGCCAATCGTCTTGAGATCGTCCTGGGCAACTTTGAACGGTCCGCCTTCACGTCGGAACAAAAGGGCATGCGGTCTGGACCGATCACCGAGCGGATAGAGCAGGGTAGACTGAGCAACGACAGTCCTATCTTGCTCGCCAACCACCTCCTGATTGATTATTAGTGGTCGTTCCCGGTCGAGAGCATCGACCACTGCTGTCTTGTAGTTCTCGGTCAGGTCCAGCATCGGCTCACTACCACCGGGGAACATCAGGCCCCCTTGAGCCATACCTACCAAATGGACCGACTCCGCACCATGGAGTCCAACCAGGCTGCGGCAGAATGCGTCGGCGGTATCGGCCGAAGAAAAGGCTGCACCGGCCGTTGTCAACCGAGCCAACATATCCTGTCGGTACGTCTGATGACGTTCCACTTCGTTTCGGGCCACCGTCAGTTCACGAGTCAGCCGGGCCGATTTTATTTTTTCGGCCAGCCACTGGACGGCCGGGGCCAGGTAACGGATTTCACCCGGCGAGAAAAAGTGGCGGGACTCACCCAGGAGCACAAAGACGCCAATCCTTTCAGACGATGAGACCAGCGGCAACAATAGTGATGACTGAAAGCGGGAGATTACCAACTTACCGCTGCGATCAAACAGTTCAAAATCCGCGGCCAGGCTTGGTTCGCCCAACTCCGCCGTCCGACTGACCAGGTTGCGACCGAAGGGATAATGTTCCAGTAGCGTTGTCTCCTCCGGGGTCAGGTTGGCCGACGCCGTTAGCACCAGTTGACGGCGGGCACGATTCATCAGAAAGACACAACCCGAGGCATCCGGCAGTTCGCTGAGCATCTCCTTGAGTGAGATGTCCAGCAGTTGGAGGAGCTGATACGGTTCGCGGGCGATAAGCTGAAGATTCTCCATGAGCGAAAGGCGTCGGTCGCGTAGCGCGATTTGTTCGCCACGTGTTTGCCAATAGTCAGAGTATAGGGACAGACCTACCGCGATCAGGATCACACCACTCAGCAATATCACAAGCTGTCCCCATTCCAGCCAATAGTACGCATCCTGGATAAACCACTCGTAGTATGAAAACGCGGTTTTGACTGTTTGCCAGATGGCGGCCAGCAGCACAAGCAGGCCACCGAAAACAAACGACCAGCGACCAGCCAATCCGCCGTCGGCAAACAAGCGCAGACGTAAGGCTACAAATACGATTACCAGCGCAGTCAAAAGCGGCAACAATATGTGACCCCAAGCATTGATCATCTTGGCGGCTCCACCAGATCCCCGTGCAATGTAAAGGCATCGGCCGAACTTATCCGGATCGGCACCACGGCGCCGGCCGAGATTCCATCGGCCTCAAACAGCACCGTCTTGTTGCCGTTGGTGCGGGCGCGGAGATACCTGTCGCTACGCCGGGAGGTTCCCTCCACCAGGCACGAACGTACCTGACCCACTTCACGTTGGTTACGCTGGTGACCGATCTGTTGTTGCAGCCTGATCAGTTCCGACAGACGCCTGATCTTATCTTCCTCGGCCACGTCATCATTCAGTCGGGCGGCGCCGGTGCCGGGCCGGACCGAGTATCGAAACATGAAGGCTGCATCGAAACCGATTTCCCTGACGGCATCCAGAGTTTGCACGAATTCGTCTTCTGTTTCACTGGGGAAGCCGACAATCAGATCGGTGGTAAGCGAAACATAATCAAGCTGCTTGCGAAGCTGCTCGACGATGCCCATATAGTGTGAGAAGCTGTAAACCCGTCCCATCTTTTTGAGCACGCGATCACAGCCCGACTGCAAAGGTAGATGAACATGCGGCATCCACTCAGGCTCGGAAGCCATGACGTCGATCAGCTCTGCCGACAGGTCCTTGGGGTGCGAGGTCATGAAACGTAACCGGGGAATCTCTGTCTCTCGTGCCACACGTTTCATCAAGCGGGGGAAGTCTACTTGGCCGTGCCGATAGCTATTGACGTTCTGCCCCAGAAGGGTGACTTCGACCACGCCCTCATCGACCAGTCGTTTGACGGCATCTACAATAGCGTCGGCCGAATGAGCTCTCTCACTGCCACGCACGTATGGTACGATACAATAGGAACAGTAATTGTCGCAGCCTCGTGATATTGTAACGAAAGCAGAATAGGCGGTTTCTTTCACCGGTGTTATACCATCCAGGTCAACTTGTCCGAACGAAGTGGCCACGGTAGCCGAGCCATTGGTGCGCATAAGCGCCTGAGGCAACTCAAACAGCCGGTCGGTGCCCAGCACGATGTCGACATGAGGGGCCAGTTCGACCAGGTCCTCGCCGAGCCTTTGGGCCATGCAACCGACAACGGCCAGCTTCATCTCAGGTCGAGCCAGTTTGTGACGCTGCAATTCACCCAGCCTGCCTATTACTCGCTGCTCCGCTTTATCACGCACCGAGCATGTGTTCAGGATTATCAGATCGGCCTTCGATTCGTCATCGACCCTCTGGTAGCCAGAGTCACTGAGAATCGACACCAGGGTGGAGGAATCGGCCAGGTTCATCTGGCAACCAAATGTAGTGATGTGAAAAGTCTGCGGTCGCGGGCTGCGGTCCATTTCCAACCCCGGGGTGACGGGTACTTTCAACGATCGGTCAACTCGTCAGGATGATACTGGTTATTGGTTCAAAAGCAAACAAAACATTGCCCCAGGGATTGTCCGGAAGGCAGCCGCCGACCGGCAAATCGGCTCATTCGGAGCCGGGGCGGGTCTTGCTGATTTGAAGACTCACTGATTCGGGCCGGATAGTGGCCCGGGCCACTCCACCTTACCGATCACACAGCCGATCAACGGATCGGGACCGCCGGTAAACATGAAATCGACCAGGTAGACCAGGTCGGCGATGTCAATCTGACAACTGGCATTGACGTCGGCAATGTTCATCACCGGTGGCTCAGGACCGCCGGTGAACATGAAATCGACCAGGTAGACCAAATCGGCAATATCCGGTTCAGCGAAGCTGAGATCGATATCGCCGGGAATTGGCGGCGTAGGTCCCACCCGCAGGCTGTACTCCAATTCGTCGAAGAAACTTCCGAAGTTGTCGTCGGCCCGAGCCGTGAACGTGAACGTTCCGGTGTCGAGTGTCGAACCCGAGATGGACCCATCCAAATTCAGGCTGTATCCGTCGGGCAATGAGCCACCCACCAGCGTGTAAGCCAGGTTATTGGAGCCGCCTATGGCGCGAAGCTCACCACTGTATTCGAAGAACTGCTCCCCATCGGCGAGTCCGTCCACCGGTGTTACGAAATGCAACTGCCACGGCTGGTGCGATTCATATTTCAGCACCCAGTCGGAGGGATCGCACTGGATGTTGTTTGTAGTCGTCGGCAGATTGTAGATGAACATATTCCGGCGCTCGTTGGGCCACAGTTGCACGGTGTCATCCGGTATCGAGGCAAAGTCGAAAAAGAAGTCGACCGGCATTCGAAACACCTGCGGGTTGGTAGTTTGAACTTGTTCCACCAGGAGGTAGAGGTCGTAGCCACCTGAGTCGGATACTTCTTCCAGGTAGCGAAAGTGATAGTTGGGGCGATAGGTGCCGTAAATCCAGTCTTCGAAAAACCAATCCAGTTCTCGCCCGGAGGAGTTTTCAAAAACGTCGCGGAAATCTTCGGTGGTGGCTGCGGCGTGTCTGAACTCCGAGTTGGTGTATGCATCCACGCCGTCGTAGAACAACTGGTCGCCCAGTACGCCGCGAAGCATGTGCAGCACCCAGGAGCCTTTGTCGTATGAGAGTCCTCCATGGAAGATCCCCCACACGCCAGTGGTGTCCCAGTCCTCGACGTAGATCGTGCCGCCGCCGGTGTAGGCCATGTTGTTCATGTAGCTGTGGTAGGCCGCCCAACCGTCTTTTTCCAGAAAGTAATCCGCCTCGGCATAGGAGGCCCAACCCTCGTTGAGCCAGATGTGTCCCCAGGCGCGACAGGTTATCATATCGCCGAACCATTGGTGGGCCAGTTCGTGTATGACCACCGGTTCGGAGAAGCCAAAGTCGGAACCACCCATGGAACTCATGGTTTGATGCTCCATAGCACCGCCCCACTCGAAATTGGCGTGGCCGTATTTCTCGGTGACGAATGGGTATTGACCGTACTTGCCGCTCAGCACCGTGAGTGCATAAGGGGTGATTCCATATTTCGTCAGGGAGTAGGTGTACCGATCCGGATAGACGGCGTGTACGAGGGGCATAGTATCCTGACCGGCGTTGTAGACCCATTCGTCGGTCCACACCGTGTAATCAGAAATGGCCAGGGAAAAAAGATAGGTGACCATCGGATAGCCCACCGACCAGTAGAAAGTATGCGCGTTGGCGCCAAAGGCAACCGTGGAGTCAAGCGTGCCGTTGGAGGCGACGTACAGAGAAGTGTCCACTGTAATGGCAATGTCGAACGAATCGGCTTTGTCATCCATGCGATCCTTGCACGGCCACCAACTACGTGCGAAGTATGGCTCGGAAAGCGATGAGATCACCTTGGAGGTGAAGCGAGTATCAAAGCTGAATCCCTGGAAACCACCTTCAGTGGGATGACCGTGGTAGTAAAAGACCGTCTCAAACTCCTCGCCGGTGTTCCGGGAGGCATCCAAAGTCACTGTGACGACGTCGCCCATACGTGTATACGACAGCGTCCCGGCGGGATACTTTAGCGAGTCGATGAACATGGAACTGTGAAAATCGACCTGGACTTCGGTAACGCCGTCGATAGCCGCCGCCGCGATCATCTTGACGGTGCCGTAGACAACTTCGGTGGTGTCATTGATGCGAATATTGACATCGTAAAACAGCACGTCGTAGTTGGTCTGAGTGTTCACATCCGGTGAAGCTGCGGACATTTTGCGCGCAAACTGTCGGTCGAGCAGAGAGGAGGCTTTGGCCTCCCAAAGCTTCTGATGAATCAGCGAAGGCGGCGCCTTATCCCAATCGATATCCGAGTCTTCGGCATTGCACAAAACCGGTGTAAGGCATAGTATGGCGGTAATCGTAATAGCGGAGAGAAGAGTTTTGAGTCGATCAGCAGCGTACATCGGGGGCTCCATTCAGTAAGTACATTGTTCAGTAGATTAACCACCTGAACATAAGTTGGTTCCGCCTCTCCAGGCGGATGACGTGCTTAGTTAGTCCTCAACTTATTGTAATTACGGTTTTTGTCAAGGTAATACCCTTATCGGCGGGCTTTGTCAATGCTAAAGCGGCGCAGGAACTGCACCCCGGGCCGCAGGGCTTGCTGATAGACCCCTGGCGCCGTCAGGTGACCTGCGTTGCAGCGCTGCTGCTGTCAGATGACTCGCCGGACAGCCATTGGCTGGGCGGCAAGTGTCGGGCCGGGTCGCCCAACACCACCAGCGAGCCAAGCCTTTTTCAACAGGCCCGTAGGGGGCGGCAAACAAAAACGCCGCTCACTTGGTATGAGCGGCGTTTGAAAACTCAGACTTTTATCCGATCAATAGGGGTTACCGCAGGGGATAGGCCCGCCGTTGAACATGTAGTCCACCATGTAAACGAGATCTTCGACATTGATAATCAGGTTGCAGGTCAGGTCGCCCACGTGCAGTTGAGGTTCCGGGCGGGGGCCGTTGGAGAACATGTATTCGACCAGGTAGACCAGATCGGCGATCATGATAATCCCGTCATAGTCATTGTCGCCGTGAAAACGCCAAACCCGCATTCGTACCGAGACCTCCTGGGGGCTGTTGCCGGCCGAGGGCGCTACCACCAACAGAGTGTCTTCGTACTCGCCGAATGGGAACCCGGCTGAATTCATATTGAAACTAAGACCGGCCGGAACGTCCCCGCTAAGGACATGGGGGTAGAGCCAGGGGATACTATCAATCAGCTCCCACTCCATACATCCGCCGTACTTGTTGTATATATCCATTGCCGCCGGTGGCGTGGGTCCGGAGTTCTCCTGAGTGGGGATCACGTAACGATCTATCGGCAGGACGATTTCGGGCGTTATAACACCCTCCAGCACATTGTAACGAACCTCAATGTAAATTGGCGAGTTCGTAGCGTTGGGCGCCGAAACCATAATAGTATCAAGATATGTGTCCACCGGCAGTTCGAGATAGTCGGCCGAAATCGTGAAGGCCGCTGCGGCCGTACCGGTGTCGGGCCAGACTGTAAAGTAATCGGACTCATAGGTCAAGGTTATCGGCATGGGATTGTCGCCGCCGAGATTGGAAACAACAAAGCTTCGGGAAGGCAGAATGCCCAGATATCCCATGCTGCATTCGTAGACGTCAAGGTTTACGGTATCTTTGTTGACATTCATGTAAGCCGGGTTCTCTCTATAAATGAAGTGAATCTCAACCGGGTAGGGTGAGTTGATGGCTTCATTTGAGTAAACCCAAATAGTGTCAAAGTAGTCGTTGGGCGGCGTACCGGCCTGGGCTTTGAAATTGATGTCCACCCCCTGAGGTGCCGTGCCGCTGTCCGGATTCATTCCCAGAATTCGAGGCGAGCTCTCCTCCAGCCAGAAGTTAAGAGTGCCCGCGCCGCCGTTGAGGATGCCAATTGTACGATCGGGAATGGTGGCGACCAAGCCAACGATGACCGTGTAACCGGCCGAATCGGTTTCAATGATCGGCAAATCGGAGCCGACCGACAGGTTCACCGGCACCAGAACCGGATCATTGGAAGCGGCCGGATCGCTCACAACTATGGTATCGTAGTAATCGGCGAAGGCAAGCCCGGTGATATCCACGCTGAGAGTCACATCGCCGGAATCGGTGCCGTTGGCGGGCGCCAGAGACAGCCAGCTCTCTGAGTTGGTCACAGACCACTGCAAGACGGAGGCGCTGGAATTGGTGATAGTCAGCGTCTTCGAAGCCGGGTTGGAACCGCCTGCGATAGCGTTGAAAAAGAACTCGTTCGGTTCGACGGCGATGGCCGGCGCCGGTTCAACAATACTTAGCGTCACCACCACAAACTGAGGTGAATTGGCCGCGCCCGTTGAGACAACTTCGACCGTATCGATGTACTCTCCGGCGCTCAAGCCGATGGCATTCACGCCAACATTTATAGTCTGAACCGTGGTTCCTTGTGTCGGCGTCAAGATCAACCAGTCGGCGTCTTCGTTCAGTTCAAAGGAAACCGGATCGCCGTCGGTGGCCACCTGGAAAGACTGTCCGGCCGGGTTGCCGCTTCCTTCAACAGCGCTAAAACCCAACGAATCGGGCGTGACCACCAGGTCGACCGGCTCCACGAAGTCGGGGTCATGGATCACCGAACCGCCCACATAATTGGGGAAGTAGTCGCCGACACCCTGCCCGCCGACGAATTTGTAGACAGTCGATGAACTGTAGCTTACAGTATCAAACACAATCGAATCATTGACGGTCCAGTTTGACAAAGTGAAGTAATAGGATGCCCACAAGCGGCGAGTGTCATCGGGAGGTATCCCGGAACCGAACAACTTGGCGCCGCCAAACAGAAAACGTTGGTTGGCATTGGTCAGGCCGATGTCGTCATTCTCGTAAACGAAGGGTCCAATCTCAAAGCTGGTGGCCAGCGCACTGGGAACGGCCGAGTCCATCTGAAGATTCGGATTGTCCCAATTGAAACCCATGGTGGCACCAAAAACATCGTTGGAGTCGCTAAACACCCAGAGGTCCATCTGCACCTGCATCTGACTTCCGGCGGCATGCGGCGCCACCGTGACATGGAGGTCAACCGTGTCCGGCGCACCCAGGCCGTCGACTGAAGCATCTGCCGACGCTGCCATCAATACCACCACCAACCCTGTTACAAAAGCCGTTCTAACCTTCATCTAATCTGCCTCCTTGCGATTCGACTCTATTTGTATCCCGTCTGCTTTCCACGGTACAATCCACACTGCCACATTATCGTGTACATGTCTGCAGGGGACTCAGGTGATTACTCGGCCTGACAGTCACCCTGTCTGCGGACCATCATCGGGTCGCTATCCAGAATAAACAAGGAGTCAATCCGGCGGCGGGCGATTCTCAAGTCACGCAATGTAGACTCAAATCATCCGCGTTTGTGCGATCAAATCAAACCAGAGTGGTTGCCTGGCCAACCCGGTTTGGTTTTCAAGTGCGCGTTTAACTCACAATAGAACTTATCAGTTTGACCCGATGATGTTCACTCGTCCTATCCACCAATAAAATACGCCGTCCGCCTCGGTTTTGTCAAGGAATTTTGGCTTCAACCGGTTTGTCGCCTGCTTCAGAGCCCATGGTAATCGAGTCATCGAGCCTATTTGCGTCTGATTTGCGGTAGTTTACAACTAAGGGTAGGAGTATTTTGAAGCCACGGTTATATTGGTCGGGTCTGCAAAATACATACCGGAATGAGGTAACATGACTGCATCGATGACTTGTACAGCCGCAATAGTACTGCTCACCCTTTCCATCCCGGCATTCGCCGGTGACCAGCCGATTCCGCCGACCGACAAGACCCGGTGGTCGGATGAATCACACAGACGGTTGGCCGACGCCAAACGCCAGAGGTTGATGGATAGTCGTTTCACTGAGAAGATGCGGGATGCTCAGGACGCCATGAGTACTCAGACGAACTATGACGTGTTGACCTACGATATCCGAATGAAGCTCGACCACGATGTCGACACACTCTATGGTGCGGTGAAATTTGTCGCCCGGGCCACCGTCGACGGTGTCGCTCAGGTTGAGGTCGACTTCAATGATGGCCGGCAGCTTGATTCGATAGCGATTCCGTCGGGGACGCTGAGCTTTTCTCGGTTGAACAACACCGTGACCGTCGACCTCGACCGTGTGTACGATGCCGGTGAGCAATTCGAGTTTGACATGTTCTATCGTCGGTCGATCTACTTCTTTTCCTTTCAGGAGATCGTCTATCTGACGACTCTTTTTGAGCCTTACGACGCTCGGGACTGGTGGCCGTGTAAGGATCGCATGGACGACAAAGCCGACACTTTTTTCATCGCCATAACGGTGGACACCGGCTTCTATGTCGGCTCCAATGGAACGCTTGATTCGGTGGTTGCTTCGGGCGATGTATGGCAGACTTTTTATTACACCGAGCACTACCCGATGGCCAGCTATCTTTTCTCGCTATCGATATCCCAGTACCAGGTCTGGCACGATGAATGGGTCTACAACGATGAAGCGGATACGATGCCGATAACTCACGCCGTCTTCCCATCGTTCTATTCGTACTCCCTTCCTCGCTACGGTATACTACCCGACGCTCTGACCCTCTTGTCTGAGATGTTTGGACAGTATCCATTTGCCGATGAGAAGTATGGTCATGCCATGAGTCAGGGTTGGGTGGGGATGGAGCATCAAACGATGAGCACCATGGGTACGGCCGAGGGGATTTTCGAACCGGATGTTGTGATACACGAGTTGGCTCACCAATGGTGGGGCGACATGATCACCTGTGAATCGTGGGGTGATCTATGGTTGAACGAGGGATTTGCCACATATTCTGAGGCGCTCTACTTCGAAACCGTTCTCGGACGTCCCTTCTACCATGAGTACATGAACGACATGGCGTATTGGGGCAATCTGACCGTGTTTGTCGGTGATACCACCAGCTACTCAAATTTCTTCTCCAGGGCACAGTATTACAAGGGGGCATGGGTGTTGCACATGTTGCGAGGTGTGGTGGGCGATTCGCTGTTCTTTGCCGGTCTCGACGCTTACGCCAACTCGCAACACAGATGGAACGCAGCTACCACCGAAGACCTGAAAAACATTTACGAGACGGTTTGCGGTGTGGAGCTCGATTACTTTTTCGATCAATGGGTCTATGGTTCCAGTTTGCCCAGCTATCGATGGTCATACTTCCAGGAGGTTTCCGACACTGCCGGATATGATGTCTATCTCGAAGTAAAGCAATTGCAGACTACCGATCCACAGGTGTTCGCGATGCCGATCCGGTTCCGTTTTGGTCTGGTGGACGCTCCTGATGACACGCTGGTTTTGTTCAACGATCAACGAACGCAGATGTTCAAGCTGAACTTCGCCGATGAAGTGGAAAGCTATCTGGTACAATTGGACCCGCTGAACTGGATACTCAGATACGAGACTTTCGAGTCGTGGGATATGCGTATTGTCACCACCCAGGAAGAACTGAGCACACCTCGGCAGTATCTGTTTTATGCGGATACCATCCAAGCCAAAGGCGGTCTGGATAGGACGACGTACACTATCGAGTCCGGCGCCTTGCCCGACGGGTATGGCATAGACTCGGCCGGCGTAATATCCGGCAGCAGTTCCGACACCGGAATGTTCACTTTCACCGTGCACGTTGAGGACCAGCAGGTAGTTGGATATGAAGATTCCAGAGAGTTTTCTTTCAACCTCTCACCGACCACCCTGGTGCCCGGCGACATAGATTACTCAAGTGTTGTTGACGTATCCGATCTGGTCTACCTGGTGGACTACATGTTCACAGACGGCGATCCGCCGCCGATTGGCCAATTGGCTGATGTTGATGCTTCATGCGCCCTTGATATTGGTGATCTCGTCTATCTGGTGGATTACATGTTCACAGGCGGCCCGGCCCCGCTGGTTGGATGTGTAACTTTGTAGGTTCAGACGAGGGTAAGGCACAGACCGGGTCGCCGTTGCAGACGTTCATTCCATGATTTCTTAGCTACCGCGTGTATGTCCTCACTTTTTCACTTGCGCGCCAGAATCCAATAGTGTGTTTCGTCACCACTGTCGACATTTCGGCCGAACACGATACTAAAACCTGCGTCGGTTATCAGCGACTCGGTGGTCGCCGGATCGAAATGGCTCCAGAACATTTTCACACCATAGTAACTCTCAACTTCTTCCCATGCACAACTGCCGACAGATACCAGAAGGGGGCCATCGGTTTTGATAATTGTATGGAAAGATCGAAATATGGCGGCGTGTCTTTCTCTGGGAACATGAAAGATAGCGTAGCATGATATCAAACCATCGAATGATTCCGGTGGAAAGTCGATATCCGTCATGTTCATCTGAACGAAAGAAGCTTCCGGCACGTTCCACCGCGCCACCTTTAGCATCTCTTTCGACACATCGATCCCGACCACCTCGAAACCTTGCTCTATCAGATATCTGGCAACGGGCGTACCTGTTCCGCAACCAACATCCAGTACTCTCGCCTTCGGCGGAAGCTTGGAACAGAATTCCTCCAGTTCGTTCCAGTTTTCGAATTTCTCTCTATCCTTGAGATAGCACTCGGCGATCTTGTCGTATCCATTCCGGACGATTGCGAAGGGATCGGTATCGGGGGAATTCTGTTTCATGTGATTGATATTAGGGCAAGCAGTCCGCGCTTTCAAGTGAAAACCGAGACCAGAAAGTTCACTCTTCGACTCCGCTCAGGGTAAGGTTGGTGGGGCGTTCAGGGTGAGGTGATAAACCACGCTTGTGCGTTACGCGCGCTCTTCGAGACATGCTGCGACCAGCATTGTAGGGCGAGTCCGTCTTTGCCTGCGCGCCGAGGCGTGAACCCGGCTTCCTTGTCTGTCACTCTGGCGCAGGCCAGAATCCAGTCTTGGAATCCAGTGCCCGCTTCGAAGAATGGATTCCGGGTCAAAGCCCGGAATGACGGTACGAAGAAGTTTTGCAAGTCGTACACGGTACCCCACCCAGAGGCTTTGCGTCGGGTGGGGCTCTTTGTCGGACGGAGACGCCAACGCCGCCGGGCGACTCCAAAGGAAGAATCCAGCGTGGCGCGGGATGTCAGGACCGCAAGGGGTCCTGACCTACTGTGGCTTGCCCGTGTCACCCACGGCTTGACCGTGTCATGTTGAGCGGAGTCGAAGCATGAAGGTTTTATTGATCGTTACGCAACAGGAGTTGACCTACAGCCACGACACGAAGGTTACTTCTTCCGCGATCGAGCTGCTTTGGTGCCACCCTTTTTCTTTTTCGCCGGTTTTTTGGCCGATGACTTCTTGGCCTTTTCCATCTCTTCGGCGAAAATCTTTTCAAGGGTAAAAGTAGATGGCGTGAAATCCATCAGGCATAGCGAGAAGAGTTCATCGACACGGCTGATATAAGTGAACTTCGATTTGCGTTGAATCTCTCGCGGGATATCTTTGATGTCTTTCTTGTTTTCAATCGGCATAACGACGTTGAATATCCCGGCCCGGTAAGCGGCTGAAATTTTCTCTTTGATTCCACCTACCGGCAGCACCTTACCGCGTAGTGTCACCTCACCGGTCATGGCGATGTCATTTCGAATCGGGCGCTCCGACATGACCGAGGCTATCACCAGGCAGACGGTCACGCCGGCCGACGGGCCGTCCTTCGGGATTGCGCCCGAGGGAAAGTGGATGTGGATATCAAACTCGTTGAAATCGGAGAAGTCGATGCCCAGAACGTCGGCTTTTGAACGGACATACGAGTGCGCCGCCTGGATAGACTCCTTCATCACCTCGCCAAGCGAACCGGTGGTGATGATGGTCCCTTCCCCTTTCATCTTAAGCCCCTCGATAAACATCAAGTCGCCCCCGGCGCCGGTCCAGGCCAGACCGGTAGCGGTACCGATTTCCGGTTCCTTTTCGGCTTTTTCGGGGATGAACACCGGCGAACCCAGGAACGATTCGAGGTTTTTGTCGTTCACCGTCCAGGACTTCTTTTTTCCCTGGGCCTTCTCAAGGGCTATCCTGCGGCACACTTTCTCTATCTGCTGCGAAAACCCCAACAGACCGGCCTCCTGGGTGTATCCGGCAATGATACAGGCCAGAGTCTTTTCAGAGATTTTGAATTCGGATTTGCGCAGGCCGTGCTTCTTCAACAGCGAGGGGATGATGTATTTCTTGGTGATGACGATTTTCTCCCGCTCGATGTAGCCGGGTATCTCCATCAGTTCAAAACGTGGTATGAACTGTTCAGGTATCTCCTCAAAAGCCCGCACCGAACAGATGAACAGAACCTTGCTCAGATCAAACGGCACTCCGAGGTAGGCGTCGATAAAGCGGGCGTTGTAGCGCGTATCCACAACCTCCAACAGCGCCATGTTAACCGATGACTTGTTTTCGAGATTGAAGTAATCGATGTCTTCAATCAGTATGACGGGATCACACGATCCGGCATCCTTGAGAGCGCGGATGATTTTACCCGGTTGCGCACCCAGAAAAGTCCGGGGTGTTCCCTTGATCTCAGAGACTTCAGAGATACCGCCGACCGAGATGCGAATAAACTCTTTGCCCAGCGCCCGCGCGATGGCCTTGGCCAGCGATGCCTTGCCGGTGCCGGAGGCCCCGACCAGACAGAGAGTAGGACCTTTGTCGATACCGCCCGCGAGTTTGCGGACCGACATCCGTTGCAGAATCTGTTCTTTTATATTGGTCGGACCGAAGTAGTCGGTGGAGATGATCTTTTCAACATCATCGATTTCATAGCTCTCGGGAGTAAGGCGCCCCCAGGGCAGGGCCAGGATCCAGTCGAGATAGTCTTTGGTCACGCCGTATTCAGCCGAGGCCGAAGGCAGCCGCGACAGCCTGTCCACTTCGATGGTGGCCCGGGCTTTCACCTCCGGAGGCAGGTGCGAAGAACGACTGATTACCTCGCGAACTCGGAATGCTTCTTCGGCCTGACCATTGTCGTTATCGGCATAGGGTTGCAAAGCGCGGGCCGGCTGCCAGGGAATATACGGGCTTTGAGTCCCGTCGCTGTGCCGCTCGTTCTTGACGCTGCGCAAGGCACCGGCGTGGGTCAACACGCGGTCCAGGTATCCCAACAAAAGACCATAGCGCAATTGCAGATCGACCGCTTCCAGCAACTCCTGTTTCCATTCAAGTGGGAAATGAAAAAACGACGCCACGCGATCGGCCAACAATGAAGGGTCGTCTTCGATGGCCTTAAGCAGATATACCAACTCCGCCGAGTAGCTGGGATCGAGACGGCTGACTTCATCGACCATCGAGATCACGGCGTCCATACGGCCCAGGTGACTCTTTACATCGCTGGAGTCCAGTTCGAGTTCCCGGACGGCGACTCGCGAGTACATGTCGGAACCGGCCACTTTTTCGATACCGACCCGGCTGAGTCCTTCGATTGTCACCAACAGCGAACCGCCGGGCGCTTCGCGACAGTCACGCACGGTGGCCAACGTGCCCATTTCGTGGATCGGGGACGGATCATCGTCGTTATGGTGCGGTGAAAGTGAGGCAACAAACTGCTGACCGCCCGGCTGGCAATCACCTATCACCTGCAACGACTCTTTGCGCCTGACCTGAACGGTAAACAAATTGTGCGGGAACAGTACGGCCATCCGCAGTCGTAAGAGCGGGCAGTCCACCTTTTGGCCGTCCGGCAGTAGAGGAAGCCGGTAGCGGCTTTTGATTATCATATCTGAGGCCATTTTCATATATATCGACTTTCTTCGGTTTCCCTGAACCGCCGGTTTGCACGGGCTCTGAACCGACTGTGACACTATAGCTTACGGCTCGTCCTTAGTGGCGGCAACATCGGCGCACCGCCGAATCTGGTACTAATCGGCCATCGGTATGACCGGCACCAATATAACGGACTTGGGATCAAAAGGGTCCAAAAAACTCGATGATTTGCGCACAATACTGTCCTTGCGAGTCACGCACATCGAGTGAGGCGGCAGTCCTGTAGGGCGGGTCCGTCTTCGCTTGCGCGCCGCGGCGTGAACCCGCCACTGAAGAACGGCAGAACCAGAAGCGGTTCTGCCCTACAAGATGTATGCTACAAATTGAGCAGGCTGCGTCTATCCACTGAGCTGTAGGGCGTCCGCCGCGGCGGATTAGCGGTTCCGCCATTGAGAAGTCGACAATGGGTGGCCGTCTCAAACCTTGTTTGGGACGGTGGGCGAGCCTGTCTTTCGCGCCACGCGCGTCTTGAGCAGGTATGTGAGTATCCTGGAGTCAAAGGCGCGTAGCGCCAAGAAAGTGATTTATCACCCCCAAACCAAGTTTGATGGTGCCACCCGTCAATAAGCGGCCGAACCAGAAGTGATTCTGCCCTACTGGATTCCGGGTCAAGTCCGGGATCACAATGCGTTGTGGTGGCTGAGTCATCAGACTCAGCTACATACCCACGCGATCTGAAGATCACGCGGACACAATAACCAAAGACGGTTCTGCCCCACAAGATACCTGTCCCGAAAGATGCTTACATGTGTCTGCCCACTGAGTCCGAAGACTCAGCGGGCATATTAGACACACCCTCCGGTTGCGCTCAAGGTGCCGTTACAAAGGTGCAACGCGCAAAAGACAGGCTTGACCGTGTCACCCTTCGACTGCGCTCAGGGTGACATTGGAAACGCGCGTAGCGCGAAAAAGCGATTTATCGCCGCAAAGCGCGAAGAGACCCATTTATGGGCTTGCCTGTTGGCCGTGTGTCAGTTCGCGGCTTTACGGCCCGCGTTGTCGACCAAAGAGCGCACCTCCCAGTCCGGATGGTTTTTGAGGCACTCAATGTTGAGTTGCACCTGAGACGGGTCGACATTGAGCCGGTAGTAACCGAGCCGATTGTTCTCGATCACCGGCCAGTCGCATCTTAGGCTGTCGCTGATCTCGCTTTTCATGCGATAGAGATAGCGCGCCTGGTTGAACCCGATTTCCAAATCCTCTTTGTAGATCCATCCGGACTCGCTGTGCAGTCGTGACCAGGCCAGCTTGGCAAAATACTTGAACGACTTCCCGGTCAACCGGACAGGGAAGCCATCGATCTTTACCAGATACCGTTCACGTTCATAGGCGCCGTCAATCTCGACCGACTGCGGCGCAGTTACCAAAGGCATTGCTCCCTTCTGAACCGGTTGACTGATAATTGCTGCATTGTGGTTCATATCGTTCTCCTTTTTATTAGATGACAAATATTTCTTCAGGTGGTGCAAACTGCGCGTACCTGGGATAAGCCGCGCCAGTTCATTTTCATCAAGCTCCAAAAGCGCCTTGACGGTGGTGATCCCTTCCCGGTACAGTGCCGCCAGAGTGCCACGGGTGAGAATATGACCAACTTGTTGGTACAACGGTTGCATCGATACGGGCATTCCAAAGCGAAGACTGAAAGACAATTCACGCAACTGTCCGATCAACGACGAATCTCGGTCCTCTGCTTCGATCAACGCGGCCAGCCCACAAACCAGATGGGCGACACTATCGCCTAGGGCCATCATCTGACCGAGATGCATCTGAAACTGTTCTTCCAGTTGTTTCACCGGTATCATCCGACGCCACTGTTCGGTCAGCATCAGCGCTTTCATTGATGCAGCGATACGATACGGCAACGGTTCGCTCAAACGGCAATTGCCCAACAGGAAAGATACCTCACCGACGGTCTCACCGAACTGCTGGTAGAGCATCCGCACCGGCAGCCCCTGGCTGTGTTCCCAGTGCGACAACAGACCGGGCGGCAGATTCCAGTCGGGCGTGCTCAAAGCCAGAGCAATCCAGCCGACATCGTCGGTTGGCCGATCCTGTGCAAGTTGTCTTCTGAGGTGGATCGCTTGTTTTACCGACATACCAGACACCGCCGCTGCCTGACCGGAGGCCGTGACACTCAGACGATCGGTCTCATCGCATCGAATCAGATCGTTGTCGAGCAGATTTTGCTGCACCGATTCAAAATCGATGGGCAGACTGTTCTCGGTGGCGTAAAGAGTTTGCTCAAACAGGTTGCCAATATCATTGCTCTTTTGCACTAACCCGGCGGCAATCGAATCCAACAGCCAGTCTGCCCACCCGGTAGTGGCCAGCGCCGACTTGATAGCTTCGGGCTGGTCGGGGGCGATATAGTTCTCCCACAGGATATCGCGATCAAAATCGGTCTCGGCCAAAACCACTGCACGACCGGGTTGGCCTTCCCTGGCCAAACCCAACCGTCCGGCCCGACCGGTCATATTATCAAATTCCGAGCGAGTCACCGGCACCAACGATGCCCCCCCACCGTATTCACCGGAGTCATACTTGACCGTCTCCAGATAGACGGTATCAGCCGGAAGGTTGACGCCCATGGCCAGCGTGGTGGTCGAAAAAATCGCCCGGACCTCTTTGTCGAGAAAGGCCTGCTCGATAATGGCTCGCTGACGGCTGGACAGGTCGGAATTGTGAAAGGCCACCCCTCGGCTTAGTGCCTGTTTTAACGAACGAATCAGAAACGATGGTTCTTCTTCATCGAGCGCCTGAAGCGCCTTGGAAGCAGCCGGCCAGTTGACGGCAGCGGCTAAACGAAAAGCTGCATCGACCGTCTCGCGACGTGATTTCAAAAAGATCAATGTGGAACCAGAGTTTTGTTTCAACGCGCGGATAAATCCGGCCATCGGTTCCTCGCCCATTTCAGTTTGTTCAAACGGTTCAGATCCGTCCAACCCGGAATTGTAAAAACGATAACGGAAGGATCCCTCGGCCGCCACGCCACGGATCAGATCGACCGGGCGGCTGGTCTCTTCGACCAGTTCAGCTTCCAGCCACTCAGCCAAGCGACCGGCTGAGGCGGCGTTGTCCCCAATTACCGCCGACAGCCCAAGCTGCGAGGGAGTGTAAACCGAGGCCTTGATTTTGGTGAGAAGTCTTTCCAAAAGAGCTCCCCGCCCCGGCTGACCGACTGTCTGTAGTTCATCGATCACCACCAGCCCGATATTTTTCAGTGCGTCGAGTTTGGCTGTCAATAATAGGTCGAATTTTTCGTAGATGGCCAGTGCAACTCGGTAGTTCCCTTCGGCGAACTTCTTGTCGTTTTCAGGATGGTCGGAGGTGACTACCAAACAGTCGATGCCAAGCCGTCCCAATGTATCCTGCAGGACTTTGTGTTTTTGTTCGACCAGTGATTTGAGCGGAAACAAAAACAGCACCCGCTGTCGCGCCATCAATGCTTTGGCGGCGGCCAGTTCGGCGCAGAATGATTTGCCCGACGACGTCGGCGCCGAGACAATCATCCGCACCGGATCGTGCTCACTGCCGGACTCTGAGTTACCGAGGAGTCCTTTGCGCACGGCGCGGCTTTGTACCGGCAGTAGTGATTCTCCCTGACGTTCACGCCAGAGGTCGATCAGTTTTGATGGTATCCCATATTTGTCAAGATCACTTAGTCTCACCAGGCAAGCCTGTTTCTCGCGCTACGCGGTGATAAATCACTTCCTCGCGCTTCGCGCGTTGTTAACCATGCTGTAACAACTTCTGTCATTCTATTATTTCCTTAACCTCACCCTGAGCGTCGCTTCGCTTTAGGTGGGGTACCGTGTTTGCTAGACAGGCGCGAAGCGCCAAAGACCCACTTGTGGGCTTGCGGTGTCACCCTGAGCGGAGTCGAAGGGTGATCGGTAAACCTGTTTCCTTAAATCGTACTTCATATCCCTGTCATTGCGAGCGATCCCGCGTTTCGCGGGGAGCGCGGCAATCTCTCTTTCGGAGTCGAAGGGCCTTGAAACCCGGACTGAAGTCCGGGCCACCCGTCCGACGAAACTTGGTGGCGAAGCCACAAGAGCACCGCTTGCGGTGTCAAACACCGCAACCTCCGAAACCGCAAAGCGGGCAGCTAAAACAGTTGCCCAACCGAACCATCCCGGCGCCGCAATCGGGACAGGTGGCGGCGTTGAGATAGCTGTAGTTCTCCGCCTCGGTGGGTGAATCCACAAAAGCAGCAGCGCTACCAACAGAATAATCTTCAACCAGTTCAGCTCCCTGATAGGGGTACGACCGTCCGATTTCAATCATATTGGTTTCCTTTCCGAGGTCTGTTGTAGATTATCGGCTCTGGATAAGAATACTGCACATTTGTGCAGTTGTCAAGCGAAATATGATAAATTGTCACTTTTTCTTTATGGTGTTATATGTTGTGGTCTATGTGGTTAGGAGTACAAGATGTAGGGGCGGTGCTAAATCACCCATAAATGGGTTTCGTGCGCTTCGCGGCGATAAATCGCACTCGTGCGCTTCGCGCGCGGCTGGGTTGCAGGAACGCAGCCTAGACGGTATGTAGTTGTTCAGCTGGGTCCTGGTCGCGCCGCAGGCGTGAGTGTGACCCTGCTGTCGGAGCCAGCGCAGGGTCTCACCCCGCTGAAAGCGGGGAAGGACCCTGCACAACAGCAATCATTTCTGATTGTCACTCGACGAAAACGGACTACTGCCAAAACGGAACATTAGCGACACAAAGAAATCTGTGGCCCATCGCTTATCATGTACTTGATCGAAGTCGAGCGATTCCGTTACGGAGCGATCGGCATCCGCCTTATACTTACTCCTCAACTCATGCACCTGATGAACCGCCACTCCGAATCCAATGCCCAAGTTCCTCTTGAACGACACAAACGATCCAAAGGCCACACTCATAGTTTCATTTGCTGTACCGATGCCACCCATGAATCCAAATTCCGGCTTGGTCGAGTTTCTGGAAAGATACCATGCAGCGAAAACTGTGGGAGAATAGTCCAGATCGCCCCAACCACGCATATCATTGCGCACGATTTCATAGCTACCGGAATCGATCTGTCGCGAATGATATTCGCTGCCTTTGTTGAATCCGTTCGTGATAAACGAAAATCCATACAATATCTCAAAGTGTGGGAGTTCACCTGTTGAGAGGGTAAACTCCCAAGTCTGGATGGTAGTATCTACTTTGTTCTTGCGCTCAGTGATTTCTGGACGATTCACTTTGATCGTTACTTGCTGGTCTTTCTTGAGCACAATCGTGTTTTCCAAACGACGTTCAGTCAGGTGGCGAAGCCGTGCAAGTCCCTCTTTCAGAAACGTCACAGTTGTTTCTGAGCAATCTGGATGTTGCCCGTAAAGAATCTCAGCCTTCAGCTCGGCTCCTCTCAGCGTGGTAACTACGTCCGCCTCATCCTTCAGGTTCTCCAATTTGCCCCCGAGAGTCACTATAATCTCACTCGCCTCCTCTAAGCATGATGGTGGAGCTACGAACGAAGCAGATGCGGAATCCGCGGACGCAGCAAAAGCGCTCAGCACTTTCGAGAATTCAGTCACCGAGAGAGGCTCAGGCCTGAGTGTTATCGTTTCAAATTCGTAGGTATATGAGTAAAGGGGAACAGCGTTCTTGAGTACTATTTCAAACTCCTTGTCAGGATCAATAGTTATCTTTTGGTTTTTCCCCGCGAGGTCGAAAGTGTAGACCACTTTCTTGCTCTTGGCGACCTCTTTCTTTTTCACCTTCTCAACCGGTACTATTTCCACCTCTTGGTTGGCCCCGGTGAGGTTGAAAGTGTAATCGCCTTCTTGATCAGGTTCCTTCGCCCTGGCCTCATCCGCACGGGCCACCGACGCCGACATGAGAATCAACGCAATCATGATCCAAGTGTTCTTGCGTATCCATTTAGACATCTTCCTAACGTCCATTGTCTTCTCCTTTTGGTAAATTGATACTAAAGCGGCTCATTCCACCTCGTTTTCTATTTAGCTCAGAAACACCAATTCCATCTTTCTCCCTCTGGGTTACCATTTTCCATGCTATCTCAGGAGCACATACCAGACCCACAAGACACACCGGTCCGGTCATACCGTCCAAATGCGGCAAGCAAGTAGGCTCCTCTGTTCCCTATTGCAATAGTTGTCTGACTTATTAGCCTCGCAAGTAATACGTAAGAAAACATGGGTCCGTGAAGTACTATTTAGACTTTTTTGATGCCGCGGCATTTGGTCGATAGAGAGATAGGTATCTTTGTCGAAACCCGTCCCTCGACTCCGCTCGGGACGACCCTTCGGTTCAGGGCTTTCGACCTACAAGACTGGATTCCCGCCTGCGCCAGAATGACAGAGGGGGAGGATTGCACCGGCGAAGCCGTTTTGCGCGCTTCGCGCAAAACCTCATGGTGAGCGGAGTCGAACCATAGGCAAGCCTGGTTTTTGCGATTTTCGCGCTTCTGGTGCACCAGGTGGCGAAGCCACAAGAACACGGCTTGGCCGTGCTGTTTTAATTGATCGCTCACCCGTTGTCACATAGTATAACCTACAGATGGATATGATACGCCAAAGAGTGAGATAATGAAGAAACTGTTCAAGATACTCCTGTGGTCAGCCGGCATATTTGCCGTGCTGGTAGTGCTATTAATAGTCGCGGCCAAGCTGTTCCTACCGGCCGACAAAATCCGCGCTATGGCCGTCGAGCAAGCAGTCGAAGCGTTGGATCGCCAAGTCACGATCGCTGATCTCGATGTGTCGTTCTGGGGCGGGCTGGGTGTCAGACTGGTCGATGTAACAGTAGCCAGCCCCGCAGAGTTTGATACCGCCGACCTGCTTACCGCTGACAATATCGACGTCAAACTACAATTGTTCCCGCTGATCTCCGGCGAGTACCGTGTCGACCGCCTGATAATCAACAGCCCGGTAGTCACCATGCGCAAAAACGCAGCCGGTGTTTCCAATTTCGATTTCCCCTCGATGGAGGAACAGGTTCCGGATGCCGTAGCCGAAGCAGTGCCGGACGAAGCCAAAGCCGCCGCGGCGGTGGTGACGTTCGACAAATTGGAAATCAACAACGGTCGGGTCGATTTTGTCGACACCGAAGCCGGGCTGGCCATTCATGCCGGCGGATTGAATCTGTCGACCTCACTGGAGGTCCCGCGCGACAACGTTTATCAATCGTCAGGAAAAATCAGCGCCGAGTCCCTGATGGTAGTGACCGAGGATTCGTTGCCCTCTTTTGCAGTGGGAATTGAATACCGCGCCGACTATGACCTGGCCCAAAGCAGAATCCTCATACACGAGTCGGAGTTGAATGTAAACGGTCTGGCTTTCCAACTTAACGGTTCGGGCAGCCATGCAAATGGTGCTAAGCACGGTCGGGGATCGCTTCACTCCAAAGAGATCAGTGTGGCCGACCTGTTCAAACTGATGCCGCCGGAACAGATGAAACTACTTGAGGATTTCGAGCTGGATGGCGCCTTTAGTTTTGATCTTGATCTCACCTACGATGAACAGAAAGAACAACCCCTTGACTACTCCGGCAGCGCCGTAATCACCGATCTGGAAATGGCTCAAAAAGATATTGCAGGGAAACTGACTTTCAAGCGGGCGCTGGTTGATTTCGAGGTGGACAACCTGCGCATGAATATCGAACAGGGGTCCTTCGACGGTCGTCCTCTCACCGGCATGCTAACTATCAACGATTTCGATGACCCCACGGTGAACGGTGAACTGGCCGGGCGATTGAACCTGGCTTTCATTGCCCCTTTTCTGCCGGTTGAGGAGAACCACCAGCTTGCCGGTGAACTGGAGTTTGACACCAAGTTCGACGGTTCGATGACAGACCCCGCCGACATGCGGTTTTCCGGAGAGCTATCGGTTGCCAACGGCGCCTACTCATCAAAGCTCTTGCCTGAACCGATCGAACGGTTCAGCCTGGATATGTTTGTGGACAACAGCCTGGCCAACGTGCGCAACCTTTCGCTTGAAACCGCCGGTGGCAAACTGACCTTCAGCGGGCGGGTCAACAACCTGGTTCCTTACCTGATGGCTGATTCTACCGTTGCGTCGAGCGTCACACCGTCGATGGATGGTTCTGTTGAGGGCAGTCTCAACCTCGGTATGCTCCAGAGATTCCTGGATCAGGAGGCACATGCACAACTGACCGGACAGATTACGATGGATCTTAGACTGGCCGGTTCGGCCGACAACCTGGCCAATTTCAAACCGCACGGGACGCTTTCGATCAGCGATGGCTCTTACCACAACGATGGCTGGCCGGAACCTATCGAGCGACTTGATGCTCAGTTGATAATCAGGCCGGACACTATCGACGTCGAAGAGCTTAAGATTGAGTTTCAAACTTCGGATATGTCCGTCACAGGCAAGTTGATCGACCCTTTTCCATATCTCTTGCCCCTGGAGATCGTAGACCAAAGCCAAGTGAAGAAACCGAATTTCAAATTCGACCTGACCTCGCATCGATTGAATATCGACAGCCTCTTCCCCGAAGCAGTCCCCGGCTCCGGCAACAATCGTGCCTCGCTGCCGGCCGATTCGGTGTCATCGGTTATTCTGCCCGATATCAACGGGCGCGGTAGTTTCCATATCGACACTCTGATTTACAGCGCGGTTGAGTTTACCGGCATAGATGGTCGTGTGATGATCAAGGATCGCAAGATCGTCTGTACCGATGTTACCGGCAACGCTTACTCAGGCGGTATTAGCGGAAACACCACCATCGACCTGAGCGATTTTGAGATACCGGTTTACCAGGGTGAGTTCCAGGCCAGGCAAATAGAGGTGGATGACTTCATCACACGATTCCCGGTTTTACCGATGGGTGGTGGATATGTTTTCGGCAAGATCGATATGGACGGCAGCTTCAACGCCGTAGGTTGGGAGCCGGAAGATTTTCTCAATTCGCTCAAGATGGACTCCAGGCTCGACATGAACGAGGGGAAACTCAGAACTTCGGGGGCCACTTTCGAATTAGTCAACAGCCTCGCGTCGAAGTTAGGCGAAGAGTTCTCGCGGGAGCAGCCGCTCAAAAATGCCGCCACCAACTTGTATGTCAAAGACGGCAAAGTCGGTATCGACAAACTGATCACCAAACTGGGCGACTTGGGCGATTTGGAATTGGACGGATTCTACGGAATATTCGACGGCAGTTTGAACTACAATGGTACTATCCTTCTGTCGCAGGAACGTTCGAAAAAACTCATGGGCGGATTGGGGTCGCTGTTCGGAAGCGGCAACACCGGCCGCGTGAAATTGCCATTGTCAATCGGCGGAACGTTCGACAATCCGAAGCCAAGCCTCGATACGGATGCTATCAAGGACAACCTCGGTGACAACTTGAAAAAAGAAGCCGAGGGTCTGATCAAGGGGCTGTTTTAGCAGTGATACGGGCTTCAGACAAAACAGCCCCTTTCTGTCATGCCCGCGAAGGCGGGCATCCATTCCCCGTGCTGTCAGGCGACTCGCCTGACGGCGCCAGTAGGTCGAAACCCCTGCCCCGAAGGGGTCACGAAGTGAGGTTTCGACAAACAGCAAATCCCACGGCAAGCTGTGGGCCGCCCGCACTCTGCCATGCCCGCCAAGGCGGGCATCTATTCCCCGTGCTGATAAGTCTGGTCACATTTGCTCTGGTCATTCTGTTAACAGCCACCACCACCGCCCAGACCCACGGACACCAGCATCCCGACATGAGCACTTTCAAGCCGCGCCGGGTTCCCCCGGTGCAGGTCCGGTTCCGAGGTGAACTGAAACCGGACTCGTCGCTGGCTCGCGGTCTGATGGAGATCGAGTTCACCAATCGCAGCTCAGATACACTGGCCGACATCCGGATGTTCACCGGGATTCCGATTGTCGACCCCCGTGACAGTACCACAATGGTCGAGCCGCCGTTCGTACACCTGGACTCAATGCTCTACCGCGGTGTTCCGCTGTCGGAAAATGAACTGGCAATCGACGGCCAAACCATCACCGTAACTCTGCCGCAACCGCTTGAGCCGGGTGAGAGAGCGTTCTTCATCATGACGTTTGAGTCGCAGATGGATTCGGACAACGGTAGGGACGGAGTGGCCTACGCCGGTTGGTATCCCAGGGTCGCAGCTTACCACGAGGGGCGATGGTACACTCCCACCAGCGGCATGACAGATCGGGCGGTGCCGTCGTTTGCCGACTTCACCGTATCGGTCGGTGTCGATTCGGCGTGGCACCTCGTGCATCCCGGCGAATTGGTGAACCACAAAGAACACTACGGTCTCTTGCCCCCGGCCCATGACGATTCGATCTATGTCGATATCGTCCACCAGCACCAACAGTCGTATGCCGGAATGAAATACACGCCGGTTTTTGAACACGGCAAAAAGACCTACTTCATCCGTTCGCATAACACGATCGATTTCAATGTATTCGCACAGAAGGGACTCCTGCGCGACCGCGCCTACGTCGACAGTTTGACCATCGAAGTCTGCTACCCACCTGAGTTGGCCGACGTTTGGGCGGGTGTTGTGGCTAAAGATGCCGCCCGGATGGTGCGAAGGCTCCAAACCAGGCTGGGTATGTTTCCGCTTAAGCACTTGAGGATCGCTCCTTCACGAATCTACCGGGTGCAGGTGTTTTCAAGGAACCTGTTACTGACACTTTACGATCCCATGGAACCCTCCTTGTACCTGGCCACCCTTGCTCATAATCTGACCCCTTGCTGGTTCTCACCCGGACTGTCCGACTCTGCCGACCAATTGCCATATCAACGCGGCCTTGAGTATTACACCACTCTAAACCTGATATATGACATCTCCGGCCGGGAAGGCTTCTCAATGATAGAAGGGCACGAATCGATGTGGAAGAGTTTCGACAGGAATGAGCGCATAACAAAGCATGTCGAACCCTGGTTACGCACGGTCCCCCGGATGCTGTGTGGTGTAGAAGCCCAGGTTGGTGATTCTGTCTTATGGGATGCCATTGGCTCGTGGTCCCAGGACCACAGATTCGAGCTTCGGACCAACGAAGACCTCAGAGCTTGGTTGGACTCTTTGCCACAACTGGAAACTGCGACCGATTCCTGCGCTGTCTCTCCTGTTCTCCATACGCTTTGGGAGGAGCGATAAGAAAATGCCTCGGCTGTTATTGCTTTTCGCAATTATCGTTTCGCAGGGTCTTGCATTCGACGTAGTCGAAAGTGAAACCCTGCCAGTGTCGGATGGCCCAATAGGCGGTACACACATTCGCCTGGCGCGAACGCAAGAAGCACCGGAACCGGAGGTCTCGGGGTCACCCATTTTGCCCCTGGACAAATTCACCCGCGAAGCACAGGCCACGGTCGCCGAAGGACCATACCCGAACATCTACTGGCTCTTCGTTGACAGCACGGCTGTCGCCGGTCAGCCGATCCCGTTGACCACTCGCGCTCGGGACAGACGGGCCAAAGTTGATCCATCGCGATGGTTGATCGACCGCAGTGACTATCCAATCGCCGATACCGCCCTGCAACGCATAGTTGATCTCGGCCTGACCATCCGGCATGCCTCACGCTATCTCAAAGCGGTCGCGGTAACCGCCGACCCTGCTCAGATAGCACAAGCGGCCACGCTGCCCTTTGTCAAGCAAGTCCACACCCTGCGTTCGCTCATGGCGCCTATCCCGCCTGAGGTGAAATTTGATCGTGGTCACCATCGGAAGCCCGCCATCGACTTTGGATACGGTCAGTCGTTGACACAAAACCGGATTTTGCAAGCGGACCGCTTGCACCAAATGGGTATCACCGGTCGAGGCGTCATGATCGGCGTTTTCGATACCGGATTCGACACCGACCACCCGGCTTTGTCGGGCGCCTCGATTGTCGCGCGCTACGACTTCATAAACCAGGACACATCGGTCAGCGAAAACGAGTGCACCGGCAGCGGCACTCAGAACTACCACGGAACTCTGGTGCACGGCGTAATTGCAGCTTTTGCGGCCGACACGATGATCGGTGTGGCCCCGGACGCCGATTTCGTTCTGGCCAAAACGGAGATTGTCTGCGGCGGTACTGAGATCAAGCTGGAAGAGGACAACTGGATAGCGGCTGCCGAATGGGCCGACTCAATCGGCGCCGACATCATCACGTCGTCGTTGAGCTACACACAGTTCACCGACTCAGGCAGCTACACGCTTGATGACATGGACGGCAACACGGCCTTGATTACAATCGCCGCCGACATCGCGGCCTCGAAGAACATCATAGTTGTTACATCCGCCGGTAACAGTCGCGGGACTTCGTGGAACTCTGTGGGTGCCCCGGCCGATGGTGACAGTGTGCTGGCTATCGGCGCCGTCTGGCCGGATTCAACGCTGGCTGGGTTCTCCTCGCCCGGTCCGACCGCCGACGGTCGTATTAAACCGGATGTGACCACCATGGGCGCTGCCATCTATACTATTCGCCCCGAACCGAATGGTGGTTTTACATTTGCCCAGGGGACTTCTTTTTCCGCTCCGCTGGTGGCCGGCGGCGCGGCCTTGGCTCTGCAATACGACCAAAGTCTGACCGCCGAGCAGTTTCGTCAACTGGCCCGCTCCACGGCCAGCCAGGCCGAAAGTCCGGACAACGATCTCGGCTACGGCCTGTTCAATGCTTTTCGATCTTCGGGCGTAGCCACGCTTGCAGAGATCGACACCATCCGGGTTACCGTGGGTGAACTGCGCGAGGTGCCGTTTACCGTTACCGGCAACAACGGAACCATGCCGCGGTTGTCTTTGAGAGAACCACCGGCCGGGGTTGTGCTGCATGATTTCGGCGATGGCAGCGGTTTCTTGTCGGTCACCGGCTCATCGGATAACCCACCCCAGGTCAGTTTTCGACTGATCGCAGAGTTCGACCGGTATTCAGACAGCACTACGATATATCTTGAGACTTTCGTACCGACCGACCGTCAGGTTTTTGCCGGTCCGAATCCCTTTATAGACTCGGTCAGGTTCTTCGTGGACCCATCGGTCGGACCGCTCAAGAGTGTTTCAGTATTCAACGTCTCAGGCGAAAAGATATGGGAAAAAGTCAACTCGCATCCCGGATCGACCGATAGCATAAGGGAATGGACCATGTTGGCCTGGAATGGTCGCAACCAGCAAGGCGACCCGGCAGCCGCCGGCGTCTATATGGCTGTGGTCACCACCGGGCGGCAACAGGTGGTCCTCAAGTTGCTGAAGTCAAACTGAGACGCGAGCTGAATGACTACTGGAACGCTCACCGGTTCGACCGGAATATGTCGCTGTGCCGTCTGCAAGATTGATCTGCGAGGGCGCTTCGTCGTTGTCGATGCACAAACAGAAAAACTGTTGGGGTACGCATGCGTCGAGCTGTTCGGCAAATCGATTCTCGATTACCTGGACACTTCCTCGAAAGCTCTGATCGAACAGGTGCTGTCGGATCGAAACCATTATGAAACCCACTATGACCATGCGCTGCTCACCCTGCTTGGTAAATCCGGTAACGCCATTGAGGTTGACGCTACCATTTCGCTTTGTTTCGCCGCCGGCAACCCGGTCAACTACTTACTGATCCTGAACCAACGGAGCCAATCCGTTCAGCCGTCCGATGAGGTTGACGAAAGCTTCACCACTGAGGATTTCATCCAGCGCTGTCTTGCCCTGGAGCCGGGCGATTGCTTGAGTTGGTTGCCCGACCTGCTGTGTCAATACACTCAAGCCGAGCAAGCGGCTATCTACTTGATCGTCGAAGACAGACTCGAAGCGATAGCCGGGGCTCAGGCCGGTAGCTCCGAGCCGTTCAGTTTCGAAACGATCACCGAACCGACCGAGCTGCACCACCGGGTGGCACAGACGAACGAGGTTTACGCCCTGGGTGATGAAAGCGCCGCACACGCCGGTGATGCTGATATCGAAGCGTTGCCCGAGTTTGTGGCTTCTGCTACTCTTGACAACCGTTCCTGCCTGCTGCGCTTTGTCTTCTCTGCGCAGATGCCCTCCGATATGCAACCTCAGGCTACGGCCCGCGCCCGGCTGGCCTTACAGGTGGCCGAAAAGTTGTTCAGCGCGGCACCTGCATCGTCCGACGATACTGATCCCGGTATCGACATGAAGTTCACTATCGGCTTTTTGTCGACCCTCGGCTTCGGAGCTCTCTTGACCGATGCCGACGGCACTATTGTAGGTTACAATCCGATCCTGGTCGAAATGCTCGACCAACTCTCGCCCGGTGAAACAAGCCGGGACTTTGTCGACTTGCTCGAAGGGGATGACTCCAGCGGATGGGCGGCCTTGATCCATGAGCAGTTGCGAGACAGCGACACCGCTGATCTGCGAATCGATCTCACTCTTGGTTCTGGCGCCCAGTACCTGTTGGTGATAATTCGGTTTGGCGACCAACCGGGTGACCAAACCGCCTGCTGGGTGCTGATACCGCGGTCGCAGGCACCTGACAACGACTCCGAAACCCACCATGAGACGTCGGTCTGGTCTTCGCTGGTCGATGGCCTGAAACCGGCTTTGGATGACTTGGCCGGTGGGGCCGAGCAGGTGAGTCGTGATTACTGTCGCCAGGTGAAGCACCTGGATGATTCCGGATTGAACCGACTGCACGAAGCGGTCCGCACCATGCATCAGATACTGGCCGATAGTTCACTCCTTTATGCCAGGCGTCAGCCCTCGTCGTCGGTCGCCGTCAGTCTGGGCGATCTGGTCGACGAAGCGACTGAAACCGTGCGCGGCGAGTTTCCGGATGTCACTATCAATTGCATGCATGCCGGGCTACCCTCAATCAAAACTTCCCGGGTCCGTTTGGCGGCCGTGCTCAGGAACCTCATGACCAACTGCGTAAGGCATAATCCAAAGAACGAAGTTACCTTGTCGGTAGACGTCAGCATGATCGGCGACCACTGCCGTATCGCAGTGACAGACGAGGCGGCCGGGATGCCGCGTCGGCAATTCCAGCGCTTGTTCGATATCTACCTGCCACCGAAGGCGACAGGTATCCCGCGTCGAAGCGGCGGGGCCGGACTGGGACTGTCCCGACTTCTGGTGCATGATCTCGGCGGCAAAATCCGAGGCGCCTCCAAAGAGGGAGTCGGTACCCGTTTTGCCGTCATGCTGCCCCAGACTATTCGGAGCGGATCCTGACCATGGATACCCAACTGCAAGTCTTGGTGGTGTGCGACGAGCGCTATGGGGCAATGATCCTGTTGGACGAAATAGGTGAACTTTTCGAAGGCTGCGATCCCGCCGTTTGTGATCCACCCAGAGCCTTATGTATATTGCGAGCGCGTAGCTTTGATCTGGCCATTATCCACGTGGAGAGTGGCGATGTTGGCGTAGTGGAGGTCGTTCAGTCGATTCGCCATTTGGTCGCAGACCTGCCGATCATCGTCTCGCTGCCGGCCGACGACAGCATCTCGCCGCGCCGGATTACTTCGGTCAAAGCGGTCTATTGCCTGACCAGAAAAGACGGCTATCCCAGGACCGTCACCACCGTCATTGAGGAAGTTCTGCGCAGGCCGGTGGGTGAGTCGGTCAATTGGGTAGGCCGCAAAGAAAAACCGACCGAGACGCAAGCGCAAATGATGAGAACGGCCGCCGGTACTCTGTCGCACGAGATCAATAACCCACTGATGGCTATCCTGGGTATTTCTGAGTTGATTCTCAAGGAGTCCAGGAAACACAGTCCGGATGTGGCCCGTAAAGTTACCATGATAAGGCAGTCGGCCGAACGAATTGAATCCAGTTTGAAACGTCTCTCCAACATCTCGGAACCGTCCATACGGCCGACCCCGGCCGGGGCTATCGTCGATATCGAACCGAGCCGCCAAACCGGCCAGAAAGGCGAAACTAACGCCGTGGTGTCGAATTCGGTTGACAAATAGCTGCAAGACTCTATTTTTGTCCGCAATCCAGCGTACTGGGAATATATATAATGAATTCGATGACAGGATTCGGCAGAGCCGAAGTGACAACTAAGAACGGCAAGTTTACCACCGAAGTGGCCAGTGTCAACAACCGCTTCCTGGAGATATCCCTTCGCTTGCCGCGTTCATTCTTCTCCCTGGAGCCAAGCGTCCGGCAATTGGTTTCCAGTAAACTCAAGCGGGGCAAGGTGCACCTGTTTGTAAACTATGAGATGCCCGAGGGCGCACCGGAAAAGTACCCGGTCAATCAAGCGGCTGCACGCTCTTATTATCAGCAACTGAAAAAACTCAATAAAGAACTCAAGTTGGTTGATGACATCAAGTTGAGCGACTTGCTGGCGCTACCGGAGATTTGTAGCTCCGATCAAACAGGGGCCGACCAGGATAAGTTTTGGCCGCCCTTGAAACGTTCGGTGGAGAAGGCGGTAACTTCGCTGATCGGCATGCGAAAAGAGGAAGGTCAGGCCATGGCCCGGGATATGGCAGAACGACTCACCATTATAAGCCGTCTCAATAAAGAGATTATGGCCAAGGCGCCCCAGGCCGTTTTGCAGTATCGTCAGCGGCTGACCGACCGTATCGAAGAGTTGCTGGCCAGACCGGCGGCCGATCAGGTCCGGTTGGAGGAAGAAATCGCAGTCTATTCTGAGAAAACCGATATTGCCGAAGAATGTACCCGGATGATCAGCCATGTAGAGCAGTTCAGAGCCACCATGAAGCAAAAAGGTTCAATAGGCAAGACTATCAATTTTATCCTCCAGGAGATGAACCGCGAAGCCAATACTATAGCTTCCAAAGCCTCGGAAATCAGCATCACCAAGGCTTCAATCAATGTCAAAGACGAAGTCGAGAGACTCAGGGAACTGGTCCAGAACGTTGAATAGCCCAGATCGACACAGCCCCAAGGTCTCCCCTTCCTATGAAAAACCGGGCAGAATTGTGATTATCTCATCGCCGTCCGGGGGCGGCAAAACCTCGATTTGTCGAAAACTGCTCACCCCTTCCCGAAAAAAACTCGGCTGGCGTTTTTCCATAAGCTGTACGACACGGCAAAGACGACGCGGTGAGCGACAAGGTCGTGAGTATCATTTTGTGGGCGAGTCGGATTTTCAAAAAAAAGCGGACGCTGGTTTTTTTGCCGAACAATTCAAGGTTCATCTGTACAACTATGGTACGCCGAAGGGACCATTGGAAAAGGTGCTTAAACAGGGCGGCGTGATGCTACTGGATGTCGATGTTCAGGGCGCTCAACGACTTAAGAGAGTTTACAAGCAGGCGATTACGATCTTTATATTGCCACCCTCGACCACGGTGCTGAGAAAACGCCTCAAACAGCGCGGCACCGAAACCAAAGCGCAGTTAAAAGTACGATTTGACAACGCCCGGAAAGAAATGAACCTCTACCACCGTTTCGACTATGCCGTTGTCAATGATGATCTTAGCAAAGCAGTTAAACAGGTTCGCACTATTATAGAGGCAGCTTCGTTTCGCACAGAGAACCTGCCGATGGAACAAAAGCAAAGGTTTGGTAGTTAACGTATTGTTCTTTTAGATAGGAGGCTTAAATGCCCTTGTTCTCGATTGAAGGTTTGAAACAGTTGAACTTAAACACCTACGAGGCCGTAATTGTCGCCTCCCAGCACGCCAGAAAGCTCAATGCAGTCCGGCTGGAGCAACTGGAGCGCATGGGTGAAGACCCGTCGGTTGACCTGGAAACCCGAAAAATCACGGCCGTGGCGCTGAAAGATGTTTTGGATGGAAAGGTTAAGTTTAATCGCCCCGAAACGATGTAATAAGGTAAACATCGGTTAGGACCATATTTGCAGAATGCCGAAGAATTTAGTCATAGTTGAGTCCCCGGCCAAGACACGGACCTTGAGTCGTTTCCTGGGCAAGGATTTTGAAATCCTGGCCACAGTGGGTCATGTTATCGATCTGCCCAAATCCAAAATCGGTATTGATGTCGAAGACGGCTTCAAGCCGGACTATCAGGTTATCAAAGGCAAAGAAAAGGTGATCGCGGCGCTCAAAAAAGCAGCCAAGAAAGCCACCACTGTCTACCTGGCCCCCGACCCGGACCGCGAAGGGGAGGCAATTGCCTGGCATGTGGCCAATAGTATCGACCAGAAAAATACCAAAATGGTGCGGGTAGCTTTCAACGAAATCACCGAATCGGCCGTGAACGAAGCTATCCAGAACCCACGCGAAATCGACATGAACAGAGTCAACGCCCAGCAGGCCCGCCGGGTGTTGGATCGCATTGTCGGCTACACCGTATCCCCTTTCTTGTGGAAAACGGTCGCGCGCAATCTGTCGGCCGGTCGTGTTCAGTCGGTCGCGCTGCGTTTGGTTTGCGAGCGTGAGGCGGAGATTCTGGCTTTCAAGCCGCAGGAATACTGGCAGATCGCTGCTGACTTAGCCACCGACAAAAAGGAACAATTCACCGCTCGACTGTACCAGATCGACGGCAAGACGGTGGTTCGCCCCACCGAAAAAGGAGCCAAAAAAATCACCATCGGCTCCGAAAAAGAGGTCAAAGGATACCTCGACGAGCTCAAAGAAGCAAAGTATCAGGTCGCAGAGATTAAGAAGACCGAGCGCAGTCGTCGTCCGCTGCCGCCGTTTATTACCTCCACGTTGCAGCAAGACGCCGCCAAGGTCTATCGGATGTCGCCCAAAGCCACCATGTCTACGGCCCAGAAGCTCTACGAGGGTATCGAAATCGGGCAGGACGGACCGACCGGTTTGATCACCTATATGCGGACCGACTCGGTGCGTGTATCCAAAGAAGCCCTGTCGGCGGTGCGGTCATACATCGGCAAAGAGTTCGGCAAAGACTACCTGCCGCCGAAACCCATTCCGTATGGCAAGAAAAAGAGCGCCCAGGATGCGCACGAAGCGATCCGTCCGACCTACTTGACCCTGCCGCCTGCAAAAGTCAAAAAAGCTCTCACGCCACAACAGTTCAAACTGTACAGCCTGATCTGGAATCGGTTCGTGGCCTCGCAGATGAATCCGGCCAAGTTTGACGTTGTGACGGTCGATATCGAAGCCGGACGGTTCACCTTCCGCGTGACCACGCAGAAACTGGTGTTCGATGGTTTCCTGAAACTATACCACGAGACAAAAGAGCCGGATGAAAACGGCAATGGCGACAAAGTCGACTCCCTGCCCGATCTCTCAAAAGGCGAAAACCTCAACTTGGTCGAGTTGAAACCGAACCAGGCCTTTACCAAACCGCCGCCTCGCTTTTCTGAGGCAATGTTGGTCAAGGAACTGGAAGCGGACGGGATCGGACGACCTTCGACCTATGCCTCGATCATTTCGACATTGAAAGACCGCAAGTACGTCGAGTCGCAGGAGCGCAAACTGACGCCCACCGAACTCGGCAATACGGTTAACAAAATTCTCGTCGAAAACCTGCCGGATATTTTCAATGTCGCTTTCACGGCCAATATGGAAAAAGACCTCGACCAGATCGAAGAAGGCGCAGAAGACTGGGTCACGGTGATGCGCACTTTCTATGATCCGTTCATGGAAACGATCGGCCACCTGAAAGGCAAAGAGAAGAAAATCAAAGAGTCGATGGTCGAGACGACCGATGAAAAGTGCGAAAAGTGCGGCTCACCGATGGTCATCAAGTGGGGTCGTAACGGTCGCTTCATGGCCTGCTCGGCCTATCCTGAATGCAAGACGACCAAACCGCTGCCCGGTGAAGAAGCGCAGATGGAAACCGACGAGGTGTGCGAAAAGTGCGGTTCACCGATGGTCGTCAAGGTCGGACGTTTCGGACGATTCCTGGCTTGCTCGGCCTATCCTGATTGCAAGACGACCAAAGCAATCACGCTGGGTATCGATTGTCCGCGCGACGGCTGCAAAGGCCAGATTACCGAGAAGCGTACTCGCGGCAAGAAAATATTCTATGGCTGTTCGAAATATCCCAAGTGTGATTTTGCCAGTTGGGACCCGCCGGTGAAAAAACCTTGTCCGGAGTGCAAGCATCCGTTCATGGTTCAAAAGACATCCAAGAAAAAGGGTGATTTCCTTCGCTGTCCCCAGTGCAAGCACGAAGTCATCGAAGAATCCAAAGAGCCTGCCGAAACCTCGGCGTAGGTTCTCACATATAAGTCAATTGTAGGTCAGGGCCATCGTGGTCCTGACTTTTTTTGTGGGATCTTTTAGGTTGAGGACACTGCGGATTTGACACTCGCGAAGCGCAAAGAACACGGCTTGACCGTGTCATTCCCGCGCCCCCCGTGTCACTCCCGCGCAGGCGGGAATCCATCTTTTCTTTCTACGTCATACTGGCGAAGGCCAGTATCCAGTCTTCGATTGCAGAACTGGATGCCGGATCAAGGTCCGGCATGACAGGCAAGCCTGTCTTTGCTCTGTGCCCGGCAGATGTCCACATCTGCCGCCGGGTGGTGTTGGGCGACCCCGCCCGACACCTAGAGGGCACGGTGGGCGGCCGGTGGAAGCCACTTGTGGCCGCCCTCGTCTTCCCCTGCTTTAACTGCGCTCAGCATGACTTAAACGTGGCGCACGAGGACGTACACCACGCACGACAATCTTGCAACCTCACACTGAGCGGAGTCGAAGGGTGAATGCCGAAACTGTAGGTCAGGAGCCCTTGGTGCTCCTGATTTTTTTTGTAGAGCTTTGCAGTGCGTATCCTCCCGACCCGAATGGTGATTTTCGACTGGTTACAAGAATACGTTCAACCCAAACCGTGCAGTAGGTCTAAGGACATGAGGCTAAGGGAGCCTCCTTGGGGCCAAAAAGCGCTTGAGCGCCTCAAGGATAGCCAACACTGTCTTATAATCTCCGCCGGCTACATCTATCGAACCCAGACTTCCGAGCAGCACCTCTTTCGTCCCTTTCGCACTGAACTGGCATTTAGGAAAACTGGAATACAGCAGAACACCGGACCCCGGTTGTTCCGCAGCCCACCAATTGTGATAGTACACACCCTTTTCCCCTACAATCATGCAGCTGCTGGCGGAACCCCAAACCGTGAGATCGACTAAGGCCAAAGGAGTCTCATCGTTCGGCAGAGACCGTTTTTTCATCGCCCCTCTCAGCTTCCTGTCAGGGATGTCGGGTGATATGTACAGACCCTTTGAGGATGATCTAAGAGGTGTCAGAATTTGTCGTACTTCATCGGCGGTCACGGCAACAGGGGTTTGGCCGGGGGAAGACGCGGGTTTCTTTTTTGTGGTTATCTTCTTGGCATCTGGCTGCTTCGCCCCAGCCGCGAATTCTCTAAGGCTCGCACCCTTGACCGGTTTGCTTGATGGGGCTTTGAGTTTGCCTCGGCTTTTGTCAGGGAAGGGTATTCTCTGCCGGGGTTTCGCTTTGGGTGTCTTAGCTGACCGTGGTTGGCCTGCAAATGCCTTGATTCCGTTCACCAGTTGATCAAAGCCCACATTCTTCACACCCGGCCGCCAGCCCGCCAGATTCGCCGCTGGAATCATGTAGAACTCCAGCGGTAGTTCTACATGGTCGATCATCACAGGCACCAGCTTGTTTCGCTCCAATGCGAGGCTGGCCTCAATTTTTACCCAATTCGATTGTACCGATTTCTTAGACCAAACGACCACCACACACTTGGAGGATGTCAATCCCTCGTCGATTACTTCGGCTAAGGTTCTCCCCGGTGGTATCCCCCGCTCCCACCGGACCGACCAGCCTTCCGCCTCGAGTGCCTTCACCAGCGGCTTTACACGATTGCGGTCTTCGCTGGCATAACTTAAAAGAATATCGTGCCCAGATGGTATAGGGCCAACTTGAGCCATCGTGGTGGGTTTCGATTCCCCCGCCGACCTCTTGATCGGCTTCATCTTTTCCGGCTTCGGTTTACTCGCGGACGCCTTGATCGGCTTCGCCTTTTTCGGCTTCGGTTCGCTCGCAGGCTCTTTGATTGCTGGCGCCGGTTCCGGTTTGCTCGCAGTCTCCTTGGGTGCTGTGACCGGTTCTGGCTTCGGTTCGCCTGCTAACGCTGTGATTGCGGTCACCAGATGATCGAAGTCCTCATTGTCGATACCCGGCTGCCAGCCAATTAAGTTCGCTGCCTGAAGCATGTAGAACTCCACTGGGAACGGCACCTGGTCGATCATTACGGACACGTATTTTTTAGCTTTAAGCGAGATGCTTGCTTCTGCTTGGACAAAGTTCGATTTCACGGAGGTTTCGGACCAGACCACCACAACGCATGGGGACTCATTCAGGGCATTCCCTATCACTTCGTTGTAGTTGCCGCTCACCGGAATCTTGCGGTCCCACCAGACCGACCAGCCTCGTTTTTCCAGGGCCGCCACGAGGGGTTTAACGCGCTTGCGGTCTTCGCTGGCGTAGCTTAAGAAAATGTCGGGGTTTGCAGAGTCTTGTTGTTCCATGCACAATCCGAATAGTTGTCGGTGGACGAACCCTGTTACGGCCTAAAGCAAGTGGCTAATAATACGCCCCGTTAGATCGATCAGTCAAGAATTTTGTTATCTCGTTGGCATCGCCGAGATGCCGATCTGCTTCTGTCAATCGCTAATAAGCAACATAAATCCGCTCACCCTTGGATTCAAGCCACAGTGAATCGCCAAGAGAATCTACTATCATAACCTGTACATCCACCTGAGTGTTCTCAGGCCACAAAGGACCGCCGTCGGCCGTGCGACAGGTTTTGATCGGCGAACCAACGGTGGTATCTTGATCCGTGAACACATACAACCACAAGTGAGGACCGGTGATTGCTTTCATCCAGGCGATCTCAGTCACCGGAGGGAGCTCTGAACTGTCGGACTTTGCCAGACAGATAGTGGCTTCGAGGCCGCTGAAGTTGGCCGGGTCTCCCGGTCTTAGGTCCATGCTCAGCCGCACCCCCAACTCATACTCGATCTCCGGCTCCGGTGGGTCTTGGTCGTAAACTGTTTTGCTCGAATGACCACACGAGCTTGCGAGCATCGCTGTTAGAAGCGTTGCGACTAGAACCTTGTTCATATTACCTCCCATGTCTTGAAGTCCCAAGGCGGACATCACAGTCGGCCGGGACATGTGACAGACCTCGCGTCTATCCCGAAGACGAAACATATAGCTTGTCTGTTCAGTGTGCAACTGGAAAGAAGTGCGGTAAGCCTCGGCCTTTCCTCTCCCACACTTTATCCTTGCCCGCAAATCCGGATTGTCTTAGTTTTGCAGCAATGTTCTACACCCGAACAAGTCTTGTAGGTCAAACCCCTGGCCCAAAGGGTCGTCCTGAGCGCAGTCGAATGGCGACAGGGTCAAGCCCCGTTTCTCGCGCTTCGCGCCCTTTCTGTCATTCCCGCGAAGGCGGGAATCCATTGTCTCTCACCAGGAGCATCCAACAACCTCGCCCTGAGCGCAGTCGAATGGCGACAGGGTCAAGCCCTGTTTCTCGCGCTTCGCGCCCTTTCTGTCATTCCCGCGAAGGCGGGAATCCATTGTCTCTCACCAGGAGCATCCAACAACCTCACCTTGAGCGCAGTCGAATGGCGACAGGGTCAAGCCCTGTTTCTCGCGCTTCGCGCCCTTTCTGTCATTCCCGCGAAGGCGGGAATCCATTTTCTCTCACCAGGAGCATCCAACAACCTCACCCTGAGCGGAGTCGAAGGGTGAACTTAAGTAGGCTGGGTCCGTCTTCGCCTGCGCGCCGCGGCGTGGACCCGCCATTCTTCATTGGAAACACAGTCATGCTAATCAGCACTTTCAACCATAGTGAGGCGACGTGGAATTCATAGGTTTCATCATTGACGAAGCGACAGGTTACGTTTGGGGCTGGCCGGATATCTTCCCGGCTATGATTATCCTGCTTTTGGGCACCGGACTGTTTATTTCGTTCCGGCTTGGCTGGATTCAACTCCGCCGTTTGAAACATGCCATCGATATCACCCGTGGCCGGTACGACGATCCCTCACACAAAGGGGATATCTCACACTTTCAAGCTCTCTCGACCGCGCTGTCGGCAACTATCGGGATCGGCAACATTGCCGGTGTCGCCACGGCTATCCACTACGGTGGTCCGGGGGCGCTATTCTGGATGTGGGTCACCGGTATCTTAGGCACCTCGCTCAAGTATGCCGAATGTACACTGTCGATGAAATACCGCAAGATCAACCCGGACGGTTCAGCTTCGGGCGGCCCGATGTACTACATGGAAAAAGCGCTCGGCTGGAAATGGCTTGGCATTCTCTTTGCCGGCTCGGCTTCGGTGTGCGCCCTGGCTACCGGTAATGCGATTCAAGCCTTCACCGTCGCCGACCAACTCAACTCCGATTTTGCTTTTCCGTATTGGATGACCGGCTTAGTTATCGCGATAGTGGTCGGCTTAGTGATTCTCGGCGGCGTAAAACGAATCGGTCGGGTGACCGCGTTTTTGTCACCATTCATGACGGTAGTGTATGTGTGCGGCGCGCTTTTGATTCTTCTGTTGAACTATGACCGCATTCCCGGCGCCTTTTCGGACATTGTCTCGATGGCATTCACGCCACCGGGTGCCGTGGGTGGCTTTGCCGGTTCGGGGTTCATGTTTACATTAATATGGGGAATCAAGCGCGGCCTATTCTCCAACGAGGCCGGTCAGGGTTCGGCGCCAATTGCCCACGCTGCAGCCAAAACCGACGAACCGGTGCGCGAGGGCACGGTGGCAATGATGGGCCCATACATCGACACCTTAACAATCTGTACCCTCACCGGACTGGCCATTGTGGTGACCGGTGCATGGACTGTTGAAATCAACGGTGCCCCGTTGAACGGCTCACCGATGACCGCCTATGCGTTCCAGCAGGGACTTGCATTCCTGGGTGGATATGGCAACTACATCGTGACGGCGGCGGTCATACTCTTTGCTACCTCGACCATGATCAGTTGGTCATATTATGGTGATCGGTCGATACAGTACTTGTTCGGCGACAAGGTGATCGTACCATATCGACTATTGTTCTGTGTCATGATCTTTGTGGGGTCTGTCCTAAAACTTGAGGAAGTCTGGACCTTCGGCGATCTTGCTTTGGGTATCATGGCCATTCCGAATTTGATTGCTCTGATAGCGCTCTCGGGCTTGCTGGTGAAGATCACCAACGATTACTACTCAAAGGACCACACGCCACTGCGGTAACACGGTCAAGCCGTGTCTTTTGCGCTTCGCGCGGCATTGAATGTAAGTGCGTCTTGACTCCGTCATGCTGAGCGCAGTCGAAGCATGAACTCAAGTAGGGTGGGTCCGTCCTCGCCTGCGCGCCGCGGCGTGGACCCGCCAAGTCAGTCACCTTGAGCGCAGTCAAAAGTGATTTATTACTCAGGACCCTTGTGGTCCTGACTTTCTTGTCTGTATGTACACAGACATTCAATTGAACGTGACTCACTCAAGCCACGTCTTTATATTGGACTCGCTTGTGGACAAAGCAGGGTAAGGTATATGAGGACATTCTGTAGCTTTATCACATACAGTTGCTTGGCGATTGCCCTTACGTCGGCCACCGTCGAAACATCGACGGGGATAAGAGAGTCATGGCTTGTGGAGATTAGAGTGGACGATGATTGTCGCATTTGGTGGAACACACGGTTTGTAAAACCTGACAACCTGCCCAAGCTTCTGCCGCCGGATTCACTGAACGCTGCTTCTTCAGTGTACGTTGTCGATTTCAATGCTCTATTCGGTCTGGTAGAGAGTCTTATACGACAAGAGCCAAAACGCCTGATCCTACTCTCCATCCACCCTGACGCTCACTATATTTGCGCGGACAACGTTCTAGCCGTGCTGGCTATGGTACAGAACGAGTACAATGATCTCACCGCTCGTCGTCTGCAAATGTCTGTTGATTCCTTGTCGGGCGGCAACAGGCTTTCTCTACGCTACGGAATTGAGAAATGGAGTTCACGGGACGACCGAATTCTATCGGCGGCAATGAACTCCTGTGGACTTGTCGACAGTCTTGCGGTGACGCTACCAGTGAAGCAGACTTTCGAGTATCAACGAAAAGCCGGACATTGGAAGGACAGAAGCGCTCACATGTACGGATTTGACATTCTACTCATCCCCCCTCCGACGCGTCCATCAGCCGACGATTCCCTGGAGAATCCACTACTGAAGTATGTAGAACCCTGAACAATAACTGGCCGCTTCGAAGTCGGCCCCGCCCTACTTTCTACCCAATCGTATCCAGATCATCCTCAAGCATCTTTTTCGACTCAGCGTCGGTGATAGCCTCGGCCTGTTTGCGTGCCTGAGCTAGATGCTCGTGCATCATGCCGGTGTCACCGGCCACCTTGGCGGCACGGGCCAGTGCTTCGTGAGCGTAGGCGATGAAAAACGGTTCGGCATCTTTGGCGTTGTCAAGGCTAAGCTGTCCGTACTTGCGCGCCGGATGGTCACGGCCCAATAGGGCGTAGATGCGTGATGTCTGCCAATAACCAATCGACATATTCTTGGGCGTACAGTCCTCACGTTGTGTCCAGTGCCACAGTGAGGCCTGGTTGAGGGCGATCATCTCCTGGTCTTCTACCGGTGTGCGGTTCTCTTTGTCTATCAGGCCCCAGGCCGAGTTGAAACAGTGTGCTGAGAAATACTTGTGAGCGGCCTTCAGGTCAAAAGTCGGCTCGTTCGGCATTGTTATCTCCTTGTGGGTTGTTTTGTGCTTTCTTCCGATGCGCCCAATCTAACATCTGTTTCATGGATCGACAATGGAAATGTAGTCGTTCGTGGATTCCGATCATCTGGGCGCACCTTTCGACTTCGCTCCGGGTGATGTTGGTTCTTTCAAAGTCCCCTCTTGAGAGGGGATTTAGGGGTGTGTTATTGGCTCATTGTGGCGAAGAACACACACCGCCCAGCGGGCACCCCTCTCGAGTGGGAAAGAACGCCTTCGACTGTGCTCAGCATGACATGACCAACGCGCGTAGCGCGAAAAAGTGATTTATCACCGCGTAGCGCGAAAAAGTGATTTATCACCGCGTAGCGCGAAAAAGTGGCTTGCCACTGTTTCATGGATCGACAATGGAAATGTAGTCGTTCATGGACTCCGATCAGGAACTACACGGAACGCGAAGGGCTCGTCTGGGTGTCGGCGATTTGAACGGTGACGGCCACTCGGATGCGGTAGTATCCAATCTCGGCTTGCCCAACCAGGCCTGGATCAATGACGGCTCGGGAGAATTGATCGACATTGGCATGCGTCTGGGTGGTGGAGCCACCAATGCCGGTGTCTCGTTGGGTGACCTCGATGGCGACGGCGACCTGGACCTGTTTATATCCAATTTCGGAGGTGGAGCCAACGAGGTCTGGTTTAATCTGAGTCGGTAGGTCGGCGCCTTCCGCGCACAATTGAAGCATCTTCCGGGATGTTATTGTTCACTATGACGTCGGCTCTGCTCTTTGGCTGCGCTTGTTGTAGGTAGAGTCTCTGGCCCGGCACATACCGGTTGAAATACCTGGCGCGAACATCATCGGCGGATCCAAAAAGATGTTGGTCGCGCTGTGCCGCACGCTGGACCGAAACGTCGAAGCCCACATCGACGAACAGAGAAAAATCCCAGCATTCGATCAGCTCAGGTCTCAGTAGAAAGACGCCATCGAACAGTAAAATTGCACCGTCCGGCGCCGACTTCTTCTCTGATACAACTTCAGCGTCGGTGCGAAAATCGAAACCGGCCTGGACATACTGTCCGTCGCCGACAGGTCCGAGCGGAGTCAGCAGTGATGACCTCAACATGTCATAGTTGAAGGAGTCGTGATAGTAACCTTGGGGGGAGTCGGCCCCTCTACCATAGCGCATGCTTCGTGGGTTGTGGAAGCCGTCGATTGAAGCCCTGATGACCGACCGACCTTTGGCCTCAAGGGGTGTCACCAGTTCGTCGGCCAGCGTTGTTTTTCCCGAGGCATCGACACCATCGATAGCCACGCGCACGGTGTGAGACCGTTTCACGATGTTGATCATCTCGGCGAGTTGTTCGATTAGTTTTGGACGCGGCATTTATTCAAGCCTGTTTCTCGCGCATCGCGGTGATAAACCACTTTCTTCTTATCCCCTCTTGAGAGGGGTGCCCCGCCGACGGCGGGGCGGGGTGTGTTCCGACTCAGACAGAAGCATCTGTGGCCGTCTCAAACTTGTTTGGGGCGGCGGGCAAGCATCTCATTCCCTTGTCATGCCGGACTTGATCCGGCATCCAGTTCGGGATTCGAAGACTGGATTCTGGCCTTCGCCAGAATGACACAGATAAACCTGCTTCTCATGTTTCTCACATTTGTAGCCTCACCCTTCGACTTCGCTCAGAGTGAGGTCCTGCCGCCCATGCCTCGACTGCGCTCGGCATGACAGTTGGCGCGCGAAGGGCGAGAAAGCCATTTATGGCCTAAGAAGCGCAAGAAACCCATTTATCGGTTACACATCCGAGGCTTCGTATTTCTTCACCCATTTTGCATAGACCAGCATCAGCAAGGCCGACGCTACCCCGATAGCCGCAAACTGGTACCACAATTCATACGGGTGGTAGGCCGTCCAAAGCATGTCGGTCGCCTCCTGGTGGGTCATGCCGGTAACCTCGACCAATTTGTTCATGGCCTCGGTGCGGTCGATTCCGGTGATGCCGTTGTTGTCGGCCATATATCTAATGGCCAGGTTGGCTTTGTCCCCCATGTCATCATAGACCTGTCCGGCAAACCACGACCCCAAGCCCCAACCGATCCCCTGCGGGATATTGGCGTAACCCATGTATAGGCCCTTCTTGCCTTCCGGGGCGATGACACCAAGGTATTCATTCATTTTCGGCGAGGAAAGCATCTCGCCGACGGAGAAAATCAAAATTCCCAATAAGCAAAGGTAACCACTGGTAGTAAACCCGGCTGCCACCAGACCGACCGAGGCAATCGAAATCCCGATAAACATCGAGTGCACCCGACGCATCCGCGAAACGAGAAAATTGATGTAGACCACGGCCAGAATTATCAGTCCGGCGTTGGCGTTGATCAACCACTCCTGAGTGATTTGCGCACCGCGTAATGAGTCGCGTTGCAGCATGAAGTCCGGTATTCTGAGATCAGCCACCAGTTTTGATGAGTCTACCCAATCAACGATGAAGTTCGGCAGCATGTCAAACAGTTGCATGAACATCAGCCAGAAGCCGGACATTATAAACACGAAAACGATCAATCTCAGATTGAAAAAGTTTTTGATGGTGATCCACAAGACCTTTAGAGGATCACCTACCTGTTCGCCGCCGGCCGGTGGGTCCTTGTAGGTGAGCAACATCAGGAAATTGAGCGAGACTATGGCCGCACAGCCGTAGAAAACAGCCGGCCACGAGATTCCATACAGGAAATGTGCCAGCGGGGGGCCCAGAAAGGCGCCGATATTCACCAGCATATAAAACGTTCCCCAGCCCACCGACGAGTTCTTTTTGGTGAGGGCGGAGCACATGGTGGCCTGAACACCCGGTTTGAAAATCGCCGTGCCCAAAGCCAGTGTGCAGCATCCGATCAGGAACGGCCAGAATTCGGTCTGGGTGGCCATCAGCAGGTAGCCGACGATTTTGATGACTATCGAGGCCGCGATCGTCTTCTTGTATCCATATCGATCTGCAAAGCCGCCCGAAATCATCGGCGTGAGCGATTGAAACAGCGCCCACAGAAGGAAGATGAGACCTTTATCCGACTGCGAAAAGTGCAGCCCGCCGATGGCGTCGGCCTGGGCTATGTAGATGGGGATGACCACACGCACGCCGTAATAGGCGAGTCGTTCGAACATCTCCATGATGTTCACCATCCAAAACGGACGGCTCATGGAGAAAAACTGCGAGCGGAGACTTTCGCCGGTACCGGCGCCGGATGCATTCGACATGGGTTGTCCTCTTCTGTGGCGTTGTCTTTGTCCGCCAAGAAAGCAGATTCTGCGTCTTTAGTCAACGTCCAAACATCCGGCGCACAGACTACAGAAACGGTTTGACATTCGCATGCGAAGGATTATATTATCGCCGAAGACAAAGACTGTTTACTCACCGCCAGGCTCGATCCCACACGTCGAGCGCATTCGTTGAAGTTGCTACAGGGTCCAAGTGTTGATTCGAGTTTGAAAAAGATGTATCAGATAACGATGCACCAATGAACAGAGTTAAAGTTCCCCGGCGTTGTCCTTTTGTTACGAAAGGGTCTCAGGAAGACAGCGTCGATCCTGGGCGGATTCTTGATCCGCCCTTTTTTTTGTCCATGCTTTCATTGCGCCGGGTGTTGACATCGATCTAATCGAGGTTGCGCCCCGCCGACCTGGCCGCCGGTGGATGGTGGTTGGCCGCCTCACCCCCAGAGGCTGTGTCATAATGTGGTTTCGCAGGGTCCTGACCACGCACCAGACGTGGTTGTGACCCTGCGACTCTCACTAAGGTATTGGGTATGAGCAGCCTTGGAATCCTCCGGTTCACACGCTCGCCTACGGCGAACGCAGGAACCAGAGGAACTTGCCGTCACAAACAAACGGACTACCCGGACCGGGGTTGACAATAGTTTCCTCATGTCTATAACTTGCAACATTCCGGGCACAATCGAACCGGCAAATTGTTTATTGTGGTGAAGATAGACCAATACTATCTTTACTTGCGGTTGTGTTAAGGCCGAGACAGAAGATGAAAAGGCGGAGGTGTCCGTTCGATGTCCAATGAGGCAGGCGATGATCGTACCCAGTCGGTGACAATACTGGCGCCGGGCGCTGTCATTTCACAGTACAAACTGACCAGGAAACTGGGCGTAGGCGGCATGGGGGAGGTTTTCCTGGCCACCGACACTAAGTTGCAGCGGGACGTGGCCTTAAAGTTCCTTTCGCCCGATTTTGCCGCCGACGAGAGTTTTCGAAGGCGTTTCATGCGTGAGGCCCAGACCGCGGCGCGGCTGAATCATCCCAATGTCGTGACAATCTACGATGTCGCCGATCAGGACAATCGGGTATTTATAGCCATGGAGGCGGTCGAGGGGAAGGAGTTGAGGGAGGTCATGGATCAGGGGCCGATGCCGGTGGATCAGGCGGTGGCTATCTGCACTCAAATCTGCGACGGCCTGGCCGCCGCCCATGCTGCCGGGTTGGTTCACCGTGATATCAAGCCTGCCAATATCCTGATCGACAATTCACAACGAGTGCGCATCCTCGATTTCGGATTGGCCAAGGAGCCGGGCGACAATCAACTCACTCAGGTGGGTCAGGCGGTCGGAACGGTGCAGTACATGTCACCGGAGCAGGGGCAGGGCATTGATGTTGACTCTCGCAGCGATATTTTTTCAGTCGGGATTGTCTTCTATGAGATGGTGACGGGCAAACTGCCCTTCAAAAAAGACAACATGCCGGCCACCATCCACTCGATAGTCCACGAAGATCCGGCGCCGCCTTCGACGATAATGCCGGGTCTTCCGTCGTCGCTGGATAACATCATCAAACGGTGCCTGCAGAAGGCCACCACCGATCGCTACCCGAGCATCAACGACTTTGCCATTGCCCTTCGTGAAGTGGCCGGTTTTTCCGCACCCACTCAGATCACCTCAATTCAACCGCCTCCGCAGCAGCAGACGTCGCGTGGTCTGGCTGTTCTGCCACTGAAGAATCTGGGACCGGCCGACGATGAGTTCCTGGCCTATGGTATTACCGAAGATCTGATTGTAGACCTCTCGCGTATCGGCTCAATGCGTATTACGCCGATGCGGTCGGTGCTCAAATACAAGGACTCCGACGACGATCTGGAAGAAATCGCGGCCAGGTTGAAAGTCGGTATGGTGCTTGATGGTTCCATTCAACGAACCGAAACGGCGGTCAGAGTGTCCGTGCAGTTGATAGAGATTTCCACCGGTGATGCCCTCTGGGCCGAACGGTGGGAGGAGCAGGCCGGGAATCTACCGCAGATAAAGCGAGCCCTGGCCGAGGGTATTAGTAAAGCCCTCCAGGTCAGGACTACGGTGATCCACGATGCGCAAATCGGAGTCCCCGAAGCTGAAGATGCGCACGCCTATGAGAGCTACCTCAAAGGCAAATACACATTCGACCACAAGAAGGATACCTCAGACATTATAGCGGCTCAGAAGTTGTACCGTCAGGCTCTTGAGAAGGAACCGACTTTGCTGGCCGCCCGGGCCGGAATAGCCGAGGTGTTGATACATCAAGCAGACTTCACAGAAGCGGAGACCGAATTGAAATCCGCTCTGGAGCAGGCTCAGGGAAAGGACCAGGCGGCTGAAAAAGCCAACCTTTTGCATCTTTTGGCGCAACTTCATATCGGTCGCTCCAGTTGGGAAGAAGCCTGGGCAGTGGGTGAGCAAGCTCTGCAAATCCGACGTGAGAGCGGTGATCTGGCTGGTGAAGCTGAGATACTCGGTACTTTGATATCGGTCCTGCAACCGCAGGCAAAATACGACGAGTTGTTGCTACTGTTTGATCGGGTGCTGGAGATCAGTCGCGAACTTGATGATGAAGAGAAAACCGCCGAGGCGCTCAAAAACATGGGCGTTGCCTACTCGCGTCAGGGTGAGTACGACCGGGCACTGGATCTCTACGACGAAGCGCTTGAAGTAGCTCGCAAGCAGGGGAATCTCTCACTGCAGGCTGCTTGTCTGTCGAATATCGGCAATGTCTATTACTTTCAGGCCGAGATCGAGATGGCCCTCAAGTACTATAATGAAGCGTTGGACATCAACCAACGTCTGGGCGACACGGCCGGCGAGGCCAGACAAAACCTCAATACCGGGCTGATCCAGCTTCAGCGCGGTATGTACCACGAGGGGCTCAGGCTGTTCCAACTGGCCGCCGAGACTTTCGAGGCGCTGGGCGATCAGAGCAATCTTGCTCTCACCCTTTGCAACATCAGCCAGCTCACGCTTACTCTTGGCGACAACGAAAACGGACTCAAGACCGCCCAACGCGCCCTGAGCATGGCCGAGGAGATTCAACATCCGCTGACCAGCTGCGCCGCCCATCATCGCCTCGGCGCGGTGTATTTCGTGATGGAAGACTCAGACAAAGCTATCGAACATTACGAAGCCGCTTTGGACATCGCGACTGAAGGCAACATGAGCCGGAACATGGCCCATTTGCATCTGGACATCGCAGAGATTTACTACCATGTCGAAGACAATAAGTCATGTGCCAGTCATGTCAAGCAGGCCCAGAGTATCTCGCGCGAGATCGGTGACAAGTCGGGTAGGGACCTGGTGGCATCTTATCTGGCTGCTCTGTCGGTCAGGGATGGGTTGTACCATTCCGGAATTCGGCAGCTTCAGACGGTGCGACGCAAGGTGCAGGAAAGCGCCGATTTCGAGTTGAAGTTGCACGTTGAAGTATTGCTGGGCGAGTCGCTCTGTCGTGGTCCTGAGGCGGATCAGGCGGAAGGACTCAAAACCCTCGAAGCAGCTCTTACCTCGGCCCGCCAGCGTGAGATCCAGCCGCAAGTCAAACAGATATCAAGTTTGATTGCACGCTTTACATCATAAGCGCCAATCTTATCTCTGTCACCCCCGCGAAGGCGGGGGTCCATCTTTCGACGGAGTGGATTCCCGCTTTCGCGGGAATGACACCCATAAATGGGTCCTTCGCGCTCCGCGCGCCCACCCTGTCACCCCGAGCGGAGTCGAGGGGCGACATTTATGCGGCGCATGAGGACATACGCCGCGCACGTATAGGCGGCGCACGCCTGTGCCCGCGTGATCTTCAGATCCCGTGGGTCTTGTGGCCGAGTCAGAAGACTCGACCACCACTATATATTACATTAATCTGGGGAATTCACAGGGTCTCAACTCAGCCTTCGGCAAAGTCGAGACCCTGCGAAACAGACGGGGTTGAGCCTCTATTCACCACCCTTGGCCATTGTCGACCCACCAGAAGACTTCAACTGAGCCTCCAGCAACATCCTTTCAGCTTCTATAGCATCAGCGCGCGCTTTGGCCGCACGAAGTTCCAGTTCGCGCAAGTCAACTTGATAGTGCGCAGTCGAGCCTTCACTTTGCACCGGTGAAGCCATGTCGAATTCGTTCAGATCCTCATTGGATACGATGGCATTAACCGAACCATACGAAGTCGGCAGGTACGACGCGGTCAGGTATGAGTTGGCCATAGACGTAATCGCGTCGAGATCGTTGTCAGGATGGGCGAGACCTTCAAGCTCGAAATCGTATGTTCCGGCCGGTTTGAAGAATACCCGCTCCACCGTCATGGACCTGTATGCGACCTTGTTGGGTCCATCATAGTGTCCCGCGCCGGCCAGCGCCGAATACGGCAGGTCCAATGTCCCGCCCGGACTTTCCGATATCTGAAGGTAGGCGCGATTGGGTCCGGCCGTCCCCGAAGTCTTCAGCGTGGTGCCGCCGCGAATAATGATGTAGCCGGATGACGGTGTGCTGATTGAGATCGTCACTATGCCGTCAGTATTGGCTTTATATTGGGCGAGAACAACTTCATCGGCGTATCGTGACGAGGCCAGACCGGGTTCGTCGAGAATCTCAGGCGATGCAATAGACGACTCCGGTAGATTGACCGAGCCGTCCCCGGTGGCCCCGGCCACTTCGAGCAGACCCAACGGCGAGGAGGTTCCGATGCCCACACCGCCGCCGGCTCTGATGATAAACTGATCGTCGGCGGTCGTGAAGAAATCTTCCTCGGTCCAGTCGGCCCAGACAAAGGACCCATTGTGCAGCGCTTTGGCACGGTATCCGGCAGCGAAAGAGTAGTCACCGGCTGCCTCGTTGAACTGACCACCCGGGATTACCGAGTAGGCGCCGCTGACATCGTTGGTGCTGCCGCCGGAGATGGTGCCGCCTTCGCCGCTGACTGAGTTGTTGTAGCCACCGGCGATAACCGAACTGGTGCCGGTGGTGACGTTGGCCGAGCCACCGCCAATCGTGGATGAATCGCCGTCGGCTGTGTTCTCAAACCCCAACACGGTGGTCTCTTCGCCCGATGAACTGTTCTCGCCCATCGTAATCTGACCGACACCGACAATGTCGCCGTTGGGTAGCACCTGCAATGTGGTATCCAGTTCGTTAAGCCCAAACAGTGTTACGCCGCCGGCTCGCATCTCGACTTTTTTGGTAGAGGTAAAGTCGCCGTTTTTGGAGTCAGCCGGCTCGTAAATGGCCATCGATGCGCCGTCGTCGAACGAGAGTTTGATATAATTGGGCGTGGCGTTCGGACCAGCCGGCGAAGGAGGACCAAAGGCAATCGTCTCGTCGGAGTATATCGTCAACTCACCGGTCAGGCTGCCGCTCTTGGCGCCATCGACCGTGGAAATTCGGTGAGCATAGGCGACCGAGGCAAGCTGGGTCCGAGGTGACAGCACCTGCGTGCCGACAGTGATCTCAAGGTAACGCTCTTCACCTTTGAAGACGCTGTCTACCAGCGGTTCAACCGAGCCGAGCAGGACGTTGAAGAAACCATCGGCTACATAGACGCTCGATTGCGTTTCACTCCACACGGCAGCGCCGCCGGTGGCAATCGGGTATATCTCGAAGGCGATTTCGTAAGTTCCATCGGCAACCGAGGCACCGGCGCCGTCTTCCAACCGACCCTGATAGCTCAATAGTTTCGGAGCCTCGGCCTGAATGGTGCTGCCGAGGGCGAAGATTGTCACGATTGTTAATAGTATGGCTTTAGTGAAACGCATTTGAATGTCTCCAATATGTTTGACAAGACTCTATTCTATGAGCACAATTGTATCGCGTTGTTTGCGGGTCCAGATACGGATATTTTGGCTCAATATACTCCATATTTACGTCAAAAGAAAGGCCGCGTTTATGCGACTACTTACTGCACACTCTATGGACACGGCGGCGGTGCCGGTCCACCCAGAAAGATAAAGTCGACCAGATAGACCAGGTCGGCGACATTGAGTTCGGTCACGAAGTCGCCATCGGTGTCGGCTTCTTCGAAACAGATCGGCGTGGGTCCACCGGTGAACATGAAGTCCACCATGTAGATTACATCCGAGATGTCGATATTATCTCCCGGATCATAATCCACATTGCCGCGAATGGCGCCAATACAGCAACTGGCCGTCTCGAAATCCTGCCAGTATCCCTGTCTCAAGCTGATGCCTTCGCCGGAGATGTTTCCGGCCGCGGTTTGACCGGCTGTGCCGCGAAGGAAGTAATCGGCCGAACTGCTTACCGTGCCGCCGCCGGGCGTTACCTGCCAGTTGATCTCTTCGTTATTCGTGTCCGCCACAACGCTGTCAATCGCACCGGCCAGGGGCAATAGTACAAGCGCTGCGGCCAAAGCAATTAAGTTTCTTCTCATTTAATATCCCTGACGTTTTGTTTGTCGTAGCTCTGTCAAACTGTTGGCCGGCGCGGCATGATGTGTACTGCCTGAATCGTTACTGCCCGGCTCACAAAAGAAACAGTATCTATCGTAGGCCAAACGTATCCAGTTTGCGTTCTGTTGGTGTTTATTTTTGGGGGTATGGGGGGGAGGCGAAGAGTTTGTTCTGGCCGCTGGCTGATTGCGCTAGAACCAAATTCGGTAATATCTACACGCACCAAGCACTGGTCTAGGGGGAAGGGTGCGATAAATAGCCTTGCACATTCCAAGGCTATCGCCGTCCTTACTTGTGGATAGCAGGAATTGCATCTTTGACAGTCAGTTTGGTTGGAGGCCGCAAGTTAAGAGGTTGTGGTGAAACGTACTTTACTATCAGTGTCATTAGTGGGTGTGTGTTTGTCTTGGTATACAGGGTGTTCGGGGGATGTGACATTGATAACGACGGAGAAGCCTGTTGCATACATTACGTCTGGTGCTGCAAACAGTGAAGCTCACGAAGCAGCCCTGTGGCTCGGTGGTGAATTGCTTGCACGACAGGGCTTGTATGATTCGCTAACCAAGGATTTCGAATTGCTTAGATCGCGATTCGGTGATTCGATACCTTGTGTCAACACACGGTTTCATCTCCCATGGAAGCCAAGCATGCTGATAATGGGAATCGATCATCCCGTGGAGATGAGGTCCTACGAATGGAACGGTATTACGATTGAGGTAGATTCAGTATATGACAGCCCATACTCCGGGGGCTGGTTCTTGGCGCACTTCAACACCGCTGATTCGGCCCTTCTTAACTCAAATCTCTTGGTAGATACTTACGGTCTGGATTCCATTCCGGATGTACGGTGGATTCAGCCCAACGGCCACGCGCACCTGGACCTGTATCCCAGCATCCACATCCTGATTCACGAAGACAATGACGCAAGGTACTTTTTTGTTTCGAACTCGTGTAGTCCGGCCAGACTCGGTTTCCGAATCGAAGGTGACTCAGCGGTCTATCTGGGTGAAGACCACCATAATGACACGTCTACACACGATTACTGGCATGAGTTTCTGGTGGCTGCAGGAGAACAGTATGGAGTGTTTCGGACGTGGATTGCGGACACTACCCCGCCGGTGTATGCTTGCGATACAATAAGTTTGGATTTTCCGGAATTCGAGATTTACGAAGGGAGTGAAGAGGCCAGAGGTGCTGCGCTGCTCTTATCTGGTAGCCTCATAGCTCCAAAGGACCTGCATGACCGGATCGCCGCTGATCTGCAATGGATCAGAGAGAACTGGCCCGACTCGCTGGCATCAATTGACAGTGTAGAGTACCGATGGCCATGGTACGGATCTGGATTCAAGTTGGCGCCAGCCGATATTACAATGCTAAGTTCCAGAAACAGTCCCGCCTATTGGCCTTTCAGGTGTATATCAGAGCACTTCGGTGGTTTTAGCAGTTCAGCAACAACCGGATGGATTTTTGTCCGCAAGGGAACCAGGCACGGCCATTTCCACCCAGCTCGGCTGATGGACGCCTTTTCACAGCTTCCGGGCATCACAAGTATGGAGTCCATCAACGTGCGTCAAGCCGGCAATGACATCTATGTTGAACAAAATCCAATTTCTCTGAAGTACTACTTTCACGTAGGATCGATTCCACCCCATGGACTCCCAGAGAATCAGAAGTTCTACTACTTTCTGTCAAACGGGGAGGAAATCCGTTTAGTCGGTAGTTACTCTTCAATTGGAGACGAACCCGATTGGATGGAATCTCTGAGAACCGCAAGAGATCACAAATACAGACGCATTGTGTGGACAAGGTGAGTTCATCTTTAGTGATGGACGGATACCACACTGAGCGACCCCAGCTGATGCAAGTGGAACTCCAAACAAAAAAAGCGGTGGCAGGACCAACCACCTCAGTCCTGCCACCTGGTTCGCTTAGCGCGACCATGCTGGCTTTTAGCGGTACGGGGAATCGAACCCCGGCTTGGTGGCTGAGAACCACCCGTCCTAACCACTAGACGATACCGCCAACATGCGCAAAGCTAAAAAAGCAACGAAGCAATATATCAGCTTTACAGGCCAAGTCAAGTAAGATAACCTCGTTACACCACAACAAGTTACGGTTGGCGCTATCGCAAGTTGTGGCCGCTCAACGATTTGATAATTGTCACAAATCTCGCGCTAATTTCACTTTTTTGAGATTATTTCGAGCGGCGACATGGCAGGCCGACAGCCATTATGGCAGGTTTGGCCTTGGCCACCTGAAAAACACTCATAAATGGGTATTTTACCCTTCGCGGTGATAAATCACGTTGTGATAAATCACGTTGTGATAAATCACGTTGTGATGAATCACGTTGTGATAAACCACGCTGTGATAAACCGCTTTTTAGGTCGAGAATTGTGTCGGGCGAGGTCGCCCAACACCACTCTAACAACTGCCTATACAGGTGTTGCACTTCGTTTGTGAGTTTAGGGAATCCAGACTGAGCCAAGTGTGTCATTCTGGTGCAGGCCAGAATCCAGCCTTTTCACGCAAGACGGGATTCCTGATTTCGCGGGATTGGCAGGGGTACAAAGATGCGCGTAGCGCAAGAAAGCGATTTATCGCCTGGATTCCGGGTCAAAGCCCGGAATGACGAGGGATGAGATTGCCGCGTCGCTCAAACGGGAGCGCCCCTCGACTCCGCTCGGGGTGACACGGTCAAGCCGTGGGTGACACATTTGGCGGGTTCACGCCGCGGCGCGCAGGCGAAGCCGGACCCGCCCTACCAAAGACAGTGGTCGGCGGAGGCAAGCCCCGCCACTACGCGATAAGCGGTGACCGGGGGAAGACAAGCCCTGCCGCTACGCGATAAGCTGGAGCACCCCTCGACTCCGCTCGGGGTGACACGGTCAAGCCGTGGGTGACACAGGCAAGCCTGTTTCTCGCGCTTCGCGCGCGCAGTGATGAACCATTTCCGTGCGTGGTGTACGTCCTCGTGCGCCACGATGTCAGGGGGCAGACGAGGATGTCTGCCGCACACCTAAGTCCGGCGTACCATCGATCCTTCACATTAATAATGAAAATGACGGCGCCGTTCTTTGCTTTCAGGATGCTACGTGCCGGTATTTGACGTATACATTGGTGACAACTCGCTTTCCGATGACGCGGAGTGAGCTTTTTTTTGTACTCTCAGAGGCCGTAGTGCTGTTTATTGTACCTTTGTAGAAACGCGGTAACGGAGGTTATATGCCCAAAGCGACTAAGACAAAAGCGAAGACAATACGCGAACTAAAAACCAAAGATCTGGATTACAGGATCAGTTGGAAGCCGACCGGCGTCAAGACTTCCGATGATGTCGACCCCTGCTGTGGTATTATCGGCCAGCAACGGGCCGTTGACGCCATACGGACCGGCCTGAATGTAAAAAGTGAAGGTTATAACATCTTTGTCACCGGCCTGACCGGCACCGGCCGAACGACGACGATCAAACGTCTCTTGGAACAACTTGATCATGATCGACCGGGCCTTCAGGATGTATGCTACGCCAACAATTTCAAGAATGAAGATTGTCCTCGGGTCTTGATAATGAATGCCGGTGACGGTCGACGATTCAAGAAAGATATGTCGTACCTGATCAGCTCGGTGCGCAAGGCGGTGCCGCAGATATTCCTTGCCGATGACTACAAAGACAAGCACTCGCGGATTACTCGTGAGTTCGAAAACCGGCAAAAGGACTTGATCCGTGGTTTCGAGGATAAACTGACTCAGGCCGGATTCGTGATGGTACAGGTCCAATCCGGTATCGGCGTCCGTAACGAGATTCAGCCGTTGATAGATGATGAACCTTCCTCACTGGATAAACTGGAACAGCTTTCGCGTGAGGGAAAATTCCCCCTGCCGCGGCTTGATGAACTACGCAGGCTGTGGGATCGGTTACGCCGAGAGTTCGACGTAACCTCGACAGAATCCAAGAAACTGACCAACAAGTTGGAGGTGGCGCTGGAGAAGCTGGACTCCGGAGCCATTTCACCGTTGGTGACCGACAAAGTCAACTTGCTCAAGAAGCGTTTCCCTTCTGATAAGGTAGTCGCTTACCTGGATGAGGTGCAGGAGGCGCTGTTGTCCGATCTGGATCGTTTCCGTGAGGCGCGACCTCGCCGTGGTGAAGAAGAAGCGCCGCCGTATCGCAAACGTGAACCGTTTGAAGAGTTCTCGATCAATGTCGTGCTGGACAACTCGGAGGCCGAAACGGTGCCGATTGTCATTGAGATGTCGCCGTCTTATAAAAACCTGTTTGGCTCACTTGAGCGCGTAGTTGATCGGTTCGGGTACTGGCGCACCGACTTTACGAGGATTTTCTCAGGTTCGATTTTGCAGGCATCAGGCGGCTTCCTGGTGATGAACGCCATGGATGTACTCACCGAGCCGGGTGTGTGGGTTCATCTGAAACGAGCCATTCGCAATAACAACATCGAGATCACCGGATATGACCCGTTTTTTAACATGGCCGGATCGGGAATCAAACCGGAGCCGATACCGCTCGATGTCAAGGTAGTGTTGATCGGCGAACCGAATATATACCATCTGTTGTGGCGGGCCGATGATGACTTCAAGAAAGTCTTCAAGATCAAGGCCGAATTCGACAGCGTCATGCCGTTCAACAAGCGAAACACCCACGAGTACTACCGATTCACCAGAAGATTGGTCGAGAATGAGCAACTGATGCCGTTCGACATCTCGGGGATGCAGGCGGTGGCCGAGTATGGACGCCGTGTCGCCGGTCGACGAGATAAACTGACAACCCGTTTCGCAACAATCTCAGACATCGTTCGGGAAGCGTCGTTCCTGGCCAGTCAGCGTAAGGCGTCCAAAGCTTCACGCGATGATGTCGAGAATGCCGTCAAGGAACGCCGCACGCGCGTTAATCTGGTCGAAGACAAAATCCAGGAAATGATAGACACCAATTCCCTGATGGTTTCCACCACCGGTAAAGTTGTGGGACAGATCAACGGACTTTCGGTCTACAACATCGGAGATTACGCTTTCGGGCGCCCAACTCGCATCACGGTGAGCACTTCAATGGGCAAATCCGGTGTGATCAACATAGAACGCGAGGCGGACTTGTCGGGACCTATTCACAACAAAGGTGTGCTGGTTCTGGGTGGCTATCTCAGGGAGACCTTTGCTCAGGACAAGCCGCTGGTAATGTCGGCCTCAATTTCGTTCGAACAATCATACTCCGGGGTCGACGGCGACTCGGCATCGTCGACTGAGATTTACGCTATTCTGTCGTCATTGTCCGGCATCCCTATCCGTCAGGACCTGGCCGTCACCGGTTCGGTGAACCAGAAAGGGGAGATTCAACCGATCGGCGGCATAAACGAAAAGGTGGAAGGATTCTACGATGTGTGCTCAAGCCGCGGGCTCACCGGAACGCAGGGTTGCGTAATACCTCATCAGAACGCAAGCGACCTGCTGCTTCGTTCCGACGTACTGGCGGCCGTTGCCAAAGGGAAGTTCCACATCTATCCCATTAAGACCATTGCGCAGGGGATCGAGATTCTCACCGATACGGCGGCCGGTCGCCGTCTGGCCAGCGGGAGGTTCACAAAAGGATCCGTCATGGCAACCGTTGACGAGAAGCTGTACGACATGGCCCTTGCTCTGCAGAACTTCGGACGTGTTTCAAACAACGACACAGCTAAAGCGGAGAAAACCCGGCGAACCACCAAGACTGAATCGTCATCGCGAAAGAAACGTCGTCGCCCATAACAACTCACATAAGCCATCCGAATAGTGTGTTGCACCATGAGATGATAGGTTAGATGGGATGCATCTTTGGCCGAGCCCGGCCGGATCGTACTGGTACCTTGTCAACAGAAGCTGCGTGCAATCATGCATGCACCGTGAACGACTCGTGCATGATGCGTAATAAAAGATGCACGACATGCAACTTTTTTCCTTGACATATATTCAAAAAAAAACTTTTGTGTATAACGAAACCCAAACCTTGGAGGAGTTTCTATGCGCAAAGCTAAGAAAGCAACCAAAAAGAAGGCTGCGCCAAAGAGAAAGCCCGCCAAAAAGAAAGCTGCACCGAAGCGGAAAGTGGCAAAGAAGAAAGCCGCTCCGAAGAGGAAGGTAGCTAAGAAGAAGGCGGCTCCGAAGAAGAAGAAGGCAGCGACCAAGAAGGTCCGCTGTGCAGGCAAGACCAAAGCCGGCAAGAAGTGCAAACGCTTCACTAACGGCAAAGCCAAAATGTGCTCCGTGCATAAACGGTAATAGGTTGCGTCAGCTTCCGAAAAACGCGGCTCCATATCGGAGTCGCGTTTTTCTTTGAGAAGCAGAAAGTGGTTTTGTTCGTCATGCCGGATTCGATCCGGCATCCAGTTCTGTATTCGAAGACTGGATACCGGCCTATAACAGTATTACCCGATCGGCGGTGTGTGGTGAACGTGCTGACGCAGGCAAGCCTGTGTTTCGCGTTGCGCGCGATGGGCGTGCACAGTCTCTCCTTCGGCGAACGCAGGAAATGCCGGAACTTACTGTATGTGGATCATGTGCGGACGCAGACGTTCGTCGCTCTCAGGCAGCATCCGTCAGATCAGAAATCGGCACCCATCGAGAAGTAAAAGGTCGGTTTGTCCGACACGGAGTAGAAATCCGTTGACCAGGCAATATCGTAACGCAGCAGTATGAAACCCAGGTTGGCACGCATCCCGAAGCCGAAACCTGTCTTGAGGTCAAGCAGGCGCTTCTCGCTCCCCCTGCCCCCCAAGGTGCTGTCGGCAGGGAGGCCGCCATGAGTTGTTCCCGCCTTGAAGTTACTGCCTTCCCATGCGGACCCCATGTCCAGGAAGATGGCGCCGCCGACCCGACTGATGGTGAGAGCCAGCGGAAAGCGCATGGCAAAGTAATCGATCATGGGATATCTGAATTCGATGTTTATCAGGCCATAGCGGTCACCGGCAAGACTATAATAGTCAATGCCTCGCAATGGCGTAACGACATCCGCAAAGTACAGGTTTTCCACTTCGTAGACTTTGGCATCAAGAGTAGTGTTGCCGATCCAGTTGGTAGTTCCTCCCAGAAAGTACAACTTGGGGGTGCGGCCGTTTGAGGCGCCACCGGAAGCCCGGAAGGCCAGGGAATAGAGGCCGCCGAAATGCCAATACTGGCGAAAATCGAACTCCGCCGAGTAGAACTCGACATCTCGCGAATCGAAGAGGTTGAGGCCGCTGCCGATAGTGACCTTGGCGCGACGTCCGTTCAAGGGACCGGTCAGACCCCAGATTATGTTGTCGGTGACATAGGAGAACTCGGCCGTTGTAACCTTGCTGCTGCGATTGGATAGAGTATCGTCAGCCTCGTGATGCTCTCGGTCGATGAAAAACTGCGAGGCTGTCAATTCCAGTCGATCGAAGATCGAAAAAGGCCGACTGGTGAACACCTGGAAGCCATAGAAGCGGTCGGAGAAAAGATTATCCGCCGGGTCCAGATAGAAATTCTTACTGTGAAACAGACCCACGCCATAATTGATGCGCCTCTTGCTGTTCACATAGTAGCCGAGCACGTTTGACTGATCGATAGTGTTGACCAGGTCGGTGGCAACCAGAATCTGGTGATTACCCAGATAATCTGAAAACAGAAACACTGTCTGGCCACGCAAGCCGAAGAACGTATCGTACCCGAATCCGCCACCGACATAGTCGGGCGTGAATTTAACTTTGTACTGCTGGATGTTATAGTCGCCCGATGATGAAGGCGGTGCGATTGAATCGAAAGAAGGTGGTTCCTCCACCACCACGGTCTTGCGAACATCTGAGCTATCACCCTCAACATCAAACATAAACGGATCAAGCGGATCACCGGACCGGCCGTCTGAGACATGAACGTATTCCTCGTCGTAGATACCGGATTCGGTGATGACTTCATCGTCCTCCTTGCCGTCGGCGGTCTGCGAACTGTCGGCTTCCGTACTTACGGGAGTTGCCATGGTGGAATCGAACGGTTGCTGGTCGCCTGAGGCGGCGGCTTGATCATCCGAGAGGTTTTCGTCCGGGTCCAGAGAAGCCAGCATGGGTTGTTCGCCCGGCTCGTCTTCAACGTCCGCCAACGCGGAATCGACCGATTCTTCCGATTGGTCGAAAGTGAACAGACTATTGTCACCCTGTGCAAAGGCTGTCGGCGTCAGTGTGCCGTTGTCGCCGACCGGGACTATTTCGTCCAGAATGAAAACGTCAAAGGCGCCCTGGTTGAATGCTTCAAAGGCCAGTTTCTTACCATCGGGCGACCATGAGACGTAATCGATCCCCGAAAGGATGTTGGTGACTGGATAGACGCGGTCGGAATCGGTGTATGCGACATAGATATTGTCTATCCCACTGCGGCCCGAAATAAACGCAATCTTGCTGCCGTCAGGTGATACCGTGGGAACCGTGTTGGGACCCGCACCGACATCAACGGCCGTGACCTCTCGGTTGGATAGATCGATCTCATTGAGATTGTACCATCCATAGACAAAATCACCCGGCATAAAAGCACCGGCTGTTACGTATTCATGTTCCTCACCGGTGACGACCTCGCTTTGCGGGTGAGGTCGATCGGACGTAAAGAGAATCCTGTCCGATTCGGGGTACCAACTCGGATCGACGTCGTCATAGCGGTCATTCATCAGTCTGTCGAGTTGATCGGTCTGAGGGTAATACACGAATATGTCGCGCTCATTCTCCTTGAGGGCTGAGAAGGCGATTTTCTCACCATCGGGTGACCAGGCCGGCGAAAGGAGGTTGTAAAAGTCGAACCGTTTTTTCTTGTAGACCCGGTTTCTGAGCAGATCATAAAAGAACAGAGACTCTTTGCCATGCGACTTGGCAACGAACACCAGTTTGGTACCGTCCGGCGAAAACGAAATACCGGAGACGTATGCATGCAGCGACTCCAGATCGCCGTTGCGGGAACTCTTGACCAACCGATCAAGAATCTTGCCGTCATCGGCCGAGATCAGGACGATCTCGGTAAAGTCTGAACCGTCGGTGAACATGGCGATCTTATCCCCCTCCGGGGAGAAGACCGGTTTTTCGTTGAAATAAGAACCGTCCTTGCGCGCCTTGGTCAATTTGGTACCGATCTCCTCGGCTTCCTGGCGCAAGGCTATCTCGGGCCAATAGCGCCGTTTCATCTCTCGCGAGAACTCCTCCCAGAGTTTTTCCTGATCTATACCGATTGACTTTTTGAGGGCTTTGTTAATGGATAGGTAGATTTTTCCTTTGCGGAAAATATCGGCCAGTTTTTTCTCGCCGTACTTGTCGGCGATGTACTTCACCAGGGCCTGACCTTCGCGGTAGGCATTGTAGCCATTGAGATACATGGGCGGCAAAAGGTAGCCGTTGATGGTGGCATCGCGCACCCACATGTCAGAAGCGGCATCCCAGCCGTGGCGTGAGGAATACTCGGCAAATCCTTCGGCCAGCCACAACGGCATTTGGAAGAGGCGACGGCGTGACACCAGGGCTGAGAAGGCGTTGCCGTAAAGCAGGTCGAATGTCATGGCGTGCGTCAGTTCATGATGCAGAACATGACGAAAATCTTCGTATGAACCGTTGAACGGTGTCACCACGCGGTTCTTGAAGACCTCCGTAAAGCCGCCCGTTCCCTCGCCGATGAGCGATGGCAGGATATTGGTTTGCTGGAAATCGTTGTGTGAGTTGTAGAGAAAGACCGGTACCCGGCGCTGAATCTTGTAGTTAAGCTCCTTGCTGACCTCAACGTATGATGACTCAAGCACGGTTGCGGCAAACTTGGCCGTCGGGTAGGCTTCTTCATAGAAGTGGATATCAAAATGGCGCGTTTGAATGTAGCTCCACTCGAAGTCCTTGTACCTGACTTTGTTTTTGCCGAAATAAGTCTCCTGGGCATTGACCCCAACATAGGCCAGGCCGATGATAAACAACGCTGCTATTCTGTATCTTTTCATTATGTCACCCGTGGCTATTGGCCGAGCTCCTCAGTCATCACACTATTATAACGAGTAAGAAGGCCTTTCGGTTCAATACTGTGACGGCAAAACCATCAGGACTGAGTACGCACCGGCCCTTCAAACTAACTCATTCTCTTAATATCGGCGCCAATAGCCGAAAGCTTTTCCTCTATGGCAAAGTAACCGCGGTCAACATGATACACTCTGAGCACTTCGGACTTGCCTTTTGCGGCCAGGGCGGCCAGTACGATGCCTGCTCCGGCTCTGATATCTGAAGCCATTACCTCTGCTCCGGTCAGGCCGGGTACGCCGTGGATAATGGCTTCATCGCCGGATACCGTGATTTCCGCGCCGAGCCTGCGCATCTCCATGGTGTGCGTGAACCGATCGGGAAATACCGTCTCCCTGACCTGCGAGGTACCGTCGGCCACGCAAGTTGCCGCCATCAAGGCCGCCTGTAAATCGGTTGGAAAACCGGGGTAGGGAAAGGTAGTGACCGAGACCGGTTTGAGTTTTCGGGGACCGGCCACTTTCAGGAAATTGCGTCCGGTTTCGATTTTGCACCCCATTTCCAATAGTTTGTGAGTGACCATAGTGAGATGATCGGAATCGATACCGGCAACTTTCACCCGGCCGCCGGTGATGGCTGCTGCGATCATGTATGTGCCGGCCACCAGCCGGTCGCCGGAGACCTTGTGGTCGACTGCTTTGAGGCGACGCACCGGTTCAATTACAATTGTAGGCGTCCCGGCGCCTCTTATTTTGGCCCCGGCTTTGTTCAAGAACCGGGCCACATCAACAATCTCCGGGTCACAAGCGGCGTTGGCGATGGTGGTCCTGTCTTTGGCGAACATGGCCGCGAACATGACGTTTTCGGTACCGGTGTGCGACGGCCTATCGAAGTAGATCGAGCCACCGGCCAGCGGCTTGCCTTTGGCCGTGATGTAACCGCCTTTTTCGGTAACGCGGGCGCCCATCTTTTTGAACGCTTTGATGTGAAAATCGACCGGGCGCGCACCTAACACGCAGCCACCCGGCAGCGACACGCGTGCTTCGCCCAGTCTGGCCAGTAAGGGACCCAACACCAAAAAAGATGCTCGCATTTGACGCATCAGTTCGTATGGCGCTGTGTTTTGATCGCAGTTTTCTGCGTTGATGGTCATCACATGAGCTTTGGCATTGTAACTGATCTTCGCCCCGAGGTATTCCATCACTGTTATGACCGACCCGATATCTCTCAGCGGGGGTACGTTGCGGATTACGGACTCTCCCTTTTCGATCAAGAGTGATCCCACGATAATGGGCAAAGCTGCGTTTTTGGATCCTTCGACTTTGAGTTCCCCTTTGAGGCGTTTGGCGCCGTTGATTACAAACTTGTCCATGCCGTCACTTTCTGAGTTGTTTGAATCCGGGCCGACCATTTGAGTCGGCGAACATCATTTCGTGCATAGTGGAATCTGCAGTTTTGGTCTTCCAAATCAAAGTTTTAACTCTCGTTAGCTCGGTGGGTTATATAGCTCACTCACACACATCCTTCATGCCACAACCGGTAGCCTGTTGAGGTGGGTCCTGTCCGCCGCGGCGGACGCAAGCGAATCCGTGTGACCCGCCGCCGCTGTCCAACATAGGGTCAAGCGCCGGGTCACAACCCCCGCTATCGCGGGGTTCAGGACCCGACACAACGTAAGCTGGACCTATCAACAAGGCAATGTGAGACGCACACATCTTTCATGTTCCCCTCGATTCAGCCAGTTTAAGGCGCATTTGAATATCCTGTGAGGTCATAGGTTGAGGCCGTTTCTGTTGAGAGTCGCCACGCCGGCCGCCACCTCGGCCGCCGCGCCCGCCAAATCCACCGCCGGTCGGTGGACTCCGTTTGAGACCGGCTGGGCCTGGCAGGTCCGGGTTCAGACCCCGTCCTTCGCCTCCCCAGGCAGCGCCGATTCTGATTGTTTGTCCCGGCACGGCGGCCAGTCCGTAGGATCGCATCGCACTTTCGTGCAAGGGCAGGCTGAATTCGTAGGTGAAAAAGCCTTCGTCCAAACTGTAAGCGGCGGCCGGACCGGTGGACCCGTCAAGTGGAATCTCCATCTCGACAATCCTGTCTCTCACGAAACAGGTGAGACTCGCCCCACCCGTGTCGGGTGTCATGAATTCCGGCTCGCGGTCGAATTCGCGGTGTTGCATTCTACCGGTCATGGAACTCATTTCCTCGCGTGTGGGACCACCGCGATACCGAATCACGAAATCCCTCTCCTGGTTGCCTTGAGCGTTTACCCAGAAGGTCAAGCCGCTACGGCGAATCACCGAAGCCAGCCGGGGGTCACGAGTTCGCAATAGTATATTGAGTCGCGAGCTATCATTGGCAAAAGCCACCGAAGCTTCGCTCTCCTCGAGGAAGTGGCTGGTGACACCCTTCCAGTCCGGAGTTTGACCGTCGATGAGCATGGGCGCCGTTGCCCAACTGCTGTTGAGTTCGATTTTCTTGCAGGATGTTGTCAAGACCAGGCCGGCCACCATGCCGATCAGGGCCAAGCCGATAGGGGAGCGGGTTCTGTTCCCGGTCGATTGCAGACCAGCCATTCGCGCCTCTCTATATGGGTTGTCGTTCATACTTTGCGGACCTTTCCAAAACGTGTGCTTCAATCACTCATAATCTTAGACCATCTGACAGGGAAAACGATTAATGGAAAGAGGGGATTTCATAGCGCAGGGCCGGGGCTTGTCTCCGGCCAAGCATCTATCGGGCGACACAAGGCCGCCCGCTACGCGGTGTTGTGAGTTCCGGCAGGGTGACCCGGGACGTTCATCCTGGTTTCCGTGCGTGGTGTACGTCCTCGTGCGCCACGATGGTGCCGCGGGTGGCCCGGACGTTCGTCCGGGTTTCAAAAGATTCTTGTGCCTGGTGTACGAGCCTTCAACCGTAGGTCGGGGTTCCCTGCGGGCCTGCAGTGTGTCATTCCGGGCTTTGACCCGGAATCCAGTTCTTCTCTTGTAGGTCAGGTCTCTCTTTTCTTGGAGACCTGACGCAATTGCCTGTGGTGTCGCGGCGACCCCGCCCGACACCAGTTTGCCGTCATTGCAAGTAACAGTAGGTCGAAACCCCTGCGGTTTCGACATCACGCGCTTCGCGTGATTCTTCAGGTGCTGTCGTGCGACCCCGCGCGACGGCGTCTGTAGGTCAGGGTTCCCTGCGGTCCTGCAGCATGTCATTCCGGGCTTTGACCCGGAATCCAGTTCTTCAATCGTAGGTCGAAACCCCTGCGGTTTCGACATCGTTGGCAGGTCTCAGGGAGAAGAGAGACCTGCCCTGCAAGATATCAGGTCGGCGGAGACAAGCCCCGCCGCTACGCGATAAGACCTCTACGCTCGTGGTGCACGGGGATGTCCCTCCCACAAAAACCGTACCAACCCTTACCAAACAACATCTGCACACCGGTAGGTAAAAAGACGAATGCCATGAACACTTTGATCGTCCGAACAACAGCTATAGCACGCCAGTCTCGTCATCACCATAGATTCTGTTACAATAACATGAATTCACGACACTCAAACCCATTTCAATGCGCTTATGCCTCGACTGCGCTCGGCATGACATGGTTGTGTCCCCGTTGATCTTAGGTCGAGTTGTCTGTCGCCCGCGGGAAGTGGAGGGCTGGGAAAGTGTTTTTTCCGCAAAACGAACCCATTTCAACGTGGCGCAGGGGGACGTACACCACGCACGTCAGTTAGAAGAAAAGATGGATGCCGGATCAAGGTCCGGCATGACAGCAGACTACGCGCCACGGCGTGAACCCGCCACCGGCAGGTCCCAGGGAGAAAAGAGACCTGCCCTGCAAGATTTCAGGTCGGCGGAGACAAGCCCCGCCGCTACGCGGTTTCAAGCAATGGCTTGAAACATGACCGGCTGCTGCTCGTAGGTAAAATCAAAGAGAGAATGAGACACTGGAGGAATGATAATGGGATCATCTGTAACTCGCATTTTGACAATCGGGCTGGCTCTTCTGCTGGTCGGCAGCGCTTTCGCCGGAAGCAGGAATCGTAGCCGCAGCCGCCATCGTGATCGTGATTGGGATCATATATCATGGCAACATGGGCACGCTGACCGCACCAGTATCGATATGAAGCACGGCTCGGTGATGATTAAGCACCGTGGCCGACGGGAAACTTCCAGGGTCGAGATCACCAGAGATTACGAACTATACATCGATGATGAGCTAGTCAAGACCGATGATGACCAAACCAAACTCCTCAAGCAATATCACCAGCAGCTCGGCGAAATCCATGACCGGGCGAAAGAGATCGGCTGGGAAGGAGCTCGCATCGGCGCGGAAGGGGCCAAGATCGGGCTGGTGGCCGGACTGGGCGTCTTAAAAATGATCTTCAGTGACTATAGTGAGGACGACTTAGAGGACGAAGTCGAGCTGGCTACTGAAAAGATTGAGGAACGCGCCGAAGAGCTTGAGGAAAAAGCCGAAGAGATCGAAGACATGGTCGACGATTTGGACTACCTCACCGATGACCTGAGGGATGCAATCCCCGAGTTAGCCGCGTTGGACTGGTTCTAGACCGGTCTTGTGAGCGGTGTACGTTCGAGTCTGCTGCCCACGAGAAGCGGGCCAGCCGGTTAACCTATCCGGATGAGGCTGCCGGTAAGGTCGCGGCGAATTGGTCGAAAATCACTTTGGCCATGTCTTCAAGCTCAGGCGGCGGTGGAAATCCTTCATCGTCCTTGTCTTCCAGGAAGCTGAAAATATCAAGTATGCAGGCGACGAAAGAAAGAGCCGAGCTACAATCATCGTCGGGAGCCTCATGCTTGGCGTCCAGTTGCAGGTTGAAATCCTCATGCGAGATGCTTTCGTCGAATACCAGTGTAGCCGTCGAGATATCGTAGACGTTGAAAACGATCTTGATCATCCGCTCCGTCTTGTGATCGATGGAAAACTCATCCTCGTTTATGACCCGCGCTGTTGAGTCCATATATATTCTGGCCAAGATTACATAGCGGGCCAATCCGCGGCTGGCCTCGAAGAGCGCTATCACACTGGCCGTATCCAACCGACCGCTTTGACCGTAACGATCCAGCAGTTCCCGGAGTCGTTCTTTGCCCAGAGCCTTCTCGATTCGCTGTGGGTCTGTGATGGATAGGTCCGGCCGCTTCTTTGCGATTCGCGTAGCCAGGAGGAGCGGCAGTTTGTTGCCAACTTCTTTTTGATAATCCTCATCCCCGATCGCTGTGACGACACCGGCTATCGAGATGGTGGAGGAAGATGCCGCCTCATAAGTGAAATTTGGATCGGTTCTGACATGGACAACTTTGGCCTCACCACAGCCGCCAAACCAGGCTGCAAAAAGAAGTGTGACCAGACATATCAACCCGAAGGTTAACCCCTTGTTCATGGTGGTTCCATTGTCACTTCTCATATTCCATTAACTTCCTTCCGGTGCCGGCAGCGACTCGGCGAACTTCTCAAAAATGTCCCGGGTGATTTCCTCGTTGGTGGGTGGTGCGGGGTAGCCACCTTCCTCCGACTCTTTCTGAAACATACTGCAAACCAGATTCATCATACAGGATACGAACAGATTAGTGCCAGCCTCACCGAAGGAGTCGGCATCGCCGGAGGTGACATCGGGCTCAAAGCGCTGATTGGTTTGGTCGTTGGTAATCAAACCGCCATAGACAGACCGCCCCGCTTCCAGATCATACACCTGCAAAAAGACGGCCATTTCGCGACGCACCTTGTACCTGGTTCCTGAAGACGTGGAGTCTACTTCGTGTTCTTCAAAACGGAGAACATGGTCTTTCTCAACCCGTCCCAGAATCACGTAGCGCACCAGCCCACGGGTGGCGCTGAACAGTTGAATCATGCTACCCTGATCCAGGTCGCCACCCCTGACATACTGATCCAGCACTGCTTTGTGGTTTTCCTCACCCAATGCTTGTTGGATTCTTTCGGGTGAAATGATAGTCAGATCGGGCCGTTTCTCACTGATACTCTGAGCCAATAACGGCGGCAGTTGTCGCCGAATGGTAGCGCGTTGTTTGTCATCGCCGACTATCGACACGAATCCAGCCATGCCGATTTCCGCCGAGGAGGCCTGAGAGTAGTCGAACGATGGATCCTCCACCAGATGGACTACCTTCGCGCCGCCGCATCCGGTGATCAGGCCGATCATCAGCGCCACCAACAGCAATGGGCTGACCGGGTGAACCGGTTGCGAGCCGCTGTAATTTGTCTTGTCGAATAATCTACACATCCTCTGTCTCCATGCCGGTCTCACTAACGGCTTGTTGTCATCGAATAGTCTGTATTACCCATTCAGAATTTGAAACCAAGATCAAACTTCAGCAGGTGATCATGCCGTCGCCGCTCGTTCTGCCGTACAGCGCTGTAGGCCGAGCCGTATATGTTACCGGCATACCAACCCATGCCGAAAATTGTCAGAGTTACCCCCAGGCCGTTGTGATCCTGGCGGAAAGCTTCGTATGTGGACCACATAAACAGCCCGTTCACCATCAACGCCGATAGGGCGGTTCCATAATAGCCGTCGTACAGGTAACCGAGCCCCGGTACGACCGCCAGAAGCCCGGCCAATTTGGGATTCTTGTAATCCAGGTCAGACGCTTCACGGGCTAACCGAGCACAGTAGCGCGCTTTCATTGAATGCTGCGAAGAGTCGTCGATGGCATCGAACGAGATGGCAGCAGCCGTCCAATCATGCAAATGCGCATGCGTTAAACCCTGCGCCATAATGCTCTGCTGGCGAAAACTTCCCTCGCCTCGAGACAAGCCCGTAAAGTCGGCCAGGGCCAAGTCCAGGTCACCGGATTTGAATTTGGAAGCAGCGACACGAAATCTGATCGGATCGGCGATGGTTGCCTCCGGCTGTTCCGACAGAACGGATTCACCGTAGACAACTGCCTGCGAGAACAAACCGGCGGCATGATAGCACTGCACGGCCGCCAACTTTGCCCGTCCCCCAAATGGAGAGTCCGGATAGTATGACACCAGGCGGAGGTACTCGGTAACCGCGCGTTGATTGTCGCCCTCTTGTTGTAGCTGGCGAGCGAACCGAAACAGCAAACTGTCCGAATCGCCATTGGTCGAGGTTGTGCTGTTGGCCGATGATCGCGGATTGATGTTGGTGTCATCTGCGGATTCGCTCTCACCGGCAGCGGCGAGGGCGATCATCCGGCCACCGAACGCCTGGTCGAGGTCAATGGGATCAAAGTAACGCCTGCGACCATCAACGCTGGTTGGTCGGTACTGATTGAGATCGTGGCCGCAGCGAAGAAGCCGGTCGGCTGTCATGATATATGCCCGAATTGGACTGTGGTTGGCAAACGCCTCGCGGCCATATTCGGAGCAGTGTGGATGCATCGGACACGACGTGCCGCGGGCCGGGCTGATCAGTTTTTGATAGAGTATGATAGCCCCTGAGGTGACCGGTCGATGGAAGGGGTAAGCGTCGATTCCCGCAGGTTCAGACGAACTCGGCGTATGCACGGCAATGGACTTTTTGTCAGTGGGCTGGGAGTTTTGCGGGGCCGCTTCAGTTTTTGCGACAACAGCCCCGAGGGTCGCAATTATTCCTAAGACCGTTATTGCTCTGATCACGTGGAATCCGGATACTCTGGTAGTACTACCGACTGGCTTCATTCTGTCAGGCCTTTAGCTGGATGTTCAGAACAGTCATTATATGTTCCGACCAACCGCCATGTCAACCCCCAAGAGGGCGACCGCTCTTGTCTCGTATGTACGTTATGGGTCGGGTCATGATCCTGCCTTTGGCGCGGTCAAGCCCCGTCGCCTTAGCGCAAAAACCGGAGTAGGTATGTCACTGTGGAAAACCCGAGATACTCCTGTACACATTGATCTATAATCTGTATCTTAGGAACCGACTTGGAAAACCCGGTACAATAGCGAAGGGTTGAACGAACTTATAGCTGGAACATGACAACAGAAGACACGAATTACGAAGACGCCTCGCCGGATGCCCTCGAGAGCAAACTAGCCCGATCACTGAGTGCCGGCGCCGAACATCTGGTCGAACCGGCCGACTCACTTCCGAGCACCTCGATGGTCGACTTGCCGCCACAATTGCGCCAGGCTGCAGCGCGCGCCGGTTGGACGGAGTTGACCACGGTTCAGGCACGGACCATTCCTTACATGCTGGCCCGGCGTGATCTGATCTGTCAGTCACGTACCGGCAGCGGTAAGACAGGCGCTTTTGTGCTGCCGATAATGGAACGAATCAAGAATCCGGGACCGACCGGACAGGCGTTGATTTTGGTTCCCACCCGCGAACTGGCCAAACAAGTGGGCGATGAGATTTCACTTTTAGCCGGTAATACCGGTATCAGGTGCGTCGCTGTTTATGGCGGTGTCGGGTATGGTCCGCAAATCGAGGCTTTCCGCTCCGGTGCGCAGATTGTGGTGGGCACTCCCGGAAGAATCCTTGATCATCTGCTCAAAAGGACGTTGAGTCTGGATGGTTTGGAAATACTGGTTTTTGATGAGGCTGACCGAATGATGTCGATGGGCTTCTATCCTGACATGAAGCAGATCCAGCGCTACCTGCCGCGTCGGCGGATCAACGCCTACATGTTCTCGGCCACTTTTCCCAGTCACGTCATCCGTCTGGCCGGAGAATTCCTCAGGCAGCCGGATTTTCTGAGTCTGAGTCGGGACAACGTGCATGTGGCCGAAACCGAGCATGTTTTTTACGTGGTGCCGGGCATGGAAAAAGAACGTTGCCTGGTGCGCGTTATTGAGATCGAAAACCCGACCGGCGCGATTGTCTTCTGTAATACCAAGGCAACGGTCGGTTTTGTTACGACTGTGCTCAAACGGTTTGGTTATGACGCCGATGAACTCACGGCCGATCTGACCCAGCGGGCTCGCGAAAAGATCATGACCCGCGTGCGTGAACACAAACTTCGATTTCTGGTCGCTACCGATCTGGCTGCGCGAGGGATCGACATACCGGAATTGTCGCATATCATTCAGTATGAACCACCCGAGGACCCCGAACTGTATGTTCATCGAGCCGGACGCACCGGACGGGCGGGAGCGTCGGGCGAAGCGATCACCCTGGCCAATGTGCTGGAAAAAGCCGAGCTGCAACGCATCGCCAAGCGGTTCAGTATCGAAATGATTGAACGACCATTGCCGACCGATGACGACGTTGCCGCCATTGCCGCCCAGCGCGTGACGGCCTTGCTGGAAGCCCGGTTGCGTGCGCGCGATAAGTTGCAGGTAGAACGGATGCAGCGATTCGTCCCGCTGGCTATTGAACTGGGTCAGAGCGAAGATGAAGCCTCGGTGATTGCCATGCTGCTGGATGATTACTACCAGGAGACTTTGCACGCGCCGCCGGAACAGCCTTCACCCGCGCCACCTGCTCCGCCTGAAAAGTCTCCCAAGAAAGACCGCCCCCGCAAGAAAACGCGCAGTCGTTCTTCCAAACGCCGTTGATATTCGCCTCGAATATGTTCAGAGACGGTCGCCCGAAGACCGCCTCAAGATGACGTAGTGCAGAACCGCTTCTGGTTCTGCCGTTCATTCATGTCGGCACCACTAAGGGGTTCCGACCTACTGGACTTGGTTCACCCTTCGACTCCGCTCAGGATGAGGTTGGGGAGCTCAGTGTGAGGTTGGGGAGCTCAGGGTGAGGTTGGGGAGTTCAGGGTGAGGTTGAGAGCTCATTAGTAGGGTGGGTCCGTCTTCGGACCCGCCTTCTTTGGCAGGTCTGAAGAAAGACTTGTCCTACAGCATAGTGCGGTCTGGGTCGCCCGAAACTCCTGGAAACCCGCCTCGGCGGATGCCCTACACGGTCGGTAGGTTTGATGACAAACCTGCGTCCATGAAGTTTGGTTGACACATGACAGCGCGCCGCTTATCATCTTCGACAAATGAGCGCGAGCATTGGAGTGAGAACAGGTGCAGGTCTATGAGCTACTAAGCGTCGGCATGGTGATACTGCTTGGCTTGCTGGGCGGTAAACTATCGCATCGGATCAAAATCCCCCGGGTCACCGGTTATATGCTGGTCGGGCTGGTCTTCGGACCCTCGGTGATGGGCTGGATCTCGTATGAGACACTGGCTGATATTCATATCATTAATGATGTCGCTCTGGGACTAATCCTGTTTGCCATCGGTGGCGAAGTTGAACTACGTCACTTGAAATCCCTTGGTCGCGGCGTGATTAATATTGCGTTGGCCGAGAGCTTCGGCGCTTTCATACTGGTGTTTGTCGCAACGCTGGCCATTACCTCGGACTTGAGATTGTCGATCCTTCTTGGGGCGGTCAGTATGGCCACGGCACCGGGCGTGACTCTTTTGGTTATCCGCGAGTACCGAGCGCGAGGACCGCTGACCGATACGCTTCTGGCGGTCGTGGCGATCAACAATATTATCTGCCTGATTATATTCCGTGTTTTCTATGCCTCAAGCGCGCTGTTGGATGGTGAGCCGATAGCCGGTGTGCTCTTGGCCATTGGCAAAGAGTTGATCGGGTCGGTGTTTATCGGCGCGGTAATCGCAGCCCTGATCACCTATTGGGAACAGAAGATCGACGACCTGTCGGAGCTGCTGTTGGTGATCGTCGGCGGACTCCTTCTCGGCATCGGTGCGGCTAAAACCATCGGCATTTCATACTTGATGGTGTGCCTTATCGTGGGCGCCGTGACCAACAACTTGTCGATGATGCACAGACTGGTGTATGCCGAGTTGCGCCAGACGGAGATGCCTTTTTACATTGCTTTTTTCGTCCTCTCCGGGGCCAGTTTGCACCTTGAATCGTTGGCCACCCTTGGTCTTCTTGGTATCGTTTACCTGGTCATGCGACCTGTCGGCAAGTTCCTTGGAACCTGGGTTGCCGCCAAGGCGACCGATGTCGATCCGATAGTGAGCGGAAACCTTGGTCTTACGTTGATCCCACAGGCCGGTGTGGCCATCGGCATGGTGCTGACAGTGATGGAATCGAACCCTGAGTTGGGACAAATCATGGGTGCGGTAGTTCTATCGTCGGTGATCATTTACGAAGGGGTGGGACCGTTCCTGACCAGAATGGCCCTGGCCCGAGCGGGCGAAGTATACTTGCAGGAGTGAAGCCGGCCCAGTGATCGGCTCAGCCGAATTGTAAGACAGATCGACATGGAACAGTTTCTGGTTGGACTTGTTACCAGTTTTAAGTAACCTTTGCCAATACGATTTACGATTTGCTGAAACACTTTTGGACGAAAGTATGTGCTATGATGCTTCGGCGTTATATCCTGGTCTCCTTATTGATAATTGCCCCTCTGATGCAGGCGGTAACCGTTGATGCCTACGAGATAGATACGACGCGTGTCCGCAGGCAGCTAAAGCACAAGCGGTCATTGGGGCAGAAGGTTCTGCGGCTTCCGCAGACGATAATCAAGCTGCCGCTTCACACGGTCGAAGGTGTAGTCGGACTCGTTGTCAACGATGTTATCCTGACCAAGCCGGTGGCTCGATTCCGTTCCCTGTTTGCCAAAGTCGATCGCGTCTGGGGTTTCTACCCGGTGGTAGGCTATGGTTCCAACTCCGGGTTCAAGGGAGGTTTTGCCTTCACCTCCAAGGAGGTCTTCACCAAAGGTGAGCGGCTCAAAATCAAAGCTACCTATTCGACCAACGACTATCAGCGCTACACTCTCATATACAGTGCTCCCAACAAATTCGGCGCCTTCAAAAGGCCCTACTTTGCGGCCGGATACAGAAACCGTCCCTGGGAGAGTTTCTACGGACTCGGTAACGACGCGCGTGAAACCGATGAAGTCACCTTTGGTCTTGAGAAAAGCTATGTGGGTATAGGTTGGCACCATCTTCTGCAACCACAGATTCGGCTGAACATCGACGGCGCCTTCCATGCCCAGAACATATACGACGGCGAAGATCCCAATCTCGAAGGAGACATAGACAGCATTGGAAGTAATCTGGGTCTGGCGGCTGAGGACCTGGCTGCGGTACGCCTAATGGCGTTCGGCGCCTCGCTCTCGCACGATTGGCGCGACAGCGAAGGGCAGCCATCGCGCGGCGGTTACGAAGAAATCGGTGTGACCTACCATCATGGCGTCGGCCGTTCCGACGATCTCGGATATACGGTCACGCGCCTGAATCTCAGGCACTACCTGAACATCTTCAAAAAACGGATACTCGCCCTGCGCCTGCTGGTGGAATCAATCGATCCGGTGGGTGATTCGCCGAATGTTCCTTTCTATCTGCGCAGGTATCTCGGCGGGGAGGATGATCTGCGCGGCTACCGGCGGAGGAGATTCGTGGACAACGACCTGGCTTTGGTCTCGGTGGAATACCGATGGCCTGTCTGGTTGACGCTGGATGCATTTATGTTTCTCGACGAAGCCCGTGTGGCTGAGTCAATCACCGATGACTTCGACATGTCCGGCTGGCGCTACTCGGCCGGGGGCGGGCTGCGCGTCTGGAACGACAATGGTCTGATACTGAGCACACAGGTCGCCTTCAGCGATGAAGGCATGCGTTTCTATCTGCAACTTTCGGAGAGGTTGTGAGGAGGCGTCGGATGAATAGGCAGGATCACAGGATTGTGAACAAGAGCACGATTTTGGGCGGTATTGTTCCGGCCCTAAGTGCGATCATCCTGTTGGCATCGTGCGGGTCGCATCCCAGGATTGACCCCGAGGGACCGTTCTGGGTCGATGACGACCGACGGAATATCGACGAACCAGAGTTCCGTGAACCGGACTTGTCCTGGACGACCATTGACCGCACAGTTTTCGATCCGGGTCTTGAGCTTCTCGACCTCGAGCGTTCTGCCCGAATTTTGACCGGACACAGAAAACGGGCGGTCAATATTAACAGCTTCGATGAAGTGCCGAACAGTAGCTGGTTTACCAATCGTCATGGTTTTGAACGAATGTCTACCGAGCAAATCCGCACCGGACCGGCGCGAACGGCGGGGCCCGACACGACCGGCGTGTGGACGGTGTTCCGGCCCAAAGTGGGTGGTCAAACGCCCGGATTCTGGATCGAGGATGCACGCGGCGACCAGTACATTATTAAGTTTGACCCGCATGGGTTCCCCCAATTGGGGACCGGCGCCGCTGCTGTAGTGTCGCGTTATTTTCATGCCTGCGGTTACAATGTGGCCCAGGAGACGATTGTTTATTGGCGGCCGGAAATGTTGCGCATCAAAGAAGGTGCTACCATCAAAAACGCGGCGGGCAAAAAGCGCCCCTTCCTGCAAGAGGACCTCGATGAGATACTGGCCGAGGTTCATCATGAACCGGACGGACGCATCCGGTCGTTGGCTTCGTTGTCGCTCGGTAATGTCAAGGGACCTTTCAGCTACTCGGGTCGGCGCAAAGATGATCCCAACGACTGGTGCCGACACGAGGATCGACGGGAATTGCGCGGGCTGTATGTGATCGGATCGCTGGTCAACCATTATGATCTCAAAGACCACAACAGCCTTGATGTGTTTGAAGAAGAAAACGGGCGGGGATTCCTCAGACATTACCTTTTGGATTTCGGTTCCACGCTGGGCGCCGACGGTCATGGCGCCAAGCCGCCGATAAAAGGGTATGCGAACTTTTTCGATCTTAGGGACAATTTCGTCTCGCTGGTCACACTCGGTCTTAAGACCTGGCCCTGGGAGTACGCCAAACCGTACCAGTATCCGTCGATTGGTTACTTTGAGTCGAAGTTGTTCGAACCTGACAAGTTCGATCCCATCTATCCCAACCCGGCCTTTGAGAACATGACCGATCGTGACGCCTACTGGGGCGCCAAGATTGTGATGGCTTTCACCGATGAGGACCTCAAAGCGCTCGTCTCCACCGGACAATACTCCGACCCGGAGGCGGAAGCCTATCTGCTAAGAACGCTTCTCGAACGGCGCGACAAGATCGGACGGCACTGGTTTAACAAAATCAACCCGCTCGACTATTTCGAGGTCGGGTATTTCCGTCGTGATCTGCAATTCAGGTTCGAGGATCTGGCCGTCAAGTACGGACTCTATCCGGACAACGCCACCTACTTCATGACCGTTCGATACCGTGGAGAAAATGTCATCGGTCCCCGCGAGTTCCGTGTTACATCATTCGCCTTGTCATTGAAGGATCAGCGCACTATGATGGCACAGTTTCCGCACGAGGAGGGCAGCGATGAGCAGGAGGACCATCTGTATGAGATCATTCTTCAAACCAAGCGTCAGCAGACCGGCCTTTCCAAACCGACCCGACTGCTGCTCTGGTTCGATGATCTGTCCGAACGGTTTCGCCTGGTGAGCATAGAGCACATGGATTAATAGGTGACCGGTATGCATCTTCGCATTATTCCCATATTTGTTCTCGTCTTGGTAACTGTCTTTGCCGTTTCCGGTGGCCTGGCTGAGCCGATCATTGGAGACGCATTTGGATCGCTGATGGCGGCCCAGGATACGATGTTGCAGCAAGAGTTGGGTAGCTTGCTGCGCGCTGAAGGCTGCTACGCCTGCGGGCCGCTTGATCCATGGTTCGATAGTGATACCACTTTTTACGCCTGGTTCCGAACAACCCGGCTGATCTGTGTCGATCGGGCGGCAGTCATGCGGGCAGCAGAGGCGCTTTCAAACCACCAGTATCATAACAACTCACCTGTTAGCGTGGGGACGGCGTTCGTGGTTCCGTTATACATGCCAAGTTCTTTTCGTTTTTATAGCAACGTACTCAATGGGGAAAAGTCGGACGGCCAAACCGCACCATGGAATGCAGATATCCAACTCTGCACTGTGCAACAAAACCGGTACTTGATCTGGCTGCACCGGGTGGCGAGTGATGGCTGGTTCTTGGAAAACAAGTCCTATCGCACGAAATACGAGGCCGCAGTCTATCAATATCTGATGAGCCTGGACGCCGACTCGGTACACAGGCCGCCGGTGGCGACCGAATTTGATCTACCCGCGCTCTTCGATCTGTACGCCGAGCCGCCCGACTATGTCATCCAGGGATACCAAAACTACAAAGATTTCCTGCACGCACACGCCGAACTTACGACCGAGTTTGCCAGTGGCATCACGGCGTTTGTACCTACGGTCAGGACGCTGGAGTGGATGAAAGAGAATGCGCCGCGTGAGGCATTTCCCAACAAAGAAGCAGCCAAGTTGCAAGAGGAGTACAGCAAGTTCTTCAGACGCGGGGGGGACCCAGGAGTATTGCAGACGCTGACCAGGGCTGGATTCGATGGATTGCAATCGGGCGAGTACTTTTTCGCCGTCGGCCTCAACGGCACAATCCGGTTTGGTCGTGAGCTATTGCGCGAGGAGGTTGATCGTATCGAGAAAGAGACCGGCCGTAAAGTGCCGCGCGCCAATCACGCCTTTTTGTTCCCGGGCGAACCTCTCCTGACTGCCGGCGCTTTCTTCATCGATGAACGAGCCGAGCAGAAACTGGTCAAAGTCAACGCGCAGTCGGGGCACTACTTTTACAGCAATATCGCAGAGACCATTCGTGACGATATTGCCACTCGTTCCGATCATTACCTGCTGACGCTCGGGCATTTTTTCATTGCCCTGGACCGATTGGGGATTGAGTACGAAGGTATCCTCATCAGTAAGCTCTGACTGTCTTCGGCGAATTCGGACCGACAGTATCTTCATTTTTGACTTGCGGTGATTCTCACTTTTCTGCATTATAGTTGCTGAGCCGGCAGCCAACGCCAGCGCCAAACGCAGGCATAAGAAATTGACAGAGGATCGAATCATAGTCAGGCGACCGAGGGTACTCAATCCTAAATGGACTGCTGTGTTCTTTTCTGTCATAAACCCAAACCCCAAAAGTTGAAGGACGCAGTATGAAACATGCACTAATCCTCATCCTTGCCCTCGCAATGGTAGTGCTCCTGGTGTCGGGCTGTTCGAAGGAGCAGGCACCGACTTCGTCATCAAGCGAAACGGTAGCGACCGACAATGGACCGATCGATGTCCTTATCGGTTACACCGGCAAGAACGCTGTGCGCACCGCGCTGTCGGCATCCAATGGTGTCGTCAAACGCGAGTACCAGAACTTCGCGGTCATCTATGCCAGCCTTACGGCTGAAGGCATCGAAGCGTTGAAAAACGATCCGAACGTCCGCTATGTGGAAGAAGACATTCTTCGCTACCCGTCGGCCCAGACTCTGGATTGGGGTGTTGACCGCGTTGATGCCGAGTATGTCTGGGCCAATTCCAGTTACACCGGCGCCGGGATCAAAGTTGCTATCCTCGATTCCGGTGGTGACATGGATCATCCCGACCTACCCTGGGCCGGTGGCGTAACTTTCGTCGGGCGCAACTGGGATGACAAGTCTGGTCACGGTACTCACGTTGCAGGAATCATCGGGGCGGCTGACAACAGCGAAGGTGTTGTCGGTGTTGCGCCGGGATGCGATCTGTGGGCTGTGAAGATTTCTCGTTCGGGCAGCTTCTACCTGTCGGACATTCTTGACGGCATCGACTGGTGTGTCAACAACGGCATGGACATCATGAACATGAGCTATGGCGGCGGCTATGCTCAGTCTGAAGATGATGCCTGTCAGGCAGCCTGGAACGCCGGACTGCTTATCGTGGCGGCTGCCGGTAACGGCTACGGCGCCGACGTTGAGTATCCGGCTGCACTGAGCAGTGTGATGGCGATCTCCGCGTCAAACGCTTCGGACGGCCTGGCCGGTTTCTCCAGCCATGGACCCGAGGTGGAAGTTATCGCCCCGGGTGACAACATTCTCTCCACCTACAAGGGTGGCGGCTATGCTTACATGGGCGGTACTTCAATGTCGACCCCGATGGTTTGCGGTGGTGCGGCGCTGGCCTGGTCGGCTCATCCGGGATACTCCAACCAGCAGATTCGCAACCTTTTGAAGTCATCGGCCGAAGACATCGGCTTGCCGTCAGACGATCAGGGTTCGGGACTGCTTGATGCTGAGAAGGCTACTATCAACACCACTAACGGTGACGACCTCGGTGGCGGCGATCCTCCGGGCGGCGCCGACACAATGCACGTGGAGTCGATCACGTGGGCCAACAACAAGAAGAACCTGAACGTTTTCGTGACCATTCACTCCGAGGATCATTCCACCCCGGTGTCTGGTGCCAACGTCACCATGACGCTGCACCACATTGGCGGCAGTGATTACAACTTCGGCGGCACTACCAGCAGCTCCGGCGTGATCAAGTTCACCCTGCGCGGTATTTCCTCCGGGTTGTGTTTTGATGCCACTGTGACAGGTGTTACCAAATCCGGAACAACTTACAATTCCGGTTCCAACCACGAAACGACCGACAGTTACTGCATACCGTAAGCAGGTATCTACCGATACATCCAAAGCCGTCTCTGTCGACAGGGACGGCTTTTTTTCGGTAGCATGGCTCTGTCTGGGTATGGCCGGGCGGATTTAATTTAGTGGAACCAAAACGGTGAATTGACTATTGTAGGAGCCAATATGGTTACACCGACTAAAGAGACAAGTCGAGTTATTGTTCGCCTGCCGACCGGATTCATGGCGTTGTTTATTGCGTTGGTCCTCCTGGCCACGCCGACGCTGCAAGGGCAAGAGTACCTGTCGACCGGGGAGGTAGCGACTATCGGTGGAGGGGCGGCAGCTGTTTTTGGACTGGCTCACCTGGTGGGCAATGCAGACTCAACGCGGAATCCGTTGATAGGCGGACCGCTTCCTCTGGAAGCGTCGTTGCAACGTTGGTTGGGCGGTCGATGCAGCCTGGGGCAGACGAACTTCCTGGACAATAAGAGGGGTTCCAGTTATACCGCAATCACGGCAGCGCTCCTATTGGTCTCAGCCGATCTGGCTTGGCCACGGTATGAGAAAGGAAAGGAGCTCGGCCAGGATTTGTTTCTGTTCACATCGGGAGTATTGGCCACCCAGGGTGCTACCAGCCTTTTGAAAACCATCGTGGCCCGACCGCGACCGTTGTTATGTTTGGAGCCGGAATTAGCAGGTCAGCGAAAGAAGATTGACAATTACTATGACCGTCAGTCGTTCCCATCGGGGCATACCTCCAGCGCGTTTTTTGCCTGTGCCTATCTCAATCTGCGTCTACGGGCAATCATGCGAAGAGAACTTCATGCCGGGGAGTATCGAGACTATCGCTGGCTGCCCCCGACAGTGTTGTTCTCGTGGGCGTCGTTTGTTGGCTGGAGCCGTATTCATGCCTACAAGCACTTTGTCAGTGATGTTATGGTGGGTGCAGCGGTGGGCGTGCTGATGGCCGAGTTGTTCTACCAATTTGCCGATGACCCCGATGTCACCGACAACGTAAGCGGCGGGGCGCCGATGGTCGTGAGTTATCGCTGGACGTTCTGATCCGATCGCTTCGGCTCAGACAAAGGTCTTGACAATTTCCTTCTGTAATCCCTGCAACTCTTCATAGGCACTATTGATCTGACTGATCTTGTCGTCAAGCTGTTTCATCAGCATCTGACGTTCCAAACCGTTGCGCAGAATTATCAGAAGGTCCTCGTTGTCCCATGGTTTCTCGATATACTGAAACAAACCGACGTCGTTGATCGCCTTGATGGCGTTTTCTTTGTCGGCATAGCCGGTCAGAATGATGCGCGGCACCTGCGGTTTGTGCTCACGAACACGAGCCAGAAAACTAATCCCGTCCATCTCCGGCATCAGGTAATCCGAAATCACCAGGTCGATGTCATTGGTCTTAATGAACTCCAGGGCCTTTCCGGCGGAGACAAAAGTTTTGACCGTATACTTGGTTTCCAGATTCAAAAACGAGGCCAGGCTGGTCAGGACCATTTCCTCGTCGTCGACAATTACAACTGTGCTGATAGCAGAATTATCTTCCATAGTATTCTCCGTACTTTACTTTGCTTCAATTCCAAACAGGGTGACGTCGTCCCGACTGTCGACATCGGTGTACTTCGCAGCATCGTCGGCCAAGAGCTTGAGGGCCTCCGCCAGTGACGAGTCGCAGCTTTGCACCAGACGATCACACACGGCATCGTTGTTAACCATTTCACCCGAATCGTTTTTTATTTCGGTCAGGCCATCAGTGAATATTATCAAACGGTCGCCGTTGTCAAGTTGTAGGACGGTTTCTTCACCGGGCTGATACTCTTCTTGGTCGATCACGCCCAGCAGCAATCCGGCGTTCGGTACGCACTCGGCCTGGCCGAGGCGGCGGTTGACAAACATGGGAAAGGGTAATCCGGCATTGGTAACCGTGCACTTACGGCCGACCGGGTCGATGATGGTTATCAAGGCAGCCACGAACATCGCTTCCGGCAAGCCACGATGCAGAATCGGATTCATGCCGGAGATTATCTGTGTCGTCGTGCAGTCGGAACCGGCGAACGATCCAAAAGCGAATTTTAACAACGCCATGCACAGCGCTGCCTGGATGCCGTGACCGGTGATGTCGGCAACGAGCAACGCCCAGCGACCATTGGACAGTTCAATCATATCGTAGAAATCTCCGCCCAGTTCCATGGCCGGACGATACAGCGCCTCAAAGCAGAACCCATCCAACCCGGGCAGCGCGTTCGGCAACAGTTTTTCCTGAACGCAGCGCGCCATTTCTAACTCCCGTCGCATCAAGTCGTCGCGTTCGAACAGTCTGTCGCGCTGTCTGAGGACTCCGTCCAGCTCTTTGATCTTGGCGGCAAGCTGCTCTTGGCGGCTTTTGCTGGTCACGGCGTTTCGGACCACGAGTTTGAGCTGATCGTTGTCCCAGGGTTTTTCGAGATACTGGTAGAGTCCGATCTCGTTGATGGCTCGGATGGCGTTCTCCTTGTCAGCATAACCGGTAAGAATAACCCGCGGAACCTGTGGATACATGCGACGCACCTCGGCCAGAAACTGCAGGCCGTTCATCTCCGGCATCAGAAAATCCGAAATCACCAGATCGACAGGGCGTTTCTTCAGCATCTGGAGGGCTTCTCTTGGGGTCTGGAAGGTGGCGATTTCGTAGTCGGTCTCAAACTCCAGGAACGACCCCAGACTCTGCGTGACGATCTCTTCATCGTCGACAATCATCACAGTGGTTGTGGCTTCGGTTGGTCCCGCTATAGCGTTCATCCACGCCTCACTTAATGGGTAGCTTGATTGTGAAAACTGCGCCCTCGCCCGGCCGGCTTTCAACCTCGATGGTTCCGCCGTGCTCACCGACAATCTGGTGCACGATTGAGAGTCCCAACCCGGTGCCGACGCCGGCGCTTTTGGTGGTAAAACCGGGATCAAAAATCCGCCATTGGTCCTCTCGGGGAATGCCCTTGCCGGAATCGGAGATCACTACCGACACCCAGCCGTCTTCAGCGCGGGTGGTTACACCGATCGTGCCATCACCTTCGATGGCCTGGGCCGCGTTGACCAGTATGTTCATGAAGACCTGATTCAGTTGATTGGGAAAACACTCGATCATCGGAAGAGATCCATAGTCTTTGACCACTTCAATGCGGTTTTTCAATTCGTGCGCCACGAGTACGAGCGTGTTCTCTATGCCTTCATGGAGGTCGAAACTGTCCATCTCCGCCTGATCGAGGCGGGCAAATGTCCTGAGCGAGTTGACAATGTTTACGATCCGCTCGGTCGCAGTTTCGTTAATACTGTTGAGTTTTCGGATACTCTCAAACAACTTGGCAGCCTGTTTTTTGTCTTCGTCGGATGCATCCGGCGCCGGTTGGGCGATTGAATGCAGTTTTTCCATGGACCTGACAAATAAGTCGTAGTTACTCTTGAGCGCGCCCAGCGGGGTGTTGATTTCGTGCGCAACGCCTGCGACCAGGTTGCCGAGAAGGGCCATCTTCTCAGCCTGCAGAAGTTGAGCGTGCTTTTCTTCCAACTCGCGCGTTCGCTCGAGTACCTTGTGCTCCAGTTCCTCGTTGGCCGCTTGTAGTTGTTGTTGAAGGCGGTGTCGCTCGGTGACGTCCTGAACGATTTGCAGTTCGCGCCAGTTGTTTTCAAAGTCACGAAAGTAGTTGGCGGTGAACTGAAAGACCTTATCATTGGGAAAGACGCGCTCTTCGGCGTAGACACCGTTTTGATTCACGGCCGGCGTAACATCGACTCTGCCTGAGTTATCACCTTCGTGCCAGGCGCAGTCGCAACCCTGCTCCTGCACACGTTTGAACATGTCTATAAGGTTCCTGTTCTCGAACTCCACTTCCGGCGTCTTATCGATATTCTTGCGAACACCGAGGCCGATCGGCATCATATCGAGAATAGATCGGAAATACTGTTTCATGTACTCATTGCGCTGATGCAGATTCCAGGTCTCGGTGACATCGCGACAAATACGCTGAATGACTTTCTTGTCGCCATAGGTAATGACCGACGCGCTCACTTCAATGTGCAGAAGGTCGCCATCTTTTCGTTTGAGATGCATTTCATGCCGCGCACCCCGACCGGTTTTCACGACTTCGGCAAACAACTCCTGCGCCGACGCCATTTCATCTTGTGGATGGAGTTCCCACACTTTGCGCCCGACCAGTTTCTCTCGGCTATAGCCGGTCATTTGCTCGGCTTTGGGGTTCATTTCCAAAATAGAACTATCTGAAGCATCGATGGTAAAAATGGCATCGTTGGCCATTTCGATCATCCGACGATACTTCGCTTCCGATTCACGAAGCCGATCCAGGTCTGCATTGTTGGCATTCGACATAGTTATTAGAACCGATCAGGCCACACGTTCCACCAGACTGCGCAGCCGCTTGACGACCGTCTTCATTACGCCCTGGGCGATTTGCACATTGTCGGCCAGAAGGTCCACGAAATCTTCCCGGTCGACGCGCAGCAAGAGGGCATCATCCACAACGGTTGCCGTCACCACCCGTGGTTCCTCATCGAACAGCGCCCAGGTGCCAAAAGCATCTTTGTTGGTCGCCTGCGCTATCTCCTGCTCGCCGCGATGCAGCCTGACGGTTCCATCAAGCACCAGGTAGAGTGCGTCCGACGGTTCATCCTCACTATAGATGACCTCGCCCGCCACGAAGTCCACTTCTTCGGCAATGGTGGCCAGCAAGCCCAGTTGCTCGGTGGGCACTTCGGCGAACACATCGATATTTTGCAGAAAGATCACTTTCTCAATAGTTGTGAGCATCTGGTTGCTCCTTTCGTCTTCGGCTGCTTGGTTGTGATAGCCGCATAATCTATGTAACACCTCCCGTCTTGATCGGTTCGGTCAGTCATCATGGCCCTTTGTTCGCCTTCATTAATCTGGCCGTTTCGCGGACAACCGGATCCGGATCGTCCAGCGACTTCTCGACGAGTTCCTGCAAGCGATGCGAGTCGTCCGGTCGGATAGTGAAAACGGCGCAGGCTCGCAACCACGAATCGGGCCCTTCCATGAGATAGGTCAGAGCATCTTCGCGATCTGCGTAGCCAACCTCAAACAGTTCACTTCCTTTTTGCAGTATCAAGCCGGGTGAAACATCGTCCAAAATGGGCAGAATATATCTCTTGATGTCTGTACGCAGCAGATTGTCCAGGAACTCGATGGCGTTGGCGTGGAGCATCTTGCGGCCACTCACGATGCCCAGGTAGGCGTAATAAATGTCTCGGGGCGGATACACCAGTCCCAGGAGTCTGAATATCCTCTCCAGATTCTGCTGTTGTTTTTCTTGAAGGGCTCTTTGCAAGAGGTTCCCGGCCGGACTGTCCAAGGACTGCTGATGAAGGTGCAGCACCCGGGCGACCTGGTAGTAGCTCTTAGTCTGGCCGACCAGCGATTCGCCGAGTTCATCGGAGTTGAAGGCCAGATCGGAGTGTCGCGTTCGCAAACTGTTCAGGGCTTTGATTACCGCGCCGTTGATAGTGGGTTCTACTTTACCCAGAACCGTTGTGAGTATCTCTACCGTTTGCTGGATGGGGATCTGCCGCATCACGCGGGGGATGTTTCGGCGAATGTTCAACGGGATGCCGGTATCCATGAGGTAGTCATGCAGCGTTCCCAGGATACTGCGACCAAAAGCAGCCAGGGCGGCTCTTGAGTCGGACCTGAGTTCCCGGTCGGCCAGATGCTCCAGAAGCCACGGCACGCGGCTGCGTATCTGCCTGCGTCCGACACCGGCGATGGCATGCTTAATGACGGTTGTCGATGGGTCGTCAAGAAGTTGTTCCAGGACCTCGGCGGTCTTTGTCGATTGCATAGTTCCCAGAGCACGCGCCAACTGCGCTCGGCCTTCGACCGCGCCCGGCGAGGTTTCCTGCATGATGCCGCTGATCACCCGGTCGGTTAAGAGTCTCTCCGTCTCGCTCGTTCCGTAGGTGGCCATGCAGGCCAAGGCGCCGTGTTGAATGCCAATCTCGGTGCTGCCCAGGTACTGTCTGATAGTATCGATCCCGTCGGGCGATTCTTGCTGACTCAGAAAGTGAATAGCCTCACAGCGGACACTTATGTCTGAGTCTGTGAGCAGTCGTTTCACTTCCTCGACTTGCTGGGTGCCGCCGTGGATTTGAAGGGCTTCAAGAGCTGTCCGCCTTACTTCGGCCGATCGGTGTCTGAGAAGCGGCAAGACCGGCCAGACGAGTTCGACATCGGTCACCGATTTGACCATCCGAAGCGAGTACACTACTTGACGATCATTGGTTGACCCGAGACCGGCAATCAAGGCGTTGACCGTCGCGGTGTCGTTGATATTCATCCGAATGTCGTCAGCGTCGATATGTCGTTTTTCCAGCGCCGTCCTGAACGAGTTGACATACTCCTTGCGCATCATCAGGACCAGTACCAGCCATACGGCGAGCAAGCCGAGCACCACCAGACTAATCTCACGCACCGACAAACTCCAGACAGCGGTGAACATTAGCAACAGGCCGCCGGCCAATCCGCGAAACCAGCGGTCGACGAACACATCGATAAATATCTTCGTGCGAGCCTTTAGCTGCGATGGGATGGGCAGGAATAGCAACTCCCGACCGGTCTTGTCCAGCGAGTATTTGAGGCTGCCATCGGCGCCACGCAGGAGGACGGCGGCCAGCAAACCCGGAAACATAAACATGCCCGCCGAGCCAAGGACCAATCCCATGGGGAGAAACATTATGATGCCACCGACACCCAACCAACGAATGAAGCGGTAGGCAAACAAAAGTTGCAGACCGAGCGACACCAAACTGAGACGACCATAGAATTGTCCCAGAAACGAAGTCAGTTCCGGTTTGGTGGGAAATGCGTTGACTGCTTCCGACTTGAACTGGTAGTCGACAAAGGTCGCCACCATCATGGTTAGGGCGATGATTCCAACGGTTAGTTTCAGATGCTTCGATCCAAAGATGGCCTTGACCGAGTGTCCCATTTTTTCCGCTCGCGGTTTGCCTCGGCTGCGAGGCTTCTTACTGAGACTCAATTGACCGGAACTTTTTTTCCAGGCGGCGCTGCTTAACACTGCGCTGATGAAAAGAAAACCCATGCAGAAGAACAATAGGTTCTCAGTTGACACGCCAAGGCGTTCGATACAGAAAGCCGTGACCTCGCCGCCGGTGAAGGCGCCCAGGATACCACCCAGACCCAGCAGAGCAAACACTCGTTTGGCCTGAGATGCATCATAGACGGTGTTGGCCAAAAGCCAGAACTGCGAAGTGGTCAAGGCGCCGTAGATGCTTACCCACGTATAGAACAGATAGTACACCCAAGGTTGATTGATCTGAACCAGATAGCGCAGGATGACTAAGTTGATGATGATGACCGCAATGGTCACATTGACCAATTGATTCAACTTAAGCGAGCGACTGGCCCGCGAGTAGAGTATGGTAAGCGGCGCCGCAACGAGTGCTGTTATAATAAACGCCAGCGGTAGCATCTCGGAACTGACTTTTACCAGGAACAGCGAGTCCCGCGCCGGCTTCAGAAAATAATAGGTAACTAAGAGCAGATAGTAATTGGAGAACATGAGCAGCGTGAGGCCGATCTCACCTTTGCGAATGTCCACGAGATTTCCAAATATCTTTTTCATACAGACTCGTCCAGACCTAAGACTCGTTAGCTGCTATTAACGCCATTGCTCCACTGTTTCCAAGGACTTTCTCTTCATCCTGAGGCATTTAACTCGACCGTTCGAGTCAGGCGCGCGCCCTACCGAACGGGCGTCGTTGAAGAACATCTCGTTCGTGGGTGGTGTTGGGTGATACCGCCAGCCAACTGGCTGTCAGGCGAGTCGACTGACAGCACCGGCAAGAGTCGCGGCGGACTGTGATCCTGCCGATCTCGGCGGTATCCCTCCTAGGGCGGACCTTCGGCACAAGGATGCCACCGGTGTGGTCAGGACCCGACACAACGGAACAAGTGTTTATCAACATGCCCGGCAGCGTGAAGTCTCCTTCCTCAACTTTTGTTGTACGTGAAATCCTTGAAACTGACTCGGAAGAAAAGGGAGTAGAGCAGCGGCACCACCCCAAGAGTCAGTATGGTTGCAAAAAGCAAACCGAAAATGATGGCTATGGCCATCGGCTTGAACATTGGTTCGCCTGAATACCACAGCGGCAACAGTCCACCGACAGTTGTGGCCGTTGTCAACAGGATCGGTCGCAACCGGTGTTGAGCCGCTTCGATAATGGCACGTTGCGGCCTGAGACCGTTGTCCTCGATTTCCAGCTTGATTCTTTCAAGCAGCACGATGCCGTTGTTGATGACAATTCCGGCCAGCGAAATAACACCCAGTAAGGTCATGAAGCCGAAATAGGAGCGAGCCACCAATAGACCGATCACCACGCCGATCAACCCCAGGGGAATAGTCAGCAGGATGATTACCGGTCGTCTTACCGAGTTGAACTGTCCCACCAGGAGCATGACGATGATCAACATAGCGATAGGGAATTTGGCGGCGATTGATTCGTTGGCTTCACCCGACGATTCCAGTTCACCACCGAGTTCATATTTGTAACCGATCTCCCAACCGGAGGCCTCGCTTTTGAGCCACTTGTCCAATTCCTGCGCTGCGGCGATGGCATTAACACCGGGTGCGACATTGGCCGAGACGATCACGGTCTTAAGGCGATCGCGTCTATGGATTTCCGCCGGCTGCCATACAACTTCGACGTCGGCCACCTGCATCAACGGCACCGAACGACCGGTCAGTGGCGAAAAGACGTTGTGGCTTTGCAGTTTCCCGATATCATCACGCTCGGCTGCAATCGAGCGCAGAGTGACCGGGATCAGTTTATCGTCCTCGTAGTAGTTGGTGGTCTTGATGCCTGAGAGTACCGTCTGAAGCGAGAACGCGATGTCACGATTGGTCAGTCCGGCTCGTCGTGCCCGTGCTTCGTTGATGTTTACCATTAGTTTTTTGGTGCGCGGTCCCCAGTCGTTGGTGACATTGCGCAGGCTCTCATGGGTCAGCATGCGTTCTTTGACGCGGTCGGCCAAATCAAAAACTTTGTCAAGGTCGGCTCCGGACACCCGGACCTCCACGGGGTGCTTGACCGGTGGTCCCAGAGTGAGATCGGAGATGGTCGCGTCGAGATCGGGAAACTGCTCCTGACAGTAAACTTCCAGGTGTGGTATGACTCTGTTAAGCGCGGCGTCGTTGGTGGTAGTATTGATGAGGATGTAGGCGTAATGGGGGCTGGGCGGTTCGGGGGCAACGCCGAGTACATACCTCGGTGCACCTTTGCCGATAAACGACGCCCAATTAACGATGCCTTCCGAACGGGTCGAATCTGCAACCAATTCAGAAGCCATGAATCCCTCGATGGATTCGACCACCTTCTCGGTGCGTTTCAGAGGGGTACCGATGGGCAGCTTTAATTCGGCATAGACAATCGGCTTGTCCCCCGGTGGGAAGAAGATCTTTGGGACCCAGCCGAATGCAAACATGGCCAACATGAAGACAGCTACCACCCCGGCCAACGACAGCAACCGACGTTTCAATACCATCAGCAGAAAAGCCCGATATTTGTGATAGAACCGACTGTTGAAAGGTATCGCATCGGACGCGACAACTTTCACTCTCATGAAACGGACACACAAAAGCGGTGTCATGGTGAGAGATAGTATCCATGATGATATCAGCGTGATCGTCACCACCTTGAACAACGGCGCCGTGTACTCACCGGTAGTGGACTCGGCCAGGAAGATTGTAAGGAAGGCTGCGGCCGTTGTCAGTGATGATGTCAGCAGGGGGATACGCAACTCCGAGGCTGCATTTATGGCGGCAGCTTTCGCCGTTTTGCCGTTACGCATCTGCACCATGATCGATTCGGACATGACGATTGCATTGTCTACAAGCATGCCCAGGGCGATTATCAGAGAAGCCAGGGACATTTGGTCAAGCCCGATGTCCAGAAGCGACATTAAGAATAAAGCCATGATCATCGCGGCCGGGATCAAACTGGCCACCACCAGGCCGGTGCGAAGACCCAAGGACACCAGCATCACCAATAGAACGATGGCAACGGCCATCAGCAGACTGTCGACAAAGTCGTTAACCTTCTTTTCGACGAAGAAAGGTTGAAAGGCGACAAACTCGAAATCAACTCCGATAGGATAAACCGTCTGGAATCGCGCCACCTGCTCTTTGACCTGTTCACCCAGTTCGAGGAGATTCCCTCCCTGGCGAAGATTAACCCCGAGAGCGAGACATGGCCGACCCATGTAGTGCAGTGTGGAATTCGGCGGATCGATATAGCCTCGATAGACCCTGGCCAGATCACCCAGGTAGACGAGCTCGGAACGACCGGGCAGCTTGATCACCGTCCGGCGCAGGTCCTCCACCGATTCGAAATTGCCGGTCGGTTCCAAAACGAGTTGTTCGCGGTCGGTAAAAATCTGTCCACCCGGAATGATAATGTTGCGCGTCTCCAGGATGTTTTTCAGTTGCAATGGTGAGAGCCTTAGCTCGGCCAGCCGTGCGTTGTTGTACTCGACAAAAACACGTTCTTCCTGGGCGCCGTAGATGTCGACTTTGGCGGCTTCATTGATCAGGAGGAGTTCGTTGCGACAAACGTCGGCCACCTCTTTCAACTCGGCGTAGGTGAATCCCTCTCCGGTGATGGCGAAGACAATCCCGAAGACATCCCCGAATTCGTCATTGACAATTGGACCGATAATGCCTTCCGGCAGTTCGCTTCCCGCTTTGTCCACCTTGCGACGCAGATTGTCCCAGATAGGCCGCATGTTGCGATGCTCTTCTTTGATGTTGACATAGATCACCGAGGCGCCGGTCTTGGACCGGCTGGAAATGAAATCAATCTCAGGCATCTCCTGAATCGCCTTTTCCAACTTGTCGGTGACCAGTTGCTCCACCCGTTCCGGGGAAGCGCCGGGGAAGAGTGTCTGCACCAGGGCAGTTCGAATGATGAAGGGCGGGGTTTCATCGCGTGGCAGACCGCGGTAGGCATACAGTCCGGCCAGCATGATGACAACCAGGGCCACAGCGGTGACTCGGTTTCTGTCGATGGCCAGGCGCGTGATACTCACAAAGGGTTCCCTTCGGGGGCGGCCAGCCGGACGGTCATACCGTCGACGAGTTTGCTCACGCCGGCCGTTACCACCAGATCGCCATCGGCAAGACCCTCAAACAGTTCTATGCCGTCGGCTGTCAACTCGCCCACTGTCACCGGGCGCCTTCTTACAAGGCCGAATCCCGGGTCCGATGCCGCGACCACGTACACGAATCGTCCCTTACCATCCTCGCCGACCGCCACCGACGGGACGACGTACCTTTCCCGTTGGTCGCGAGACTCGAAAGTCAGGGCCACCTGGGCCGCCATGCCGGGGCGTACTTCCGCTGGAATTTCTTCGAGGACCACGATCACCGGAAAGGTGGTAACCATGCCGGTCGATGCAACACCTACTTCCGTGACAATGGATCGGCACGGTCGATCGGCCAGAGCATCGAACGTCACTGTTGCCTGCTGGCCCTCCCGCACCTGCGAGATGAGTATCTCAGGCACCGCCACCTCAACTTCCAGGTCCGATCCGGAGGTGAGCAAAGCCACCACCTGGCCGACCTTGACGTTTTCATTCACCTCACACTCAACGGCGGCAATGGCGCCGGCCACGGGTGCGGTGAGACGCGTGTATTCCATCCGTCGTTGGGCCAGTTCCAGGTTTTTTTGGGCTGCCAGCACGGCTGCCCGGGCTGACTCATTGGCCGCCCGGGCCGCATCGAAGTCGTTGAGCGAGGAACTGCGATTCTCATACCCCGCCCGCACGCGGTCATGATTGGCCGCTGCCTTTCTCGCCTGGGCCTTGGCCTGACTCAGGGAAGCATCGGCGCTCTGCACCTGCAATTGATAGTCTTCAGAATCCAGACGTGCAATCAGACTGCCGGCTTTGACCTCTTCACCAACTCTGACGGATAGCTCACGGATTGTTCCGGCAACTTTGAAACTCAGTCTGGATTCAACACCGGCCCGGGAAGCCCCCGAAAACTCGCGCACACGAGTACCGCCGGTCGCAAAAACTTGTTCATATCGCACCGGCCGAATAAGGGGTGGTCCCGATTCATCTTCGCCTCCACAACCTGAGGACCCGACGCAGATGGCGACGGATAATACAAAAAGTGCAAGCAGTCTTGATATGGACATTGATCCTCCTGGTTCATGCAACAGCGCACGAAACGATTTCATCGCCTGGCGTTTCTCCTTGCTATTTTGAAGCGGGAATGGCTTCGAAGTAAACCTCCAGGCGCTGGAAAATATCATCAATCTCCTGCTGGGTTGACAGTGAAAAGAACTTCCCAGCAGCTCTCTGGACTTTCATGAAGTCTATCAAAAACCTGAATACGGCGTCGGCGGCGGCCAGCTCAGCTACCAGCGAATGGTTTTGTGCATCCAACAGATCCAGAATCGACACCACCCCACGCGAGTATGCATCGGCGACCAAATCGAGGTTTTTACCGGCCGCTTCGGCAGCGCTCCGGGAGAACTGAATAGCAGCCCGCGAGGCGCCGGCGGTATGCAAGGTCGAACGTATCCGTTGTTCGATCCGTTCGGCCATGGCCTGGCGTTGGTGTTCCAGCCCGGTCAATGCATGGCCGGCCTTACTTTGTTGGGCGAACCGAGATCCACCCAAATAGAGCGGCAGTGAGATGCTCAAGCCGAGGTTCCATTCGAGGTCGTCACTTTCGGGGAAGGCGTCGGCCATCGATGGTGGCAAAAGCGATGAACGGCTGTCACCGGCGCCCGCTCCTCGTTCGACCAGCCTGCTCGACAGTTGGCCGCTCAAGGCCAGACGGGGCAGCCAAAAAGCTCGCTGTCGGGAACTCAAGGCGCGCCGCCCGGCGGCGATGGCGGCATCAAGAGCCAGCAACTCAGGCGCATTGGCCACCGCCACACCTACTGCAAAGTCACGAAAGTGCCGGAAGGACCACTTGTTCCCCATATACTTTTGCAGACGATCGTTCTCGACGATGCCCAGGTAACCGTCGGGTCCCTCCTCGGCAAGCATGAAATGCTCTTCGGCCGGGCGATTAAGCAATCGGTTGAAGGCAATCTCAGCTGTGTTGCGCGCCGCCTGGGCATCAACGACTGATTGGCGGTTGGAAGCCAACTGACTCTCCCAACGATACACTTCGCCCGGTCCGGCCACCCCTATTGCTTGTCGTGTACGGGTCAGTTCCAGGTTGGATCGGGTCAGTTGCAGGTTATCTCTTTGAACACTTTCGAACGTCTGAGCCCTGAGAATATTGAGATAAGCGACGGCCGTTTCAAGCCTCAGGTCCAGCCGAACTCTCAGGCGCTCGGCTACCCTGGTCGCCTGCGCCTGCTTTTCGATGGCGTGGGCTGTGAATGCAGGGTCAGAAAAGAGTAACTGGGTCATGGTTACCGATCCGGTGAGCGTCTGTTCGGCCTGAGACCCGAAAGAGGCAGCGGCTCGGTCGTCATCGATCAGCAGACCGCCGGCGGCCAGATCAATCTGTGGCAAAAGTCGCGACAAGGCGATACGGACCGACTGTCGTCCGGCCAACACTTCCCGGTCGGCGGCCAAAAGATCGAGATTGACGCGCACAGCTTCTTCAACGGCGGCCTGAAAGGTCCATGTCTGCTGCGCCTCGGTGCGTGGTTCCGAAACCAGCTCCGCTTCGGTAAGGACGCTCCAATCCGGGTAGACACCCACGGCTCGGGCCGTGGACATGTTAACGGTGAGTCGGTCGCTTTTGGACAACTGTACGGCAATGTCGCCAGCCTCTTCACCGAGGAGAATTCGTTGCACGTTCAAGGCAGCCCGCCTGGCGATACGCGGGAAATCGACGCCTTCACCCAGGCCGATCATGAGTCCGCGCTTCACATCGGTTCGACCGGAAAAGGCGTATGAAGGCAAGCGTCGTTCGATCAAGCCATTGGCCAGTTGTTGAAAGTCCTCGGGAGTCATTTCGAGCATCAGCCCCACCCACACTGCCTCAGCATCAGCAGGGATGGCCGCAAGCACTTCGGCCGCGGACGACCCGGCTGCGACCACGTGGGAGGACAAACCGAGACTCCCGGCGATATTCTGCAGGTTGTCGGCCAGCTTGGGGTTGAGAGCGATGATTCGTCGGGGCAGGACAAAACTGATCTTCTGGATTGATACCAGGTCAAGAAGCGCCTCCAGAGTGCGTTTCAAGTGGGGCGAGGCTACAATGTAACTGAGATTCGGCACCTTGCTGGAATGCCCGTCAAAAGGGATCTTCTGCAGATCGATATTGATTACAAACGGTGCCACCACCGGCTTGGGTAGGTCACTCTTGTGACAAACGTACTCGGTGCTATAAGCACCCAACGTTAACAGTATGTCGACGCCTTCGTCTGAAAGGAGGCGTTCGATACTGCTGGTAATTCCGTCGTTGGTCCAGTCGGAAACGACCAGTTTGTCGGCGGGAAATCTGATATCGAATTCGTTTTTGAGCAGTTCGGTAAGTTCAAGCCGAAACATGCCAACGAAGGAGTCGCTCTCGGCGGCAGGCCCGTCCATTACCATTGCGATGTTGACCACCGGCAGGTCGGAGGAGGTATTATCCTGGGCCGGGGCGATAGCTAATAGCGGGAGCAGAATGATCGAAAGAGCACGGATCATAAGCATAGAGTAATTCTCCTTGGAAGCAATCCGGATAACAACATCCCATTGCCCTAATACCTATCAGAGTCAAGGACGGACTCAATAAGCGTTCCGGGCGATTGACACACAAGTGAAAATCAGACGATATGGACGGATTACCAAACCTGTATGCAGGCCGGTTAACCGCCTCTGTGGTTTCCCGGAGATTGATGACTGAGACTAAGGATAAGGTCAACAGTATGACCGACGACACAATTATTCTTCCGCGGTGAACGGACTTGGTTGGTCGGTCACGAGATTGTGCAGTCTCAATGTAGAACCCGGGCCGTAACCGTCCAGTGTAATCTCATAGATGGAACCTTCCTCCAGGTCGGTCTGGTCGGCGCGAACGGGACTGTCGAGATATCTACCCTGAGCATCAAACTTGTGGACACCGAACCAGTCGGAGACCAACAAGTGTCTTTGGCGCCGATGGTCCAATCTCGCCAAGTCTTCTTCGGCAACTATCCGGTTGGGGAACACCAGTCGAGCGGCCTGGTTTGAATTGGCTGTTTGGTTCTGCCCCAGGGCGCTAAAAGAGAAACGTTCGTGTCCGAACGAATCCAGCACCAGTACGCGATGATTCCCCCAATCGGCGATGTAGATATTACCATCCGAATCAACGGTGATGCCTTCGGCGTTGTCCAGGTTTGTCGATGCCTTCAGCCTCAGGGTATCGGCGGTGCCTTCAGCGGAGTAGACAATCAGTCCGTGGTTGAGTTGACTGCTTACGGCCAGGTATCGATTGTGGCTTTGATCATAAGCATAATCGCGAAGGTATCGATCGGCTGCAAAACGCTCCACCAATTCTGCCGGCGGCTGGTGTGAGTTTCGATGAGCCGCCAGGTTGAAACTGTAGGCGTCCTGGTTGTTCTCGGTCACTTCAAACGGTCCGGAACCGGTCCGATCTGATGCTCCATAGCGCACTTTTCGCGCCAGGGTCTCCTTGAAGAAGGCATCGCCCGGTTGACTTGAGGTGCGTTTCAGGGTGGTAAGATAGAACCCTTCTTTGGTAGCCCGAACCAATACTGAATCGTGCATGTCTATGTCGGCGTCAAAGAAATAGGCGCCGTGGCTCGATGTTGAATCGACACAGTCGATCAACGACCCGTCCTTGACCAGTTCGGAGTGACATTGATCGAGGCTGAGAGTGTTGTCATCATTATCTGCAAACTGTATCCGACCCCGCCAAATGTAATCAACATGCACCGAGTCGGGAATGGCCGCAAAACTGTTTGCAATTATTGGAATCGCGCTCCTGCCGCAATATACCTGGCCGGGTGCCAGCCACAGTTTTGGCAGGCCGTAGCCGATGAGGTCTTTGCGGCTCTCTTGTTCAAACTGCTCACCAATCGCCGCTTTCTCTGAAAGCGTTTCGTACATGACCAGTTCGGGAGTCCAACCACTGATGTCGACCGACAAAGTCTCTGGGCAATTGAGTTGGTCGAGTCCGCCGATGAGGAGGCTGTCGGGGTGGCGAAAATGGCCCGACAGACTCTCTGTAAGCATGTTGTGGGCGTTTATGCGGAAATTGTCATACTCCGGTCGGTCGCCTGCGATGCGGATAGCCTCGCGAACGGCCAACATTAATCCGTGGAGTTCGTCCTTGATGGCGGTGGTGTCCGCCGCCTCTCTCAAGGGGTTCAAGCCGCGGAAAGCCATGGCGTAGAAATAGAGCGCTCGCACCGAGCCATAGTCCTGAACCAATTGGCGCAACAACGGCTCGGCTTCATCATACTTTCTCGCCTTACACAGGCATCGTGCCCGCACATATTCCGCTTCGGCCTCAAAGTCCCCTGTGACCTGAGCCATTGTCGCGGCCGCCATCTCAAATGTTCTGGCTGCCTGCGGACCTATCTGTCCTTCAGCTTCCAGCGACTGCAGGATACCCTTGTAGAAAAGGGCCTGATCCCGTGTGAAACGGGTGGCCAGGGCTGTTGAGCATTCTTCAAAATCGGCAGTCCGCGTATCATCCAGCGTACCTGACTGCAAGCGCGGTAAATAGGCATCAAAGAACCTGTGCAAAGCATCGATACAACGTCGACGGGCCAGGGTATGAGTGGATGCGGCTATCCTTATCAGGAACTTGACATCGTCGACCGAGAGCGACACCAGTTCTTCATCGGAAAGAGTCTCACCCAACGCAGACCCAAGCACGAGTGACTTGTGTCCGGCTCGGGCCACCAGGTATCTCAAACGTTCGTCATTGTCCAGTCTGAGATTTCCGACCGATTCGACGTAGTTGTCAAAATCTTCTTTGGCCAAACCGAGCACTTGCGCCGGTGCGCTGTTTATACCGCGTAAGCTGTCCTCGTTGGTGGCCAGTCCCAGGTGAGCAAAGCCTCGGAAATAATGCGCCTCGGGGATGGATAGGTTGCTTCGCTGATACGTGAGGCCGGCGGCGGTTTCGTAGTCCTCAATCGGTGCATTATAGTCACCATTAAGGCGCGCAATAGTAGCCAGACGAAATGGCCGATCGACTTGACCGAACCGGTTGATCTGGGCTGACACCGTCTGTTTTGCCGATGGGTCATCCAAAGCCAGTAGGTATCTGTCCAGAACAGTGACGGCATCGCAGTAGCGGCTATAAGCGGCCAGGCTCGGGCCGGCTGACTGACTCTGTGGGGAGTAGTTTATGCTGTCAAGGTAGGCTAAAGCCTTGGCCGAATCGCCAACCGATGAGTGCAGCCTGGCCAGTTCATAGAAAACATCTTCAGTTTTAATGTGTACCAAGGCCTGCTGATCGGCCCCATCTTCAAGCAACCCGTCGGCCTCGGCGAAGTCGCTACGAGCGGCATTGATGGCTCGCGTCAGTTGTTCGACATGCGCTGAATCCAGGTTGCCTTGGCACAACAGACGGTACTTTTGTTCTACAGCTTGCAGCAACCGAATCTCTCCGGTCATTACCCTGGCGTAGCCGCCCAGAAAACCCGGTGCATCGCTTGATACCGAATCGAAGTAAGAGAGAGCAGTCTCTCTCAAATCCGAATCACCGAGTATCTCCGCCTGCCTCAAGCGGCACCAGCCGATCATATATGCGGATTTGGGGATCAGTTTCTGATACTGCCGCGCCAGGCCCGCCGGATCGGCCAACAAGGTTTGACGCACAGTCAAGTATGCATCCCCTGCCCGTCCAATTGTCGAAGCATCACATTCGGCCAAGCCGTCACGATAGGTTTGGCCGGCCTCGACCATGAGGTCCAGCGCGGGGTAGCCGTCTTCCTGGGCCGCGCCGGGACGCGGCATAACCAGCAGGGCAGCCATCAGGATCGTAAGCCTGAGTATGGAGTCCTTAAGGTTGGTCATTGGTCAAACTCTAAACCATTTCGTGAAGCCGCCTGAGCCTGACTCATCCGGCTAGTAACAAATCTCACTTCTGCTCTCCCAGAAATAGTACATCTGTTTCTTTCTATAGACACGATGCAAACGGTTTCTGATTATTTCACCCTCACCGCAACCGGGCATTTCAATCAAACGGGAGTCATCGATGTATACACGGGATTCGGCCGTGTTGAAGACAAAGCAGATCACGCCATACAGGCATCCGCCTTCCCATCGCCAGGTGTTAATGGCCTTTTTGACTTTTGTCAGTGCAGCCGGTTGTTGACCGTCGTCCTCGTCAATCCATCGAGCCACCCCGCCCGCCCGATCAATCTCCAGCGATACCATGATGGTAGCGTTGGGGAACTGTCTGACAAAGTCATCCCAGAACAACGAGCGACCTTCTCTCAAATTGATTTGAAATGTGCAGACGGTTCCGGGAGTGAGGTCCAGACCCCTCAGGCCGACCGTTGGTGTTGTAACGGTATCGGACGGGGCTTCGACACAACCGGGTGGAGCTTCCATCGAATCGATCGGTTGTCTGCCGTCGCAGCCGGGTTGCGCGGCCACCAACCAGCCGCCACATGCGAGAGCGCCGATCAGTTTCAGCCAGTTTCTCATTTTGTAGGAATCTACCATCTGAGTTTCACTCTCCCGCCGCCTTCCGGGATGGCAACATCTTCGACTGAGAAATCAAATCCCACGCATCCAACCATGCTCATCTTAAGTATGTGATCCGGCAGACTTTCTTCGAAAACAGTCTTGAGGTTTTCCTGAACGGTCACCATATCTCCGAAGGTCAGGCTGTCGGGACACCTGATGACGGCAACAACATCGGTTTGCAGGCAATCACCGTATTTGGCGAGGAATCTCCCCAGCCGCTCTTTTAACTCCAGTTTTGAAATACCGATGGTGTGCGACTTTGGGAAGTCGCCGGCCCATTGCCCCTGGAATGAAAGCATGTCCAACCAGACGACACTTTTCTGGCTGACCATCTGGAGCAGAAACTGGGCTTCGCCGATATCCGGCCTCGGGACTGCAGAGTTCACGACCGTTTCCGATGGTGGTTTTGTCGAAAAACCCGACGTGATCAAAAAGAACAGCAGAAGAATGAAGAACATGTCCATCAAAGGAAACAGCATGAGCTTCCGTCTTCCAACTCTACTTACCCTATAAGGCATACATGATTCCCATTCACCTGACTTCGTTTTCCAGTCTCAACCATCGTACTTTATCACGGTAAGGTATGCACTCGTTGGCGATGAAATTGACAATCCTGACCCTGGTATCTGAGGCCACCACCAAGTGGATCTTATGGGTTGGATCAGCCACATCCTCCGCCTCGAACGTCAGCATGTAATCCTCAAGCTGGCGGCGAATGAGCTTGCAGGCATCCAATTGTTCGAACTGCCCATCACTCAAGCTGCTTCGTTCAAGACCGGCATCGGGGGGGAAGAGGCCGGTATCGCTGATCAAAGCGCCGTCGGTATCGAGGAATCTGACGGCCGACCAGGAGCGCAACGTTCCCTGCTCGTCGGTTTCGGACTGCCGCCAGATTTCTATCTTGAGCGTCTTGGCCAGTTCTTCGCCGGGATCCTCCGCCGATATCTCATAGACCTTCATGACCAGGCCGAAGATTATCAGCAGGAAGACAACGTCGATGAGGCTGACAATCTCAAGTTCCTTGGCTGCTTTGATCTTTCGAAACTTCATTGCACTTCACATCCGCAATCATGCCGGTTCGTTTTTATCGGCTTTGCTATTACCCACCTGGTGTTTGAGCTGGTCAATAAACTCCGAAGCAAATATCACCCACATGGCATGAATTCGCTCCAGTTTGTAATTGTACCAGTAATAGGCCAACATGAAGGCGATCCCGACTATCAATCCACAGATAGTAGTGTACAGCGCTTCGTTGATGCCGCTGGCGAGAGCCTCCATGAATCCACTTTCTTGAACTTCTCTCTTGCCGATGATCTTGAACGACTCGCTAATACCGGTTACGGTTCCGAACAACCCCACCAGGGGCGCCGTTACACCCAAGGCCCAGAGGATATCAATGAAACTCCGTTTGCGCAGTTCCTCTTCCTCCGCCTGGACGCGAACCTCTATGGCGTCCTCGATCTCTTTGCTGGTACGCAGGGCGGTTGCCGATGATAGCAGAATCCTCACCGTGGGAACACAGCGAAAGCGTTTTTGTGTGACCCGGCGTCTTACCGTGAATTCCCACAACGCGACACTGATAAGTCGGCCCCACAGTCCCTTGAAGGACCCGCGGGTCAATCGGTCCTTTATCAACTGAGCGAGAGTGTTCTTCTGATCCGGCCTAAGAGACTCTACCTCCTGCTCACGGAGGACCACATCGACCTCGTTGCGTCCTCCAATCCGCTTATTAACCAGGAAGACTTTGGTCGACCTGAGCGCCAACCAGGTTCTGCTTATCCAAACAATGCTGCCTATGACAAAGAATATGGCAATCAACTCGAACGCAGCCCAGCCGGTTGGTGAGGACTTTACCCACGCTTTCTTACGACCATCCTCATCAATCAGCCCGATGTGATCCAGAAGCCACAGAAACCAGTAGCCCAGTGTTCGATAATAAACGCCCTCTCCTGCTCGCACCAGGGAGAAAGGCATTATCTCCGATGTGGTAATCTCCTCGCCGCCTCTGTACCCCACTACTTTGAAGTAATAGCTGGCGGTAGAATCTTTGCCATAGAATACAATGACAGAGTCATCGGTGATCCTTTGCGACTGGACGGTGACACCATCGAAGAGCGCGTCTTCGGAACACCATACTCGGAACTCATCAAATGTCTGCGGCGGTAATCGAAGGGTGTCGCACTCCACCTGCCATCTGACACGAATGTCCACATCGGTACCCTGGGCCGTATCGCTCCTGATCGCGACAGGCTTTTTGATGCAAATCGTAGTATCTACCGATTGTGCCCAGCCCAGGCTGGTGCCCCCGATCACTAACCCTGCCAGGGCGATCCAGAAGACACCACGGCTTTTTATTCTGATTATCTGTGTCAACAACATCTGCTCTCCTATCTCTACTCTTACCTATTCAACAGTTTCTGTACGGCCTGATTGGTTTCAACTGCCGCCTCTTCACACTTGTCGGAGCCGGGATAAAAGCGACAGATTTTGACAAACTCGGCTGCTGCCCGGCTGTCGTCGTTCAAACTCAGATAGCACCGAGCGATAAAATACTGGGCATCGTCGGGAACGCGCATGTCATCAAACGTCCAGTAACGCGGATAGTCCGCGCTCAGCGAAGCCATCGGCAGCGTCTGGCTTTGAGTCAATTTCGACAAGACCGCTATGGCCGAGTCGGCGTGGTTGCTGTTCAACAGAGCCTCGCCCAGCAACAGTCGAGACAGCGTGCGCATGCTTTGTGAATCTGCATCCGATGTCTCCAGACCTTTTTGGAACTGCTCGGCTGCCCTGGTGAAGTCTTTCTCTTTCTGGTGGCAGGTTCCGATCAGGAAATGCAGTTTCAGGCACTGGACATTGTCCAGGGCACGGTACAAGAGATCGGCGGCGCGTGACCAGGCGCCATTGGCAGCGGCGCCTTCGACGGTAGCGGCGTTGATCATCTCACATTGGCCGAGCAACACATTGAAGTAGTCGCCCATTATGTCCGGAGATTCGGCGACCAGTTCTTCAAACCGAGCGATAGCCTCCAGGGCAACACGACTTGCCTCACCACGTCTATCGATTTGGAAAGTACCAATAGCTCTTTCGGCGAGGTTCACCGCCAACAAGGGTCCACCGACAAGTTCCAGGTACCTGTCAGCATTAGCCGTGTCCAGTTCCCGGGCCAGTGTGACGGCGGCTGGTAACGCCTCCTCCCACAGGTCCGGAAAACCTGATACCACCCGCAAAGCTGTACTCCGGCGCGACAAATTGGTGCCTGGGGAGGTCACGGTGTCGGCAGACTCATCGGATTCGTCTGCCAGCGGTTCGACTGGCGGCTCACAGGGATCTATTGACCACATCGTGTCAGGTGACACGATAGGGCGGATCTGCCATGGGTCGACAAAATAATCGGCATCACGCTTGCCGCCGAATCTAATGGTCAACGAAATCCGCTGATCGTCAGCCAGGTTTTCGTGGTAGCCGTGAGCAAAGTCGAACTGGAAATCCATGCCCGACGCCTCGAACGCCACGCCAAAACCGGTCGAGAATTTCCAATCATTATAGACATGGCTCAACCCGAAGCGTGGCGACAGTTTCAGTTTCTCTGTCTGGTACTGAAACTCGGTGCCGAAATACTGTCCGGCTCCCGGCGCAATTTTGGAAAACGATACGCGGCGGCTCAGACGAATGAGCCTGTCCATGTCGTCGAAAAGCCACTCGTAATCGCTGACCAGCAGCACGCCGGAGTTTTGTAACAGCCAATCACTTGGCAGGCGGTAACTGGCGCCGACTCTCAAGGCGGTAGGGTATTTGTCGGCCTTGCCACCATATCCCAGTTTTGGAGATATCACGTTGCGAATGTTGACACCGAGGCGTAACGGCATTAGGTGCTTGAGCTGGAAAAAGGTGCCGATCAGAGGTACCCTGGTGAGTTCCTTCACCAGCGGCGGATTAATCATCTGCAACTGTGCTCCAAGGTCGAGACCAACGCTGCTTTCCGAATTGTTGTATTCTGAAGTGGCGTCGGAGACACCGTGTCGGACCACCTTGAAGGTGGCTCCATAGTTCAGAATCCCGGCCGAACCAGCGGCTTCCCGAGCAAAGGCGAGCATAAAGGCTTGTTGGTAGAGTCCGAAATCCTCATCGACCAGATTGTCGTTATCATCTCGCTGCTCGTACCCATCGGAACCCAGGTGAACAATAGCGAAGCCCCAGGCCGCACTGGGACCCAGGAAGATATTTTTTAACCCGGTGGCGGTGGGATCGGGGCGGCTGATAGCCAGAGAGACGAAGTTGTAGTTGCTTTCGTAAAACGGTCTGAAATGCATGCCGTAAACGGAGTAGCCGCGAGTCAGACGTATCAGCCCGGCCGGGTTATGATAGAGGGCAGAAGCATCGTCGGCCAGAGCCACGTAGGCTCGTCCCATACCCAGGGAGCGTACATTTGAACCATAGCGTAAGAACTCATCGGCCTCACCTGCCTCGCCGCCTGCGGCCATAGTCGCTGCCGGGGATGCCGTCAGCATGGTAATGCCCAGCGCAATGACCCATAAAACCGGCGACTGAGTTAGCCACCTTAGGTTCCCCGCACTCATTTAATCACCGCTATCTTATGCTTGGAGACAATTGAATCTCCGACTTTCAGCAGGCAGATATAGCCGCCGCTGCCGACAAGTTCGCCCCGACCATTGCGCCCTTCCCATCTCAAATCGTCGGTATCGACATCGTTCTCTTCGTACACCAAGTTCCCGAAGAGGTCATAAATCAGTATGGTGACACTACCGCCGCCGCCCGACTCGAAGACGATCCTGGTATCTTCCTCTTTGGGATTGAACGGATTGGGATAATTGTGGGCGCGGGTGACGCTCTGGGCGCCTGCCGCATCGTATGCGCCCAAACTCTTCCGTGCGTTGTTGGCGATTACTCGGCAATGTGTCGTGGCTTCCCCGGTCAGAAACAGAGTGTCACTGCAGGCCGTCTTACCGTTCTGGTCAAAGTGAGCCCGGATAAAACAGCCGTAGATGCGACCCTCAACCACGTCCTCAAGGTCCGCCGCGAGTGCATCACGTCCAGCCGGAGTTAGCACGGCACAGGTGGTATTTTCGGTATCAGCCGAGTCGAAAAAACAAACTTCATAGACATCGGCGCCTGGAATGGCGCTCGAATTGATGATGACACTTTTGAACATACCGGTGGAAAACGACGGGTCAGGATAAATGACGTTGGTGACACCTGGCTGAGCGAAAGCCGGTTGAAAACCGCCAACGATGATCGACACAACCAACAGCGACGCTATCTGGTACCTTCGCAGAATATGTCTGTTGCTGAACACTCAAATACCTCCCTGGTCGAAGACACCCAATTGTGATCCCAACCGACATTCGTGGAGTCGGTGCGGCGCATGCTGACCGATCCAAACGGCGCGGTACGCCACCGGCTGCAAGTCACCGAATAGTCGACTTATGCCGCGCACAGCACCGCATGCAGGAAATAGTACATTAGCCATCATAACAACTCTGCCGGTAGTAACAATCGATAGTATAGTATCTCTCTTACCATCATGTCAACATCCAAATCACACGGGAGTAAATCAAGTAAAAATCTTTTGCAGGCGCCGAAAAACACTCCGTCATGTGCGCTGAAACTCAAAAGGTGCCAACAGAGACTGCCGGACCGATGCTTTCCTCCCGGCTACACCCAGAAATCCACTTGCCCTCGATTGTATACTACCTTACTTTGACGCCGATATTCAGAACTCCCCGGCCTTTATGGCGTTATATTTGTAAGATTAGGTTGTATACTTATGCTAAAACTGGTTGGAACCGACGGCAGACGATTCTACTCCTGGGCGCTGTCCCCGGGACGACATACGATTGGCCGCAGCCCGGATTGCCAATGCTACATACCGGACAAGACAGTATCCCGAAGTCACGCTGAGATCGAAGTGTCATCGGATAAGGCCGACTGCTTCCTGAAGGACCTCGGCAGTCACAACGGTACGCAACTCAACGGCATGGCTGTTACCGAACGCATCCCGATCAAGATTCAGGACAACATCACCTTTGGCTCCACCGAATTCAGAATCGCTTCGGCCGAAGAAGCCACAGCCGGTTCGGTGGAACGGACCACGGCACGGCTTTCCGAGCATGATCCTCAGAATTCCGTCTTTCTGTCCATAAATGAAGCTCTTAAACCGCTGCCGCAGAAGGTCGGCGACCAGCCGGAGTTGCTCAGCACGCTGTTTGAGATGGCCAAGATGCTCGGTGGGCATGAACCGCAGGATGTTATGCTGAACCGTTCGCTTGAGATGATCTCTCGTGTGATCAAGGCCGAACGGCTGGCCGTGCTTTTCGTTTCCGAAGATCAGAGTGAGGTCCTCACCGCCGCCTGCCTCTTGCCCGGCGGGCGCGATCCAGGCGCTTTTAGTCTCTCACGCACTATCGTCAGCGAGATTATTACCAACAAGAACGCGATTCTGATCTCAAATCCTCTGGATGATCCGCGATTTGCCTCCCAACAGTCGATAATAATGTCGCAGTTGTCCTCGGCCGTGGCCGTACCGTTGTTCGATGAAGGAAAGGTCTTGGGTATCCTGTATGCCGACACGGCTGATCCTCGACATCATTACGACGATGAACAACTTCGCGTGCTGGCCACGTTCGGCAACCTGGTCGCATCCCGTCTTTTGAACTACGCACTGATGACCGAGCGGCAGGAAAAACATGTGTTGGATGCCGAACTCAAGCGGGCCTCGGCCATTCAGAAAAAACTCCTGGTTGAAACGCCGCCCGAACTACCCGGATGGGACATCTGCGCCTTTCAGGAACAGTGCCAATCGGTCGGGGGCGACCTTTACGATTTTCGGAAACTGGCCGATGATCGCTTACTCTTCATGGTGGCCGATGTTTCCGGAAAAGGTATGGGCGCGGCTCTGTTGATGGCCAACATTCTCGCTTCTTTTCGCATTCTGTACGAATCACGCCGTTTTGACCTGGCTCTGGCCGTTCAGCGGGTGTCCCAGCAGCTTTTCGAGAACAGTGATCCCGAGGACTTCGCCACTTTGTTCGTGGGTCTCATTGACCCCGGCGATTCAACCGTCCGCTACATCAATTCGGGTCACAACCCGCCGTTGCTGGTGCGGGCCGACGGGTCTCACGAGCACCTTGAGCCTTCCGGTATTATGATAGGAGCTTTCGGGGCTTTCGAGTGGCCGGAGCAAACGGCCAAGCTTGAGCCGGGCGATCTGATCTTTGTTTTCTCCGATGGTGTCACCGAAGCCGACCGCGGCGGTGAGCAGTTTGGCGAAAAACGAACCGAGCAACTGGTCACCGCGGTTCGAAGCGAGGGCAGCCAACAGATCGTGGACAAACTGATGGGATCGATAAACGAATTCATGGGGGAAGCGCCACGGTCGGATGACATAACTATCCTGACAGTCAAGAGGGCAATACAGTGATATTTGATGAAGGTCGACAATTCGCGCATTTCAAAGTTATCCGCAAACTCGGCGAGGGCGGCATGGGCGAAGTATATCTGGCCGAGGACCTGAAACTGGGTCGCAATGTCGCTCTCAAGATTTTGCAGTCGGAGTTTTTCGACGATCCTGACCGGCTGCAGCGCTTTACCCGTGAAGCCAAGACGGCTGCAAAAATATCGCACGCCAACGTTATGGCTATCTACGATCTGGATCGCGCCCGCGATGAGTCATCGGATAGAGATATCTCCTACATCGTAATGGAAAATGTCAGCGGCCAGACACTCTCTGAATACCTGGTAAGTCGGACTCCTTCCAACGCCGAACTGCTCAGGCTGTCCGAACGAATCGCCGCCGGATTGTCGGCTGCACACCAGCTCAAGATCGTCCATCGTGACATCAAGTCCGACAACATCAAAGTCGACGACACCGGCGAGGTCAAGATTCTTGACTTCGGTCTGGCCAAACCACTGGACATAGTGCTCGGCTCAAAAGAGGCCGACATGACCGACACCGCCTCCAATGAGCTGACTCAGGAAGGCAAAATCCTGGGGACCGTGACCTACATGTCACCGGAACAAGCGCGCGGTGGACCAATCGACACCCGCTCGGACATTTTTTCGTTCGGCATTCTGCTCTACCGGATGTTTTCAGGCGTGTCGCCATTCGAAGGACCGGACAAAGTCTCTGTGCTGGCCAAGATTCTGGAGGGTCGCCAGGAGCCGTTGAGGCTGAAGAACGAGAGCATCCCGGCCGAGCTTGAACGAATCATCGACAAGTGTTTGCAAAAAGACCCCAACGATCGCTACCAGGACACGCGCGATTTGGTGGTTGATCTGCGCAGTCTGAGACGTCAGCATGACAGCACCATCTCCGATAGTTCTTCAGTCATGACCAATGCGCCTAAGTTCAAAAAGACCGTTATGTTCAACTTGAGTTGGAAGAAAGTCGTCTTGGCGATAGCGGCTCTTGTGACGCTATTGGCGATCCTGATCATGGTTGTGGTGCCGGTGGTATTTGTGAGTCATTCGGATGATACTCCGGTAAGTGGGCTGGCCAATCTCGAAAACCTCGGAGAGAACATCACTCGGGCTTTAGCTGACCAGGGACTATTGGACGAGGACGGGTCCATTCGTGTTTCGGGGCTGCCCAAGTTACCAGTCCAGGCCAACGCTCTGGCCATTCTGGGTTTCGACAATAAGACCGGCAACACAGAACTCGACTGGTTGCAGGCCGGATTGCCTGAGATTCTGCTGACCGACTTGGCTCAGAGCGGCGCCATGAATATCATCGGACGCAGCCGCGTGCTGGACTGTCTTTCAGACAAAGTGAAAAGCACTACCGACCTGGCTTCACACCAGGAATGTGTAACGGCTGCCCGGTCTCTCGGTGCGGCTACCGTGTTGTCGGGAGCCTTCTACAAAATGGGTGACAAGATTCGCATCGATGCCCGGCTGGAGGATATCAAATCGGGACAGATACTGCTGGCTGAGAAAGTTGTCGGCGATGATCCCTTCGTGCTGGTCGACAGTCTCACCCAGAAGATCGCGCGGTCGATGAATGTCAAGGGGCCCAAATCGGCCGATCGTGAAGTAGCCGACATCACATCGTCATCACCCGAAGCCTATCGCGAGTATATCCTCGGTATGGACAAGTTCGGTCTTTCGGAGTACGACGAGGCCAACGAGCATTTTGAGAAGGCGATCGCGATTGATTCAAACTTCGCCCTACCGTACATGCGGATCGGGATGGGGTACTCTCTCAGAAACCGGGCTCAGGAAGCCATACCGTATTTCGCGGCGGCCCAACGGTTCGAGGATCGCCTGCCGATCAAGGAAAGGTCCCTACTGGATATCTACAACGATATCTGGTTCAACCAGCAGTACGACGACGGCATGGTCAAATGCAAGGCCTTCGTGGCCAACTATCCCAACGACAAGGAGGCACGTTCTTTCTACGCCATTCTCCTGCATCAACTAGGGAAGGACAGCGAGTCGGCGCTGGCCCACCTCGACACTGTTATGGCTCTCGATAGTCGATTCATGCTTGCCCTGTCTTGGTACACCCAGATATACGGGGGGCTCCAGGACTACGACAAGGTCATCGAGTACGGAATTCTGATGAAAAGCTACTATCCGGAATCTCCTGAATCGTATCAAATCCTCATGACCGCCTATCACCAGTTGGACCTTCACGACGAAGCTATTGCGACGGCCCAAGAACTGTTGCAGAAGTTCCCGGATGATGACCAGGCTCTGACCACACTGCTATCTTCGTACATTATAAAACGGAATTTCGACAGCGCCGCTTTCTATACCGAGAAGATTCGAGAGAAGCACGGCGATGATCCTTTCAAAATGTTGAACTACCATTATTTCAGGTGCAACCAGGAGTTCTGGAAAGGGAGATTCCACAGTGGCATGGATGAACTCTTCAACGGTCTGGAAGTGGCCAAAGGAATGAACGACAGTTCCAGGATCACTCAAGCCTATATCAGGATTTCGAATCGGTATGAAACCCTTGATATGAAAGACTCGTCTCTACACTACAATCATGAAGCACTGAAGTGGGCTACGATATTCCAGAAGCTCGACCTGTACGTCAGTGAGGTCCAATGGGACCCATCGTCCGAGCCGACCGTCCGGCCGCTGATCGAAACAGGCCTGAACGACTTCCGTTCCCGACTGCCCCAAGAGATGTGGAACCTCGCTGATCTACTTCAGAACATGTTCGACGCCCGATGCAACGCCGACACCGCCTTGTTGATAGACGCACTGCGCTCCCTTATCGAAGATGCGAATCAAGGTGGGTCGGGCGTTCGCGCCCAGTGGGGTGCGTTGTTGGTCTTGACCCACCGCTACGATGAGGGCAAGACGGTTTTGTCCGAGGTTCTTTCGGGCCAACACGAAACCACCAACTCGTGGAACTATCTACCGAGTTTGTATTACATGGGTATCGCCGAGGAGGCTTTGGGCGACCCGGATGCCGCTGTGGAAGCTTACCGCGAGGTTCTGAAATATTGGTCTGATCCTGACGTCGAGCTTGATGAAATCATCGACACTCGTGAGCGATTGGCCCGGCTGACGAGTTAGCACGCCCACCCTTCGACTCCGCTCAGGGTGACGTTGGGGGCGCTCAGGGTGAGGTTGGGGGCGCTCAGGGTGACGTTGGGGGCGCTCAGAGTGACACGGGCAAGCCACCTGTAAATGAGTATCATGTGTTTCCCGCGGTGCTTCGTCATTGCGAGGCGTCCGCCGCGGCGGACGTGCCGCGGCAATCTCGTTCTTGTAATGGTTGGGTCTTGAGAATCAGCCTCTATATAAATCCGGCGGTGCCTGTTCGCGCGATCTGACGATCAAGCGGGCACAAGTGATGCCGTCAGGTCGGCAAGGGACCTGACCTACAAACCTGCAATGAGAATCACGGACACAGCGGCGGCTGCGGACCACCGGTGAACATGTAGTCGACGAGATAGACAAGGTCGGAGATGTCGATTCCTCCGGAACCGTCGGTGTCTGCTTCCTCCGTGCACTCAGGCGCCGGGCCACCGGCAAACATGTAGTCCACCAGGTAGACCAGGTCTGAAATGTCTATTACGTCATTAATATCAAAGTCGACGTTGCCTCGTTCACCAACACAACAACCCTCCGAGGCGGCGAGCACGAATGGGGAGAGGGCAGAAGTTGTCCCGCAGATTATGTTTGCGACGGTGTCAAGTGAAGTTGTAATATCCGTCCACACGCTCCCCGTATAATGCAAGACGGCGAGGCTGGATTCATCGGAAACGATACTCGGATCATACTCAAAACAAACCTCAACATCGCCTGAATAAGTGGCATCCGTCGTGATGTCATAATAAATGGGCGAAGTGCTCGGCAGGAATTGATAACTACCCGACGGGGGTGGGCCGGTTGACGATGTATCGACTTCGGTGTTGCCATCACCGGAAACCGTTGAGAATGTGGTTTGAATTCCAAAGCCCAGGCTCACTTCTACATCTGTTCCGGATAGAGTGTTGGGACCGAAAGCTACCACGAACATGTCAGCTGGACCGCTTGGAAAGGGTCCGATTGATCCTGCCGTGAGATATCGACCGTTTGATGTTTGCATCCCGAGCGTCAACCACTGGTCTTGCGCCGCTCCGACTTTCTTCGTCCAGACGGTATCACCATCGCAGTTGAGCTTCAGAATGATTCCCTGCAAATCGCCTGTCCCATCGATAGTGAGGCCTGTCACGAGGAAATCCCCGTCGTTTGCGATGCGCAGATCGTAAGCGACGTCCCCGCCGGTTCCACCATAGGTCTGCTGCCAGATAACGGCGCCAACGGAGTCGGTTCGTACAAAATACATGTCGAGTGATCCGGCTCCAAAGGATGTTGTATATCCTGCGACTACAAAGCCGCCATCGGGTGTCCCAACTATAGCGCTGGCCTGTTCATTACCGGAGCCACCATAGGAGGTCATCCAGGCGCTGTCTCCTTCGGGGGTTGTCTTCAGAATGAACACATCGAAGTTGCCACTGTCGAATTCAGCAGGTCCGGTTAGCGCATATCCACCGTCGGACGTCTGGGTTACATCGGCGCCGAATGCAGTGATGCCGATACTGTAATGGCGCATCCATCGGAAGCGAGCCTGTGCGTCAAGTTTCACCAGTAACGGTCCGTGCTTTGAACCTTCAGAGCTATAGCCCCCTAGCATGAACCCGGTTCCGGCTTGTATTACGGAGGTGCAGAATTCGGAAATGCTGTCTTCGCCAATCACCGGTCCAACCGGATAACTAGTGCCATCTGTATAGTACCTTCTACTTACAATATCCACGTTGCCGGATGGTGAGACTTTTGACGAGAAACTGGTGTGAATAGTCCCATTCGGTAGTTCCACGGCTCCCCCGCCTTCTCGCCAGGGGTTTCCCGAGAGTGTACCAGTTGCATCCCACTCCAGATTACCGGCAGCATCGAGTTTAGCAACGTAGTTGGTACGGATGCCACCGAACGCCTTGTCTCCGGCCAGAAAGTACCCGCCATCCCGTGTTTCGAGAATCTCCTTAAACGACACTTCGATGGAGTCATCACTGTCGAAGGTCTTGGTCCAGAACGTATCCGGTGGTGTCGTCGGTGGTGACGCAGGACCAAAGGCGCAAAAATCGCAGGCATCGCCGACCCCATCGAAATCACTGTCGGTTTGGAGAGGGTTGAAGAGAGTAGGACAGTTGTCGGTACCGTCGGCCACACAGTCGCCGTCGGTGTCGGTGATTTCAGGGCAGTCAAGATAGGTTGCAAACATCGACATACCATAAGAGGCTGCCACCAGTTTGCGTGTCGGCGAATGAAGGTCTATGTCCAGAATAGGAATTAGCGGTAAACCGGTGCCGAGTTGGACCCAGGTCATACCGAGATTGTGCGTGACCCAAACAGCAAGATCATTCGCAAGATACAACGTGGAGTCGAGATCGGGGTCGACGATAAGATCATTTACAGGCAGAAATCCCGGATAGATCAGCGTCCAATTGGAGCCGAAGTCGTCTGTCCGATACACGTGGCCTTCCTCAACTCCCTCAAAGAAGCCCGAAAACGTAACATACGCGACGGCATCATCAGAGGGATCAACGGCTAAACTCGTGACCCAGCGATCAGGCAGGGACGTATGGATCGGGTCAAAGCCGGCACCGCCGTTTGTTGATACCCAGACGTTGGCATCGTCGGTGCCAACATAGATGGTGTTCGAGTTAGAGGGAGCGACAGCAATCGCAGTGATCGTGCCATAGGACAGTGTCCCGGAATGAGGACCATTGGTCAGATCGCCGGTAATAGGTGACCAGTTTTCGGCACCGTCGATAGACTTGTACAGTCTCTGAGTGCCGTAGTAAAGAGTGAGATGGTCGTTGGGGTCTATCACGTATGGTGTTTTCCAACCGTGGCGATCAGTTTCAAAGTCGATTCCGTTTTGTGCCGTAACGAAGCTGTACCCTTGAGAATTCGATTTATAGATATGTCCGAATTGGTATTCGGCATAGACGACGTCCGGGTCGACCGGATCAACCTGCACCACAAAACCATCACCCTGGAGGACATTGCGCCAGTCATCGGGGAGGCCGCTCTCGGTCACTAGTGTGCCGTTGTCCTGAGTCCCGCCGTAGACACGATCCGGAGAATGCGGGTCGATAGTCACTGTGTAGAACTGTGTGTTGGCCATGCCGTCGCGGTTATGATAGGTGTACGCATCGCCGTCTTCGTCCGAATAATACACGCCGCCATCGGTGCCCACGTAGAATTTCAAATCGCTGACGCTGGTGCCGTAATGAAACGCATGTAAATCGACATGCATAGAGGCGCCCATATATTCCCAGTTGTCGTCGAGGATGCCGACGAGGTCGCCTCGGTACAGGTTCAACCCGCCCACGAAAACGTAATCTTCGATTAGAGATTCACAGGCTATCTGTCCGAAGTACCAACCGAAGTTGTAATCAGCCCCACCGTACAAGTCAGTCAGGATAGTATCGACAGTTTGATTCCAGCTGATACCCCAATCACTACTCATGTACAGGGCCATAAACTTTCCGGATGAATCAGCATAAATGGCATAGGCTCGATCCCAGAATGTGTTGTAAGTGAGGCCGATTCTACCTATCGAATCGGCCGGTGCCGGGAGACCCTCGAACGCTCCCAGCAGATTCCAGGTCAGGCCGTAATCATTGGAACGATAAACCCCGGAAGTCGGTCCTCCCAACCGATGGCCGTCCACTCTCCTAAGCCGTTCCATCATGGCGGCGAGAAGGACACCCTCGTCGGGATCAAAGGTCAGGTCAGTGCAGCCGGTCGAATCGCTCACCCACAGCACTTCCGTCCAGCTATCCCCGCCATTACTGCTTCGATAAACACCGCGCTCAAGTCCAGTCTCGTATACGTCACCCATTGCAGCTACAAACACGGTATCCGGTCTCAACGGGTCGATAATGATCCGGCTGATGTGACGGCTGAAGTCCAAGCCCTTCCATGTCCAAGTCTGACCAAAATCCGTGCTCTTGTAAACGCCGTCACCGGGATAAGCACCGCCATCGTTATTGGCTTCCCCCGTGCCGACGTAAACAATCGTGTCGCTGCCCGAGACAACCATATCGAGGGCGCCGATTGTATACGGATAGCCAAAGATTCTCTCCCATGTATGACCGGTGTCTATCGACTTGTACACGCCGCCGGTGGCGCTTCCGGCGATAATAATGTTCGGTGCGTCGTCGGTAAGGCCGGTCAGCGAGGATATGCGTCCCGGCACGTTGGTCGGTCCGATCGATTCCCAGACAGAAGCTGCAAAAGGGGATTGGCGATCTTTGGTTGCTCTTTCTTGGGCTGCTTGCTCATAGGCCTGACGAACTGTTTCGTTAGGAATTGAACCGTTGGGGTAGCCTCGTTGTACGAAGAAGTAATCGTTAGGCAACTGTTTTCGCCTGATCAACGCACCGTCCCTTTTCAACTGAGCGTAAACCGTATCCGTTTTCGCATACGAGAGTCTGCCTTCAACCAATGGCTCTTGAATCGGATCGGAATCATTAAGTACTGTGAAAGTGAGTCCTGCTACAAGGACAGCACTACTCACCAGGGCAATTGAGTATCGCATAGGAGTAAGCGTTCCGTTGAGACATTAGACCTGAGGAAAGAATACTAAAACCATTCCATTTTGTCAAGACTTGAGAGATCAGGGTAGTGCAAGGATTATTGTGTAAATTGTGAATTAGGGTTTGGTTTGAGTTTTCGGTTAAGTTCCTTGACTTGAGTAAAGATTATTCTTTCACAGCTTTTTTCATCTCTAAATGAGTCAATCAG